>ERZ1370068.10750-contig-9420_pt1 | contig 44747 bp, 72 predicted proteins | sample MGYA00561227_ERZ1370068 | MGnify/ENA primary metagenome ERZ1370068 (study PRJEB38410, sample SAMEA6850437) | metagenome | study: Metagenomic assessment of the ecological functions of the soil: analysis of the soil microbiota associated with the...
AAATTGCATACTTCGTTCAGTTACGTATTGCTTACGGCTATCTCAACCGGGTCCAATCGAGCCGGCGGCTGGAGCGTGAGGCTGGCCGCAATCTCGAGGTGATGTGGCTGACCGGACGGCTCGTTCCGGATCACAAAACCATCGCCGACTTCCGCAAGGACAACGGCCCCGCGATCAAGAAGGTTTGCGCGCAATTCGTCGAGTTGTGCCGCAAGATGGGCCTGCTGGCGAAGGCCAGCGTTGCCATCGACGGCAGCAAGTTCAAGGCCGTGAACAGTCGCGACAACAACTTCACGCAAGGCAAGATCCAGCGCCGCCAGAAGCAGATCGAAGAGAGCGTGGCGCGCTACATGAGCCAACTCGGACACCGCCGACCGCCAGACTGCCGCGGGCGGCGATAGACATCGTCGCCCGGCCCAAAAAGCTGACCGGCTTTCATCGGCTCGTTGTCGGAAACCAGCACTTCGGCGATATACCCGGAAGCCTTCGGCGCGATGATCGTGGGATCGGCTTTGACATAGGCGTCATCGGTCGTTTCCAGGTAGCGGCCGGTGGTGAATATTTAATGGCCGAAATCGGCGGCTCCGGCCACCACAGAAAAGCGCTCCGGCGAGTGCCAGCGCGGTCCGCCGGAGCACCTGGCGAGACAGGTGAAGACCAATTTTCGCTCGTCGTTCAGAGACGCCAAGGAAACGTTCGACATGGTTATCCTCCTCGTGATTTCCGAGCGCCACTTGGAGATCGCTGCTGGCAGAGTGAAGATGCAGCGTCCGATTACTCCCGTGATGATCCCGCGGGGCTTTGATCGAAATGGTGACCTCTCATAAGCGCCAACCGAAACTTGCGATGACGTCGGATCAGGATCAATTCAAGACCTGCGCCCTGAGGCGCGGAAATCCGGCATGCTAGCTTCGGCCTGAGCGCTCGGCCGTAGATGGTCAGCTTCGAAGATCGAACCAGCGCCACTCGATCATGGAGATCGGCCGCGCTGCCGAGCGCCGCGGTCGCATGGGATCGCGGCGAGAGCAGAGAAGCCGGGAGCCGTCGTAGAACGGAGTGCGGCATCACCGTGGTGTTGTGGACGGCGGCAAGCGGGGAAGACTTTGCGCAGTGCGCGCTGATGCCTCCCATCTTGGCCGGGCTGGGCTGGACGAAGTCCACAGCCACTCGCCGCCAGCAGGCGTTCGAAATCCACCAGCGCGTAGACATTTTCGCCCGGCGGCGATCGGGATGCCGGTCGCTCTCCACCGCCCAACTCGGCGAGGCGGCAAAATGTTCCGGGGGGCCAAAGCGGCTCCTCGAGCCATTTGAGGTCAATCGTCTTGAGATCGTCTGCGATGGCGCGGGCCTGGGTCAGTGTCCAGGGTCAGTTGACGTCGAGCGTCAGCTCGATGTCGGGACCGGCTTCGTCACGTGCCGCGCGGATCGGCTGGAGAGCTCGATCTCCGCGAAGCGCTGAGTCGCATCGAGCCCTGCCTCGATCGCCTGCCTTTGACACGACTTGCGCGTCGGACAAGCGGGAATCCCCGGGCTGCACAGCGCACGAGACCGCATCAGCAGGCCGATATCGGCGGCACGCGCGCGCCAGAAGCCGGCACGCAGCGGCAGTATTGGCGGCGCTTGCCCGCATTATCCCCAGAGGAGCGATGTCGACGGCGGAGATGGCAAAGGCCAGGCCCCAGCTCGCGTCGAGGCGATGCAGCTTCTTCTGCACGTCAGCATCATCGAAGCGCTCGATCCGCGCTGCACTCCTGGCCGACGCAGAGCGGCGCGATGAGTTAGAGATCGATGGCGAGCTGGCGGGAAAGCGACCGCGCGAAAGCCGAAGGCTCCCGCCCCAGCCGACCAGGCCCTGGTCGGTCGTCACCTTGACGAGCAGCGCGAGTCCGCGGTCAGGCAGAGTTGCTGTCGCCCCAGGCCGAGGCGCCGGACGCGGTCTCGGCTTGAACGGGATCGCGCAGCGGAATGGGCTCAACGCGCAGATGATCATCTTCAGGTCCTCCCATGCTCCGCACCAAGTGGCCGTGGAGCAGAGAGACTTATGCGTGCTGATGACGCGGATCGTCATGTGGGTCGTGATATTCAAGGCCGAGCGGACCGATTGCCGTTACCTGGGTGACGTATTCGCCGGACTTCGCCCAGTGGAAATGCCAGGTTTCGCCTGGAAGAACGATGACGCTTCCAGGCGGATAGGCCTTCACCTTGTCGCCATCGAAGGTCTCCCCGAGCCCGATGTAAAAAACGCCCGACATGACCGTGTAGATGCGATCTTCTGGATGCTTGTGCGGCATCAGTTTCGTGCCGTCGGGCACCTTGACCCTGACCACGTAAGGACCGGGTTCCGTGGGATGGCCTACGACGACCGCCAGACGAGCCCCGGGCGGAAACGCCGGGAACGGCTTCCAGTCGATATCTTCGGGCAGGATCACTCTAAAATTTAGCCTGATCAGGTTGATGATTGCGGGTCATGGGCACATCCTTATCACGATCAAATATACGAGTCGCGCGTCAATATGATCGCGGCGTTCAAAACCTTCGAAACCGGGCAGTTCTTCCACCGGCCTCCCCGCGATACGGGCAAAGCCGGCGTCGTCGAGATTCGGCACCTTGCCCGCAAGGTGAGGACCGCTGGCTGCGGAAAACCCTTGCCGTCCGCATCCAGCGTGACCGCAGCCTCCGTTGAAGCTCGGTCGGCCTGGAACCGGCACCGCAGCCGGCCAACGCCATGGTAAACAGCCGGCATGCGCAGCGGCAATCAGTTCCTCAGGTTCGTCCCCTTCTCACTCTCGAAGCGCGTCTCAGGGCGTAGCGGCCAGCGCCGGAATGCTGGACAGATGGCCGCCCCCGGCACAACCGGTACCGTGCCAAACTGCTTTGCCTTGCGGATCATGGCACTTCTCCCCGTTAATCCGGCCTGTTCGGCTCACTGCCGGCTGCTTGCAACGCGGCGGGATCGACCGGCATCTTGCGCAGGCGCTTGCCGGTCGCGGCAAAGATCGCGTTGGCGACGGCGGGAACGATCGCCGAGGTCCCGGCCTCGCCCATGCCGCCCGGCGGCTCCGCGCTCTGCACGATGTGGACCTCGATCGCCGGCGCCTCGTTCATGCGCAGCATCTGGTAGCTGTCGAAGTTGGTCTGCTCGACACGGCCGTTCTTGAGCGTGATCTCGCCATAGAGCGCGGCGGTGATGCCGAAGATGATCCCGCTCTGGATCTGCGCCTGCACCGTGTCGGGATTGACGACGGTGCCGCAATCGACCGCGCAGACGACGCGGCGGACGCGAACGGCGCCGTCCTTCGCGACCTCGACCTCGGCGACCTGCGCCATGATAGCTGCGCGAACGCGTGCTGACAGCGAGACGCCGCGGCCGCTGCCCGTTGGGCAGCGGCTGTCCCCAGCCGGCCTTTTCCGCGGCCAGATGCGAGCACGGCCTTGGCGCGCGGCGACTTGTCGAGCAGGGCGCAGCCGATAGGCGACCGGATCCTGCTTCGCCGCCGCCGCCAGCTCGTCGACGAAGCTTTCGGTCACGAAGACGTTGTGCGACGGGCCGACGCTGCGCCAGAACGCGGTCGGAATGCCCGGAGGCTCCACCGCACATACTCGACGTGGAAGTTCGGCAGCGTCATAGACCAGATCGATCGCGCCTTCGGTCGTGTCGGGGTCGAGGCCGTTCTTGAAGCCCGGCGGCAGCCATCGCGCGATCACCGAGGAGCCCGCGAAGCGATTGCTTCCAGGCGACCGGCTTGCCTGTTCTCGTCGAGCCCGGCCGAGATGCGGTCGAACCAATAGGGCCGGTACATGTCGTGCTGGATGTCCTCCTCGCGCGTCCACACGACCTTCACGGGACCGTCGACCTGCTTGGCGATCTCGACGGCGCGGACGGCGCCGTCGGCCTCCAGCCGCCGGCCGAAGCCGCCGCCGATCAGATGATTGTGGACCACGACCTTCTCCAGCGGCAGGCCCGCGGCCTTCGCCGCCACCGCCTGGACGCGCGCCACGACCTGGCTGCCGACCCAGATCTCGCACGCCGTCCTTGCGCAGATGAACCGTGCAGTTCATCGGCTCCATCGTGGCGTGCGCGAGGAACGGGACCTGATAGATCGCCTCGACCTTGGTCGACGGCGCTCGCCATGGCCTTGTCGGCGTCGCCGATGTTCTGCGCCACCGCGCCCGGCTGAGCGTCGCCTGCTCGAGCTCGCGCGCGATCGTCGTCGGTGTTGAGCTTGGCGTGCGGCCCGTCGTCCCATTCGATCTTGAGCGCCGCCAGCCCTTTCTTCGCGGCGCCCATGTGATCGGCCACGACCGCGACGGCGTCGTCGAGCCGGACGATCTGGCGCACGCCCTTGACCGCCTTGGCCGCCGTATCATCCACGCTCTTCACGCGACCGCCGAAGCACGGGCGATTGCGCGAGCGTCGCGATCTTCACGCCGGGCGGCCGAGCGTCGATGCCGTAGACCGCCGTGCCGTTGACCTTCGCCGGCGTGTCGAGGCGCTTGGCCGGCGTGCCGATCAGCTTGAAGTCCTGCGGGTCGCTTGAGCGCCACGTTCTCAGGGACGGGCAGTGCGGGCGGCGTCGGCGGCAAGCTCGCCGTATTTGAGGCGTCGCCCGGTCGGCGCGTGCACGCACCTCGCCGCTTTGCGCGCGGCAGGACGCCGGATCGACGTTCCAGCGCTTGGCCGCCGCCGCCGACCAGCATGGTTCGCGCGGTCGCGCCGGCCTGGCGCAGCGGCTTCCACGGCGCCGCGGATCGCGTTCGAGTTGCCGGTCGCCTGCAGCCGCCCAGCAACGGGATTGGCGTAGAGCTTTTCGTTCGGCGGCGCATGCTCGAGCCGCACCTGCTTCAGGTCGACCTCGAGCTCTTCGGCGATCAGCATCGGGATCGAGGTGTAGGTGCCCTGGCCCATCTCGACATAGGGCATGGTCAGGACGATCTGCCCGTCGCCTCCGATGCGGATGAAGGCGTTGGGCGCGAAGCCGTCGGACCGCAGCGGCTTGCGCCGGTTGGCCGAGCGGCAGGCTCAGGCTCAGCATCAGGCCGCCGCCGGCGGCGGCGCTGCTGCTGGAAGCCGCGCCGGAGAGATTGGCGTGCGACGCGCGCAGAGCGATGCGATCGGGATCATGGTCAGCCTCCTTGTCCGCTCGATTGCGCGGCCTGCTTGATCGCTTCGCGGATGCGGACATAGGTGCCGCAGCGGCAGATGTTGCCGGACATCGCGTCGTCGATGTCGGCATCGGTCGGATGCGGGTTGCTCGCGAGCAGCGCCGAGGCCGACATGATCTGGCCCGACTGGCAGTAGCCGCATTGCACGACCTCGCGGTCGAGCCAGGCCTTCTGGATCTTGGCGCCCGCCGGCGTCGCGCCGATCGCCTCGATCGTCGTGATCGTGGAGGTGCCGACGCTGTCGATCGGGGTGATGCAGGAACGGCTAGCGACGCCGTCGATATGCACGGTGCAGGCGCCGCACAGCGCCATGCCGCAGCCGAACTTCGTGCCGGTCATGCCGAGCACGTCGCGCAACACCCACAAGCAGCGGCGTGTCGCCATCGACGTCGACGCTACGCGGGGTTCCGTTGATGTTGATCGTAAAGCCCATGATACAGCTCCTTGGTTTGCGCACAGCGACCGGCGCGACTCACGGTCGCGCCGGGTTCTCTATCTCGGAGCTACCGCATCGCTCGGAGGCGACGTCAGACGCGCGCCTTCACGCCGATCGCCGCAGCGATCGTCTCAGCCGCCGAGCTGTGCCGACATGGAAACCGAGTCGATTTTCGACGTCGCCCGGCGTGATGGAAGCCGCGCGCCATCAGCGCCTTGATCCTGTTCTGGCTCGCGGGACGGCCGAGGGAGGCGATGAACGCGTCTCCCACTCGGGCCGAATTTCCAGATCGGGCGGCAGGCTCGCGACATCGACTGAGACGCTTGGTCTCGGCGATGGCCTCTCTGTCGAACGACGCAATGCGCATCGCAGGCGCTTCGACGAACCCGTCGGAGCTCGGCGTCCGGCGGCGACCGGTTGACGTAGCCGTAGCGTTCGGCGAGATCGCCGGGGATATCATCGGCGCCAAGCAGCACTTCGAGCGCGCGGCCTCTGCCCATCAGGCGCGGCAATCGCGCCATCGGCCCGCCGCCGGGCACCAGCCCGGCGCCGACCTCCCCCATTGCGACAGGATAGCCTTCTCGCGGCTCGCGAAGCGCATGTCGCTTGCCAGAGCGCAAGCTCACTGCCGACCCCGGTCGCGCGGCCTCGGATCGAGGCAATGGACACGACCGGCGCGCGGCTGAGACGCACCAGCATGTCGGGAAGCGCCTGGCAGGCCGGTCGGGTCAGGCGGGATCTTTGCGGACTCTTCGAGCGGCGCGAGAAAGTCGTAATGCGTGATGGAAGAAGCCGTCGACGGCGCTGTCGAACACGACGACCTTGACCTCCGGATCCGTGTCTCGAGTCGTAGTGATGATGTCGTTGAGCAGAAGCACCTCCTTCGGGCCGAAGATGTTCACCGAGCGGCATGTCGAAGGTCACCCGCCAGTATGTCGGCAGGCGCCGCTCGAGCCGGATCTGCTCGGTCGTAAAAGTTCGTTCGGGGCGGTTCATGATGTGCACTCCTGATGTGTGTTGGAGAGAAACGCGCGCTTGCGCGCGCTCAGGTTCGCCTCAGATCGACTGGCGCAGCGGCCGGAACGCGGCGCGCATTTCGGCGCAGAACAGGCTCGGGCTGCTCCCAGGCTGCAATGCCCGCCCCTGTCGAGCCGGTTGTAGTGGATCAGCTTGGGATAGGCCCGCTCGGTCCAGCTCCGCGGGGCGGCGTAGATCTCGTCCGGAAAGACGCTCACGGCCACCGGGATGGACACGTGCTTCGGGCGCGAAGAAGGCGAGCTTGTTTTCCCAGTAGAGACGGGCCGACGAGACCGCCGTGTTGCGTCAGCCAGTAGAGCGTGATGTTGTCGAGGATGTCGTCGCGCGTCAGGCCTTCCGTCTTGGCCGTCGAAGACGCGCGCGATCAGCTCGCCGCTGCGCGCGTCGTGGTCGAGCATCCAGGCGGCGAGGCCGACCGGCGAGATCCGCGATGCCGTAGAGCGTCTGCGGCCGGTTCGCCATCTCCGATGCGCGTAGCCGAGGCCGTGCTTGTAGAAAGTCGTCGAGCTGGTCGTACGCGTGTCTGCTCGTCGGCCGAGAGGCCGGACGGCGGCGGCGCCGCCGAGCTGCAAGCGCCTTGGCAATATCGGCCGGGACGGTGGCCGGCATGTTGGTGTGAATGCCGAGCAGTTCCGGCGGCGCCTGCAGCGCCATCTGCTCGGTGATCGCATTGCCCCAGTCGCCGCCCTGCGCCACAAATCTGCGTGTAGCCGAGGCGCTTCATCAGCACGATCCAGGCGCGCGCGACGCGGGTCGGGTCCCAGCCGGTCGTGGTCGGCTTGCCCGAGAAGCCGTAGCCAGGCAGCGACGGGATCACCACATCGAACGCATCCGACGCGCTCGCGCCGTGGGCCGTGGGGTTGGTCAGCGGATCGACGATCTTCAGCTGCTCGATGATCGAGCCGGGCCATCCATGCGTGACGATGAGCGGCAGCGCATTGTCGTGCTTCGAGCGGACGTGGATGAAATGAATGTCGACGCCGTCGATCTCGGTGATGAACTGCGGCAAGGCGTTCAGCTGCGCCTCGACCTTGCGCCAGTCGTAGTCGCGTCGCCCAGTAGCGCGCGAGCTGCCTGCATGCGTCGCGAGCTGCACGCCCTGGGATTGATCGGTGACGATCTCCCGATCGGGCCACCTGCTTGCCGCAAGGCGCCGGCGCAAATCGACAAGCTCCTCCTCGGGGATGTTGATGCGGAACGGCCGGAGTGCGTTGCTAGGACACTCCCGCCGCGGGATGAGCCGGGAACAAACTAGCCACGCCTGCCGCAGCCACGCCCACTGGCGGCCGTGTGCAGAAGTTGCCGTCCGGTCCGGATTGATGAGGTCGACGCCTGATTGCGCATTTCATTGTCGTGCTCCCTTGCTTCGTTCGGTGAGATGGCCCCAGTTCGGACTCAACAGGTCCGTTGTTGTGCGAAGACTGTGGCGCAGACGTCGTGAGATTTGCTCGTTATGGATTGTTAGGCGCCGTTAGCTGTTGCGAGTCCCGCGCTGCTGCGACCTCACGAAAGAGCGCACTCGCGTCGTATTCGGTCGGTGAGATGAACGTGGCGTTGGCCGTATCGATACGTCCAGGCAAACGCGTCGTGACTTCCTGAAGACAGCCAGCCATTGCGGACACTGCCGCGGTAACGCTCTTGCCGAAAGATGATTGAGCAACCGCAGCCTGGTGGCCCTGAGCTGGATCGCGCGATAGTTGTCGCCCGAGGCCTAATCTGCATCAATCTCCGGCCCAGGCCCGCGCAGAAGTCCTTCGCGCGGTCGACGTCCGAAACAGGGATCACGACGGCCGCGGGTTTCAGGTCGACAGCGCGCCCTTTTGGCCGCTCGACTGGTGCTTCGCTGCACGCAGCTGCATCACGGTCCTGTGAAGCTCCCCTTGCTTAGCGTTCGGTGAGCCGAGGCCCAAGCACAACGTCGCGGCATAACCTTCGTGCAAACCACGGGATATGGCACCGTTATGGGTTGTTAGAGCCCGTTAGCTGTTGCGAGCAGCTCGCAACCTCGCCGCCACTGGGAAGATGCCTGCAAACCGAGCACCTGCCCCACCACCGATTGATCTGGTGCCGCTGCCCGGCCTGGCGTAAAATTCAAGCCAATTCAAAGCGCTAAGAAGTACGTCGCCATGACAACGCCGCCCGCGCAAAGCAAGGAAACGGTCTCGTTTAGGCCCGTTCGTTCTGGTTTCCAGCGAGAGATTGCTGACAAAGGACGGCGTCCGCGTCGAGCTCAGCGCCCGAGCCTACGACATTCTTGTGACGCTCTTGTCCCGCCCCAACAGAAGTGGTCAGCAAGAATGACCTGATCTCGCTCAGGTCTGGCCCGGCCTCAACGTCCCGAAGAAGGCGGCTTGCGCTTCCACGTTGCCGGTCTGCGCAAGGCGCTCGGCGACGGAAAGGATGGCGCTCGGTATATTTCGACGTCCTCCGGGCGCGGCTACGGTTTTGTTGCATCGACCTCACGCTCCAGCATTCCAGCCCAGCGTCCTGTCAGAGCCGTCCACAGGCTTTCATCACTACAACCTGCCGGGCCGGCTGGGCGCCATGATCGATCGTGAGGAAGACCTCGAAAAGCTGTCGCTCCGGCTCAACGCGGACCGGTTTGTGACGATCGTCGGGTCAGGCGGCGTGGGCAAGACCACGGTTGCCGTGGCGATCGCGCGCACCAATTGCACGCCACCTTCAACGGCGCGGTTCTCTTCGTCGATCTGAGCATGGTGAGCGATCCTCGCTTCGTAACAACGGGCGTCGCATCTATGCTCGGCCTGTCCGTCAGAGCGAAGACGTGACATCAAGCTTGATCGCCTATCTCAGAGACAAGCGGATTCTGCTTGTTCTCGATACTGCGAGCATCTGATCGAGGCTGTTGCGACCCTGGCTGTGGCAATCTTCAGGACCGCTCCGCAGGTCCACATTCTCGCCACGAGCCGTGAAACGCTGCAGGTCGACGGAGAACACGTCTACCGACTGGAGCCGCTCGCCTACCCTCCCGATGACGGAGAACTTTCCGCCGATGTCGCACGAACATTTCCTGCCACGCAATTGTTCGTCGAACGCGCCATGGCAAAGCGGCGCCAATCTGAACCTGAGCGATGCCGAAGCTGCAATCGTGGCGGACATCTGCCGAAAGCTCGACGGGGTGGCGCTCGCCATCGAGCTGGCCGCGCGCCGCGTCGAGGTTTATGGCCTGAGCGGAAACAGCCGCCCTGCTCGACCAGCGGCTGGCGCAATTATGGGCAGGGCCACGCACCGCGCCGCCCCGACAAAGGACCCTCAGGCAACGCTCGACTGGAGCTACGGTCTGCTCTCGAAAACAGAGCGCATCGTGCTGCGCAGGCTTGCCATCTTCGTCGGAAATTTCACCCTCGACGCTGCGCTTGCGGTCGCGACGGGCAATGGGCTCGACCAGGCGGAAGTTCTTGCGGCAATCGATAGTCTGGTTGCCAAATCCATGGTCGCAACGCGTTCGCTCGACGCTATTATGCGCTATCGTCTGCTTGATACGACGCGGGCATACGCACTCGAGCTCGCAACTGATGACGTCGAAACGGGCTCCCTGGCTATTCGCCACGCCCGTTACTATCGGCAGTGGCTCGCGCAAGCCGCCGCCGAATGGTCCACCCTGATGTCCGGCACAGAACGCGCCCCCTATTTCGCCGGCGTCAGCAATGTTCGCGCCACGCCCTGGAATGGTGCTTTGGCCCAAACGGTGATCTGCCAACCGGCATCGGCCTTGCACCCGCAGCCGCAGCGCCTGTCGCTTCTGGCCATGTCGCTGCTTCCTGAATGCCATCATTGGTCGCAACGCGCCCTGGCTGCCCTCGACGATCAGGTCAGCAGCAAGTCGACCAGATGCACCTGCAGGGCTGGTCTCGGGATTTCGTCGATGCATCTCTATGGAAGAGATGAGCATGCGCGAGAGGCCTTGAACCGTAGCCTGGCGCTGGCCGAAGCCGAACATGACGCCGCTAACGAAGCCGGCCTGCTCGGCATGCTGCACATGTTCCACTTCCGCAGTGGCGACTTCAATGTCGCATTGTCGATTGCCAAACGGTGCCGCGCGCTTGCCGACACCGTCGACGACCACCGCTGGCCTTGCGTTGGCCCATTCCATTCTGGGCCGCTCGCTCCTCGCTGATGGGAGACCTGAGCGGCGCGCGCGTCGAACTCGAAGCGCTGTTCGCGGATTGGTCGCCGTCCCAGCAAAGCGACACGATTTATCTGGTCCATGATCGTCATTTCCGAGCAGGTATCGCGCTCGCAAGGACGCCTTTGGATGCAGGGCATCCGACCCGGGCAGTTGAGCGCGCGCGGGAATTCATCGATGGCGCCACGCGAATGGATCATCCAGCGTCGGTGACCGTTCTTCTTCGCCTGGGCCGCGTCTATCTCCATGGACCGGGGATTTTCGCAGTGCCGAGGGTATATCGACGCCTCCATCGCGATCTCCAGATCCTATTCCCTTGGCCCGCTCGCGCTGCGGTCGGGCGCGCAAGAAGGCCCAACTGGCCATCCGCCGGGGTCAGAACGCCATCGTGGACCTTCGAGCGGCCCTGGCCGAAATTCACGCCGTCCGTTACGAGCTGATTACCACCGAGTTCAATATCTGCCTCGTGCAAGGGTTGATCAGCAACGGGCAGCGCGACGAGGCGATGGCTCTGCCTGGCTGACACGATCCTGCAAGTCAGCGCGAAAGGCGATACGTGTTACATGCCGGAGCTGTTGCGCATGAAGGCCGGGCTGCTCCGGGCGATGACCCCGCACCTCGCCTTGAGGAAGCCGAAGCTTGTCTGATGCAATCGCTGGAGCGCAGTCGCAGTCAAGGCGCGCTCGGCTGGGAGTTGCGCACGGCGACCGACTCTGGCAATGCTCCTGGTTGGGAAAGGGGCTCCGTCAGCCTGCAAAAGAGGTTCTCGAACGGGCGTATGGTCAGTTTACGGAAGGCTTCGAGCACCGTTGACCTCAAGACGGCTGAACGTCTGTTGGAGGGACTGTCATGACGGCTGCCTCGCGCGCCAGAGATCGATCATGTCAAAGGCTACTGCGGATTATGCATTGCGCGTCTGCGGCACGGTGCAACCGTGGCGGACGGCCGGTTCATTCGCCTGGATCCCGATCCCACGCATCCGACCGGCGCAGCCATTTGCGCCAAGGGCCGGGCGGCTCCTGAACTGGTCTACCACAGAGATCGGCTGACACGGCCGCTGCGCCGAACACCGTCGAAGGCGACCCCGATCCCGGGTGGCAGGAGATCGCCTGGGACGCGGCGCTCGATCAGATCGCGGCCGCGATGCGGCGCACCCGCCGCGCAATACGGACCCGAGGCTGTCGCCTTCAGCCAATCATCTTCTTCGACGACTGCCATCGCGGATTCCGCTGCCATTCGTTCGCAGGCTGATGAACGCCTTCGGCACTCCGAACATGGTCTGGCCGCTCGACTTGTGCGGCTGGGGCCGCGGCTTCGCCACGCGTTATGTCTTCGGGGTCGGCAGCGTTGCGACAGGAAGCGCAGGCGGCGCCATGCCGGACATCGCCGAAACCGGTTGCCTGATCCTGTGGGGCTATAATCCCTCATTCTCGCGCATCACGCATGCGACCGCGGCGGTGGCCGGTCTCAAACGGGAATGAAGCTTGTGGTGATCGATCCCCGCAATGTCGGGCTCGCCAACAAGGCCGATGTGTGGCTGCAGGGTGCGACGCCAGGGGGGCCGGACGGCGCGCTCGCCATGGGCCTCGCGAACATCATGATCCAGCGCGGATGGTATGATCAGGAGTTTGTGCGCACATGGAGCAACGGTCCGCTGCTGGTGCGCTCCGACACCAACAGGCTGCTGAAAGCTGAAGACGTATTTCCCGATACCGATCGCGGGTCGTTTGTCGCATGGGACGCGCGGTCCAAATTCGTCGTCCGCTATGATCCGGCCCTGGGCAAGTACGATCCGCCGGCCGGGCATCTGGCGTTGCAAGGCGAATACGCCGTTGAAACGACCGACGGGACCGTCAATTGCCGTCCGGTCTTCGACCTCTACGCCGGTCTTTGCAGGCAGCACTCACCCGAAGCGATCGCGCGGATGTGCTGGATCTCTCCGGAGCAATTGACGGAGGCGGCACGCACGATCTAGGAATCCCGGCCGGTCTCCTACTACGCCTGGAGCGGACACGAGCACCACGCGAATACCACGGAGACCGCGCGGGCGATCGCCATGCTCTATGCATTGACCGGCAGTTTCGATGCGTCCGGCGGCAACGTGCTTCTCCCGTCGGTGCCGACGGCGCCGATCACCGGAGAGAACCTCGCCCAGCGGCTTGCGCCGGCCATCGGCTGCGTCGAACGTCCGCTTGGACCCGCACGCTGGAACAACGTGTCGACCCTGGACTTCTATCGAGCCGTTCTCGGAAGCGATCCCTATCCGGTACGCACGCTGATTGGATTCGGCGCAGATCTCCTGCTTGCCCAGGCGGATCCGGTTCGCGGTCGTGCCGCAATATCCTCGCTCGGATTTCTACGCGCACGCAGACCTGTTCATGCAACCCGACGGCCGCGCTCGCCGATATCGTATTGCCCGTCGCATCCTGCTTCGAGCGCGAGGCGCTCAAGGTCGGATTTGAAATCAGTGAAACCGCGCAATCCCACGTTCAACTCCGGCCGAAAATCGTGCCCCCCCTCGGTGAAGCCCGCCCCTGACACCGATGTCATCTTCGACCTTGCCGCGCGCCTCGGCCTCGCTGAGCAATTCTGGAACGGCAACGTCGATGCGACCTCACCGCGAGCAGCTGGCTCCCAGCGGCGTGTCTCTTGCGCAGTTGAGGGCCGAACCGGCCGGCCTGCGCAGGCCGCTGACAACCACCTACCTGAAATATCGTACACTGGACGATCGTGGAAACGGACGCGGTTTCCCAACCCCGACGCGAAAGGTTGAGTTCTGGTCCGAGATGTTTGCCGACCACGGCTACTCGGCGCTTCCCGACATCGTCGAACCTTCCGTCAGCGCTAATCCGCGCCTCGCGCCTGCCGGACAACTTCCCTCTCGTCCTGACTTGCGCGAAGCCGGGCTTGTTTGCCAGAGTCAGCATCGATCGCTGCCAAGTCTGCGCAGCGCGCCCTCCACGCGGAAATCGAGCTACACCCGACAGCCGCAGCGGCCAGAAGGAGTTCGAGACGGCGATTGGGTGGAAGTTCGGACGCTGAACAGGGCGATGCGCGCCAAGGCCCGCTTCAACGAGCACGCTGGATCAACGTGTCGTCGTTGAGTACTCACTGGCTGGTGGGAGGGGTGCAGGAGGCTCGGAATAGCTGACTCGGATCCGGCAGACCCAAATGGAAGCAACTTCAACCTGACGGTGGACTCCGCGATGCGCGACCCGATCAGCGGTACGCCGTCGCATCGGTTCAATATGTGCGAAGTGCGGCCAGTGGAACGTGGAAGCGCAGGCAGGTTAATGCGATGCGGCCTGGGGACGCGCTTCGAGGAATTCGCGGGCGACGCGCAGGTCCGCCGTATCGGCGCCTTCCGTAAAACGCGCCAAGGTTTGCCTCAGCTCGAAGATGGCCCGTGTTGCAGACGTGCCTGGGACTGCAAGGCGCGCGCCGCTGGTGGCGACGCGCAATCTCCATGAGAGCGCCGATTGCCGCTCGGCCAGTTCCGTCGCGGCACGAAAATCCCGTTCGGCGCTTGAAACATCGCCGCACCGCGCGCGAAGCTCGCCGCGCACGCGCAGGAGTTCAGGCATCTCCCAACTATCGCCCTGGAGGGCGACAGCGTCGACCCGCGCCTGTATCGAGACGAGCGCATCCGCGGGCTTTCCCTGCGCCGCTAATCCCTCGACCAACGCGATCACAGCCGCTCCGCTGTAAAGCTCCAGGCGATCGGCGAGCATGCGGGGCAACGAGGGCCTGAGCAGTTCGACACCCTCGTCCACCGCCCCGCGCGCGACGTGGCAATTCTCCTCTCAGAGCCACCGATGCGTTCTCGAACGGTCCCAATCCGTGCTTGCGGGAATGGCCGGCCAACTTATCGGCAGCCTCCTCCAGCGCGTCTAGATCTCCAACCCAGCGATAGACGCGCGCGGCGAAACACAGCCCTGCACAGTACATCGCGAGGTCCGGATTTGCGCGGATATCCATGAGACGGTTGGCGACGTCGATGGCCTGATCCGGAAAGCCGAGCAACCAAAGGTTGGTGCACGACATGATGCGCGGGCCTCGGGGATACGCAAAGTGATCGATCAGGAGCACCGGGATCGCAGCATCCCCGCTTCTCCGGCCTGCAGCTTCTCTCGCGCAAGCTGCTGATCACCGCTCCAGATGGTAGGCTATCCCCAGATAGGTTTGCGCGCGCAAATGCCGCGCTGTATCTCCGAGTTTCGTCGCGACGGTATCGGCCAGCAGCGCAACCTCGAGCAGAACGCCTTCGTTCGCCGGTGCGGCGGTACAGAGCGACAGGAGCCGGCTCAAAAGCCGAAACTGGTTTTGCAGATCACCGACCGCCTGCGCCAGTTCGAGACCGCTCCTGAGGGCGGCTTCGCATTGATGACTGTTCCGTTCCGTGAACATCGCTGCGTGTCCGAACGCCCAGAGCAACTCCACTTTGGCAGCGTGGTAGCTGGGGCCGTCGTCCAGGGCGCCTATGGCGCGACCGGCCCCGAACGCGACGCACTCTTCAAGCAGGTTGAGCTCTACAAACAGCCGCGCGCACACGCGGTAAGAGGGATTCGGAGATCGACGACGCCTGTGTCGGAATAGGCCCAATCGAGCGCGGCTCCGGGCGTCGGGCAAAGGCTCGACGCGATGGGCCCAACCTCCGGGACGTTGACCGCCAGGCTCATAGGTTCGTGGCGTCAATGCTTCCAGCACATACTGCGCGATGTCTCAACTTCTGCCGCCTGTGTCGCTCCCGAGGCCGCAAGCTTCTCGGTCGCATAGGCGCGGGTGGTTTCCAGCAGGCGAAATCGCGCCTGACCGGTGCGGAGACTGCTCGTCACCAGCGACTTAGCAACCAGCTGCTCCAGATTGTCCAGAATGGCGTCAGGTCCAGCAAGGGTGCCGGCCAGCGCACGAGCCCCTGCGGCGTGGAGGTGCCGGGAAACACACTGAGATATTCAAAGGAGACTGCGTTCACCGGGCGAGACGAAGTCGTGGCTCCAGTCAACGCCGCGCTCAGCGACTGATGTCGCGACGGCGCGCTGCGGCGCCCGCGCCAGGCAAGGCGAAGTCGTCCCTCGATGAGTTCGTCAATCTCGGTCAGGCTGTGCGCTGAAAGTCGACTCGCGACGAGTTCGATTGCCAAGGGCACCCCGTCGAGCTTGCGGCAGATGCGAACGATCACCTCGGCGTCGGCATCGGAGATGGGATCGCTATAGCCGGCCGCAACCGCGCACTCCATGAAGAGACGCAAGGACGAGTATTTTTCAATTCCGGATACATCCCTCAGGTCTTCCGGCGGGATTTCGAGCGGAGCGAGCTCGATCACTGAACTCGCTCGCCGCATCCAAAGATTCCCGACTTGTTGCCAGGATGGAGACCGACGGCGCGTAGCTATGGATCTTCTCGGCCAGCCCTGCGACCGCTTCCACGACGTGCTCGCAATTGTCGAACACCAACAGGAGCTGCCGATCACGCAACGCTTCGACCCAGGCGAGGCGTGGGGTCTCCGGCCGGGACGACCAGCCCGAGCGTTGACGCGACGGCGACCGCGACAAGGTGGGCGTCCTTGAGGCTGCCGAAGTCAAGAAATCTGACACCGTCTCTGAAATTGCCTGCCAGCTGATGCGCAAAGGCGATGGCGACCGTTGTCTTGCCGATCCCTCCGGGCCCCGAAGCGTGAGCACAACCGCCGGGCCGCCAGATGCTCGGCAAGGGCATTGACGACGGCATCGCGCCCGATGAAGCCGACCGGGTTTGGGCGGAAGATCCTGAAGGGCCTGGCTCGCCACCGGCCCGCGAGAACCTGCCTGCTGAGACGTCGACGCATTGCGCGTCACCGGGGCCACGAAACAGTAGCCACGTCCGGGGACGTTGGCCACGATAGGACTCGCTCGTCCTTGCCGTTGCCCAGGATGCGTCGCAGCTGAGCGATGTGGAAGCGCAGGCTGCTCTCGTCAACCGTGAGGCTGGGCCAGGCTCTAGCCCATGAGTTCGCTTTTCTTGACGACTTCGCCAGCGCGACTAATCAGCAGACAGAGAAGATCGAATGCACCGGCTGCCAAGCGATACAACGCTACGACCGTCGCGCTCAAGAAGGCGCGCATTCGGCGGCAATACGGAAAGGCCCAAAGAAAAGTTCTTCGGGCGTCGCTTCGGCCTCATAACGGGCCTTTGCTCCGTTGTGGCTTGTCACAGATCACCCCTTACACCCTACGCTGGCGGGAGATGTTTAGACCAAATGATCCACAGAACGCGATCTACGAGGTGCGTGACGAAACGGCGATGTCGTCGCAGCACATCAGGGAAGAAAACGTCGAAAGCTCGGCTACTACTACGGATTGGACCGCCCTTTCGCAGATGACCCGTGTCCTTAACTGAGCTCGGGCATAACGATTGTCACTCTTGTTCCCCACGCCCTGCCTCGCCAAGCAGCCGAGCCTGGATGCTTCGCGCAAGGCCTTCCAGAATGCGGCCGCCGGTCCTTGCAGCGGACCGGTCGCGCCGGTGCCGTTGTCCGCCACCGTGCAGCACCAACTGCCCTCCCGATACGCAATCTCGATCCGGATCACTCCGCCATTCCGGTTCGGAAAGGCATGTTTTGCCGCGTTTGTAACCAGCTCGGCCAATATCAGGGCAAGCCGATGACATTGCGACGTCGGTAACACCCGCTCTCGATCGCGGCTTCGCAGCGAATGCCGGCAGGCTCGAGAATGGCCTCCGACAAGGCGCCGCACAGGCTCTCGAAGAAGGTTGCGACCGAAACTGTCTTTCGACCAGCATCATCGGATAGAAGTTGATACAGCCTGCCAAAAGCCACAAGGCGTCGTTCGAGCCGATCGACCGCGACCGATACACCTCCATCGATCCCGGCCGCAAAAATCGCGACGTACCGATGCGCCGAGCAGTGTCAGCGTGTTCTTCATCCGATGATGGCTTTCGCGAAGGACAAGTTCCCAATCGTTCGCCTGCCGCGTCGACGCTGCCGACTTGATGGAATGGCGCGCTGTTATCGTTTGGTCGAGAGCCGACGTCGAGCATCATAACCTCCCGGTGGGTCCAATTCCCAGCCCATACTGCGAGAGGCGGCCGATTTTAGCTCGTTAGACGTTGAAAGATGTCTGTTATGATGCAGAGCATTTGATTGCCATGCACAGAACAGATCGCGCCAGCTATTGCGCCCCCTAGCTGCAAGGTTCCACCAAATCTCCTAAGTTATTCGCTTTTAAAGGAAATTTGAGCGGGCCGGCCTGGAGCAATGTCAAACGAATTCGCTACTCTCTAGCAATTTACTCGAGGCCTCGTTCTGATAGACCAATAAGAATATCTCTGGACTTCCCTTTAAGGGGCAACGGCGCGTGCCAGAAAATAATAATAATAGGGACTCGGCCATTTCCTTTGGACCGTTTCGACTACTTCCCAACTCGCGGTTGTTGGAGAAGGACGGGACTCCACTTCACATTGGCGGGCGAGCGCTCGACCATTCTCGTCGTCCTTGCCGAACGCGCAGGCGAAGTTGTCGACAAGAGAATTGGTCAAGCGAGTCTGGGCTGACGTCAATGTGGACGAGGGTAGTCTTCGCTTCCACATCACGGCTTTGCGCAAGGCCTTGGGCGATGGCACCGAGGGCGTCCGATATATCGTCAACGTTCCCGGACGCGGCTATTGCTTTGCCGCTCCCTCGCCCGCGCTGCACCTTCCGGCGTGCCATCCGTTGGCGGTACAGCTTCGCCGCATTCGCTGCCCGCTCCGCTCGTCAAGATGATCGGTCGAACTGAGGCGATTGAGAAGATTTCATCCGATCTTTCGGCTCATCGCTTTGTCACCGTCGTCGGCCCCGGCAGTATCGGCAAGACCTCGGTAGCGGTGACGGTGGGACACCGCCAACTTGCAGAACTTCGCCGGACAGGTCTTCTTTATCGATTTCGGGACCCTCCGTGATGATAGCCTCGTTCCAAGCACCATCGCCTCTGCACTCCGGACTGACCGTCAGTTCGGAGAACCCGACATCCGGTCTGCTTGCACATTTGCATGCCCGGCCGATGCTGTTGATCCTCGATAGCTGCGAGCATGTGCTTGATGCCCTGGCGCCCCTGGCCGAGCGCATCGTTGCAGAAGTGCCAGGGGCTCACCTTCTTGCAACCAGCCGGGAGTCGCTTCGAAGCGAGGGCGAACGGATCTTTCGGCTCTTTCCTCTCGACTATCCACCACAGCGCGACGACCTGGGCGTCGAGGAGGTCCTGTCCTACCCCGCGGTTCAACTCTTTGTCGAACGCATCACCGAAAGCTTGGGTGAATTCCAGCTCAGCCCGGAAGAAGCGCCGCTGGTCGCGAATATCTGCCGCCGCCTGGATGGCATCGCGCTTGCGATCGAGCTTGCGGCCGGACGGGTCAATGCCTACGGCATTGCGGGCACGGCGTCACTGCTCGACAGCCGCTTTTCGCTGCAATGGCGAGGGCGGCGCACGGCCGTTCCGAGACATCAGACACTCAGCGCGGCGCTCGGCTGGAGCTATGACCTCCTGCCTGCAGCCGAGAGCGCGACCTTACGGAGATTATCGGTATTTGTCGGGCCGTTCACGCTTGAAGCGGCGGCCGCTGTCGCATCAGGCGATGGGCTGGCGCGCGTCGGAGACTAATTGAAGCAATCGATAATCTGGTCGCGAAGTCGCTGATCGCGCCGTCCGGCAGCGCGGCCGCTGCGATATCGCCTGCTGGATATGACCCGCGCTTACGCCGTTCAGAAGCTGGAGGAGGCTGTCGAAGCGAGGCTGTTTGCACGACGTCATGCGGAATATCTTCGAGCTCTGTTCGATCGCGCCGAACTCCGACACGTCGATTCAACTTTCTGACTGGCTGAGCCTCTACGGCGCGGAATTGGACAACGTGCGTGCGGCGCTGGACTGGACGTTCTCCCCTGAGGGGACAACACCTTGGGGATTGCCCTGACTGCGGCGGCCGTAACACTATGGGTGCGGCTTTCCCTGTTCACGGAATGTCGTGAGCGAACGAAACTGGCGCTGTCAAAGCTGACGAAGGCACCGACGGCGATGATCGAAAGCGCATGCAGCTGTTGGCAGCGCTGGGCTGGTCGCTGATGGTGATAGTGGACGGCCGCGCACGTGAAGCTCGTCCCATACTTGAGGAAACCCTCCAACTGGCAGAGCGGCTCGACGAAAAGGACTTTCGGCTGCGTGCGCTTTGGGGATTGTGCATCGATCAACTCAATAACGGCGAACTCGGCAGGGCGCTGGAGTTTGCCAATCGTTTTTCGAGCGCTGCGGCTGGCTCGTCCGACGACACCGACATCATGCTGTCGCACCGGCTTCTGGCCGTCGCGCCTTCACTATCTGGGCGACCAGACCGCTGCGCGTCTCCATATCGATCGAGTCAACGCATCCCTGCATGGACTGACCGAGAAGCCAAAAACCTTCCACTCGATCTGCGCGTATCGACCCAATATTTTCAGATCCGCATCCTTTGGCTCCAGGGGCTGGCCGATCAGGCCCAGGCGCTCATCGCAAGGAATATCGAGGAAGGCCGGTCAAATGGCCACGCGTTGACCTTCTGTAGCGTGCTGGGCCAGGGCGCCTGCCCCATTGCCTTCCTGGCCGGCGACCTTGATGCCGCGGAACGTTACGGCAATGAGCTGCTCGAACATACCGAGCGTCATTCGGTGCGACTCTGGCGTCTCTGGGCTCGAGCGTTCAACGCGATGGTCGCAGCGAAGCGTGGTAACCTTGAGCAGGGTCTCCACCTGCTGCGCGAAGAGCTCGATCGCGCTGGTGACGCTCGCTTCTTGCCGCGCTTCCTCCCTCTGTTGGGCGAACTCGCCGCTTGTTTCGCGAGGCCAACCAGGTCCATCAGGGCCTTGAAGTGATCGAAGAGACGCTTGCGCGCTGCAGGACCAGGCAGGAACGGTGGTATCTTCCCGAACTCACCCGCATCAAGGGAGAGTTGATACTCGAGGAGACGCAGCATGCGTCGTCCGCTGAGGCGATGCTTCCGCGAGGCCCTCGAGATTGCGGCGCAGCAAGGCGCCCGCTTTTGGGAGCTGAGGAGCGCAATCAGCCTTGCGCGGTTCAGGATTGGACAAGGTCGAAACGCAGAGGCTGCGGAAACTCTACGGAAGGTGCACGGATCGTTCAGCGAAGGCTTCGACATCGCCGACATGCGCACGGCACGAGACCTGATCGACCAGCTCCGAACTCTGAAGACGCCTCCCCGCGCGCATGAATCAAATGGCCTTTGGCCAAAGAAAGTCCTTTGATCGTCAACAAGATGCGGTGGCGACCCAGGCTCGCAAATCCGTAACAACTACTAACATGCCACCGCCCGCGCTCCCCGTCATGGTGGCAGCCTGTAAAGAAGGTTCTACGGACGGGATTTGGCCATGGCGTTGCTGGACGATGCGATCGAGGCTAGCGGCGGCTTGGAGCGCTGGGGCCAGTTAAGCCGATTCACGCTTCATATTTCGATCGGGGGCACAGTTGTTCGCCCGGACCGGACACGGCAGCGACTTCAAAGACCTCATTGCGGAAGGATCCACCCGTAGGCAGTCGGTACGCTTCACCGGACGTCAGTGGCGGCGAAAAGTGCGGTTCGTTTCAACCGGATACGATCACGATTGAAAGCCTGGATGGCCAGATCCTGCAGACCTGGCCGAACCCGAGCCTGGCTTTCTGACGTTGGGAAGAACGCGATCGCGAGACGATCTGCAACTGGTCTTTTTCTGCGGCGTCGCGATCTGGAACTACCTACGACGACCCCGTTTCTCCTCACCCGCGCCCGACGTCGAGGTAGAAGAGTTGCCGCCCTGGCAAGAGCATTCAGAACTCTGGCGGCGCCTGCCGGGCGCGCTTCCCGCCGGACATCCTGACTCACTCACCAGAGCAAGTCTTCTACTTCGACGAAAAAGCTCTGCAACGCCGGACCGATCACGATCTTCTGGGAAGCAAGGTCGCACACTACTCATGGGCCCATCAGACATTCAATGGCATCGTCGTTCCGACCCTTCGACGCTCGCTGATGATGGAGCCTGATGGAACCGTGACCGCCAGGCCCGTCTTGGTCGACGTCGAGATCTTCGACGCCTTCCTCGAATAGAAGCGACGTCGGTTTAGATAGTCGCGCAGCATCCCCGCTCGCAAAGTCTAACAACGCATAACGTGCTAACAGCCGCGCCTTTCGCGCAGAGTACGGCCACGAGCGAACGACGAAACGTCGCGGGACTCGAGCGGGATTGCGCCGACGCATCGATCGCGATGCCTGGAAGCGTCTCATCCCAGAAATGCAACCACGGGGAGCGAGTCATGAAGGTATTGATGGTAATCACATCCCACGACCAGCTGGGCAACACCGGGCGAAAGACGGGTTTTTGGCTCGAAGAGCTTGCCGCACCCTACTACGTCTTCAAGGATGCCGGGGCCGAGATCACGCTCGCATCCCCGAAGGGCGGCCGTCCGCCGCTCGACCCTAAGAGCAACGAGCCTGAATTCCGCACCGATCTAACGCTCCGGTTCGAAAAGGACGCGCGCTGCGGAAGCTCAGCTCGACAAGACCGTTCGCCTCGACAGCGTCAAGCAGGAAAACTTCGACACGGTCTTCTATCCGGGCGGTCACGGCCCGATGTGGGATCTGGCCGAAGACAAGCACTCGATCAAGCTGATCGAGTCGTTCCTTGCCGCCGGCAAACCGATCGGCATCGTGTGCCATTCCACGGGCGCGCTGCATCACGTCAAGACGCCGGACGGCAAGCCTCTGGTGCAGGGCAAGGAAGTTACCGGCTTCACCAACGGCGAGGAAGAAGCGGTCGGTCTCACCAAGGTGGTGCCCTTCCTCGTCGAGGACGAGATGTTGAAGCTGGGCGCCATCTTTTCGAAGACGGCCAACTGGACGCCTCACGTCGTCAGCGACGGCCTGCTGATCACGGGACAGAACCCCCATTCCTCAGGTCCGGCCGCGAAGACTCTGATGGCGGCAGTGAAGCAAAAGGCCACGGGCGTCACCGCGCGGGCTTCGTAGATCGAAATAACACCGGTCGTAGTGACGGGTCGCCTGGGAGCGACACCATTGATTGGAGCATCACCACGGCACCCGTCGCTCGATAGCTCCACGTGGAGCGGCTGGTTCGGCGGCCGTTCTGTCAGAGAGTCTGAGGCTTTCTAGGAGGTACTCTTCATGTCGCACCATTATTCCGGACCCAATGTCGGCTTCCCTCGTGGGGACGCGCGCCTGGACTTCACCGACCTCTACGCATTCCCTCGCCTGCGGATGCGAGCAGATCGGTACTGATCATGAACGTCCATCCTGCGTTCAGTCTTCTTCCGCCGGGACCAACCACGCCCGAGCCTTTCGCCGCTGACGCGATCTACGAATTCAAGATCGACACGAACGGCGATGCGGTCGCGGACATTGCGTACCGCGTATGTTTCTCGGTATTTGCAAACGGGAAGCAAACCGCGGTGTTGCGCCGGGTCGAGGGCGCCCAGGCCGCCGAGACCGGCAACGAGGACCGGCTCGTTGAAGAGTGGCCGGTCTCGATGGATAGAGAGGCGATCGTGGTGGAAGCCGAAGACCATCGTTTCTTTGCCGGCTGGCGGAGCGATCCGTTCTTTTTGATCCAATCGGTGCCATCAACGACTTCGACTTCAGCGGCAAAGACAACTTTATCGACAAGGACGTGTGCAGCATCGTCCTCGAGCTGCCGCGCTCGGCTCTTGGAGCCAAACCGTTCGGTGTCTGGGCGCGGACGGTTGATCGCGCCAACGGGACCTGGATTCAAGCCGACCGCGGTGCCAAGCCGTCGCAGGCGATTTTCTTGCCCGGCGACGCCAGAGACGACTATCTGGCGTCGGAGCCTGCCGGGGACAGTCGCTTCATTCCGATTTTTGCACATTCGCTGGAGCACACGGGAGGCTACGCTTCGGTCGATGCGCTGCGTGTGGCAGCAACGCTGCTTCCCGACATCCTGCATTTCGATCCCGACGCTTCCCGCCTCGTATCCGGACAACGGCCGGGCGCTCACCGACGACGTCCTCGATCACTTCCTATCCCTCCTGACCAACGGAAAAGTGAAATCCGACGGTGTGGGCCCTCATCGGGATTTGCTTGCCGAATTTCCGTATCTGGGCCCACCGCACATGGCAGCCGCCGAACGATTCAACGCGCACGAAGCACTGCATGGAGGCTCTGATGCACGCAAAGACTGAGAAAGCGCAGATCCGTCTCACCCGCTCGTCAGCCGCCTAGTTGGCGGGTCACGTTCGACAATCCTCCGCTGAACGTCATGGGCCCGCAGTTCGTTCGCGAGTTCAGGGAGATCATCACGGCCGTCGAGAGCTGACGAGGAAGTCAAGGTCGTCGTCTTCGAAAGTGCCGTTGAAGGATTTTTCCTCAATCACAGTCGATTTCAACGCCGATTTGAAGGAGCTGACCAGCCTGCCTCAAGGTCCGACGGGATTGGAGGCGTGGCCGGACATACTCGTCCGACATGACGCGCATGCCCGTCGTGTCGATCGCCTTGATCCGCGGGCGCGCGACCAGGGAACGGAAGTGAGATCGCCCTGGCCTGCGACATGAGTTTCGCGAGTCGCGAGAAAGCGCTTCTGTCGCAGTGGGAAGTGGGGGTCGGCCTGGTCGCCGGCGGAGGACCCATGGCGCGCCTGCCGCGGCAGATGGGCAGGCAAAGAGCCCTGGAGGTGCTCCTGAGCTCCAATGACATCGGGGGCGATCTGGCTGAAGCCTATGGCTATGTGAACAGGTCGCTGCCGGACAGCGAACTCGATGGGTTCGTCGATGCGCTGGCGAGCGCGCATCGCGTCGTTTGACAAGTGGGCGATCGCGAACACGAAGCGCCTCGTGAGTGCCGCGAGCCTGCCGCCGGACGTCGAGATCGCTGCCGGCTGGGACGCCTGCATGGCCTCGATCGCTCGGCCGGCGGCGCAGGGCAAGATCAAGGCCTTTGTTCGAGCAGGGGTTTCATCAGCCCGGAGACGCAGAAGATCGCCTGGGATTCTATGTGGGGCAACTCGGCCACGGAGGCTGACGCGCTCGAAGAACCGCGAAGCTGAATTTGCCCTTCCGCACAACACTCATCAGAAAGGACACCGCCCATGGATCTACTTGCCTTCGCGAAGAATATTGCGGACCGCGTCGAAGCGCAGTCAGCGCGCGCCAAAGTACCGGTTGCCGTTTGCGTTATCGATATCCACGGTAACACCATTCTCAAGCACCGCATGAGCGGAGCGCCGGCCTTCTCGATCGAGCTGTCGGAACGGAAAGCTTACACGTCTGCGCTGGTGGGACTTCGAACGGCCGATCTGTTTCCGCTCGTGCAGCCTGGGCAGGAGCTCTTCCCTCTGATGGGGCTGTCCGGCGGAAGGTTTTGTTCCATGGGCGGCGGAGCGCCGCTCACCAGCGAGGGCCAGTTGGTCGCGGGCGTCGGCGTCAGCGGTGGCACCGTTGAGCAGGACGTCTCCATCCTCGAATCGGCGCTCGTGGAACCCGTGGTCGTCAGGGCGGCGGTTGGTGGTGGGCGCGCTTTGACGAGGCGCTCGTGACAGGCGGCAGTTTCTTGTGAATGCTGCGGCGAGTCGATCTTGGCGGGGCGCTTCGACGAGGCCTCGCCTGCGGCACTCGCCACCTCTGTTTCTCCGCGTACCAAAATGGATCTATCCTGGTGAACAGTCCGCTCTGCTCGTCCTCTCAGCTGGACTTGCCTGCATGAACACCAACGCATCAAGCGCAAGATCTGCCATCGAGCCGACGTTCGATTTCCTATCACACGGTCGAAATCGACGGTCTCAATATCTTCTACCGGGAGGCTGGACCGGCTGACGCGCCGACCGTGCTGCTGTTGCACGGCTTTCCTTCCTCATCACGGATGTGGGAACCGTTGCTGCCGCTTCTCGCCGACAAGTATCATCTCATCGCGCCCGATTATCCCGGCTTCGGTCACAGCAGCGCGCCTTCCCCGTCGAACTTCGAATATACCTTCGACAACCCTCGCACGCGTGATGAATGAGCTCAGTACCAAGCTCGGCATCACGAACTACGTCCTGTTCATGCAGGATTACGGCGGTCCTGTCGGCTTTCGCATGGCGCTCGCCCACTCCGCAGCGCGTCCGCGCCATCATTATCCAGAACGCGGTTTCTCACGAACAGGGCTTGAGCCCGCTTTGGGAGGCACGCAGGAAATATTGGGCGGATCCGGCCCACGAGCTCGAAAACCTCAAGGCCAACTTCACGTCCTTCGAAGCGACGCGGCAGCGTCATATCGGATCCAGCCCGCATCCCGATCGCTACGATCCGGATACGTGGACCGACGAGTACGCCTTTCTCACCCGTCCAGGCCAGGCCGACATTCAGACCACGTTGTTTCTCGATTACCGGACCAACGTCGCCTCCTATCCGCGCTGGCAAAAGTGGCTTCGCGAGGTACAGCCGCCGACCCTGGTGGTTTGGGGGAAATACGATCCCCTCCTTCACCGTTGCCGGCGCAACGGCGTATGCTGGCGATGTGCCGAAAGCTGAAGTCCACATCCTGGACGCGGGGCATTTCGCGCTCGACGAAGCGACTGACGAGATCGCATCCCTGGTTCGTGGCTTCCTCGAGCGTTTGGGCAAGAACAAAGACTGACAGCGGTGGACGCCAGCGAGAATACCAAAGGGGATTGGGAAGACGTGATGGGACGCCTGCTTTCAGTCAATGTCGGCCTGCCGCGCGACATCACCTGGCAAGGCAAGACGGTCCATACCGGCATCTGGAAGGCGCCGGTCGACGGGCCGCGTATGGTGCGCCGGCTCAACATAGACGGTGACGGACAGGGTGACCTGGCCGGTCACGGCGGCGAACGCCGGGCTGTATTTGTCTATCAGATGGATCTCTATCGGTATTGGCAGAACCACCTGGGACGAAACGACTTCGTCTATGGGCAGTTCGGAGAGAATTTCACCGTCGATGGCCTGTCGGATGCAGAGGTGTGCATCGGAGACCGCTACCGGATCGGCGGCGCCTTGTTCGAGGTGACGCAGCCGCGCGTCACCTGTTACCGGCTGGGCATCCGCATGAACGAGCCGGAAATGGCCGCGCTGGTGGTCAAGCACGGCAGACCTGGCTTCTATTTTCGTGTGCTGGAGGAAGGCGAAGTGGAGGCCGGCGACGAGATCACGCAGGTCGCCTCCGGGCCCGAGCGCATGAGCGTGTCCGAGATCGATGCGCTGCTTTACATGCCGGGTCATCCCCGCGATCAGCTGGAGCGCGCGCTGCGCATCCCGACGCTGAGCGTCGGCTGGCGTCGTTCCCTCGAGGCGCTGCTCACGCAGGAGCGCGAGGGCGGCGTGACGACGGGAAACGCCGGACTCACGCAGCGTCCGGCCCGCCGCTGGCGTGGCGCGGATCCCGCCCGCTTCGTGTCTCGCGCAAGGTGCACGAGAGCGGCAACGTGATCTCGCTGCTGCTCGAGCCCACGGACGGACAACCCATCGCCGCGGCCCTCCCGGGCAGTTTGTCGTGCTGCGGCTCGGGCCGGCATCTGCGCCGGCGCTGATGCGCAGCTATTCACTGTCGGGAGAACCTGGCGCCTCGTACTATCGCGTGAGCATCAAGCGGGAGGCCCATGGCGCGGCCGGCGCCTATGTCGATGACGAGCTAAGGGTTGGCGACATCGTGCACGCAAGCGCGGCGCGCGGCAATTTCACACTACGGCCGGGCGACACGCCCGTTGTGTTGTTGAGTGCAGGGATCGGCGTGACGCCGGTGCTCGCGATGCTTCACGCGCTGGCTGCCGAAGCATCGACGCGGGAAATCTGGTGGCTACACGGAACCCGTAACGGCCGCGAACATCCCTTTGCCGAGGAGACGCGTGGGCTGCTCAATGCGCTTGCCCACCACCACAGCTACATTTGCTACAGCTCGCCCGATCGCGAGGATCGGCCCAATGTTGATTTCGACGCACCCGGTCGCCTGAATATGCGAGTTGCTTCGGGAACTCAACTTACCGCGCAATGGCGATTTCTATATCTGCGGACCCTCCACCTTCATGAGCGATCTGACTGCCGGGCTTACAGACCTTGGGCGTCGCGCCGAGATCGCATCCACACCGAGACGTTCGGCGCCGGTCCGTCCATTACCCCAGGCATTGCGGCTTCGCCGCGCCGGCCGCCGCACTTTGCCAGCAGGTGCTCCCGGCTCAGGACCGATGGTTTCGTTTGCCCGTTCCGGTCTCAATGTCCGCTGGGGGTCATCGTTCCAGAGCTTGCTCGAGCTGGCCGAGGCTTGCGACGTACCTGTGCGGTTTGCGTGTCGAACCGGCGTCTGCCACACCTGCGAGACCGGGCTTGTGGCAGGGACGATCGGCTACCGCCCGGACCCGGTCGACGCACCGGCGGACGGCAATGTGCTGATCTGCTGCGCGCAACCCGCAGGCGACGTCGTGATCGATTTGTGACGGCGTGCGGCCCGCTCACTGCGCGCCCCAAACTGTGGAGGACTTCAAATGCGATCCGACATGGTGCCCGGAGCCATTTTCCCCGACTATGAGCTCAGCGACCATACCGCGAAGCATCGAAAACTCTCCGAGCTGCAGGGACAGGACCCCATGGTGCTGGTCCTCAGCCGCGGCGCCTTCTGCCCAAAGGATCGCCGTCAGGCCGAAGGTTTGCTGCAACTCCATCGTGAGATGGAGGTCGGCTACTGCCGGCTGGTCACGATCAGCACCGACAATATCACCCAGACCAACGAAAATCGCAGCGGAATAGGCGCTCACTGGCCCTTTCTCTCCGATCCGCGGCGCATCGTTCAGAAGGATCTCGACATCGCCGAATACACCGATCCCGTCAACAATCCGGATGATTCCGCACGTGATCGTGCTGGAGCCCGGCCTTGTCATTCACAAGATCTACAATGGCTACTGGTTCTTCGGACGGCCCACGATGGAAGAACTCCGCCAGGACCTGCGCGCCGTCAGCAGGAAATGCCGGCCGGACTGGGACATCACAACGCCCGAACTTAAAGCTGCGTGGCAGCAGGGCCGCAAGGACCTCTTCTATCCGTACGGCAAGACCTATGCTCAAACTCGGCGAACAGAGCTAGGAGCTGACGCTGAGTCCGCCCAACTTCTCTCACCTGCGAACCGGAACGCGGAGTTCGCCACTTTCATCTCGCGGCTCCGCGCCGCTGAATTCAGTTCATCGGGTCCCGGGAATAAATCCGGGCACGCCGGTCTCCACCACCGAGTTGAACCTGACGCTCGTGGTGATGCGGTCCCGAATCTCCCGCATGGCGTCTTCAGGCAGGGCCGAAATGTCAAAGCTCTCCTGGATGCGCCGAGGTTTGGTCGAGGTGGTCAGGAAAGCGGTGCCGCGCTGTACGGCCCAGGCCAGAGCCACTTGAGCCGGCGTCTTGTGCACACGCTGTGCGATGGCTGTAATCACCGGGTCGGCCAGTACGTTTGGCTCCATGGCATGTCCCAACGCTGCAAACGCCTGCAGCACGATCCCGTGCTCCCGGCAGAAGTCGAGCAGCTCCCATTCGGGGAGATACGGATGCGATCCGACCTGCACCATGGCAGGCTTGATCCGCGCGGCCGCAACGATCTCGCGCAGCTTCTCCAGATGTAATGTCCGATAGACCGATCGACCTGCAGTGACCGTCGTCCACGAGGCGCTCCAGCGCCCGCCATGTCTCCACCAACGTAACCCCTGAATCATAGATCACCCGACCGTGCTCGTCCCTCGGGTCCTGCTCGTCGCCGGGTTGAAAGGCAAAGGGCGTATGGATGATATAGCAATCGATATAGTCGAGCTGCAGTCGCCGACAACTCGCATCGAAGGCAGGCTTGACCCGCTCTGGGCGATGATTGGTGTTCCATAGCTTCGTGGTGACGAACAGGTCCTCGCGCTGAAGCGTCCCCGCCTTGAACGCTTCCTGAATCGCCTCGCCAACCGCTGCTTCATTGCGGTAGCGTTCCGCACAATCGAGATGTCGAAATCCCGCTTCCAGCGCAGCCCTGGTCGCCTGTTTGGTTGCAACGAGGATCCGGAATTAGCGTGCCAAACCCGACAGCGGGGATCGCACCTGATCCATGGGTCGTATGAATCCTCGTATCGCGAAGCGTATCGGATGTTGTCATGTTTGTTTTCCTTTGCGATGTCATTTCAGAGCTCCAGAGGTGTTAATTGGCCGGCCGCGGCTTACGGAGAAAAAGCACAAGCGGGCTCACGATCAGCATGGCGAACATCAGGATCTTGAACTGGTCGATGACCGCGACGACGGCCGCCTGCTGGGTGATCATGCCGTTGAGCGCGGCGAGGCCTGGGCTTGGCGATCGAGCCCGCGACATGCGCGGCGGTGCGGAAGGGCGTGAGGTTCTTGGCGAGCGCGAGGTGCATGGCCTGGGTGTTGCTGTAGAAGAAGATCTGGACCACCGCGATGCCGATCGTGCTTCCATAGACGCGCGACAGGCTCAACAGGGCGGTGCCTTCGGGGCGGAATTTCGGATCGAGCGTGCCGAACGCCGCCTTGCCGAGCGACGGAAGCAACATGCCGAGACCGGTACCCTGAAGCAGGGTCGCCGCGACCACCAGCCGCCAATCCATCGCCGGTGAATAGCCAAGCATCAGCGAATTGGCATAGACCACCGCCGCCATGCCGCCGAATATGAACAGCCGGTTGTCGATTCTGTGCCGGAGCGAAGCCCATCAGCGCCACCGCCCCCACCAGCGTGACGCCGCGCGCGAGGGTCATGTAGCCGGTGGTATCAACCGGATAATCGAGCAATTCCTCCAGCATCGGCGAGGTCAAAGCCAGGGTCGGCAGCAGGACGAAGCCGACGGCGAAGAACATGATCGCCGAAAGAATGAAATTGCGGTCCTTGAACAGCGCCTTGTTGAGAAAATGCACGTCCGTCGTCATGACGTGCACGATGAAAGATAGAATCCGAGCACCGAGGCGCGCCGCTTCGGCCCAGATTTCCGCCGACGCGAACCATTCCAGCGCGTTCGCCGCGGTCAAGCAGCATCTGCAGGCCGATCATGCCGAACGATAGAGGTCGCCAGGCCGAAGAAATCGAAGGGCGGGTTCTGCTCCGCCTCTTCTCGGGGAGGAACAGCGCCACTGTCAGGGAGATGAAGGCCGCCATCGGCAGGCTGAAATAGAAAATCGAGCGCCAGCCGTGATATTCGCTGAGCCAGCCGCCGATGCTCGCCCCGCTGCTGATGCCGAGCACGATGCACACCGACCACGCCAAGGTGATCCGGGCACGACGCGGCTGCGGCAGCACATCCAGCAGGGTCGCCAGCGACAGAGGCGGCGAGCGTGCCGCCTCGCGGCTCCCTGACGATCCGGGCGAACACGAACTGGAGGGACGTCGTCGCCAGCGTGTTGAGGATCAGGCCGACCACGAAGACGGCGAGAGACACCTGATAGACCGTCTTCGCGGCCATAGCGCCCCGCGAGCCAGCGCGCCATTGGCATGACGGCGGCGCCCGCCGCCATATAGGCGGTAAACACCCAGCCGACCTCGTCGTTGGCCATCGACAACGTGCCCTGGATATGCGGCAGGGCCGCATTCGGCAGCGAGATGTTCACCGCCTCCATGTAGGTCGCCATCAGGGCCGCCACGGTGATTACACGATGGCCGTCGACTGCAGCTGCTCAATGGGAGAGCGGCACTCATTTGACCTCCGTCGCGAACGCGGGCTGGAGCGGATGGAGCCAGGTCCGGCGATAGCCGGTGTCGACCCGCGCCGTGACACTGATGCCCGAGAACAGCGGCCGGTTCGGATCGACCTCATCAAGCTCGAGGCGCACCGGCAGACGCTGGACGACCTTGACCCAATTGCCGGTCGCATTCTCGGGCGGCAGGACCGAGAAATCAGATCCGGTGCCCGGACTCATGCTGACGATGTGCGCCTTGAACTTGCGATCCGGATAAGCATCGACGTCGATCGTCGCCTCCTGACCCGGACGCATGTGGGTGAGGCCGGTTTCGCGGAAATTCGCCTCGATCCAGATGCGCCGGCTCGACATCAGCGAGAACACGGCTGCACCGGGATTGACGAAGCCGCCGATCTGGAGGTCGTCGACCTTCGTCACGATGCCGTCGTCGGGCGCCGTCACCGTCGCATAGGAGAGATCGAGCCGGGCACGGTCGAATTGCGCCTTGGCCGCGCGGACCGTCGGATGGCGGTCGTTCTCGATGTCAGGATCGCCGTCCAACGCAACTACGGTGTTGGCGATCTGCTGTTCGATCGATGCGATGTGCTGACGGGCGACCTTGAAATTCGTCTCGGCGCGCTCGAAGACCGCGCGCGGGGTAAAATCGGAGGCGACCAGCGCTTTCTTGCGGTCATACTCGCGCTCGTCAAAGGCAGCCGAATCCCTGGCCGACTGCAGTTCGGCCTGTTGTTGGCGATAGGTCGCTTTGAGCGAGCTCGATCTGAGGCGCGCGCTGCCAAGCCGCGCCTCGGCCTGATCGACCGCAATCTGGTAGGGCTCGGGATCGATCGGAACAGGACCTGGCCCTGCCGGACGCGCTCGATTGTCCCGGACGGCGATTTCGACCGCCTGGCCGGCAACCCGGGCGTTGACGGTGACCTTTGCCGCGCGAACGAACGCGTCGTCGGTCGAGACGTAAGGCTCCGCGGCGAAGTACATGGCGGCGCCGAATGCGGCCACCACGATCGGCAGTGCGAGCATCAGGGCCGGCGCAGCCGCTCCTGAGCGTCCTTCCGGGCATCGCAGCCACGCGCGACAGATGCGGCGCCATCGACAACCCGATCGAATTGCGTCTCCACCGCAGCGTCCGCTCTTGCCGCAGAGGCTATACCAATAGTCCGCAACCTCGCGGAACTCCTTGCGGTCGCCTATCCAGCCGGCGACTGGCGAAACATTCAAGCCCATCGTAAGCCCTCACGTCTATTGCATTTTGTAACGCTATATACAAATATAGGTACCACAAGACGGTAATCAAGGTCCAGTCTATTGTTTTGTAACGTTAACTACAAATATGGTACGGACACGCGGCGAACCAGGGTATTTTGCGATATGGCACGAAAAACCAGCGAAACCGGACCAGTGCGTCGAGGGCGGCCCCGCGCCTACGACACACAGGCCGCGCTCAAGCAGGCAACGGAGGCCTTCTGGAAGACCGGCTATTCCGGCACTTCCTCGACAGCATCGCTGCCGCGACCGGCATGAATCCGCCGAGCCTCTATGCGGCATTCGGTAACAAGCACGCGATCTATCTCGAGGCGCTCGCACGCTATTGGGAGATCAGCCTGGCCGCGAACGCGCGAGGCTCTCGCGGAGGACCGTCCCTTGAGCGAAAGCCTGATGCTTGCCTACGAAGCGGCGTTGTCGATCTATTTTTCAGGCAAAGGAAACGCGCGCGGCTGCTTTGTGATCGGGACCGCGGTAACCGAAGCCGGCGAAGATGCTGCCGATCCGTGAACAGTGTCGCGGCGGGACTGCGCATGATCGACGCCGATTTTGAAGCCGCGTTTCCGCACGGCACGCGAGCAGAGGCGAGCTGAAGCCCGATGCCGATCCCGCGGCGCTTGCGGTCCTCGCATCGGCCACGATGCATACCATCGCCATCCGCGCCCGTGCCGGTGCGCGCCGTACCGAACTGAGGGAGATTGCCCGGAAGGCGGTGAGCGTAATCTGCGGATGCCGGGTAGAGGCGGGCTGAGCCGCAAACGCGATTCTCTCCATGCCTCGAACGATCGCAACCGGCGGCGGGCGGACCCGCTGATGGTTGTGATGGGGTCGCCGCAAACTTCGAGCGCCGCATGCCACTTGCCGGCGGTAGGCAACGTAATTCACCGTGCCTAAAACGGCTGCGATCATTGGAGAGGCGATGGTCAAGGCGCTGACGCCGGAAGGGCCGTTCGCTGCCGGTACGCTGTCCGAGGACACTGTACAGGAGCAAGCAGACGAACAACCGACCAGCGCCGCGAAAATGATGGTGTAAATATCCACGTCGCTTTCCAATGCAGAACAGACAAGACGGCGACGGGCACAAACCGACCGGCCCCCAAAAATAGCGTTGAGCATATTGGATTTGATGCGGGGCATCGGCGCCACGGCTGGCGGGCGAAGATAGGGCGGCAAGGCCTGAAGCCTCACACCCACAAGCATCAGCACCACTATTCCGGATGCCACCACCATGAAGAGGGTCGCGTTGCGATCGCTCGTTAACCGCATGCTGGGTTCGCCCGCGAACCGCTTCTCAAGCTTTCGACCACGGCGTCCTCGTTGTCGCAGCGCTCGCCATCGGCGAGATGGTAACTGCCGTCCGGATGCTGGAGCGCGTAACGACCCTCCGCAATCTCCTCCTCGACGTCTATCTCCTCCTCGACCTCGCCGTGGTCGATGATCGGTAGCCGTTGGCCGCTGTCGGCCTCAATGCGCCAGGCGGCGACCGGATGCTCTGCAAGACCGGCGATGCCGCTGGCGCTGGCGCAAGGTGATCGAGGATGCCGCATCAAGGCTGGTAGGGAATATTCGTTGCCCCCTGGGGTTGCGTTGATTTGGGGCGTAAGGGAAACTCATCCAGCAACAAAGCTGCAAGCGCTCAATGCAAAGCAGGGAGAATTACCCATGTTCGGCATCGCACGACGCGTACTGGCTGTCGCCAGCTTTCCATCTGCACGGCCTTGCCAGCAATGGCGCGAAAGTTCCGCATCCGCGGCACGGTCGAGCGCATTGAAGGTCCTGTCTTTGTGGTCAAGAAGCGGGAAGGATCGGAAGTCAAACTAACCGTGACCGACAACCCGCTGTTTGTCGCGATTGTCCCGGCCAGGATGAGCGACATCAAACCGGGGATGTTCGTGGGCTCCGCTGGAATGATGCAGGAGGACGGCACCCAAAAAGCGATCGAGGTCCACATCTTCCCGGAGTCGATGCGCGGCACCGGCGAGGGCCACTACGATTGGGACCTTTACCCAAGAGCAAGATGACGAACGGTAATGTGGAACACGCGGTCACAGGCGTGGATGGACCGGTGCTGTCGGTCAAATACAAGGACGGGGAGAAGAAGCTGGTCCGTGACACCGCAAACCGTCGTGGTGACCTACGAAATCGGCAAGCGGGAGGAGATTCAACCGGGTACTAAGATATTCGTAAGCGCCGCCAAGCAGCAGGCAGATGGCACGCTGCAAACGCCGCGCATCACCTACGGCAGAAATGGCGAGGGCCCAGCATTCTAAAGGCGGCGGGACGTTACTCACACGGCTGAAACGAGCAACGAGCGACAGGGCGCACACTTTGCCCCTACGCTTCGTTGCAACACGGCCGCGTTTTGCCGCGCTGTACGGGTCGCGCTGTAGCGCACCCATGGGCATTTGACTGTTGCCCGCAGTTGGACGGCTTTTGAAACCACCGTGGCCTGCGGACTGAAGTTCAGCGGCAGCGTGTTGTTTCGCCCAGCTTCCGCCCACCGGGTCCTGCATCTCCCTCAACTTTCCGGCATGGCCTTTGCGAGATCCTTGCCTTGGCTGAAGTCGTCGTTGATATTGCTAGAGCTCCCAGTTAAGCTTTCCGGGGTGACGCCTTGTCCGGCTCCCGACTAGCGGCGTGGTCGCGGCCATCCAGCCATCGTGATAGATGCCGCGATTGCCGACCTCGAACATCTGGGTGACATGTGCATCTTGCCTTTGCATCATCCCATGCATGAGACCATGGAACACCATCAATCGGTAGTTGTTTCACGCCACCAATGATATCGGGGACTTGTACGCCCGCGGAAGAGGTTGTGGTCTTTGCACCATGCCTTGAACTCATCGATGTCGAAGTTGATGGTGCCGGCGGTGTCGGTGCAGTGCTGTGCTAAAGTCACCCGGTCACCATTGGCGGCGGCGCGGTTCATCGTTTAGCGACAACACCTACACCGGACCCGTCGAACCCATCTGGGTGTTGATGGATGTCACCATCGGACTTGGAGGCCATCAAATGCTGGCGACGTACCGGGTCGTCGTGTCAAACATCATGCCGAGAGCGAACGTAGCGAGGGCCTAACGCGTGACAGCGCCGAGTACAAACTTGTGAAGGTGTTTCATGCAGTTCTCCGTTGTCTCACATAGTTGTCCCACACGAGTGTCCATCGACGAAGCCGTGTCTTTGGGATGAGGTTTGAGTTATGGCAAGGCGCAAACAACGCATTGGACTTTGCATCGAGCAGCCTTCTAGATTGCGGGTGCCAGTGGGCATGGTCCGCACTGCACCACAACAATTTCCATCACCGAGACATCCGATGCCCCTGCCATCCTTCAGCAAAGCTTTCGCTTTCCATTCTTGTCGCGTTCTCCGGTCGCGCCGACAGCCTTCGCAGAGAAACCCACGCCGCGCATCGACGCTCGCTCGTCGATGGCATGTACCCGCAACTCGAGGACGATCTGCAAGGACATCCACGCCAATCCGGAACTGAGCTTCAAGAGACTGCACTTGGCCGCCAAGCTCGCAGCGGAGATGCGCGCCATCGGCTCTCGAAGTGACCGAGAGGGTTGGCACCGGCATGGCAGCGATCACTAAGAACGGCCGGGGCCCGCGGTACTCGTCGCACGGAGCTGATGCACTGCCGATGGAGGAAAAACCAGGTCTGCCCTACGCCAGCAAGGGTCAAGGCGGATTAGAATGGCCGCGAGACCTTCGTCGCGCACAGTTGCGGGCATGACATCCACATGGCAAGTTGGATCGGGACCGCACGAACGCTCGTTGCACTCAATGACCAATGGAAAGGCACGTTGTGTTCGTCGGCCAGCCGGCCGAGGAAGCTGGCGGCGGTGCCAAGGCCATGTTGGCTGACGGCCTGTTCAAACGGCTTCCCCAAGCCCCGACTTCGCGTTCGCCTTGCACACAAGCCCGTCGCCTTACGGGTTCGTGGGCTACCGCGTCGGTGCCATTACCTCTGCGGCCGATGGTCTTGAAATCACGTTCAAGGGACGTGGTGGACATGGCTCGGCGCCGGACAGAACCATCGACCCGATCGCAATCGCTGCGCACTTCGTCACCGACGTGCAGGCCGTGGTCAGCCGCGAGAAGGACCCGGCCGGGTTCGGTGTGGTGACTATCAGAGCGATCCGGGGGAACCGCAGGCAACATCATTCCTGATTCAGTCTTTGCTTCGCGGCACGATCCGCAGCTACAAGCCGGAGGGTGCGCGAGAATGCTGGATGGCGTACGACGCACCGCAAAGGCTGCAGCAGCAATGGCCGGCGCACCCGAGCCCGTGGTCGAATTCGAAGAAGCTGGTGCGGCGGTCATCAACGACGAGGCCGTTGTTCAGCGTACCGTCGCTGCGCTCCAAGTCCGCAGCTGGGCGTCGCGCAGGTGGTGCGAGTTCCGCCCATCACGGCAAGCGAAGACTTTTCGGAGTATGTGAACGCGGGTGTACCGTCGATGTTACTTCTTCGTCGGCGTGAGTGACCCGGCAAGCGAAGTCGCTGAATCGTTGAAACCTGGCGGCAAGCCACTGCGCGTTCAATCACTCGCCTTTCTTTGCTCCGGTTCCCGGGCCTTCCATCAAGATGGGGGTGCAGGCGATGACGACGGCTGTATTGAGCGCAATGGGCAAGTGACGGGCAAGGGGCTAGGCCGCGCGTCCTCGACGGCGTGACCCAGTTCTTGACCAGTAGGCGACCTCGAGCGTGTGGCCGTCCGGATCTCGCATGAGCGCCCAGTAGCCAACCGGGGGCCTGAATCTTCGGGCTCTCAGAAGCAGATATCGATCGTCTCGTGCGAGCGCTGCACTTTTGCGACCGACCAGTACTGCAGGGAGAAGCATCATGGCGCCTCAGCAGACCGGTAGTTTCGGATCGTGGACCTCCCCATCACAGCCGACGCGGCCGTGGCCGAAACCGGATCACTAACGGAGCCGCGGATTGACGGCGACAATATCTACTGGATCGAGGGAAGACCACTCGAGAAGGGCCGCAACGTCGTCGTGGCCAGAGCCGCCGACGGCACGATCAGAGACATTACGCCGTCCCCTTTCAACGTCAGATCGCAGGTCTATAGTTACGGCGGGGGCGCCTATGCTGTCAGCAACAACGTCGTGTATTTCGTCAATTTCGGCGACAATCAAATCTACCAACAGGTCGCGGGCGGCGCTCCGACGAAAATCACGTCTAGTGCGAATTGCTTGTTTGCAGATATTTGCGTCGACGCCGCACGAAATCGACTGATCGCGATAAGAGAGGAGCGTCCGAACGGCGACGTCATCAAAGCGATCCATACGCTGGTCGCCATCGACATCGCTACGGGCCGCGAAGCAACGCTCGATAGCGGATATGACTTTTACTCATCGCCGACGCTCAACGTGGATGGGTCAAAACTTGCGTGGCTGAGCTGGCAACATCCAAACATGCCGTGGACTTCCACTTATCTGAATGTAGCAGGTCTCGATCAAGCGGGCATACTGACAGACAAACAAATAGTCCAAGGCGGTTCCAGAGTCGTTATTTCAACCACAATGGTCGCCAGACGGGAGGCTCTACTTCATTTCCGACCGCACAGATTTCTGGAACCTATATCGTTGGAATGCCTCCGGCGTGGAGCGCGTCCTAGCTCGAGACGCGGAATTCGGTGTCCCTCAGTGGCAACTCGGTCTCTCAACCTACGCGTTTACGTCACCAGACATTCTGATCTACTCGTTTGTCCAAAACGGTACATGGCGCCTGGGCCGGTTAGAAATACCGACACTGATCGCTCACGACTATCCGATGGAATTTTCCTCCTTGTCGGGCGTGCATGCGTCGGCAACGACCGTAGTGCTGCGTTGTGCCACCATGACCTCGCCGGCGGCAATCGCGACCGTCGACGTGAACACAGGAGCGGTGTTCGCCGATCAAGCTTTTGGTTCCATCGGACAGCTTGCAAAAATTGCAAAACTACTTTTCGACGCCGCAACCGATCGAATTTCCAACAAGCAGACGGCGATATTGCCCATGCCTTCTTTTATCGTCCCTACAATCCGGACTGGCAGGCGCCAGCTTCGGAAAGACCTCCCTTACTCGTGAAGAGCCATGGCGGGCCGACCACCGCGACCGATTCGGCACTCAATCTTTCGGTACAGTTCTGGACCAGTCGGGGATTCGGTGTCCTTGACGTGAATTATCGCGGAAGCACCGGGTACGGAAGGAAATACCGGGAAAGGCTTTACGGCCAGTGGGGCGTCATTGACGTCGTGGATTGCATTTCGGGCGCAAAATTCCTTGCCGCTCGTGGCGATGTCGACGGCGGAAAGTTGGCGGTCACGGGCGGCAGCGCTGGCGGCTATACGACGTTGTGCGGGCTCACTTTTCATACCGAATTTGCCGTCGGTGCGAGCTACTACGGAATCAGTGATCTGGTCGCACTCGCCACCGGGACTCATAAATTCGAGCTGCATTACACCGACTGGCTTATTGAGCCGTTTAGGCCGAACAGCGCACTTTACCACGACCGTTCGCCGATCAATTTCACCGATAGGCTGTCCGCTCCAGTGATATTCCTCCACGGTAAGGACGATCCAGTCGTGCCGATCAATCAGGCTCAAAGGATGTACTCCGCGCTTCAACGCCGAAATATCCCGACCTGTCTGCTTGTATTCCAGGACGAGAAGCACGGATTTCGTCAGTCCGCACATCTTCGCCAAGCGCTTGAAGCGGAGCTTCTGTTCTATTCCATGAACCTGACACGGGCTCCGCTTACATCGTGATGTCCGGCCAGAGCACTCGAGCATTCGGCGCGATACACGGCCACACTACCCCCTGGTGGCTCCCTCGTCCTTCACGGCCGAGGTCCGTTGTTCTGTGGATGCGTTGTGGCCCTCGCGTCAATTCGCGTGCGCGTAACGATCGGTCCGCTCTCGGGTAAAGATGGTATCGGCCGGCCCCAGCTTGTGGATAGCTGAAGATTTTGGGTGCTGCGCTTCAGGCTGATGGTGAAACGAGGTCCGTGGTGACGGCCTCAAGCATCAGAAGGAGAAGCGCAGCATGGACCATTTTGCTGGATTGGACGTATCGGTCAAGGAGACCAGCATCTGCATTGTGGATGACACGGGCAGGATCGTGAAGGAAGTGAAGGTAGCGAGCGAACCTGCAGCCCTGCTGAAGGTTCTGGGGAACCCCACCTACCGCTTCAAGCGGATCGGACTGGAAGCCGGGCCGCTGTCGCAATGTGTCTGTTCAGCAGCTGCTCGCCGAGGCCGAGTTACCGGTGATCTGTGTCGATGACGCGCGCACTATGCAGGTCGGTCGCTGAACGTGCGCAGATCAGCAAGACCGACCGCAATGACGCGCGTGCATCAGCTCAGATGATCCGGGTGGGACTGTACCGTCCGGTGCATGTGAAGACGCTCCGCAGTCAGAAACTGCGAATGCTGCTGACCCATCGCAAGCTTCTGCAGTCAGAAGGCCATCGCCATCGAGAACGATCTGCGAGGTACTTTGCGCAACTTCGGCCTCAAGGTCGGAATGGTTGGCAAGGTGAGGTTCGAGGCCCGCATTCAGGAGCTTGTCGAGAATATCCCCGACTTGGCGGTACTGGTGGAGCCGCTGCTCATCGTCCGGCGGGTGCTCCGTGAACAGATCGTCATCCTGCACCGTCGCTTGCTGGCTATCGTCCGGGAGGATGAGGTTTGCCGGCGCCTGATGACGACCCCGGTGTCGGCCCCGTGGTGGCGCTGACCTATCGCGCTACTGTCGATGTGCCTGCCCGGTTCCGGAAATCCAAGTCAGTCGGGGCGGTGTTTGGGCTGACGTGCTCCAGGTATCAATCGGGCGAGATCGATTGGAGCGGCAAAATATCGCGCTGTGGCGATGAGATGATGCGGACGATGCTCTACGAAGCAGCTCAGAGCATGATGCATTCAAAAAATGGTCCTGGCTCAAGGCGTGGGCCATGCAGATCGCCAGGCGCCGCGGGATGAAAAAGGCGATCGTGGCCCTGGCACGCCGGCTGGCCGTGATCATGCACCGCATCTGGGTTGACGGCACCGAGTTCCGGTGGACCCGGGAGCAAGCCGCGGCAGCAGCATGAAAACCGTTCAGGATCAAACCCGATAGGAGAAAACTAGAGCTCCACCGAGCGGTGGAAAGATGTCCCTCGCGGGACGATGGATGAGGTGAGTTCGTATGTCCGCTTGGACCTGCCGTGCGACTGACGGCAAGGCCGCCTAAAGATTGTTCCGCCTCGTCCTCCGGATCCCATGACTGGAAGGGCCCTGGTGCCGATTCCGAAGAGAAGCGCGAGCCCGCGAGCGACATCGACATCGCATTGGTGGATAGTCTGAAAGTGCTTGACCCCGAAGGGGCCGATTGAAAGCAGACATCTGTTGAACACCTCGGCGGCACCCGCCGACGAGACGCACGAGAGTGCTCAGCGCAGAATCGTATCATGACCGGTCATGCGGCCCATCTCGCGCAAGATGCTGGCAACGACATTTTCGCAAGCTTTCCGACACGGTACGCAGTCAGTGACTATTCAACACGTTGGCCCGCACGCCAGCCCATTTCCCAGAAGTCGGCCTCGAGCCGGGTGGCTTCCTTGAAGATCACGATCAGCTCTGCCTCGCGGGCCGGCGTGACGTAGAGATCGGCGAGACCCTCCAGGTGCGCCCGCGCTTTCGCCGCGACCTCCTGGTATGGTGCACCGGCATACTCGGCGATCCAAACGCGATATGGGTTCGTTGCAGCGTGCGCATCGGGTCGCGAGGCGAGCCGCGTCGCGATCTCGGCGTAGCCGATCACGCAGGGGGCAAGCGCCACCTTGAGTGCCAGCAGATCACCGCGCATTCCCGCGTCGAGCACGTAGCGTGTATAGGCCAGCATCTCGACCGCCGGAGGGGTTTGTTCAAGATCGCTGGGCGACAGGCCCCAGCCTGCGCAGAGCTTCACATGCAGGTTCATCTCGATGTCGAGAATGGCCGAGAGGCCGGCCGCCGCTTCGCGCATGTCAGCGAGCTTGGGCGACTTGTAGACGGAGAGCGCGTAGGCGCGAGCAAACTCGATGAGGAACAGGTAGTCCTGAACGAGGTAGTGACGAAACGCCGCTTCGGCGAGCGAACCGTCTGCCAACCCGTTCGTGAAGGGATGCTCGGTGTAGGCCCGCCACTCGGCGGATGCTGCTATCTTTAGTCGCTCGAAGAAGCTCATGATCTTTCGCCGGGTCTGCTTCGCAATGAGTGTCTTTGGCTCGCTACCAATAGCACGTCGCAAACCGGGTGGACGTTGACCTTGTCCGCCTCAATCACCCGCGCCGGGATCTGGTGAGAAGTATTGGAGTTTGTCCGGCTTCCCCTCCCACTCCTTAGAGTCGGGCGGGGGCGCTTTTTGACCGTAATATTCGGCCAGATTTTCGCGTATTCCGCATTCAGCGACAGCCATTTCTCAAGCCCCGGCTCGGTGTCAGGCTTGATCGCGTCGACCGGGCATTCCGGCACGCAGACCCCGCAATCGATGCATTCGTCCGGGTGGATGACGAGCATGTTTTCGCCCTCGTAGAAGCAGTCCACGGGGCACACGTCGACGCAGTCCATGATTTTGCAGCGAATACAGCTCTCGTTGACGACGAAGGTCAATTAAGCGTCCTTTCAGCAGATCGCAGCGGCGAACTCATTCATGGTGTCCGTCCGTCCTCGCGGTGCTCGTTCATTGGTTGAAAATGGACGCACAGAAGACCTACGTCCTCTGGCTGAATCGGAACACCGAGGAGCAGGCATTCAGCGGCCGAGGGGCCCGTGCTCGGCAGGTTGCCGCACATCTCTCTGCCGAAGTGCGTGCAGTCCGGGCAAACACCGAAGCGCCGATGCGCACCACTCGTAGCTAGAGTGGACAGCACTTGGTGCAGGGCGCGACGCATCGCAGTTCGCTCTGTCGCGTCGAGCGAGATCCACGGCGCGCACCAGAACTTCGAACGGATCGCGTGCAAGCGCTTTTTGCCCTTGCTCGTCAGTCGCAGACTTACGCTTCGCCCGTCCGTCTTGAATGGCTGTCGGACCAAGTACCCACCCGCTTCAAGCGCCTTAATGGCTTGTGTTGCGGTGCCGCGGGTTGTCGCTTGAAATTCCGCGAATGCCGACGGGGTCCGCGAGAACGGGTTGGCACGGGCGAAGAAGCGGAGCGCCATCCATTGGGCCGGACTGAGTTCGCCGTCATAGCCCTCAGCTTGTACGAGCCGTCCCACCTGCAGCAGGAGCTCTGCCGTTTCGCGCGCTGACATGATTACCTCTTCGAGATAATAGCGTTTCGAAATTAACTTGACAAGCGATCGAATGCAGATAATTTTATTTCGAAACTAGTTGAAGGGCTTGATGATGGCCCGCAACGCGGCCCTGCCGATCCCTGACGGCCCGAACCCGGGCGCCGATCGGTATGCCGATTTCTGCAACAAAATCTGCACTTTTCGGACATGCCGAGACAGCCTGATGACGTCCGGGATATTGTTGCGAAAGTCTTTCTGGGGTGGCGAACGAAAATTCTTAGAGCCGCTGATGCGTTTTACGCGCGGCGACGTGAGGGACCATATCGTTTCATCCAAAATCGATCACGGACCTCCGTAGTGGCGTTGAAAAGCGACGCAGCAGCAGAGAAGTCCAAAGATCGACTTTCGCGAGATTTTTAGGGTTGTTCGATTTTCGACTTTTTGCAACACATCAGCAATGAAGCAGACATGGGAATCTGAGCTAGCGGGCTTCCGATGATCGTTTGTTCCTGCAACGTCCTAAGCGACACCCAGGTGCGAACTGTCGCCAACACTGCGACGCGCCGAACCACCAGCTATGTCTATAGCTGCCTTGGCTGCAGAGCTCAGTGCGGTCGCTGCGCGCGCACCATCCGAGAAATCATGGACGAGGTATTGGACGGAACGAAAGTCGGTCGTGCGGATGGCGGCCCGGTACTCGCTGCGCCCGCGGACAAGCAGCCCTAGGCTTCAATGGTGCCGCCATCCAGTGGCATCGCGCGCTGGTGCTGCTAGGAAGTTCAGAGTAAATTTTCTGGAGGTTTGAGCCATGGCCAGAACAGGAGCGTGGTTATGAAGGGTGATGCAAAGGTCGTCGAATTTCTAAATAAGGCGCTGCGGCATGAGTTGACCGCGGTCAACCAATATTGGTTGCACTACCGGCTGCTCGACAATTGGGGTTACAAGGATATGGCCAAGCAGTGGCGTAAGGAATCGATTGAAGAAATGGAGCACGCTGACAAGCTGGTCGTGCGTATCATTTTCCTCGAAGGTTTCCCGAATCTGCAACTGCTCGATCCCCTCCGCATCGGTCAGAACGTCAAAGAGGTGCTTGACTGCGACCTGGCGGCGGAGATTTCCGCCCGCACGCTCTACCAAGAAGCCGCGACGCACTGCCACGTCGCGCAGGACTATGTGACACGCGACCTGTTCGAGAAGCTGATGGCGGACGAGGAACACCACATCGATTTCCTCGAAACGCAGCTCGATCTCGTCGGCAGGCTCGGGCTTGAGCTCTACGCGCAGCATCATATCGGCAAGATGGGCGAGGGCGAAGACTGATAACGCTGAGGTTTTGCGGCCACGACGCGCGGCTTCATGAGCATGGGTCCACTCCGCAAATATCTTTTGTCGATAGGCCATTATCTATCTGGCATTTTCGCGCGACAAGACCCTCCGTCGGTCTGCGGCGTCTATTCATAGGGCCGCCGGTTCGCAGGTTCGCGAATGGCGGCTTCAGCACATCGCGGAAGTCCCGCGATGTCCGGTTGTTCGACATCGAAGGGCGCTCTCACCTGCACCGCGTGAGCCGCGCTTCAACTGGTCGGCGGGATGGGCTATCGCTAAGGCGATTACGTGGGTTGATACCAACTGCCGCTCGCAGCCCCTCAAGAAGTGATGGAGAGCGCGAAATGATGTGGTCTTATAGTCTACGCACCTTTCGAAGCCATCGTGGTCGCGCAGGTCCAGGCTCCAGGGCGCGACATCCAGCAGCTCGACGGTCTCGCTGGAGCAATACGTAACTG
>ERZ1370068.9403-contig-8184_pt1 | contig 44747 bp, 49 predicted proteins | sample MGYA00561227_ERZ1370068 | MGnify/ENA primary metagenome ERZ1370068 (study PRJEB38410, sample SAMEA6850437) | metagenome | study: Metagenomic assessment of the ecological functions of the soil: analysis of the soil microbiota associated with the...
GTTGTACTTCGTTCAGTTACGTATTGCTACCGAATTGGAAGTTGCCCGCACCACACGACGCCATCCACGCGACTCACTTTGCCGCACCGCCATGACAACGCGCCGTCGCGCCACCACTTTGCAGCACGCGAAGTGCGCGCCGGCGCCGGGGCGGCCATTCCACCAGAAGTGCCGCGGCGCCCGAACGCGTCGGCGAGGAAGGTCAGGCCGCCGTAGTGATCGAAGTCGGCGTGCGACAGCACCAGCGCGTCGACCTGCGGGATCTTGCGGCGCCAGAGCGCCGGCGCGACGATCCGCTCGCCGACGTCGAACCGCGAGCCGGCGAGCCCGCCGCCGTCCACCACCCAGGCCGTGCGACCCCGGGAACTCGATCACGGCGCAGTCGCCCTGGCCGACGGAGACCGAACGTGACCCGCAGGGTGCCCGCGGCGTGGCGTTCGACGGCCCACGCGGCGACGTCCACGCGTCATTGCCAGCAGGCAGCACGCGACCAGCCCGACGCGCAGACGACGGTGTCGGATGAAAGAGGCCGGCGAGCGCGCCGTAGCAGAGCGGCCAGCTCGGCAGCGACGGCGTCGGCACCCGCACCGCCGCCCACGGCAGCGCGGCGAGCCAGGCGGTCGCGGCGTCGGCGACGCGGATCGCCAGAGCCCACGACGTACGAGCAGCGGCGGCGCGGCTGGCGGGCGCACCGCCACCGCCGCGGTACCGACCAGCCCCACCGCGACGGTGACGATGCCCAGCAGCGGCACGACGATCAGATTCGCGAGCGGTGCGACCAGCGAGATCTGGTTGAAGTGCCAGGCGGTGAGCGGCGCGGTCGCGACCACCGCGCAGACGGTGACCGCCTGTGACAGCACGAACCACCGCCAGCCACCGCCATCGCGGGCTGCGCGAGGCGGATCAGGTGCGCCTCCTCCCACGCCGTCCCACCACGCGGTGACGCGCGGCACGCCGAGCACGATCGCCAGCACGGCGACGAACGAGAACTGGAACGAGATGTCCGCCGCGGCGCCCGGGCGGACGAGCAGAATGCCGGCGGCCGCGGCGGACACCGGCGCCGAGCCATTCGCGCGGCCGGTCGAGGAGGAGGCCGGCGGCGACGAGGACGACCATCACCTCGGCGCGCACGGTGGCGACGTTGCTGCCGGCGATGGCGGCGTAGAGCGCGAGCGGCGCGAGGCATCGCGGCCACGGCGACCTTCGGCACGCTGGATCGTGAGGACGAGCCGCTCGCTGCGCGCCAGCAGGCGCCGGATCAACGCGTACGCGGCGGCGGCGACGAGCCCGATCGATGCAGGCCCGGATGGAGGGACGTGGCTCACGCCAGCGCGCGCGTAGCGCGTGCGCTGCGGCGTCGCTCAGGCCGTCGAGGTCGCCGATCAGCAACGCCGCGGCGATGGCCGCGTCGCCGGCAGGAGCGCCGCCGACAGCGCGCGGCGGTCGCGGCGCGCCACCGCTCGAGCGGCGATTCCCAGTCGTCCCGGCCGCCGCCGGAGAGTGCGCGGCCAGCCCGCGTCGGTGCGGGCGAAGGCGGTGGCGATGGTCCGCGCCGCGCGAGGTAGGCGCGGTAGTCGAACTCGCCGGGTTGCCGAAGTTGCGCGGCGCCCACAGCCGCCGACGAGCGCCTCCGGATGCCGTCGCCACGCGCCCCCACGATGCGCTGGCGTAGCCTGATGCCAGCTGCAGGCCGCCGCGCCGGGCGCGCCATTCGGCGCGGTCCGCGCAGCGGTCACCGCGATCACGAGGCGGATGCCGTCCGGAAGCGGCGCGGCGGCTCGACCACCGCGGCGCGAATCCACGCGCGGGCCGCCATGCAGCGCGGCGACGTCGTCGGGCGCCCGCATCAGCCCAGGGCACCGACCTGGCTATGGCTGATCGCGAACGCCGCCGCGGTCAGCGCCGCCGGTGCGATCGCCGTCGCCAGCGCGTCCGCCGCGCCGCCAGCGCCCGCTGCCGTCGCCGCGACGGTCGCGAGCACGGGCAAGCGTGCGCGGCGGGGCCGCGCCAGCGGCGGCGAGTTAAGGCCGCTCGGCTCAGGCGCGGTACGAACGCGATCAATACAACGGCGTCGTCGGCGGCGCGGCGGTGTCGCGGCATGGCTCGCACAGTCAGCGTCAAGACAGTCAAAATAGTAGGCTGAAATGATACACGAATACTTTACATACCAGCCGCGCCTGTGGTACCGCCACGGTCGTCCGGCTCCCGCGGGACGACATCCATCCGGCGCCGCGCGTGCCGACCGACCAAAGGAGGAATCTCATGTCAGCCATGATCACGAGGACCGTAGTGCCATGCTCGGGGCGCTGGTGCTGTGCGCGGCACAGCCGGTGTTCGCCGAGACGGCCCCGATCAACCTCAACACCGCCTCGGCGGCCGAGCTCGCGAGCCTCAAGGGCATCGGGCCGGCGAAGGCGCAGGCGATCGTCGAGCACCGCGACAAGAACGGTCAGTTCAAGAGCGTCGACGACCTGAAGCTCGTGCGCGGCGTCGGCGACAAGATGCTCGAGCAGCTCACGTCCGCACAGGTGACCGTCAGCGAAGCGCTGCCGCCGCGCCTGCGTCCGCCGCCGCTGCGAAGTAAGTCCCAGCCCAACTGCGCCCGCGGGAGCCCGGGCGAGACTTTTTCAACACACGGAGACCACCGGAGGCGCGGAGTTCTGAAGAGTACTTGATTTCCTTCTCGTCCTCGTCTGACCTCCGCGTCTGTGCCGCCTGTTGAAGTCTTGCCTTCCTTCCTTCCTGGACTTTGCGCCCCCCGGTCCGGCAACGGCTAGGTCATTTGATTGAATCTGGAGCGGGGATGAGCAGCGTCAGTGGGCGATACGCCATCGTCGGCGGTCGGGACGTCGCGGTTCGGCAAGTTGCAGGGGTGAGCACTGATGGGCTTCACCTCGAGGCGAGCAAGCGCGCCATCGAGGACGCCGGCATCGCGCCGCGACGCGATCGACGGCGTGCTGGTGATGATGCCGGCGGTCGATGGGCGAGCAGCACGGCTGGGCGGCGCGCGTCGCCGGCGTATCTCGGCATCGAGCCGACGTTCTCCGCGACGATGGACCTCGGGCGGCGCCACCGCCTGCGGCTCGGTGCAGACCGCGATCGCGGCGATCGACGCCGGCTACTGCACCGCCGTCGCTGTGCTGCTTCGCGACCCAGAACTGGCCGCAGGGCGTCGCCATGCAGCTCTTCGGCTCCGAGTTCCAGGTGCCGTACGGCGACGTCGGCGCGATCACGCTCATGGGCCACATCAAGCGCCGCCAGCATGCACGAGCACGGCTACGCGCGACGAGCACTACGGCCGCATCGCCGTGACCTGGCGGAGCACGCGCGGAAGAATCCCGACGCGCAGATGAAGAAGCCGATGACGCTCGACGACTACCTCGCGCTCGCGCTGGGTGGCGGAGCCGCTGCGCCTCTTCGACTGCTGCCCGAGCACCGACGGCGGCGGCGCCTGCATCGTCACGTCGCTTGAGCGCGCGCGCGACCTCGCGCAGCGCCGGCGCGCGTCCTCGGCGCCGGTCAGTCGCACGTCATCCGAGATCGATCCATCCGACCGGCCGCGCATCCGAGCGCATCTCGGCGGCAGAACCGCGCCGCCGACCAGGTGTCGCGATGGCGGGCGTGCAGCCGACAGGACGTCGGACGTGCGCCCAGCTCTACGACGCCTTCACGCCGCGCGTGATGCACGACCTCGTCGCCTACGGCTTCTGCGCGCCGCGAAGCCGGAGCGCGTTCGTCGCCGCCGGCAACTGCGAGCTACGGCGGCAAGCCTGCCGACGCAACACCGCCGGCGGGCTGATCTCGGAAGGGCATCTCTCCGGCTTCGGCCACATCCGCGAGGCGGTGCGCCAGGTGCGCGGCGAGCCGTCGGCGAGCGGCAGGTGACGGACGCCGAGCTCTGCCTCGTGCACCGGCTACGGCGGCGCTCCCGCACGAGGCGCCGCCGACGGTCAGCTACAGCGCGCTGCTGCTCGGGCGCTAGAGGTTCCGTGTTCGGCGCCATCGAAAGCCGTTGCCGCGTCCGTCCGAGGACAGCGCGCCCGTTCTGGGAGGCGGCGTTCAAGGGCGAGTTGCGGATGCAGGCGCTGCGGCGGCTGCGGACACGCTCCGCTTCCCGCCGTCGCCTCCTCTGCGCCTGCTGCCTGTCGGAAGACGTCGAATGGGTGAAGCTGAGCGGCCGCGGCAAGGTGTACAGTTGGGTCGTCGGTGCATCAGTCGCAACACCCGGCCTTCAACCCCGACGCGCCCTACAACGTCGTCATCGTCCAGCTCGACGAGGGCCCGCGCCTGCACAGCAACCTCGTCGGCACGCGCGAACGACGAGATCCACGTCGGCATGCCGGTCGAGGTGGTGTTCGACAAGGTGAGTGACGACACGGCGCTGGTGCGCTGGAAGAGTCCAGTAGCATTCACGCGCAGGACGCGGAGCACGCGGAGAGTCTGCCGATGGCTCCGTTGCAGTCTCAGAGCCTCTCGTCACGAGAAGGAATAGCCATGGCGATCGCTTCGAAACGCAAGCCGAAGCGAGCTCGACCCGGCCGGTCACGCGCAAGAAGGCGCGCGCGCAGGCGTCGATGCCGGTCACCGCCGAGATCATCCGCGGCTGCATGGAGACCATCTGCTACGAGATGGCGACGCACGTCAGCCTCACGGCGACGACGCCGATCCTCAACCAGTCGAACGAGCGCAACGCCACCATCCTCGACGGGCGCGGCGCGCTCGCGGCGCTGTCAGCGTCGGCATTCCGCAGTTCATGCTCAGCTCGACGCCTGCCGGTGCGCTTCGCGCTCGAGTTCTTCGGCGCCGACGGCCTCTACGACGGCGACGTGCTGGTCGCCAACGACCCGTACCACGGCGGCGGCCACCTGCCGGACTACAACATCTTCGCGCCCGTGTTTCACAAGGGCGAGCTGGTGCTGATCGCGCTCGATCCAGTGCCACCACGCCGACACCGGCGGCGGCATGCCGGGCGGGTACAACGTCGACGCGCGGCGACATCTGGGCCGAGGGCGTGCGCTTTCCGGCGGTGAAGATCTTCGAGAAGCGGCGTCGAGCGGAAGGACATCACCTACTTCATGAAGGTGAACAACCGCACGCCGACGTTCATGGGCGATCTGCGCGCGCAGGTCGGCGCCGCGCAGCTCGGCGCGCGGCGCCTGCAGGAGGTCATCGAGCGCCACGGCGTCGCCGCGGTGCGCGGCGCGTCGCAGTACATGATCGACTACGCGGCGCGCCGCTTCCGCGAGGAGGTCGCGACGTGGAAGCGACGGCGTCTACGAGTCGGACGCCTACGTCGATCACGACCCGAAGGGGAACAAGGACATCCACATCCACTGCAAGGTGACGGTGAAGGGCGATCGACCTGACGGTCGACTTCAGCGGCTCCGACACGCGCGAGAACCTCGCCGCGTACTCGACCTTCGGCAACACGCCGCGGCTACGTGGTCGCGCAGATCGCCACGCATGATGGATCCGTCGATCCCGAAGAACGAGGGCTTCTTCGACTCGATCGAGCTGATCGTGCCCGAAGGGCTGCTGCCTCAACCCGCCGCCGAACAAGTCGGTCGCCGCCGGCACGCATCATCCCGGCACCGAGGTCGGCGAGGCGATCGCCAAGGCGCTCGAGCAGGTGATCCCCGAGCGCTGCTGCCCGCAGATCTACAAGATGGGCATGCCGACGGTGATCTTCGGCACCAACCCGACGACCGGCCAGCTCTTCATCGACCACTCTGTCGACACCTTCGGCGCGTACTGCGGCGCGGTGAAGGGACAGGACGGCTGGGGCGCGATGAACGTCAGCTTCGGCAACCTCATCCGCGCCACCGGCGAGATCAACGAGAGCATCTTCCCGGTGCGCCACCTGGCGCGCGACTACGCCACCGACACCGGCGGTCCGGGCCAGTGGCGCGGCTGTCCGGGCACGCCTCTACGTCAAGCAGATCCTGGCGCCGTCGCAGATCTACACCTACGTCGTCGGCCGCAAGTACCCGATGCCCGGCATCGCCGGCGGCAAGCAACGGCGCGCCGAACGAGCTGCGACGCTGCGCGCCGGCACGCCGCGCGAGCACGATCGTCGAGACCACCGCCTTCTACGTCGCCGCACGAGCCCGGCGAGCGCTACGAGTACCGCTACGGCGGCGGCGGCGGCTGGGGCGACCCGCTGCGAGCGCGATCCGCAGACGGTGCTCGACGACGTCCTCGACGAGTACGTCTCCGTCGAGGCCGCGCGGCGCGACTACGGCGTCGTGCTGACGCGGCACGCCTCGAGGCGCTGGACCTCGCCATCGACCACGCCGCGACCGACCGCGCTGCGCGCCGAGAGACGAATCATCACCGACGAAGACCGCACCGAAGACGAGAACGGTAGTGTCTGCAGATGCTCACCGGATCCTCCGCTGCTCCGTGTCTCCGTGTGTGAACGACTTCAGATGAGCTCTACCGCATCGGCATTGACGTCGGCGGCACGTTCACCGACCTCGTGCTCGTCGCGGCCCGACGGGTCGATCCGCGCTCGGCGAAGAGTCCGACGCACCGCCGGACGACCAGTCGCGTCGGCGTCGCTCGACGGCATCGGGCTGCTCGCCGAGCGGCGAGGGTCTTCGGCTGCGCGACGCTGCTGGCGCAGCACCAGCGCCGGTCGTGCACGGCACGACCACCGCCGACAACACGATGATCGAGATGAGCGGCGCGGTGACCGGTCTGATCACCACGCGCCGGGCATCGCGACGAGATCGAGCTGCGCCGCGGCTTCAAGGAGGACATCTGGGATCCGGCCATCGCGCCGCCGCCGCCGATCGCGCCGCGCCGGCGCCGCATCGGCGTGCCGGAGCGGCTCGACTTCGAGGGCAGCGTGGTGACGCCGCTCGACGAGGCCGCCGTGCGCGCGGCGCTGCGCCGCCTCGGCAAGCAGGGCATCGAGTCGCTCGCGGTGGTGTTCATGTTCTCGTTCGTCAACCCCGCCCACGAGCGGCGCGTGCGCGAGATCGCCGCCGAGGAGTGCCCGCGACGTCGCCGTCTCGCTGTCGCACGAGGTGATGCCGTCGGCGCCCGAGTTCGAGCGCACCAGCACGACGCTGGTCAACGCCTACGTCGGGCCGAAGATCGAGCGCTACCTGCAGCGCCTGGTCGACCGGCCTGCGCGGCGCCGGCTACGCGGCGCGAGCTGCTGGTGATGCAGTCGAACGGCGGCATCATGACGCCCGAGTACATCGTGCACCGGCCGGTGACGACGCTGAGCTCGGGCCCGACCGGCGGCGTCATCGCCGCCTGCGCCGTCGGCCGCGCAGGCGAGCACGCGCACGACTTCGTCTGCGCCGACATGGGCGGCACCAGCTACGACGTCTGCCTGATCCGCGGCGGCGAGCCGGAGGTGAAGTCGGGCTGGAACTGGCACCACCGCTATCTGGTCGGGCTGCCGATGGTGGACATCCATTCGATCGGCGCCGGCGGCGGCTCGATCGCCTCCGGTCGTCGCGGGCTCGCTGCAGGTCGGGCCGCGCAGCGCCGGCGCGCAGCCCGGGCCCGATCTGCTACGGCCGCGGCGGCACGCGAGATGACGGTGACCGACGCCAACCTGCTGCTCGGCTATCTCAACGCCGGCGACTTCTGCGGCGGCGCGCATGACGCCTCAACCCGGCCGGCGTGCGCGAGGCGCTGGAGGCGCAGGTCGGCGAAGCCGCTCGGCCTCGGCTGCGGTCGAGGCGGCGCACGGCATCTACCGGCTGGTCAACGCGAACATGGCGAACGCCATCCGCCGCGTCGCCGCGCGCGCGGCGTCGATCCGCGCCGCGCTGACGATGGTCGCCTTCGGCGGCAACGGGCCGGTGCACGCGACGGCGCAGGCGGAAGAGCTGCGGCATCGGCGACGGTCCTGGTGCCGAAGATGGCGCCGGCGTTCTCGGCGCTCGGCCTGCAGCTCTCCGATCACCTCGTCGACGAGATGCGGGCCTACATCGCGCCGGTCGGCGAGGTGGACCTCGAGCGCGTGAACACGCTCTTCAGCCGAGATGGAAGACGGCGGCGCGCGGCGGTCCTCGGCGGCCGCCGCGGCCAGCACAGCCGCCTCGAGGTGCGCCGCTTCGATGCAGCTCTGCTACCCGGGGCAGACGTTCGACATGACCGTGCCGCTGGCGGCGGCGAACGGACGGCTCACCGCCAGCGGATCTCGCCGCGACGGTCGAGCGCTTCCACTCCCTGCACGAGGAGCTGCACACGCTACGCGTCGCGCGACGAGCAGCCGATCCTGCGCGGCGTGCGCCTGACCCTGGTCGGCGTCACCGAGAAGCCGCAGCTTCCGACGCGTCGGCCGCTCGTCATCGACAGCCGCCGCTCAAGGGCCGCCGCCAGGCGCTACTTCGGCGGCAAGTTCGTCGCCACGCCCGATCTACGACGGCCCGAAGGTGCGCGTCGGCCATCGCGATCAACGGCCCGGCGATCATCGAGGAGCCGTTCACGACAATCGTCCTGCACCCGAAGCAGGCAGCGACGCTCGACCGCTTCGGAAACTACCGGATCACCGTGAAGTAGAAGGGCACCCTGTGGCCTCCGGTGCCCTCTGTGGTGAGTCAGCGCTTCAGCCCGCCCCAGAAGATCGCCTTCGACCAGCCGCTCATCGGTGCGGCGCAGGCGCTGCGCCATTCCTTCCAGCAGCCCGACGAGGACGTTGACGACGACCGCCGGGCTCTGCTCGGCGGAAGTCCTGGAGCTGGGTGCGCGACAGTTGCACGACTTCGCCGTTGGTGGCGGCGACGACCGACGCGGTGGTCGGACCCGGATCGAACAGGCTGATCTCGCCGAAGAAGCCACCCGCCTCGACGCGACCGAGGAGCACCTGGCGTCCTTCGGCCTGGCGGCGGACGTGCAGCACGCCCTGCGTCACGATGTAGAGGGTGGGATCGGTGACACCCTGCTGGAGCACCACCTCGTCGACGCGAAAGCTGCGCCGCGTGCCGGCGGCGAGCAGCGAGTCGACTTCAGCGGGTTCCAGGCGGGAGAGCGGAACAGCGAGGGTCGTGCTCATCGAGTCGACGTGTCCTCCGGCGCTCAACTGGCGTAGCGCAGCGCCTTCGCCGATCTTCTTGCGGTCCTTGTTGATCTCGCGCGAGGTAGGCCATGCCCGCCTCGGCGACGTCCGAGCCCGACCACCTCGTCCGACTCGCCGGCGCAGCTCGTCCATGTCGACCCAGGCGGCGTACATCGGCTTGGTGCGGTCGGTGATGATGCCGGCCTTCAGCAGCGTCTTGATGAGGACGCGGAAGATGTTGGTGCTCTCGGTCATCAGGCGGCGGCGGTCGGCGTCGGTGAACGCCTCCATGCACGGCGCTGCGCACCCACTGCCAGTCGAGCCCGAACTGCGCGTAGATCGCCTGCTTCTGCTCGGCGTTGACGAGATTGAAGAGCAGCGTCTCGAAGCACCGCGCGGCCCACGCCTCGACCTTCTCGTGCTCCTCTTCGCTGAGCTTCGGGCACGGTGCGGTCCGCCCAGATCTTGCCGAACTTGTGGTGGAAGGCCTCGTCGGTCATCACCAGCTGCGACGAGCGCGGCGCAGCAGCGGATCCTTGGTGCGCGAGTGGATGGTCGCGAAGGCGCCCATCGCCAGGCCCTCGATCAGCATCTGCATGCCGACCAGCTTCTTGTAGACCTCCGGCGCGAGCACGAGCTCGGTCATCAGATTGCTCGAGCGTGGCACCGACCGCGCAGCGGCTTGCCCCAGCGGCGCTCGATGTAGCTGCGCGAAGCCGGTCACGTGGCGGGCTTCCTCGCGCGCCTGATTGGCGGCGTACTCCTGGGCGCCCGGGTCGCGCAGGATCATGGCACAGGCTGGCGGACAGCGACAGCGCGCCCTGCTCGCCGTGCAGGATCGACGACAGCATGAAGCGCGTGTTCTCGTTCGCGAGTGCGATCTGCTGGCGCTCGTCGAGCTTGTCGGCGACCGCGCAGTTGAGCTCGATCGACCATCGAGCGCGGCATCAGCGTCTGCTCGCGCGAGGTCGAACGGCTGCGCGAAGTCGATGTAGGTCGGATCGGTCGGATCCCAGAAGTGGTCGTTGGTCGCGGAGATGATCTCGTCGAACGCGTCCGGTGCGCTCGCCGTAGCGATCCACTTCGATCAGCGCGGGAACGTCGTCGCGGTCGACGGTGTTGTAGATCGGATCGTGCGTGATGTGCTCCGCCATCGTCGTCTCCTTCCGGGCGCGGGTGGTCCCTCATGGGACGGGATGCCGCGGCCTTCGTCAAGGCCGGGGCGGCCGCCACACCTGGCGTTTTCCCCATCTCTGACGTAGGACATCAACTGTGCGGATAACAGGTCGCCGCGCGTTGCGGCGGGGTTCTGCGAGGTGATGGGGCATGCTGCGAAGCGCGACGGCAGTGCTGCTGGGCCTGTTAGCTCGGCGGCCAGACATGGGCGGCGGACGACGGCGCGGTCGCCGTGGTCGAGAGCCTGCATGCGACGCTGCTCACCGCCATGAAAGAGGCGAAGCAGCTCGGCTATGAGGGCCGCTACCAGTTGATCGCGCCTGCCGTCGGAGACGGCCTTCGACCTCGATTTCATGGCGAAGTTCGTCCTCGGCCCGGGAGGGCAAGGACCTCAGCGCCGCCGACCAGGCGCGCTGGCGCGACGCGTCTCAAGCGCGCATCACGGTCGCGACCTACGCGGGGCCGCTTCACCGGTTTCGGCGGCGAGTCGTTCAAGATACTGGGCGAGGAGCCGGCGGCGCAGGATACGGTGTTCGTGAAGTCGATGCTCGATCGCCCCGGATGCCGAGGACGTGCAGCTCACCTACCGCCTGCGCAAAACCGATACGAGCTGGAAGATCGTCGACGTCTACAACAAGGGCACGGTGAGCGAGCCTCGCCCTGCGCCGCTCCGACTATTCGTCCGTGCTGAAGCGCGACGGCTTCGAGAAGCTGCTGCAGACGGTGGATCGCCAAAATCGCCGACTGCGTCGGGAAAGATCACGAACTAGGTCAGCGCCCGTAGCGGCGGGCTTCAGCCCGCCACCCTAGCACGCCGGCTCGATGACCCCGTCATTACGAGCGCTAGGGAACCTCGCACAAGTCAGGTCAGCGACCTTCCTCGGGATCGGGGTCGGTATCGTATCGCTATCGATAGCTCCACGCAGTGTCTCATCGCGGCGCAATCCGTAGCGATACCGATACCGATCCCGACCCGATCGGGCTGCAACGCTACTTGTGCAGAGCTTCCTAGCGGTGGCGGGCTGAAGCCCGCCGTTACGGCGCCACCTCACCCGCGATGGGGCGGTGCGCGTCGCGGCGGTCCCAGATCTCAGCGGTACGGGTCTGGTAGTAGGCGTTGCGGAGCGCCGAGTAGTAGTCGACCGACGAGGATCGCAGGAGGCGATGCCCTCGCTGTAGGCGTCGCGCGCCAGGCCCGTCGAGAGGCCGAGCGAGCCCTCGAACACGAAGAGCTGGGCGAACGGCAGGATGTAGAGCATCGGCTGGAGGAAGAAGTCGACCACGGTGCCGCCGGAGTCGCGTACGTTCGACAGGCCGAAGAGCGGCACGACGAGATACGGGCCGCTGCCGACGCCGAGCAGCGCGAGCGTCTGGCCGAAGTCGGAGTGATGGCGTCTCCATGCCGAGCGCGGCAGCGGGATCCGAAGATGCCGCCGGTGCCGACCGTCGAGTTGATCGCGAACCGCTCGGTGGTGACCGCGGCGTCGCCCCACTCGCGTTGGAGCAGGTCGTTGATCAGGATCGACACCGAGTTGAGGTTGAGCGTGAAGCGCCGCACCGCGGCGCCGGCCCGGCGGCGGTACGATGAACTGGATATGGTCCGCACGAACGGATCGACGAACCAGCGGTCGACCTGCTGATCCACCCACATCGCCCGGCGGTTGGTGTTCTCGAGGGGATCGGGAACCCGCTCGGCGCCTCCTGATGCTCGAGCGCGAAGCTGTCCCCGTCGAGCGGCACGACCTGGAGCTCCGGCGTCGGGCCTCGCCGCGGGTTCGGCGCGCCGGAGGCCCGGCCACGTGCCAGGATCGCGACAACAGCGAGTGAGAGGCAGTGCACGATGGATCTGTTCATGGACGGCGCACGGCAATCCAGCCGGCCGCACTTATACTGCGCTACCGCCGCGCATAGCGATCGAGTCGGCGAGCCGCGACACCAACTGCGTACCGCCACCCAGCCAGCTACTGCCCGGCGCGAGGCGATGAAAATCGGACGCCGGGGCAGCTCATTCGCATGATCTCCGGCGAAGAGGGCACTCACACGTCGGATGTATGTCCCGTCGGGGCGGTATTGCGACGATGACAGCGGGGATGAGCCGTTGGCGCTGCGGCCAGCGAGCCGCGGATCCGTCTGAATGATGTCCGCCAATCGAACCGGAAAGGACGGCCGTGGGTTCCGCCGCCGCGTTGCACTGCGCGTCGCGATGGTCGGCGTCGGCGTCGCCGGCGCGTTGGCGCTGCTTCTGATGATCGAGGTGGCGCTCCGCGTCTGCGATGTCGGGCAGCGAGCGGAGCCTTCGCCGCCGTGCCAGCGTCGGACGGTACGCCGATGCTGCGCCTCGCCTGGAATCCGCAGTTCAACAAGCCGGTGGAGCCTCAGCCGTATCGCGAATTCCTGGCCGACAAACCGCCGCACAGCTTTCGCATCTTCGTCATAGCGGGGAATCGTCGGCCGAGGGCGTGCCGTACGGGACCGGGTACTCCTTCGCGGCATGGCTGTGCGCAGCGGTTGGCGGCGGAGGTTCCTGCGGTCCGTTGGGAGGTGGTGCAACGCCGCCATCGCAGGAGCCCAGAGCGGCAGCATGTTGGAGATGGCGCGCGACATTGCCACGCACCAGCCCGATCTCCTGGTGATCTACCTCGGCCACAACGAGATGGGTGGACATCTCACGGCCGACGAAAGAGGCGCATCTCGATCCGTCGCGCTTCGATCTGCGGAAGCTGCTGGCGCGCACGTACCTGTATCGGGCCGTGACGCGGTACCTGCCAAGCCCCAAACGGGTGGCCAACCCCAATGCGCCTGTCGGAACGCCGCGCGATTTCGCCAGCGATGCGGACCGCGAGGTGATGTCCCGCCTCTATCGGGTGCGGGTGGAGGAAATCGTCGATCTCATGCGCACGGCGGGCGCGCGCACGATGCTGTTGACCCCTGTCGGAGAACTTCTCCGATTGGGAGCCGGTGGTTTCGGTGCATCGTGCGGACTTGACGCCAGCCGATGCGGTGGCATGGCAAGCGGCGGTCACGGCTGGTGATGCCCTGGCGCCACAGGACTGCGCGGCCGCCGTGCAGGCCTGGGAGCGGGCGCTCGCCATCGACGACCAGTATGCCCAGCTACACTCGCTCGCCGGCTGCCTGAGCCGTCTCGGGCGTTCCGGAGGCGGCATGCCGTGCCTATCGGCTGGCCAGCGATCTCGATCGCTTCTCGCAGGGAGCACCGCTGTCGTTCAACGCTATCCTCGGCGACATCGCGCGCCAGCACGACGCCTGGCTGGTGGACATCGACGCGACTCTGAACGCGGCGAGCGGCCCACGATGCGTCGGACGACCTTCTTCGTCGACGCAGTGCATCCCAACATGCGCGCCCACCTAAGCTGATCGCGGCCGCGATCGCCGCCCACCTGCGGCAGAAAGGCATCGGCGCGGCGAGCGCGGACTGGCAGGTCGAGCGCCTACCGCGACCCCGGACCCGCGGCGCATCCTGATGGACGACCCCAAGCTCCAGTTCTACGAGGTGGTCGGGCGGGACTACATGTGTAAGGCGGCCGGCCGCACCACCTGTCCGCCGCACGAAGTTCAGGTAGCGGAATGAATGCGTAGCCAGTCCATCAGGCGGCGGCGCCACCGGCCGGCACACTCCAACTGTCGGCGGTGCGCGAAGGGACAACACGGCGTTGATCTGGCGCACGGCGGCGCCGGCGTGATACGGTCTCCATCACGAACGCGATCCTCGCTCTCGCCTGCGTCCCACTTCGACCTTTTCCGTAGCGGCGTTTCCAGCGGAGGTTCCCATGCGATTTGGTCTCTTCGGCATCAACATCGGTCCGTGCGCGAGCGGCCATGGCGGCGGCGGAAGGTGGCGAAGGCGGCGGAGGGCGCCGGCTTCGAATCGGTGTGGACGGGCGAGCACGTCGTGCTGCCCGATCCGCAGGTCGCCGCCCTCGCCGATGCCGCCCGAGATCCCGTATCCTCGATCCGGCCATCGCGCCTGACCGTCGCGGCCACCGCGACCACGCACGTCAAGCTCGGCACCGGCATCATCATCCTGCCGCAGCGCAATCCGCTCGTGCTGGCCAAGGAGCTCGCGAGCGTCGACGTCGTCTCCGGCGGGCGGCTGATCTTCGGCCTGGGCATCGGCTACCTGAAGCCGGAGTTCGACGCGCTCGGCATTCCCTTCGAGCACAAGGGCGCGCGCGCGATGGAGTATCTGGAGGCGATGCTGGCGGCATGGACGGCGCCGCCATGCCGGAGTACGAGGGACGCTTCGTCGCCTTCCGCGGCATCCATGCGCAGCCGCGTCCGGTGCAGCAGCCGCATCCGCCGATCGTCATCGGCGGATCGCACGCCGGCCGCGTACCGCCGCGCCGTCGTCGCACGCCAACGGCTGGTACGGTTTCGCGCTCGACCTCGCCGAGACGCATCGATGTCTCGCCGGCTGCGCAGCGCGCTCGGCCGAGACGTCGCGGCCGCGCGCGCTGGGCACGCTCGAGATCAGCATCACGCCGCGCGGACCCGTCGATCGGCACACGGTCGAGCGCTTCGCCGAGCTCGGCGTGCAGCGCCTGATCCCCTTCTGGCCGTTGCCGAGCACCGAGGCGCTGATCGAGCCGCGTGCGCCGCTTTGGCGACGAGGTCATCGCCGCACGGCTGACGGGCGTGCATCGGCCACCCGAAGCGAGGGTGCGGCTTTATCTCATTCCCATGTGGGCGGCGCCTGTGTACCTTGCGGGCATGCCAGGGATCGGTCAGGCAAATCCGGTTGACCCGCGACCGCCGCTCGACGGCGGCCGCGCCGCGCGCGCCCGAGAGTCGCCTCCACGCCGTGCGGCGCATCGGCCGCGGGGTCGTCGGCGTGCTCCTCATCGTCCTCGGCTGTGCTCGGCCTTGTCCTGCCCGTGATTCCCGGCGTGCCGATTCTCATCGCCGGCGTCGCGCTGCTCGGGCCGCATCATCCGCTGGTGCGTCCAGTCGCCGAGTACATCAGGCGCTGGCGCGAGGCGCGCCGGCACGCGGACCGATCCGAAGTGAGCGCGGCCCGCATCGCCGGGGCGGTAGCGGTGCTCTGGCGCCGCGGCGATGCTCGTGCGCGGTCGCGTTGCGACAGACCCCGGACGGCGCCGCTGCTGGCCCCGCCGACGCGGCGGTCACCGAGCTGCTCGGCCGCGGCGACCACCTCGCCTCGATCGGGCGTCCGTATCGCGCCGTCGAGTACTACCTGCGCGCCCAGCGCGTCGCCCCTGACGATCCCGAGACGTGGCGGCGCCTCGCCCAGTGCGGCCCTCGCGGCGGGAGCAACCGCGAGCACGCGCGGCAGGCTGCCGACCGGCTGCTGGCGTTGACGCCGAACGACATCGCGGGGCCGTTGCCCTGCGCGATGCGGCGCGCGGCGCTGCCGACCCCATCGGGCAATCGCCGTGGACGCCCGCGCGCGCTGACGCGGCGGCGCTGCACCGCGGCGAAGCGCATGGTCGACGCCGGCCAAGCTCGACGACGCGGCGATCGTGCTCGCCGCCGCCGCGTGGCTCGACGAGGATGCCGCGATGCCGCAGACCTATCTCGCCAATGTCGCCTACCTGCAGGGCCGGGTCGCGGACGCGGTCGCGTATCAGCGCCGCGCCGTCGAGCTTGGCGCCGCGCAGCGGGCTGTTCCGCCGCAACCTCGAAGCCCTCGAAGCGGCGCTCACACCGACGCCGGGAAGCTGATGCGGAGCGCGGTCAGCCGTCGGCGGTGGGGTGTCAGCGGTTGGCTGGTGAGCGGAGCGCTGGCGGCGGCGGTGTGCGTGGGCGCGTGTCGCAGCAGCCGCCGACGCGCGGGCGGGTCATGGTGCTCGGGTTGGACGGCGTCGATCCGGACGCCGTCGACCTGTTGGTCGCCGACGGCAAGCTGCCGCACTTCGCCGCGCTGCGGCGCGACGTGCCTTCGGCCGCCTTGCGCAGCAGCAAACCGCTGCTCAGCCCCGATCCTGTGGACGACGATCGCCACCGGCAAGCCGCCCGACCAGCATCAGATCGGCCACTTCGTCGCGGTGAACCCGACCACCGGCGAGCAGCTTCCGGTGACGAGCCGCATGCGCAAGGTGAAGGCGCTCTGGAACATCGCGCACGGCAGCGGGGCGGTCGGGTGGCGGTGGTGGGATGGTGGGCGACGTGGCCCGCCGAGACCGGTCACCGGCGCGGTCGTCAGCGATCACACCTGCTACCACTTTCTCCTCGACGAGGGGGTCCACGGCGGCGGCGAGCGCAGCGCCAGCGTCTATCCGCCGATGCTGGCGGATCGCGATCGCGGCGTTGGTCAAGCGGCCCGGCGATCTGTCGCCCGCCGATCTCGCACGCTACGTCCAGGTCGACGCGGCGGCGTTCGCCCCGGCCGTTCGATTTCGACGACCCCGCGCCCACTTCAAATGGGCGTTGGCCACCGCCGAGAGCTACCGCGCCATCGCCGAGGATCTGTGGCGGACCGACCGGCCCGATCTGCTGATGGCGTACATCGAAGGCGACCGACTCGACCTCGCACCTGTTCGGCCATCTGTTCCGCGCCCAGGGTCTGGCCGGCAGAGCTCGCCGATCAGCAACGGCAGTTCGGCGGCGCCGTCGAGGCGATGTACGGCTTCGCCGACCGGCTGATCGGGGAGCTCGTGGCGATGATGGATGCCGACACGACGCTCGTCGTCCTGTCCGACCACGGCTTCGCGCTCGGCGCGCTGCCGGACGATCCGAGCGTCACGCGCGACATGCGCCGCGTGAGCGAGCGCTACCACCGCGACGACGGCATCCTCTATCTGTACAGGCGCGGCGTACGTCCGGGCTCGACGATCGCCGGTGCGACGCTGCTCGACGTCGCCCTGACGGTGCTGGCGCTGATGGGCGTCGCGGTGCCGCAGGACATGTCCGGCCGCGTGCTCACCGATGGCCTGCGGGTGGCGGATCCGCGCGCCAGTTGGCGCAGCTACAGAGACGGGCGACAGCGCTGCGCACGCCCGCCGGCGACGATGCCGTCGTCGACGCAGCCGTGCTCGAGCACCTGCGGAGCCTCGGCTACCTCGACACCGAGTCGCCCAAGGGCGATCGCAACCTCGCCGCGAGTGCTCTTCCAGCAGGGCAAGTCACGCCGAGGCGGCGGACGCGCTACGCCGCGTTGGTGCGCGCGAGCCCGGACGACGGCGCGCTGCGCGCCAGCTGGGCGGGTGCGCCTCGGTGCCCTCGGCCGCTACGACGAGGCGCTGCGCGAGATCGACCGCGCCATCGCCGCCGCACCGCTGAATCCCGAGGGCTTCCACAACCGCGCCGTGATCCGCGAGCACCAGGGGAGCGCGCGACGCGGCGATCGCCGACTACCGGACCGCGCCTGCGCTACAGTCCCGCCTACGCGCCGTCGCGGCGACGCGCTGCGCCGCCTCGGCCGCCGGTACGGCCGTCGCGACGCGCGTCCGACGCCGACCGCCAGACCGGCGTGCTGGCGGAGCACGCGGCCGATCTGGCGCGCCGCGGCGACTACGCCGCGTGCGATGCGCGCGCTCGACGAGGCCGAGCGCGCCGCGCGCGCAAGCGCGCTCGTGTTCCACTATCGCGCCAACGTCGCCTTCCTGATGGGCGCGATCGCGCCGGCGCGATCGCCGCGTTGCAGCAGGCGCTCGCGCTCGAGCCGGACAACGCGCTGTTCCGGGAGAATCTGGCGCGCCTGCGCGGAGGCGCGACGCCGTAGCGGCATATCAAGTGAGGCGGTCAACGGACCTGCAGGACCGCCGCGCCCTCGAAGCCGTCGTGCTTGAGCTGCCGAAGCGCTTCGTTGGCGTCCTCGAGGCGGGAACGGCGACGCGTGTGCGGGCGGATCGGAATTTCCGCGGCGAGGCGCAGGAGCTCTTCGGCCGTCCTCGCGGCGTGTTGGCCGTGACGCTGCGCAGCGTGCGCTCCTGGAACAGGTGGCGCGTCGTAGTCGAGCGGCGGGATCTGGCTGAGATAGATGCCGGCGAGCGCCAGCGTGCCGCCGCGGTCGAGCGCGGCGAGCGCACTGGGCACGAGCTCGCCCGCGGGCGCGAAGAGCACGGCGCTGTCGAGCGTCTCCGGTGGCGCGTCGGTCGCCGCCGCCGGCCCATTCGGCGCCGAGCGACGTCGGCCAGGGCGCGGTGGCTGCGCGTCGCGGGTCATGACGAAGACGCGGCAGCCGAGGTGGCGCGCGACCTGGATCGCGATGTGCGCCGAGGCGCCGAAGCCGTAGAGGCCGACGCCGGCCGCCCGGGCGAATCTCGGCGCGGCGCAGGGCGCGGTAGCCGATGATGCCGGCGCAGAGCAGCGGCGAGGCCTCCGCGTCGGCGATCGCGTCGGGCAGCGCGTAGGCGAAGTCCTCGCGCACGACGGCGTACTCGGCGTAGCCGCCGTCCGCGTGCGCAGCCGGTGAAGCGGGCGCTGCGCGCAGAGGTTCTCGTCGCCGCGCCGGCAGTGGACGCAGACGCCGCAGGTGCTCGCGCAGCCAGGCGATGCCGACGCGCTGGCCGAGCGCGAAGCGGCGTGCAGCCGGCGCCGAGCGCGTCGACGACGCCGACGACCTGATGACCGGGCACGATGCGCGCGCGCTGCGGTGGCAGATCGCCTTCGACGACGTGCAGGTCGGTGCGACAGACGCCGCAGAGGTGCACGCGGACGCGGATCTCGCCCGGGCCGGGCTCGGGGATCGGCAGGTCGACGAGATGCGAGCGGTCGCCTGCTCGACCGGCGCCGGGAGCGTCGAGCACCATCGCGCGCATGATCGATCTGTAGCGGCCTGCTGGCTGTACGGAGCAAGCGGCCTCCCCCGCCTCCAGCTCCTCGACGAGACCACAAGACCCGGCTGCCGCTAGCGAACTTCGCGCGTTGTGGGGCGGAAGGCTGGAGCCTGCGCCTGCGACGGTGTGCACCGCGCTTGCCCGCGACGGGCATGCCGGGGCAGCATCGCCGCGCATGGCGGCTCGCTGCGCGCATGAAGGCCACTCCGACGCCACGCCATCGTGCCGCAGCCGGCGCCGGCGCCGGTCGTCGAGCCGGGGCCCGGGGACGTGGAAGGTCGCTGCCGCGCTCGTCTGCTACTGTTCGCGATCTACCTCGCTCAACTTCCGCCAGCGCGGGCCGGCGACAGCATTCCGACCCGGCGCTGCTGCCGTTCAGCCTCCTGCGCGAGGGCAACCTCAACCTCGACGAGTTCACCTGGGAGCGCGGACGCAGCGCGGCGGCTTGCCGTACTACGTGCACTACCACGGCGGCGCACATCTACTCGGTGACGACGATCGCGACGGCGCTGGTCGTGACGCCGCTCTACGTGCTGCCGGCATGGTGGCTGTCGCACCGACGGGCTCGCCTACGACGACGTGCCGCGCGCGCGTGCTCAGCGTGGCGATGGAGCGCATCGCCGCGGCGATGCATCACCGCGCTCTCCGCCAGCGGCTGCTCTTCTCATCGTCTGCGCCGCCTGACCACGCGGCGCTGGGCGCATCGCGCTGACGCTCGATCTACGCGCCTCGGCACGAGCACGTGGTCGATCTCGAGCCAGGCGCTTGTGGGCCGCACGGCCTGGCCGAGCTCTGTCTGGCCATCCTGTGCTCATCCTGCTCGCGCCGGCGCCCTCGACGGCCGCGCTGGCTCGGCGCCTGGCTCACCGCCGGCAGTGATGATCGCCAACCGCCCGCAGACGGTCGATCTTCGCCGGCCGTCGGCGTTCCTCGTTCGTCGCCGTGCGCACCGGCGCGCGCGTCGATCGCGCTTCGCCGCCCTGTCCGCGCTCCTCGGCGTCGCTGCTGCTGATCGCCTACAACCGCGCCGCTCTTCAGCACGCGCTCGGCGGGCTACGGCAGCTTCGACGCGCTTCGACGGCTCGATCCTGGTGGGTGCCTGCCGGATTGCTGATCAGCCCCAACCGCGGCCTGCTCGTCTACACGCCGATCATGGCGTTCGCGCCTGTGGGCGCGGTGCGGGTGTGGCGCGTGCGCGCGCCGCCGTGGCTGCGCTGGCTGAGCGTCGGCGGTCGCGCTGCACGTGCTCGTGTACGCGAGCTCTTCAGGAATGGTGGGCGGGGTACACGTACGGGCCGCGCTACTTCACCGATCGTGCCTGCCGGCGCTGATCGATCTTTCTCGTCTACGGTCTGGTGCCGCTGCTGCCGCGCGGCCGGCGATGCGGCAGTCGGCGGCGCGCTGGCGTGTACGGCGTCGCCGTTGCAGGCGATCGGCGTGTACGCCGCCGACGACGCGTGGAAGCGCGAGCCTGTGCGCCGCTCGAGGCGCCGACCGCGGACGGCGTGTGGGACTGGCACGATCTGCAGATCGTCCGCGGCTCTGGCAGCAACGGCTGGCCATCGGCGGAGCTCGCGGCGCTGATGGTCGACGCCTTTCGCGATCCGGTGTCGGCGCAGGTCGGGCCGATCGACCGAGCGCCAGCTCGACCAGCACCATCGACGGCGCGCGGTCGTTCCGACGCCGATGGCGGCCGCGCGGCCGCAACGCGGTGCAGCTGCGCAGATCACCAACCGCAGCACCGTCGGCCTGGCCCGCCTTCAACGGCGAAGGACGATCAACGCCGCGCTATCTCACCTATCTGCTTGGTGCGCTGGCTGGCGCAGATGGCGAGCGCGATGCCGGGCATGTCGACGACGTGATCCTGACTGCCGCGAGAACGCTGGCGCCCGGGCGAGACCGTCGAGATGCCGCTCTCGTTGGCCGCGCCGTCGACGGCCGGTGACTTCGAGGCTCGAGATGCGCGTGACGCAGGCGGTGGATCGCACACGGCAGACAGCGCGGCATCGTGCGCGCTGACGCGCGTGCCGTGCGCGACGGCGCATTACGCGCCGGCGAATCAGAGTAGGATGAGCGCTGGCCTCTGGCCAGCCGCTCGATCGCCGCGTCAGACAGGACTTTGATCTCGTCGCGGCAGGCGGCGAAGAACGGCTCGTCGCTGGCCCGGCCGGATCCTCGATGTCGCCCGCGATGCCGGCGAACCGCTTGCAGCGTGTAGATCTCTTTGCCGGCCGCCTCGGGCAATGCCGTCGCGCAGCATGCGCGATCTGCTCGTCGGTCATCGCCAGGATGAGATCCGCCTCGCGTCGATCAGGTGGCGGTTGCGTCTTCAGGTCGGTCGCGACGCTGTCGGGCGGGAGGTGAATGCCCTCGTCGCGCAGCACCAGGCGCGCGTCGAGTGAGACGCAGCGCGCCGTCGCGCGCGTACGGCGCGATGCCGCCCGACTCGCACGCTGATGCGATCGGCGAGCGCCGCGCTCGCGCCAGCATCTTGCGCAGCAGCGCTTCGGCGATGACGCTGCGGCTGGTGTTGGCGTGACAGATGATGAGGATCGTTGCGCGGCAGGGACACGCGGTGAGGTCGGAGCGGCCGTCGGTCGGCCGTGGTCGGCCGATGCGGACTCGGACGCCGCGCACGACATCGGACGCGACGCTCAGGCGCTGAGCGCCTCGGCCATGATGGCGCCGATGTTCTCCTTGGCGGTGATGCCCTTGGCCAGCTCGGCCTTCAGCTTGCCGCCGAGCTCGGCGGGATCCCACGATGGCGCGTTGGCTGACCTTGCCGACGCGTGTGCCAGCCCTGCATCAGCCACACCGTGCCGCCGCCGACGCGGAACACCTCGCCGTGCACGTCCTTCGGCGTCGTCGCTCGCCAGCCAGGCGACCAGCGGCGCGATGTTGCGCGGATCGAAGACGTCGAACTTGCCCTCCTCGACCTCGCTTGCCCATGAACGCCGCGGTCGACGGCGTCGCGTCGACCGTCAGGCGGGTGCGCGCGACCGGCGCGATGGCGTTGCAGCGTCACGCCGTACTTCTGCATCTCGGCGTCCATGACGATCGCCATCAGCGCGACGGCCGCCTTGGCGGCGCCGTAGTTGGTCTGGCCGACGTTGCCGAGCAGGCCGGCGTCGGACGCGGTGTTGATGATGCGGCCGTTGAGCACGTTGCCCTTCTTGTGCTCCTCGCGCCAGTACTCGCAGGCGTGGCGGCTCATGGCGAAGGTGCCCTTCAGGTGCACGCCGATCGACCGCGTCCCAGTCCTCCTCGCCCATGTTGAAGATCATGCGGTCGCGCAGGATGCCGGCGTTGTTGACGACGATGTTGAGCTTGCCGAAGGTGTCGACGCGCGCACTCGACGATGCGCTTGGCGCCCTTGAAATCGGTGACGCTCTCGCCGTTGGCCACGGCTTCGCCGCCGGCCGCCTTGATCTCGTTGACCACCTGCTGCGCCGGGCTGTTGTCGGCGCTCCGGTGCCGTCGAAGTGCGCGCCGAGGTCGTTGACCACCACCTTGGCGCCGCTGCTTCGCCATCAACAGCGCTTCTTCGCGGCCGATGCCGCGGCCGCGCACCGGTGATGATCGCAACCTTCCCCTCGAGCAAACCTGCCATGTGAATGCCTCCTCCTGCGATAGCAGGGCATGAACGTACAATGGGATGGCCCGGCCAGCCCTCCGGGCGGAGCGCTGTAACGTGCCGAGAACCGGGAAACCTGCCCCGAAAGACGACGCGCGAAGTCAAAGGCGACGCGGCGCGCGAGCGTCGCGAGCACCTTCGGCGTCGGTCGGAAAGGCCAGCGGCGGCGGCGTCGCCGAAGCGGCAGATAGGCGAGCGCCGATCGAGGTCGTCGCCGGGCACTGCGGTGCCGCCGGCGACCTCGCCGGCCGAACCAGACTCCGACCGTCTGGCGGGCGCGGTCGTGGAAGTTCGAGTGCACGGCGAGACGCTCGCCGACGCGCGACGTCGCAGCGCCCGTCTCCTCGAGCAGCTCGCGGCGCGCTGGCGACGCGCACGATCTTCGTCCCACTCGACGTAGCCGCAGGGTACGCACCAGAGACCGGCGTAGCGCGCCGCGGCGCGCCGCGCCGAAGGAGCACGGTATCGGCGTCGCCAGGGACCACGGCGACGCCGACGGCGGGGTTGGCGGTCAGGCGACTGCGCCGGCAGCTCGACAGCGCCGCCGCTGGCCAGGGTCGCCCACTTCCACGAGCAGTCGCGTTCCACATTGATCACAGAACGCTGGGTCCACCCTCATCCGACATAAATCGTTTGTAAATCGTACCTTTGCGGCCCAACAAGCGCGCCAGCATATTTTTGGCTGATTTGTCTCGGGCGCGGCCTATCATCGCGCCGGTTTCACGCATGCGGCAGGTTGCATCGATTCTCCGTTCCACCGCCCTGGGCACTTGGGCATCGCAGTCGCGCGCTGGCGACCGGCGTCCGAGCGGAAGCGCCGCCGCAGCGCTGCCGTCCGCCGTCGCTGATCTACCCGTTGGTGCGGGGTCGAGGGCGCCAGGGCGACGGTCGACACCCGGTCGAGATCGTCAACCTCACCGCGCGGCCGGTCTGACCTCAAGGTGCATCTTCGTCAACAGCGACCTGCTTCGGCATCGACTTCAAATCCGCCTGACCGCGAACCAGCCGTTGTCGTGGCTCGCGAGCCGCGGGCTCTTCAGCAACACCTCGTCGACGGCGGTGCCTCCGTTCAACTCGACGGGCGAGCCTCAAGTGCATCGTCCAGCCGGATCAGGAAGGTCGACATTCCGACAACGCGATCCAGGGTCGGGCGGCGGTGCTCCGGCGCCGACGGGCAGACGGTCAGGTACAGCGCGGTCGCATCCCTGCGCCTGGTGGACGGGCCGCTGAGAACACGATTCCGCTCGACGGCGTGACCTACTCGCAGTGCCCTGATCAGCAGCACTTCCTCTTCATCTCGAGCAACGGCACGCCGGCGAGCGAGAGCGAGATCGCGATCGCACCCTGCTCGGAGGACCTCGAGAATCTCGTCGCGCCGCCGACCACGGTTCAGTTCGAGATCATCAACGAATTCGAGCAGCACCTCGTCGGCGTCGACGATCGTCACCTGTTACGCGGCGGCGGACGTTGCGGCAGGTCAGGCCAGTCGTTCACGCGCGCGACGCTCGGCTCCGAGACGGGGCACCTCGTCGTGCGGGGATCCAGACGCCGGTGCTGGCGCGATGCTGGTCGATCACTTTGAAAACGCCGGCGGGTGCGCCTGCGACCGCCGGCACGGCTCAGCGCTGCGCGGCGGCCGCTCGGCGGAGATCCGCTTCCCATGAGGCGCGCGATGCGCAGCGATCGCTGTCGCCGTCGGCCTCGCGGCGATGCTCTCGGCCCAGCCGACGCTGGCGGTGACGACGGCGGGGCGTCGATTGGAACGCGGTCCTGCGGCGCTTGGCGGAGCGCTCAACTCGTGCGCGCTAGGCGCCCTTCTCGGCGCCCAGACGCCGACGCCCCGGCCGCCGGCGCGCACGCAGACGGCCGCCGCGGACCTCCACGCCGCCGCGCATCGGCACGCCACCAGCGAGTCCGACCGTGACGGCGACCGAGACGTACGCGGCGCTGCCGTCCACGCGCACACGAGACGGCGAGCCGCACGGCCACGTCGACGCGGGTGCCGACCGATACGCGGCGGCCGACGCTGACCTTCACGCCGCGGCCGACGTCCACGCCGGTGCCGACCACGTCCAACGACGGGCACATCGCCCTCGCGGCCGCCCAGGCCAGCCGCCGGCGCAGAAGCTCGCCTCGGCGTTCGTCATCTTCCTGCACATCGTGACGAGCGCGACGCATGGACACGCGCGTCGAGCTGATGAACATGTCCGATCAGAAATCGACCTGCAGTGCTTCTACGTGCGTCAGTCGGATTGCATCGAGGTCGGCTTCTTCGTGTCGCTGACGGCCAACCAGCCGTTGTCGTGGCTGGCCAACGACGGCGCCAACAACCCGCTGCCACGTTCAGCGCCGTGCCGCCGTTCACCGGCGATCGGCGAGCCTCAAGTGCGCCGCGCGTGCGCCGCGCGCCGAGCTCGACTTCCACAACGTCCTGCAGGGCCGCGTGCTGGTCTACGACAACATCAGCGGCGAGACGATCGGCTACGACGCCATCGGCTTCCAGAAGCTGTCGCCGGGCGCGTACTACCGGCGTGATCAACCTCGACGGCTTCACCTACGAGTCCTGCCCGGACCGCCTGCACTTCATCGTGCTGACGCGCCAGGGCGCTGCCACCAGCGACCTGATCACCGTGCCGTGCGCCGAGGATCTGCTCAACCAGACGCAGACCGAGACCGTCGTGCAGATGGCGATCATCAACGAAGTTCGAGCAGGTGTTCTCGTCGTCCTACCGGCAGAAGTGCCTGGGCAAACCCGGCGATCAGACATTCGCGAGGTTCGGCACACTGAGCAAAGCGACGCTCGGGACCGATACCGCGCATCTCGATCGTGCGCGGCGTCTCGATCGCCGCTGGTCGGCCTGGCGATCGACCGCTTCACGGGCCAGGACAACACCCTGCACACAGACCGCCAACGAGCCGTTCCTCGAAGGCGGGCGCGACTCGACCGTCATCTTCCCCTGAGCCGCCACCCGCCGCGTCCCGGCTGGCGGCGGTCGGCTGGCCACCGGCTGCAGGCCAAATCGGCGCTGCGGCGCCCCAGGGCCGGCCTATACTCCGCGGCGCGCGAATCCTTCTACGGCGTGGTCCTGGGAGCGACGGCGATGTGGCTATTCGTCCACTTCGACGCGCCCGGGGTGCTGGCGTTCCTAAACAGCGCCACCGAGTCGGCCGTGCAGTCGACGCACGGCTACTCGCGCTGAGCCGGCGCGGGTGATCAGCCCATCGCCAGGACGCGGCGGCCGCAGCCTGAGCGGACGGCGTCCTGAGGCGCAAGCGGATCTCGCGCTTCCCGAGCTGTCCCGCCCTGGCGCAGCGACTTGAGCCCCCGCGCGACGCACTGCACGTAGGTCGCGCTGACTCGACCACTCCTGGTCGGCCGTCGGGCCCTCACACGGGCAGGCCTGATCGATGGCAGCAGCCGCCGGCCAGCACCGGCGTGTCGGGCGGCGTGTCGGCGCAGGTGTCGCACGCGTCGCCGACACCGTCGCCATCGCTGTCGAGCTGATCGGCGTTGGCGACCGTCGGATCTGGAATCGACGTCGTCGGCCAGCCGTCGCCGTCGGCGTCCGGCGCGCCTCGCGCGCTCGGGGACAGCCACCGAGGGTGACCGAGAAGGCGCGCTGTCCGTCCCTTCGTCGAGGTCAGGCGCAGGCGGATCTCGCGCGTCGTGCCGAGGCCTGGCGACGGCCGCTGGTGAGCAGGACGGGAGACGCCGTTGAATCGCGTTTCGAGCACGACGGCCGAACGGTCGTCGACGAAGCGCTGGAGGAATCCGGATCCGGCGATGGCCAGTGTCCCGCTCTGCCAGGCGATGCCGGTCACCGCGGCGACGCCGTACTCGATCGCCCGGAGCGCGTTCACGTCGAACGAGCCGCTGAGCGGGGGCGCTCGCCGCCTCGGCAGGATCGCAGCCCTGGCAGTGTGGATCAGGCGGCTTTCAGCCGTCAGCACGTAGTGAACGGTGCTGCGCGGCCGGAGCGGGAGCGGCACACACCCCAAGCCGGCAACGAGCAGCCTGACGAGGGCTCGACGCCAGGGCATCGACAAAACGATACGCGGCGCACCGCGCTGGAGCAAGGTGAAAGCAGGGCTCAGCGGGCGAGGCGCTCGGCGTGGGCGGCCTCGAACTGGTCGCGCTGCGCGTCCAGCCGTTTGTGCTGTTCCGCCACACCGCTCGCACGCTTCGACGCGGACGGTGGTGGTCCGGAAGTCGGCGGCCACCTGTTCGGCGGAGTGCGCCAACGGCGCGGGCCGACCAGCAAATCCTCGCAGGTCGGGCGGTCTGCGGCGGCGGGGCCCGCGACCGCGAAAATGGCGGCGAGCGGCGACGAACAACGAGCGCAAACGGATCGCAAGCGCATGGCTCGGACCCTAAGGCGCGGCGCAGCGGAATGTCAACGCGCGATCTGCGCCGCGCGCGACGCGATCGATGCGCGCGATCAGTCGGGATCGCGGCGCGCTTCGGCTTGGTGACGACCACGACTTCCTGGCCGTTCACCCGCACCGTGCGCCGATCGTTCACCGTCTGCCGGACCGACTGCTTTGCGAGCACGGTCCTCGCGCCACTGGCGCAGCTGCGCTTCAAGATCGTTGCTCTTCAACATGACTCCTCCTCCTTCTCCCATCCACCACCGGTCACGATCAGGCGTTGAAGCGTCCTCAGCTGCCCACGAAGGACTCAATCGATCGGGCGCGGCTCGGATGGCGCAACTTGCGCAAGCGCCTTCGCTTCGATCTGCCGGATGCGCTCGCGCGTGACCGCGAAGCGCTGCCCGACCTCCTCGAGCGTATAGTCCGACTTCTCGCCGATGCCGAAACGCATGCGCAGGATCTGCTCCTCGCGCGGCGTCAGCGTCGCGAGCACCTTGCGCGTCTGCTCCTCCAGGCTCGTGTACACCGCGCGCGTCGGCCGGCGAGACCGTCTGCCGGTCCTCGACGAAATCGCCCGAGCGAGCTCTCTTCCTCGTCGCCGATCGGCGTCTCGAGGGAGACCGGCTCCTTGACGATGCTGCAGCACGTTGCGCACCTTGTCGAGCGGCATCTCCATCTTCTGCGGCGATCTCTTCCGGCGTCGGCTCGCGGCCGAGCTGCTGCACGAGGTAGCGCGACGAGCGCGACGACCTTGTTGATCGTCTCGATCATGTGCACCGGGATGCGGATGGTGCGCGCCTGGTCGGCGATGGCGCGGCGTGACCGACTGGCGGATCCACCACGTCGCGTAGGTCGAGAACTTGTAGCCGCGCTGGTACTCGAACTTGTCGACCGCGCGCATCAGGCCGATGTTGCCTTCCTGAATCGAGGTCGAGGAAGCCGAGGCCGCGGTTGGTGTAGCGCTTGGCGATGCTGACCACAAGCCGGAGGTTCGCCTCGATCAGAGCGCTTCTGCCCGTCCTGGGCCTGGTACTCGCCGGCCGCGGATGATCCGCAGCGTCTGGCGCGAGCTGCTCGCGGCTCATGCCGACCTCGGCCTCGAGATCGCTGATCTGCTTGCGCGCCGCCTTGAGCTCGTCGACCATGCGGCGCGCGTCGTCGACGCCGAGACGCAGCGGCGCGCGGCGCCGCCGAGGCCTGAGCGGCTGTCGTCGCCGTTGATCTGCGGCGCCAGGCGCAGGATGATGCGCGGCGCTCTGCTTGGTCGCTGCGCTCGAAGAGGCGATGTACATCGTGCTGGTGGTCGAGCACGCGCTCGGCCTTCTTCAGCTTCTCGACCACGGTCGTGATGTGGCGCTTGCCGAGCTGGAGCTCGTCGAGCACGCGGCGGACCCGCTGCTCGGCCGCGGCCAGCTTGCGCGTGGCCGGCGTGGCGTCGGCTTCTGCAGCTTGCGCAACGCGTCGCGCGACCTGTACGCGCTCGGCGCCAGCTTGCGCAGCTTCTCGAGCTGTCTTCAGGATCACGCCGTCACTGGCGCCGGCGCCGCTTCGGCGCCCATCCTCCTGCGCTTCGTCGTCGGTCTGCTCCTCGTCCTGCAGCTCGCGCTCGCTGAGCTCGCCGGCCTTGATGCGATCGGCCAGCTCGAGGAGGTAGCGGATCAGGAAGGGGGTGGTTGAGGACGTGCTCGCGAACCTGCTTCTCGCCTTCCTCGATCTGCTTGGCGATCTCGACCTCCTGCTCGCGGCTGAGCAGCGAGACCGCACCGATCTCCTGCAGGTACATGCGGACCGGGTCGGAGGTGTCCTCGGCGAAGCTGGTTGACGCGATCGGGCGCTCGCGCTCCTCCTCGGCCCACTCGCTTCCTTCTCCGGGACTTCCTTGCCGAGGCCGGCCTCGGCCAGCGACTCGACGCTCTCGACGTCGATCTCGCCGAGCATCGAGATGACGCCGTCGATCTCTTCGGTCCCCGCCTCGCTCTGGCCGAGCCGTTCGCCCATCTCGTCGAACGGGCGGGCGTGCGCCTTGCCGTCATCCGGCAGCTTGCGCGATCTTGGCGTGGGAACGGTTTCTCTCCATGGTCGTCACCTGCTCACGCCCTGCGCCGATCTCACGGCCGCGCGCGCTCGACCGAGCAGTGAGCGAAGCCCAGCAACTGCGGACACTGCGCGCAGTCGCGTCAAAGATGCAGAGGCACCGTAACTGTGTAGCGTACGGAATATACCAGAGGCTCATCCGGGTGGATAGGCTCATCCGAGAATGACCCTACCGGGCCTAATGATGTTTAGCATGGCGGCAGGTGTCCAGTCAAGCCGGTATGTCCGATTGCAAGTGAAAATTTCGAGTCGCCATCACGCACCCGGGAGGCTGTACGGCTCATCGAGCGGCTCTGAGCCGGACATCGCGAGCCGGTCAGTCGTAGTACTCGAGCCCCAGGTGGGTGATGAGCTCCTCGCCGCGCAGGTGGCGGAGGGTGTTCTTGAGCTTCATGAGCTGGATGAACAGGTCGTGCTCGGGGTAGAGGCCGGGCGCGGTCTGCGGGCTCTTGAAGTAGAACGACAGCCACTCCTGGATGCCGCTGCATGCCGCGCCCGCTGGGCGAGGTCGAGGAAGAGCGCGAGGTCGAGCACGAGCGGCGCGGCCAGGATCGAGTCGCGGCAGAGGAAGTTGATCTTGATCTGCATCGGGTAGCCGAGCCAGCCGAAGATGTCGATGTTGTCCCAGCCCTCTTTGTTGTCGCCGCGCGGCGGGTAGTAGTGGATGCTGACCCGGTGGTAGTAGTCGCCGTAGAGCTCGGGGTAGCAGGTCGTGGCTGCAGGATGACGCTCGAGCACCGCCGAGCTTGCTCTCCTCCTTGGTGCTGGAAGCGACTCGGCTCGTCGAGCACCTCGCCGTCGCGGTTGCCGAGGATGTTGGTCGAGAACCAGCCCGTCGAGCCCGAGCATGCGCGCCTTGAGGCCCGGCGCGAGGATCGTCTTCATCAGGGTCTGGCCGGTCTTGAAGTCCTTGCCGCAGATCGGCACGCGCTTCGCCGCGCTGGCCAGCTCCGACCATGGCGGGGATGTCGACGGTCAGGTTGGGCGCGCCGTTCGCGAACGGGATGCCGAGCTGCAGCGCCGCGTAGGCGTAGAGCATGCTCGGCGCGATGGCCGGATCGTTGCTCGCGCAGTCCCGCCTCGAACGCGCGCTAATGACTGCGTGCACCGGCTTCGCGGGCTGCAGGAAGCTCTCGGTGCTGCCGCACGCACACCATGACCAGCGCGACCGGCACGCCGTTCGGCTGCCGGAACGCCTCGATGTCAGCCATGATCTGCTCGGCGAGGCCCAGCTTGAGCTGCGCCGTGCTTGACGTGCGGCCCGCTCAGCCGCTTGACGTATGCGGGGTCGAACGCGGCCGGCCACGGCGCGAGTCGCCTCGAGCTCGGTCGCGCACCTGGTCGAGCTGCGCCGGATCGAGCACGCCGGCCCTGCGCGCGCTCTGGTAGCAGGTCGTCGGGGAAGATGTCCCAGGCGCCGAAGACGCAGATCGAGCGATCGCCGGCGAGCGGCACGAAGTCCGCGAATCAGCGGCGTGCGGTTCGTCCGGTGCGCTTGCCGAGCCGGATCGTGCCGAGCTGCGTGAGCGAGCCGATCGGTCGCCGCGAGTCCCTTCGCGCGCCAACTCGACGCCGGCGATCGAGCGTCGTGCTCACCGCGCCGAGCCCGGCGAGGCAGCACACCGAGGCGTCCTTCGGCAGGAGCGATCTGCACGGCGGCCATGGTCGCGAGGTGTTAAAGGGCTCCGCCTGGCCAAGGCAGGGTGACGCGCTTCGCAGTCCTTGACTTGCCGGCGGCGCATCGGGAAGCTGTCTGGCATGCGTTGGCTGGGTGGTAGTCGGTGAAGCGGTTAGTGCTGGTGGTCTTCGCGGCGCGCTCGTGGTGCTGCGGTGCGTCGTGTGGTGGCTCAAGCTCGAGCCCGGGCCGCCGAGCAGTCGAGTTCGCGCACGTCAGGACGTCGATCGGTCGCAGCCGACCTGGCGACATCGTCGTGCGCGCCACAGGGCATCCGCGGCCTGCGGCACATCAACGTCGCAGTTGCGCGCCGCGCGGACAGGTCGTGTTCACGCTGCTCAGCCGAGGAGTTGCCGCCGGACGCCGAGCGCCACGACGCAGCGGCACAGCGTCACGTCGAGTCAGCGACCTCGCCGCGACATGGCGCCGTCGCAGGGTCCGGCGCAGCTGCGAGGTGGTCGGCCGACACCTACGCGTGGCATCTCCTCGGCGGCGAGTGCCAGTCGGTGCGCGTCGCGCGACCTGACGATCGACACCATGCCGCCGCGCGTCGATCTGACTCACCACGCAGCACAACATGCGGCTCGGCGGCGCTGCCCTGGCGTTGTTCCGCGTCGCGCCCGACGCCGTCGACGCCAGCGTGAAGGTCGATCGCTACATCATTCGCCAGCCGTGCGCGGCTTCTTCGCCGATCCCGACGGTCGGCGCTGGCGCTGTTCGCGGTGCCGCAGGATCTGACCGACCGCCGGCACGGCCGGTCGTTGCGCGCCGTCGATGCCGCCGGCAACGCGCACCGAGGTCGCGCTGCCGGTGCTGATCAAGGATCAGCAAGTTTCCCGAGCGTCAGCTCGCAGATCGACGACGCGTTCCTGCAGCGCAAAGTGCCGGAGATCCGTCAAAGCCGTGCGCAAGCCGGTGCCCGCCGACCTCGAGGCAGGGCTACCTCGTGGTCAATCGCGACGTGCGCGTCGCGAATCGGAGGAGCGCATGCGACGCCATCACCGAGCACTCGGCCGACCGTGCCGCTGTGGACCGGCGTCTTCCACCGCCAGATCGAACGCCGCGCCGATGAGCGCGTTCGCCGACCGTCGCTCGTACCTCTACAAGGGCGAGACGATCGATCGACAGACGCATCTCGGCTACGACCTCGCCTCGCTGCAGAACGCGCACGGTCGAGGCCAGCGCCAGGACGGCGTCGTGGTGTTTGCCGGCTACCTCGGCATCTACGGCAATACGGTGGTGATCGACCACGGCCTCGGTATCTTCTCGCTGTACGGGCACCTGAGCAGCGATCGGCGTCAAAGCAGGGACAGAAGGTGCAGGCGGGCGAGATCGATCGGGCAGACCGGCGAAACCGGCCTGGCCGGCGGCGACCATCTGCACTTCTCGATCCTGCTGCGCGGCGTGCAGGTCGATCCGGTCGAGTGGTGGGACCCGCAGTGGATGCGCGAGCACCTCGCCGACCAGCTCGAACGAGCCTGCCGGCCGCGCAGCCGGCGGCCGCCACCGTCCGGCGCCTCAGCCGGCACCCGCGCCCGCCAACGGCGCCGCCGATCAGGTGGCTGATGGGCGAAGCCACACCTGATCCGCGCCAGCAGGCCGGCGAGGCGCCGGCTCGCCGACTGGAACGTGCTCGCGCCGACGCGCGACGTCGCGGCGACTGGGCGCGGCGGTGGGTCGCGATCCAGCCGCGGACGTCGCCGTCGCGCACCGCCTCGGGCGCCATCGCCGAGCGACGAGAGCGCTCGACTCCTCGCGCGGCTGGAGCGCGACACCGGCCGACAAGCAGCGTCCGCAGGGGAGCGAAGCGCGCCCTGTACCGGCTTGCAGCAGCGCGGCGTCGCCGTCGTGCAGCGCGGGCCGATCACGCCCGCGCCGCGCAGACGCCGCCATCGTCCGCCATCGAGGACTACGTCTCGTCCGGTCGACGGGCGCGGCGACCAGCTCGTCTGGCTGATCCGGCCGCAGCCCGGCGGCGTCGCTCCACCTGTTCGCGGTGATCAGCGACCCCGACGGGCTGCGCGAGGCGGCGCTCACACCGGCGACGCGCAAGGCGCTCAAGACGCTGCGCGCGCGAGCTGCAGCAGCAGCACGACGTGCGGCTGGTCGGCGGTCGACTGGCGCTACGCCGACTTATCTGGTGCGCCGCGCCTTCAGTGGCGCGCGCACCCGCGGCACGCGCATGGAAGGCGACTATCCGGCGCTGCGCGCCCAGCCGTGGCGCGATCCGCCGACCGAGGCGACGCCGCTGACCGCCGGCGCGCGCCAGACGACGCCGCGCTCGCGCGCTCGGCCGAGCTGCTCGCCGAGCCTGAGCTGCGCACGTGGTTCCGCACCGCCGGATCTCGCGCCGTACCTCGAAGAGTTCGGCGAGCGTGCAGGACAGTCCGCTCGTGCTCAACGAGATGCAGCAGGGCGCGATCGCTTCGACAGCCATCATCACGCGGGCGATCGACACGCGCGTTCGGAGGCGACCAACGGGCCGTGTGGTCGGATCGTCTCGTGGAGACTGGCGCGCTACCTCGGCGCGACCCGCCGCCCGGAGCGCGCCGCCGAAGCCGAGGCCGCGGCGGCGTGGCATCGCCGGCGACGTCGCGCCGCACGATGTCCCCCTGTGCAACCAACTCGTGCGCGCGAGCTTCGCCTACTTCGCCCAGCTCGCCGCTCCAGCACGAGGCCGAGCGCGCCAAGGAGCTCGTTGATCATGACGCCGGGCCAGGTGGCCCGCCGTCGCGAGCCCCGCTGAGTCGACTACAGGTCGACGACGAGACCGTCCGAGGCGATCACTTCCGCGATCTCCTCGCGGTGCGCCAAGACCTCGCGCCCGCAGTGCGTGAGCACCAGCCGCTCGACAGCCGAAGCGGCTGGCGGTTCGCGGCGATGCCGCGGGTAGTCGAGGTGGAAATCGACACGCGTCTCGTAGAAGCAGCACTCGCAGATGAAGAGGTCCACGCCCTGCGACTGGGTCACGAGCGTCTCGGTCCAGCCGGTGTCGCCGGAGTACAGCACCACCTTGCCGTCGACGTTCAGCCGGAAGCCGAGCGACAGCTCGTTCTCCTTGATGGACGACGGCGAACGACAGGAGCTCCGCCGGGCCGATCGCGGTGCGCGCGCCGTCCGCGACCTCGATGTAGTGCACCTCGAAGCGGCATGCCGCCGACTGAGGTCGCGGTACATCGCGCGGAACAGGTCGTGGACCCGCGCCTGGTTCCGGGCGGGCCGACGATCGTCAGCGGGCGCTGGCGGGGCGCGTCGTAAGGTGGCGTCGATGAACAGAAAGGGCAGGCCGGCAAAGTGATCGCCGTGCAGATGGCTCAGACAGACGGCATCCAGCGTGGTCGATGTTGACGCCGTCGCGCCGCATGGCGACCAGCGCCGTCGCACCGCAGTCGAGCAGCAGCGTCGTGCTGGGGGCAGCTACGAGATAGCTGGAATGACAACGTCCGCGATTATTGAACGCATCACCGGTGCCAGGAAGGTCGGACGCGCACGGCTCACCGAACGATCCTCGTCGTCATCTGGCCGCCGCCGGCATTGTGACGCCGCTCGGCTGCGGGATTACTCTTCCTTCCGCTGCTCCCCCGCTTTCGACGAGCCGATCGAGCTCGCGCATAGCACCAGCAGCGCCGGAAGTAGGCGGCGCGCGCACGGCCTTGAGGTCGAGCGACAAGCCGAGCACGCACGTCGACAGCTGCATCGCGGCAGCGCGCCGCGAATGCCCGCAGACGCGCTCGGCCGCACTGGCGCCGGCTGCTCGTTCCGGCGAGGACGTGCAGCGTCAGCTGCCGGCGCGTGGTCGCGCAGCCGACTCGAGGAGACCGGCGCCGGCGCGCGCTTCCCAGCGGTCCTCGGCCGACAGCGTGCTCGGCAGCGCCCGCGCGCCAGCCAGTTCGAGATCGAGCGCGGCGGCGACCTGACCGTAGACCCTGGCGGCGCCGGGCGGCGACACGTTGCGCCGGCGTCGCGATGTGCGCGACCTCGAGCGAGTCGGTGAGCGCCACCGTTTGGGCTACCGCGCTGCGCCAGTGCCGCTCGGAACGCCGGCACCTGCCAAGCGTTCCGATCTCGCCGGCGTAGCGCCTCGCCGCCTGGCGGCGTGTCCCATCCATTCGGGTCCACGTGTCCGAGCAGCGCGGCCACCGGCTCCCGCAGGGGACCGCTGAACGAGGGCGTCCGACGCGGCTGTCCGGCGCGGACGAACGGCGACGAGACAGGCCGCGGATGCGCGCTCGAGCGGCGCCGTCGATTCGCAGGGCGCACTGCGCGTCGGCGTCCGGCGGCGCAGGCGATCCGCGCGCGGCAGCCAGCTCGGCGTCAGTCGATCGCGGTCGGCCAGCAGGCGCGCCGCCGAGCCACGGATTGCACCGACACCGAGCACGTCGCGGCCGGTGTCGCGCACCGCCCGACCAGAACGTCATCCCCATGGTAGTCGACCAGCAGATTGGCCGAGCTGCACGGCCGATGATCTCGCGGCGCGCAGGTGCTGGCGCAGCGGCGCAGCCGGAAGCGCTCGCGGCATGGCGCGGCGGGGAAGTAGCGCTGCAGCATACGGCTCGAGGCTCGGGCATCGCCTGGCAGCGCGACCGCAGGATGCGGCCCTGCAGGTCGAGCTTGGTGTGCGCCAGCAGCACGGCGAGCTCCGGGTCGCGTCAGGCCGAGGAACACCCCGCGCCGGGCGCGCAGCGCTTCGCGGCGTCGGCAGCTGGGCGAGCTGTCGGTCGAGGCCGGCCTCGGCTTCGAGGATGCTGACTCAGATCGCGGAACGCCGCGAGGCGCGTGCGCGAGCGGCGCTGATCGAGGCCGAGCACGAAGGCCTGGCTGCGCGTGTGCGCGAGCACGGCGGCGCACACCGCGTCGGCAGCTTCGGCGAGCAGCGCGTTGCGCGCCTCGGCGGCGAGCGCGCCGCTGGCGACAGCGGCTGCAGTGCGATCTTCAGGTTGACTTCGTGGTCGGAGAGATCGACGCCGCGCCGAGTTGTCGATCGCGTCGGTGTTGATGCGTCCGCCGCGCGAGCGCGTACTCGACGCGCGCCGCGCTGCGTGAAGCCGAGGTTGCCGCCCTCGGCGACGACCGCGGCGCGCAGCTCGCGGCGCGTCGATGCGCACCGCGTCGTTGGCCGGATCGGCCGACGTCGGCGTGCGACTCGTCGCTCGCCTTCGACGTAGGTGCCGATGCCGCCGTTCCACAGCAGGTCGACGCGGCAGGCGCAGGACGGCGCGGATCGACGTCCTCGCCGGCGGGCGTCGCGGCGTCGCAGGTCGAGCAGCGCGCCGCGCCTCGGGTGACAGCGGGATCGACTTGGCATGCTGCGCGCGATACGACGCCGCCGCCGCGGCTGAACTGCGTCGCGCGCGTAGTCGGTCCAGCTCGAGCGCGGCAGATGAACAAGCCGCTCGCCGCTCCGCGGTACGACAGCTCCGGGTCGGGATCGGGATCGAGGAAGATGTGGCGGTGATCGAAGGCCGCGACGCAGACGCAGATGGCGCGAGCGCAGCATGCCGTTGCCGAACACGTCGCCGCTCATGTCGCCGATGCCGACGACCGTCACGGTCGTCGCGATCGAGGTCGCGCCCGAGCTCGCGGAAATGCTGCTGCGCGCACTCCCAGGCGCCGCGCGCGGTGATGCCGAGTCGCCTTGTGGTCGTAGCCCGTGGCCGCCCGCCCGAGGCGAAGGCGTCGCCGAGCCAGAAGCGGCGCTGCGGCCGACGAGCTCGTTGGCGATGATCGGAGAACGTGCGCCGTGCCCTTGTCGGCGGCGACGACCAGATACGGAGTCGGGCCGCGTCGTACACGACGCTGACCCGGCGGCGCGACGATCTGCCCGTTGCTCGCGATTGTCGGTGATCGACAGCAGCGCGTCGATGAAGGCGCGGTAGGCGGCCTCGATCGCGCGCCGGACTCGGCGAAGCGACGCCGCGCTGACGCGTCGCGCTGACGACGAAGCCGCCCTTGGCCCCGACCGGGACGATGACGGCATTCTTCACGACCTGCGTGCGCATGAGCCCGAGGATCTCGGCGCGGAAATCGTCCGGCCGATCGCTGGCGCGGATGCCGCCGCGGGCGATGCTGACCGCGCGCAGGTGCACGCCGTGCAGGCCGACGCCGTGCGACCCACGTCTCGATCGTCGCCGGCGACGCCGGTGGCGGCGGCGGCCGTCGAGCTTGAGCGCAATCCGGCGCACCGCGGCGCGATCGCTGTAGGCATTGCGTACGCACCGGCGGCGAGCCATCGCCGCCGCAGCAGGCTGCGCAGGATGCGATCGTGCGATCAGGCGCCGGCACGCGCGTCGAGACTGCGTCGCGCAGCGCCGCTTCGCGCCGCCGTCGACCGGGCCGAGGAGCGCGCTCCGTCGCCGGCTGTGGCGACGCGTTGGGATCGAACTTGCGGCGGCGAACAGCGTCCGGAACAGTCGCGCGGCCGCTAGCGCGGGATTCGCGTTCAGCGTTTCATGATGGCGGCAGCGCGGCGTCGCCGGTCTGGCTGGCGCGTGCTCGACGTACGGCGCGCAGCAGCGTCGACCGCGCTGCCAGTCGAGGCGCGCGCGAGACCACGAGGCGCATTCAGCGATCGTTCTCGAGGCGCTGGCGGGCGCGGACGGCATGGAGCGGCGGACGACCGATGCGGCCGTCACGGTCGGCCTCGAGCGCCGCAGCGCCTGCGGCCTCGACGCCGAACCGGTGGATCGAGATGCGCCGACCGCCCGGCATCGTCAGCCGCGATACCTCGCCGCCGAGCACGCGCAGCCCGAGGTTCTCGAGCGCGTCGGCACGAAACTCGCTCAGCACGAGCGTTTCGTTGGCGCAGGTAGAGCGTTCAACGTCGTGCGCGGCCGCCCGGCGCCGGGCGCGCCTAGCTCGATCTGTGGCTTCGCCGCTGGCGCGCGAGCGCCTCGATGCAGCGCGACGTCCGCGCCGCTGCCGGTGATGTGGGCACTGGCCTTGTAGCGGCGGCAACGCCGCGCGCGGTAGCGGGCCGCCAACCTCGGCATGCTGGGCGCGCGGGACGAGCGCCGCCAGCGCGTCGCGCAGCGCGTCGTCCCAGGTGCGCAGCAGGCGCGGAGCGCCTCGGCGCGAAGCGCGGCGATCGCGGCGGCGGGCAGCGGCGACGGGTCGGCGGCGACGTGTGGGCGCAGCCGGGCGACGGTGCGCTCGTCGAGCGCCAGCTGATCGAGGTAGGATTCGGCGCATTCAGATGGGCGGGTGACGGGCGGCCGCGATCCGTCCGCCCAGCTCCGGTCGAGTACCGGGCGCGCGGCAGGGCACGTTCACGAACACGCCGCGCCCTCGGCCGTATCAGCGCGGCAGCGCAGATCGACGTGCAGCGCCGATTCGGCGGCGATGATCGCCCGTATCGTCGCCAACAACACGTCCTCGACCCGGCTGCTGGGTGGGGGCTCCTCGCGCGCGGGAAGCTGTTGAACAGATCGGTGAGATTGCGCGGGCAAGTCGCGCAGGTCCGCGACGACGCCCTGGAGCTTCTCGAGGATCGCCGCCAGTCGCTGGCGCAGGATGAGGGGATCTCGCTCGCCGCCTTGCGCCTCGGCGCGGAAGGTGAAGAGGCTTTACCGAGCAGACGGCGCATCGCCGACTGGCGGCGCCGCCAGCGTCGTGATCCTGTTTGATGGCGATGTCGTCCATCGCGCCCAGGCTGGGCGATGCACCGGGCCGAGCAGGCGCATTGGTTTTCGACATCCAGCACCAGCGGCGCCCGCCGAGCTGCGACGCAATCGCGGGCGGAATTTCCGCGCCGCTGATCCAGCGCGAGGCCGACGGATCGCGCAACGGCAGGCCGAGAAGCGGTGTGTGCGCGGGCGGTGGCGGTGCGCCGCGCCGTCGTGCTCGAGCGCGTACTCGCGATAGCCGAGGAAGACGAAGCTCTTGTGCGACAAACCATTTCCGGGGAACGCGGCGGACTCTTCGCGCTCGGCGTCCCACGGCCCCGGCAGCGGCGCCGCGCGTGCGCAGGCGCCGGCGACGATGTCCGCCCAGGCGCGCGCCGCATCGCGGCGTAGTCGTCGGCAACCGCGTGAGCACGCCGTCGAGGCGTTCCTCCAGCCGCCGCTGGCAGGTGCGGGAGGTGGGGCGAGGTTGGCGCGCGACCTCGACGTGGAGGACAACCGATTCGAGGGGCAGTCCGGAATCCGGGCCGGCGACGCGGCGCAGGCGGCCGTTCGCGTGCGCGCCTCGACGCCGATGGCGATCCGGGTGCAGCAGGAGACGGATCTCGCCGCCGTCGGCCTGCAGGAGCTCGCGAACGGTGGTCCGATCGATGAAGGGGCGGTCCGCGAGGGCGGTTTCACGGTCACCGTGAGCGGGACTGCTCCAGCCGTCGCGCGAATGCTCCGGCGCCAGGCACACCACGCAGCTTCGCCAGCGCCGTGCGCTCGCGGAAGAACGCGAGGGCGCTCGCCACCCGCGCTCGCATCGACGTGGCCGGGCGGCGGGCCCTCCATCCCGTAGAGCACTGCGGCGGGAACTCGGCGAGGAGACCGGCTCCGCGGCCGGTGGCGGCGGGGCGCGTGGTCGCGCCGCCTCGTCCGACCCGCCGTCGGGTGGCGTGGGGGGCGCTGTTCCGCGCGGCCTCCATGAGCTGCGCGATGGCCTTCTGCAGGACGTTGCCATCCGGTGTCATGCGGCGGCACTCGCCCGCTCCAGGGCTTCAGCCCAGGCAGGTGCTCGCCTACGGCCAGCGGGCGCCGAGGTGGGCTGCAGCGGGTACTTGGTGCCGCATCCCGGGCCGTGGCTCGCAGGCAACCGCATGAAACCGGCAGCCGCGGCGCCGGGCGCGCGCTCGGCAGATCAGGCGGCACCAGCAGCGGCGACGTCACCGATCATCGCGCGTCCGCCGTCATCTTCTGCAGGAGCTCGACCGCGGCGCGCTGGCGGTCGAGCAGATGCGGCGGGCGCGTCATGAACAGCGAGGCCACGACGGTCTCCATCGATCCACCGCAGACCGTGTGGCGGCAGTCCGAACCAGGCGCCCCAGGTCGGCGAGATCCGGGCGCTGAGCGATGCCGAGTGCCGGCGTTGGCCGCGTGCCGGCATCCATCCACCACCCGGCCCGTCGAACAGCAGAGAAGACGCGCCGTCCAGACGTCGGTCGGCGGCGCGGCGGCAGAGGATTCGGGCGGCCTTCCATGCAGCGAGGAAGCGTAGCACACGGGGTCGGGACCCTGACAGACGCATCGGGTGCAGCCCGGCCAAAGTCCGGTGGGACCCCGTGCGGCACGATGCTAGCCGCAGCAGGTAGCGGCGACGGATGAAGAGATGCCCGCGACCGTCGTCGTCCTGGCCACGGCGCGATGGCGTAACGGCGCGCACGCGCCGTCGCCCGCGTGAATGGCAAGGTGGTCTTCGTGCGCGGCGGCGGCGCGCGAGGAAGTCGAAGTGGCGGTCGCGCGAGCAGCCATGAGCGCTTCGCTTTCGCTGACGTCATCGCGGTCCATCGGGCCTCCGCCGACCCGACGGGGCTGCGCCGTGCCCGTATCTCGCCGCGCTGCGGCGGTTGTCCCGTGGCAGCATCGACTACGACGCCCAGCTTGCTGCCAAGCAGCGCATCGTCGGGGAGCAAAGCTCCAGCGCACTGGCGGCGTGTCGGCGTCGGCGCTGGCGCCTGGCGCTCGCGTCGCCGCGCGCGTTCGGGCACGCGGCGCGCGCCGGCCCGCGTGGCCGACGGTGTCGTCGAGGATTCCACGCCCGCCGCCTCGCGCGACCTGGTGGCGATCGAGCATTGCCTGCTCGCTGTGCCGCCGGTGGACGAGGCGATCGCGCGGCTGCCCGAGCTGATCCGGCGCGCTGCGCACAGAGTGTCCGCCGTCTCGAGATCGCCAGGCGACGGGCGACGATCAGCGCATCAGTCCTGGCCGGCGAGGCGCAGGGTCAGTGGGGACGAGGTCGCGATCACGACGTGTGTCGCGACTGGCTGGCGGCGCACGAGCGCGTCGCCGGCCTGGTGCTCCGCGGGCGCGGGTAAAGCGCAGGCCTGGGGCGACGCCACCCATCGCGGCTGCCGCCGGCGATTTCGGCCTGCCGCTGCACGTGTGCCGGGCTTCACGCAGGTGAACGACGAGGCGAATAATCGCCTGTTGACGGAAGTTACAGGTCGTCCGGCCGTCGCGCCGCGGCCCGCCTGCGGGTGCTCGATCTGTACGCCGGCGCTGTGTCCTCGTTTCGCCGCCACCGACGGGGCGGCGCGGAAGCGACCGTGGTGGAGCAGGACCAGCGGCGCGGGCGGCCGGACGCAAAACGCGCCAACGCGGAACGCGAGCCGGGCCCGGCCGGTGCGCGTCCCGGCGATGCCGGCCGAGCGCGCAGCCGCCAGCCTGCTCGGATACCGGCGCGCGCTGATTGGTGGTGCTCGATCCGACCGCAGAGGCGCCGCGGCGTGCGTCCCGGCTGGTTGCGGTCGGCAGGCGCCGCGACTCGCCCACGCGGGCTCGTGCGATCCGCTCTGACGCCGGCTGGCGCGATCGGGCGGCGCTTCGGGAGCGCCCAGTCGGTCGATTCGACGTGCAGCCGACTCGACTTTTCCGCACGTACTACCACGTCGAGGACTGTCGGCTGGGTGAACACGCTCGCTTGCGACCCTACCGCTGGTGTAGCGTTTGCGCGGCGTCACGACTCGCCCGATTCGTGGACGCGTCACCGCAGGCGACGCCGCATGCCATGACGCACACGCAGCGGTGTCGAGGTGTAGAGCCCTGATGGCCAAGCCGCCGGAAGACCCTCGCGCCCAAGATCACCATCACTCCGGGGCGTGGAGTCTCCCAGACGATCAACTATCTTGCTGAAAGACCGCGATGAGCTCGAATGGCTGGTGGCCGTCGGGCGCAACAAGGACGGCGAGATCTTCTTCTACGACACCGGCGGTGAGATCATCGAGGATCTGGGCACGCTCGAGTACCTGAAGGAGCGCATCGCCCGGCCTCACTTCGGCGACGAGCCGGAGTGACCGCGGCAGCGCCTCCCGGCGCCGCGCCGCGTCACCAAACGTCGAGCGAGCTGACGCCGACACGCCACTGCAATGCCATCTCCCGGTCGTCCGACGACCAGGCCGCCGCAGACAACCGCGGCATGCTTTGGCTTTTCGTTGACCGCATCCGCGGACGGGGAGGCCTGAGCAATGGAAGATCTGCGCAAGCAAGCCAACGCAGCTTGCTGGTCTTCACGGAAGATGCAGAACCGGCTGTCACAGGCCGGCGTCAACGACACCGGTTCGCTGGTGGTGCATGTGCAAGCAGCTCGAGCGGGGCCTCGAGGCCGTGTCGCTGGAAGAGCTCGACCCGGCGCTTCGGCAAGCGACCCGCTTGGTCGAGTCGCTCAACCGCATGCAGGCCGATCTTCAGGTCATCAAGGAGCTGAAGCTGCGGGTCGACAAGACCCGCGGCCGTAGGGCAACGGCCCCGCCTCGACGATCCGCTGTCCGGGAACGCCGGCGCGCCGCTCGAGCGCCGCTCAGTTCTTCTTGATCGCGCTCGACGGCGGCGACTCGGCCGCCGGCGCGGCGGGCGGCGCATCGAGCAGGTCGCTGAGCCGTACCTTCCGGTAGCTGTCGGGGACGGTGAACGTCGACGCCGGGACGTCGCGCTTCTCGACCGACGTCGCAGTGCGCTCGAAGGTGCGCTGGCCAGGTGATGGGTGACGGTCTTCAGGATCATCGCCTTGTCCGTCAGCCGGCGGTACTCGGCGTCCCGGCAGAGCGCGTTGTACGAGTCGGCCGACTTGCCCTGCATCGCGGCGCTGTTCTTCAGCAGCTGCGCATTGAAGCGGTCCGGGCTGATGTCCGCCGACATGTCGAGCGGCGCGATCCAGATCTCCTCGGAACAGATCGCCGTCGACGCGCACCTCGTACCTCTGGGTGTCGTAGCCGGCGATATTGCGTCCTGCACGCCTGACGGCGTGATCGACACGGGGGCAGCTTGCTCACGTCGACCGGCTTCGGCGCCGCATCCCGCGGCGGCGGCCTCCGCCTTGTCTCTTCGCCTTCTGACCGGTGAGCGAGCCGATCTTCTCATGCATGGCGGCGTCGCGTGGTGCGCGTCATCTTCGCGCACGAACCTCGTCGGTGGTGCTGCTCCAGAAGAACTGCTTCGTCGGGTTCATCGCGACGAAGTGGTCCTTGTTGTAGTCCGTGATCGTGATGACCTCGGGCTGCTCCATGCGCACCTGATTCTCCGAGATCGACTGCGTCGCCTTCTGCGACGGTACATCTGCTCGCCCTTGCCGTTCGAGGCGGCGGTTTTCCACTGCAGGACCCAGCCTGCGTGCGCCAAGGAGGGACTCAGAACGAGAGCCGTGAGAACCGCGAACGAACGAAGCGTAGTGAGCATGGATGGGGTCCTTCCGCATGGGTGTCAACGCGCGACCTTACCGGCGCGCCGGCAGCGGGTCAATTTTTGCCGCTTCAGCGAAGTGCGCTGGCGGTGCCGACGATGGTCGGCGTGCCGTCGTCCTTCGTGCACCAGACGTCCACGAGCGCGCGCGCCGCTTCGTCCCCTCGGCGGTCTCTTCGCGCAGGCGCCCGTCGGTCCGCAGGCCTCGCCGGCCCCACACAACACGTTCACGAGGTTGAGCGACAGCTGGCCACCGCAGAACCATCCCACGCCGAAGGCGGCCGTCAGTGATCTCGGAGATCAGCAGACCGAGAGCATGCCCCTGCACGACGACGTCGGGAACCCGAGCGCGCGCGCCATCTCGCGATCCGTGTGGTAGTTGCGCACGGGGCCTCGAGAACGCCTCGCACATCTCGAGGCTGACCACGCGGCGAAAGCCAGGCAGGGCGTCGCCGGTGGTCGGCGGCTCGAAGCGGCGCTCCGGCCGCCGCTCGCGCTCCTGTCGACGACCATCGCGTCGCCCGGATCGTCGGCCAGGAAGCTCTGGTGCGTGCGGCTACGCTGCAGCCAGCGCCCGTCGTCGTCGGTGATGAGCACCTCGTTGACGACGTAGTCGCGATTGCGCTTGCGATAGCGGCCGACGATCGTCGAGCGCGTGCGCACCGGCGCGCCGAGCGGCATCGGCGCGAACAGATCCCACTCCTGTTTCGCGTGCAGGTTGCCGATCAGGTTGGGCAGGTACCAGCCGAGATCGCGGTAGACCTCGAGCGGTAGAGCTAGCGCCGGGGCGATCGGCCCGCCGAACGGCGAATCGCCCGTGTACCACGGATGCCGGTCGCCGGTGCCGTCGCCATAGCGGTCGACGTCGGCCGGCGTCGCCACGGTGCGCCGGGCCGCCGAGATCGCGTCCGACGAAGACCCGGCGGCGGGGAAGAACTCGATCGGCATGCCGGCGACCATACGGAGTGCCGCGCGCCGAGGTCAACGCCGAGTGGTGTGAGTTCTCGGACGGCGGGGAATCACGGCCTTTCAACGCGAAGGCGCGGAGGACGCGAAGATCTCGCAGAGGCGAAGCCATTGATGCAGATATCGGCAACTTCCTTTCCTCCGGACTCTCGCTCGCCGCGACTGTTTCGAAAATTCCTGGTCTCTGACGGCGACCGTCGCGTAGCAAGAATTGTCGATACCGGTCTGACCTCGGTCCGTCCCGACTGCGTTGAAAGGGCGTTATCCCCGCCGTTCGAATCAAACCTGCGGCAGGGTTGAAGGGCGGCGGTGCCCGCGCTAGCACGAGTCTCGTCGCGCCATGCTCGTCACCTCTCATCGGAGTCGCCGTCCTCGCCGTCTCGCTCGGCATAGTGGTGTATCTCGGCAGCGTGCTGGGGGCGCCGCGCGCGGCCCGCTCGGCGGGTTCCTCGAACGCCAGCAGTTCGAGCGGCACGTGGCGCGGCATCGAGCGCGCTGACCGCCTGCTGGCGCGAGGGCGACATCTCCGGCGCGTTGCTCGAGCTCGAGGCGGCGCTCTATCCGCACCCGCCGCAGACCGCGGCGATGGCGAGAGGGGTCGCCAACCATCACACCGGGCTCTTTGAGCCGGCTGATCGCCGCGGCGGACTCCGTTCAGGGGCAGCGCGTGCGGCTGATCTCGCTCGCCAAGGCAGCAATACGTAACTGAACGAAGCGATGC
>ERZ1370068.4571-contig-3636_pt1 | contig 44741 bp, 77 predicted proteins | sample MGYA00561227_ERZ1370068 | MGnify/ENA primary metagenome ERZ1370068 (study PRJEB38410, sample SAMEA6850437) | metagenome | study: Metagenomic assessment of the ecological functions of the soil: analysis of the soil microbiota associated with the...
GGGTTACGTATTGCTCGCGCTCGTCAGCGGTGACCGCGCCGGGTCGGCGGATTCTGGCGTCACGATCGCTGGGGCGCCATGAACTGGCCGACTGTTTGGCGCGCCACTCGCGCCACCGAGCAAATCAGAGGCGGCGGGCGCGACCAGGACAACGTCTGGGAATTGACTTTGGCAGTGACCGGAGTCGATCAGGTCCGTAAGGGAAATTCACTAAACGCCTTCGCGAGGGAATCCGCGCGGAGAATCCGATGCAGCGTTCGCATCTGGACGCGCCTGGCAGGTGAAGGTAGGTGGCCGCTATCCCATGGACGATGGCCACGTCGTCGTGGATCTTCGATCGAACCGGATCTCCGGCATCAGAGACATCACGCGCGATCTGGCCTCGCGAATCAGGGGTTCGAGAGCGTGGCTGATCTTACTCGCACCTGCGCGCCGCACGCGCCAAGGCCGCAGTATTTGATCTCGATTCCACTACCTGCGCGCCGGCGCGCAGGGATATTCCCAGCCGAAGCTGACGATGCGCCGGCTAAAGCCTTCGCGCTCCCGAACCGTTCGGCTGGAAGCCTTCGCGCTTCCTGGGCCGCTCGGCTAAAGCCTTCGCGCTTCCGTGGTCGCGCTCCAGGATCAGCTCACTGGCTCCGGCAGCGTGGTCAACCTGGTGCCGTGCTTCGCTGAACAGCCGCGCCAGCCGGTCGATGCGCCGCAGCGCCTCGTCGAGATCCGGCGCGCCCAGCGTCAGGTTGAGGAGGTCGATGCACCACGGCAGCTTGCCGTGGTTCGTGCACGTAGGCCTCGACGATCTCGCGCGCGATCGGCAGCGTCGTCGTCTTCGACGTCGTCGTGCACGTCGCGGTTGCCGGCGCGCCAGCAGCTTCGTCGTACTCCTCGTCGAGCAGCCGCGCGAACAGCGTCGCGCGTGAACGGATCGCCGGCGCTTGACGCCGGTCTCGGATCGTCCGCCGTCAGCGCCGCGCCCTTGTGCAGCCATTCCCACAGGATGCTCGAGGCGGATCTCGCCGGTCGCCATGTCCTCCATCAGGTAGAGGACGTCGTCGTTGCCGAAGAAGTCGGCGGGCTTCGAGCGCCGCGGCCTGCATGCCCCTGGCCGAAGGCGTTGCCGTACTGCAGCGCCGACGCTCAGCAGATCGCGGGCGCCGCGGATCGTGCGCGGCGCCGGCTCGAGCAGCGATCAGGCCGTCGGCGTCGTCCGCGTGTAGGTGAGCGGCGGAAACTGCGCGACCGAGCTGGTTGTCCGTCGCCGGCCTTCTCCCACACCGGCCGGACGATGTGGACCATCTTCCAGTGGGCGACCCACTTGCCGCTGGCGCCCTTCGCGCTGCTCGCGCTCGGCGCCGGCGACGCGCGCGCTTCATGCGCGTTGGCCACGCCGGCCGCCGAGCCGACCGGGATGTTCGGCTCCATGCCGCCCTGCCAGAGCGCGAAGCTGCCGCGCGCGTCCGGCGTGTTGACGGCGCGGCGCACGCGGTCCTCGTAGATCCGCATGTAGCCGTAGGTCATCGTGATGGCGTCGATGTTCGGGTTCGACGAACGCCGGATCCCAGGCCATCGCGTCCGACGACGCTGTTGATGTAGTCCCAGCGGCCGGTGTTGAAGCCGACGAAGTGCGCGGCCGAGCGCGGCGCGGATCTCCATCAGCTGGAAGCACGCCTCGATCTGCTCGACGAGCACGTAGACCTTGATCGTGCCGATCGGCAGGCCGCAGGTGCCGCTCGAGCGCCGTCAGGATGTCGTTCCAGAGCGCCGCTTCCTCGGCCGTCTGGATCTTCGGCAGGTAGAGCACGACCGACGACGCCGGCGTCGCGCAGCCGCGCGTGGTTGTTGACGCACGTAGAGCACCGCGGTCGACGATCGACGCCGAGAAGCCCGCGCCGTCGGCGTGGCGGACGTGCCGATCGTCGAGGTGCAGGCCGCGGGCGCGGAAGATCTGCGTGGTGAAGTCGAGCTGCCGCCGCCAGTCGGCGACGATCGCGCCGGCCGAAGAACCCTGCGCCCACGCGTTCATCTCGCCGGCGACCTGTTCGGCGACGCTGCAGGAACACGCGGGTCGCGATGGATCGCCAGCTTCAGGTTGCGCTGGTTGTCGAGCGACATCGTCGACACCTGGCCGAGCGCGTCCTCGCCGTCGAACATCCAGCCGTCGGCGCCGGACAGCAGCGGCATAGGCGACGTTGCGCAGGCTCTGCTCGGTCGCGTCGCGTTCGGCCGGGCCCGCCGGACCCGTGCCTTGTATCCACTGGCGCGTGAGGTCGTGCGGAATGGCGCTCCCCACGAATCGGCCTTCGCGCGCGTCGCGGACCGTCATCGACGTCCCCGACAGATGAAGATTGGGATCGAGAAACGCGATCCGGCGCCGCTTTCGCGCGGATGCCGCGGCGCGTCAGCCGCGTCGTCATCAACTGTTGTCTGGTGTGCTCGAACGGCGCCAGCGCGTGCAGCGCCGCCATGACGCTCGGGAGTCAGGACCCTTCATAACTGGATGCCACTGCATGGCTGAACCTGAGTCCGTTCACTATTTCCGTCCTTCCGGGAAGACGACGGTCGCGCGCGCCGTCGTAGTCGTGGTCCTTCGGATCGATCTGCCGCATCGGCGACTGCCGCGTGCGCTCCTCGTGCGCGTGCGCGATGAGGCCGGGCAGCCGCGAGATCAGGAAGATCGCGTTGCCGAGCTCGTAGGCGAAGCCGAGGTCGGCGCTGATGGCCGCGATCGCGCCGTCGACGTTGACCGGCAGCGGCCGGCCGAAGTGTCCGATCGCATGCGTCGAGCGCCCGCTCGGCGGCGCGAATCAGCCGCACGTGCTCGCCCTCGAGCTCCAGCTCCAGCGCCATCTGGAACAGCCGCGCCGCCCGCGGATCGCGCGTGTGGAAGCGATGGCCGAAGCCCGGCGGCGTCTCGTGCTCGCGCGACGCACTCGTCGACGATCGCCTCGGCCGCCTGCTGCAGCGTCTTGCCGGCCGCGCATCAGCGTCAGCCCGCGATCGAGAAACCGCATGCACGACTCGATGTCGCCGCCGTGATGCGGACCGAACGCGAGGATGCCCGGCCGCGACGCAGTCCTTGAGCGGCGCGCCCGGTGGTCGCGACGTTGCGCGCGGCCAGCGTGCGACGGCGGCGTGACGCCGTGGTCGATCGACGACGACCAGCACCGCGTTCAGCATCCGGCCGATCGCCGGCGTCGGCAGCTCGCCCATCAGCAGCAGATAGACCGCCTCGGCAAAGCCGAGCCGGCCCATCATCTCGTCGAGCGGATAGCCGCGAACCAGAATCTTGTTCGGCGCGATCGACGGTCAGCGACGATCTGCCAGCGCTCGTCGGGTGCGCGGCGCTGCGCGCGTCGTTCACTGGTGTCGTTGACATAGAGATCTCAGTTCTGCGCTGGGCTCAGGCCTTCGCGCTCCATTGGCGGCGGCCCGGATCGCTAGACTGTCCCGTAAAGCCGGTCGCCGAAATCGCCGAGTCCGGGGACGATGTATTTGTGAGCGTTGAGCTCGCGATCGACGACCGGCGTGTAGATCGTCCACGTCCGGGATGGTGACTGCTCGACCAGCGCGACGCCTTCCGGCGCGGCGACGATGCAGATCATGCGCACGATGCGTGCGCGCCGGCCGCGCCAGCAGATCGAGCGCGGCGACGGCGCTGCCGCCGGTCGCCAGCATCGGATCGATCATCAGCACGTAGCTCTCGTCGAGTGCGCGCGGGCAGCTTCGAATAGTACTGAGACGCGACCGCCGTCATCTCGTCGCGCTGCAGGCCGATGTGTCCGACGCGCGCTGCCGGCACCAGCTCGAGCACGGCGTCGAGCATGCCGAGCCCCGCCCGCAGCACCGGCACGACGACGACGTCGCGACCCGACGCGCCGGCCCGGCGCGGGACCGAGCGGCGTGTCGACGGTCACGTCGTTGGTCGGCGACGATCGCGCAGGGCTTCGGCGACGAGCAGCACGCTGATGCGATTGGCGCCGCGCGGCGGAACTGTTCCGGCGGCGTGCGCTTGTCGCGCAGCGTCACGAGCGCGTCGTGCACGAGCGGATGATCGACGATGTGGACCGGCACGGGGCCACACTATACACGCGCGAGGCCGCTCGGTCGGCAACAGAAGTCGCGCCGACGCGTGCGCTACAATCAGCGCCGCATGAAATGGCTGCTCGGCGCGCGGTGCTGTGCGTCGCGGTGCTCGTCGCGTCGCGGACTGCAGCCAGCGCACGCGGCGGATGTCGCTGATTGTCAGCGGACGGACCGTCATCACGCGAGAACGACGCGCGGCAGATTCTGTCGCCGGGCAGCCGTCGCCATCGACGGCGACTCGACATCGTCGGCGTCGATGCGCCCGACGTCGATCGCCGGCCGCTATCGCGCCGCGAGACGATCGACGCGCGCGATCAGACTCGTCCTGCCCGGACTCGATCAACACGCACACCCACGCGCCGATGGTGATGTATCGCGGGCTGGCCGACGACCTCGCGCTGATGGACTGGCTGCAGAAATACATCTTCCCGGCGGAAGCCAAGACGGTGTCGCCGGAGATCGGTCCGCGTCGGCACGCGGCTGGCGGCGCTCGAGATGATCGAGTCGGGGACGACGACCTTCGCCGACATGTACTACTTCGAGGAAGAGATCGCGAAGGCGACGCGCGAGGCCGGCCTGCGCGGCGTGCTCGGGCAGACGATCATCCAGTTCCCGGTCGCCGACGCGCAAGACGCCGGCGGAGGGCCTCGCCCGCGCCGAGCGCTTCATCAAGGCGTTCAAGGACGACAGCCTGATCGTGCCGGCGGTCGCGCCGCACGCGCGTCTACACGAACGACAAGGCGACGCTGCACGGCGTCCGCCGCGCTGGCGCGCAGCTACGGCGTGCCGCTCGTGATCCACCTCGCCGAGACCGAGGACGAGGTCACGCATCGCGCGCGAGCAGCACCAGATGACGCCGACGGCGTATCTCGAGTCGATCGGCTTGCTGGGGCCGCGCACGCTCGCGCGCCCACGGCGTCTGGGTCGACGACGCCGACATCGCGATCCTGAAGCGGCGCGGCGATCGGCGTCGTCGCACAACCCGGAAAGCAACATGAAGCTGGCCAGCGGCGCCGCGCCGGTGACGAAGTATCTGGCCGCGGGCGTCGCGCTCGGGCTCGGCACCGACGGCGCGGCCAGCAACAACGACCTCGACATGTTCGAGGCGATGCGCCAGGCGTCGTTCCTCGCCAAGCACGCGACGCACGATCCGACCGCGGTGCCGGCGCAGGACGGCGCTCGATCATGGCGACGATCGGCGGCGCGCGGGCGCTCGGGATGGATCAGCTGATCGGATCGCTCGAGGCCGGGAAGCGCGCCGACCTGATCACCGTCTCGATCGCGCTCGGCGCGGCAGACGCCGCTCTACGATCCGGTGTCGCACCTGGTCTACGTCACGCGCGGCGACGACGTGCGGACGCACGATCGTGAACGGCAAGGTGCTGATGCGGGACCGCCAGGCTGCGCACCCTCGACCGCGACGCCGGTGATCGCCGACGCGAACCGGCTGGCCGCGCGAGGTCGCGAGACGCGGTCGGAGCAGAACTGAGATCTCAGGATCGGTTCGAGGGTCAACACCGCGATGTGCGGCAGGTTGCGGTAGCTGCTCGGCGTAGTCGAGGCCGTAGCCGACGACGAAGCGATCCTCGATCGTGAAGCCGATGTATTCGACCGTGACGTCGACCTGGCGGCGCGACGGCTTGCTCAGCAGGCACGCGGTCCGCAGCGACTTGCGGATTGCGCGCGCGCAGGATCTCCTGCAGGTAGGTGCAGCGTCAGGCCGGTGTCGACGATGTCCTCGACGATGATGACGTTGCGTGCCGTCGAGCGCGGTGTCGAGATCCTTGAGCAGCTGCACCTCGCCGGACGTCGTCGTGCCCTTCGCGTAGCTCGAGACGGCCATGAAGTCGAGCGAGACGTGGCCGGGCATGTGCGCGGACGAGGTCGGACAGAAAGATGAACGCGCCCTTGAGCACCGCGATCACGTGCAGGTCGTCCGGGAAGTCGCGGCGGATCTCGGCGGCCAGTTCGGCGACGCGCTTCTGAATCTGCTGCTTCAGACAGTAGGATCTCGGTCGGGCGCAGCTCGGCCATAGGGCGACAATCATACCTCAATGAAACGATTCGAGATCATCACCGAGAGCGACGCGCGCGTGCTGGAGCGCGGCGAGACGGTGATGCTGGCGCAGCGGCGGCCACATCACGCCGCTGGCGCAGGACACGCTGACGGAGCGCCGCGTCACCGTCGTCCGCGAGGGCCGGCGTCGCCGGACGACGGCGCGGCGCTGGCGCCGACGCGCCGACATCCGGACGGTCGCCATCGCCAGCGACCACACCGGGATCGCGCTGCGGCGCAGCGCTGATCGCGTTCCTGCGCGGCCGCGGCCTGGCGGTCAGCGATCTCGGGCACCGACGGCACCGAGCCGGTCGACTATCCTGATGTCGCCGCGTCGGTGGCCGACGCCGTCGCCCGCGGCGAGGCCGACGCCGGCATCGTCATCGACGGCGCCGGCATCGGATCGGCGATCGCGGCGAACAAGGTCGACGGCATCCGCGCGGTGATGGCGACGACCGAGACGATCGCGCGCTACTCGCGCGAGCACAACGGCGCGCAACGTCCTGACGCTCGGCGCGACGCTGGTCACGCGCGGACGAGGCGCAGGCGATCGTCGCGACGTGGCTGACGACGCCGATGCAGGAGCCGCGCTACATCGCGCGGCTCGCGAAGATTCGCGCGCTCGAAGACGTCGAGGCTGATCGCTGAGCTGGGACTGACGATGCGATGACCGAGACGAGCTGCAGCGAGCTGATCGACATGATCGTCAGCGAGATGTGCCGGCGCCGGCGCGGCGGCCGCAGGGCCGCTGCGCGTGCCATGCGGTGCTCGACGACTGCTGTCCCGATCGCCTGCGCGGCGTGCTCGACGCGGGCGCGACCCGCGTCGGCGTGCACGCCAGCGGCGGCGCGCCGGCCGGCGTCGCGGCGATGATCGATCACACGCTGCTCAAGCCGGACGCCACGCGGCAGCGACATCGAGGAGCTGTGCCGCGAGGCGGCGCAGTTCAGGTTCGCGACCGTCTGCGTCAACCCGACCTGGGTCGCGACCTGCGCGCAGGCTGCTCGCCGGCAGCGGCGTCGGCGTCTGCTCGGTCGTCGGCTTTCCGCTCGGCGCGACCACGCGCCGACGTCAAGGGCTACGAGACGCGGCGGGCGATCTTCGACGGCGCGCGCGAGATCGACATGGTGATCAACGTCGGCGCGCTCAAGTCCGGCGACCTCCGCGTCGTCGAGCGCGACATCGAGGCGGTCGACGACGCCGTGCCGCGAGTGCGGCGCGCTGAGCAAGGTGATCATCGAGGCGGCGCTGCTGACCGACGACGAGAAGGTGACCGCCTGCACGCTGGCGAAGGCGGCGGGCGCCGACTACGTGAAGACGTCGACCGGCTTCGGTCCCGGCGGCGCCACCGCCGCCGACGTGGCGCTGATGCGCCGGGTGGTCGGCGCGGAAATGGGCGTGAAGGCGGCGGGAGGCGTGCGCGATCTCGAAGGGATGAAGGCGATGATCGCGGCCGGCGCCACGGCGCGTCGGCGCCAGCGCCGGCGTCAAGATCGTGCAGCAGTCGCGGGGAGAAGACGTCAGCCGCGCCCGGCTTCCGGCTAGCTCACGAAACCACGTTGCGGGACACGGCTTTCGAACTGCGCTGCCGATCAAAGCCACGGCTGCGACGCGTCGAGCCCCGTAAGCGTCGGACGTGTCCTGTCCGCGTACGTGTTAGCGTGCTGGTGCGCTCGAGGGCTCGGCGCACGATCTCACAGCAGCTGCTTCGACGATCTTCCGTCGCCACTCCCGCACATCGTCTCCGCGCAGCTCGCGCAGCGCGTAGGTCACGCACGTCCTTCATCACGCGCTTGCGCCAGGTCAGATCGAAGTCCGGTGTTGTCCATCGGCTTCGCCGGCTTGGCGGCGCGCGCTCGGCCGCGTGGGCGATGCACCTCGTCCGTCAGGCGCTGGCCGACGATCGCGGCGGCCGCGGTCGGCGGCATCGATCGGCCGCGAGGCGACGGCGCCGAGGACGATCCGCGCGTCTTCGACCGTGCCGTCCGTCGGCGAACCTCGCGGCGGCGGCCACCGACAGCACCGGAAGTCGAACGAGCCGCGGCGGCGCAGCTTCCAGTAGATGCTGCGCCAGCCGTCGAGTCGACGGGAGGTGGACGGCGGTCAGGATCTCGTCGGGCCGCCGCGTCAGGTAGTGGATGCCGTCGTTCTGATAGAGATCCGACAGCGGCGACCGTCGCGCGTGCCGTCGGCGCGACACGAGCGTCGACGCTGCGCGCCGAGCGCGAGCAGCGCGGGCGCGGTGTCGGTGGACGAGACCGCGAGGCACTTCGGGCTGCCGGTCGCGACCCAGCAGGTCTCGCCGTCCTTCTTCATGCAGAAGTCGATCGACTTCCGCCACTCGTAGTTCTGGTCGTAGTAGTTGCAGCGCGTGTCGAGACACAGGTTGCCGCCGAGCGTGCCCATGTTGCGCAGATGCGGCGTCGCGACCTGCGAGGCCGCCTGCCACAGAGCGCCCATGCGACTCGCGGATCGCGAGCGTCCCGCACGAGCTCGGTCAGCGTGACGCCGGCGCCGATGGTCGAGCTCATCGTCGCCGAGTCCGAGCGTCGCAGTTCCGCGATCCGCCGCGCAAGCCGATCAGCGTCGGCGGCACCTGCTGACGCCGCTTCATGTTCGGCAGCAGATCGGTGCCGCCGGCGACGAGCATCGCGCCGCCCGGCGCGGCGAGCAGCTCCGCCGCCTCGCGCGACCGTGCGCGGCGCGTGGTATGCGAAGTGAGGCAAGCCGCATCATCGCGCGCACCGCTGCTGCACTTCTGCACTTCGTAGCCTTCTGCACTTCTAGCTTTCGCTTTCCCGTCGCCGCCTTCCCACGGCGGCGGCACGTCGCAGCGGCTCCGGACAGGCGACTGCGCGGAAAGCGCGTCGGGCCGTAGCGCGGCGGCTTGCCCGCGGCCTTCGCGTCGAGCGCCTTCAGGATCTTCTCCGGCGTGATCGGCACCTCGTCGATCCGCACGCCGATCGCGTCGTAGACCGCGTTGGCGACCGCCGGCATCACCGGCAGCAGCGGCCCCTGACCCGACTTCCTTCGCGCCGAACGGGCCGCGCGGATCCGGGTTCTCGACCAGCTCCGTGAACACCTCCGGCATGTCGAGCGTCGTCGGGCTCTTGTATTCGAGCATCGACGGAAACTTGTGCACGAGCGCGTGCGACAGCTTCGGCGGCAGGCGGCGGAACGTCTGCTCCTCCATCAGCGCCTCGCCGATCGCCATGTAGACGCTGCCCTCGACCTGTCCGCGCACCAGCGTCGGGTTCAGCGCGCGGCCGATGTCGTGCGCGATCCAGACGCGCGGCACGTGGATCCAGCCGGACGACGGATCGACGTCGACTTCGACGATGGCGGCGGAGTAGGAGTAGGTGGGCGACGGCCCGACGCCGCCGCCCTTGAACTGCGCGGCGGAGCGCGGCGGCGTGTATGAGCCGGTCGAGCCGATGGTGCCGAACATCGCTTCGGCGAGGCAGACCGCTTCGGCGAACGTGACGCCGGTGTCGGGGTCCTCGGCGTCGAACACGCGGCGCTCGGCGAACACCAGGCGATCCTTCGGCACGGACAGCTTCGGCGACACCGCCTCGGCGAGCAGATCGCGCGCGCGCTCGGCGGCCTGAATCGCCGGCGTTGCCCATCATCAGCGTCACGCGGCTCGAGTAGGAGCCGAGATCGACCGGCGTCAGATCGGTGTCGCCGGTGACCGCGCGGATGTCGATCGGCTCGATGCCGAGCGATCTCCGCGACGCACGCGACCAGCACATCGTCGGATCCCTGGCCGATTTCGGTCGCGCCGCAGAACGCCGTCACGCCGCCGCTGCGATCGAGCTTCGAGCTGCACGCCGGAGTGCGGCATGTCGTTGTAGTAGATCGGCAGCCCGGCGCCGGAGAGATACGACGAGCAGGCGATGCCGACGCCGCGGCCGCGCGGCAGCTTGCCGAACGTGTTCGTCCAGTCGGCGGCGTTCGTCACCCGGCGGATGCACTCGGCGAGGCCGATGGTGCCGACGCGCAGGTAGTTCGCGGTCAGCGTGTCGGGCTGCTCGACGATGCGCAGGCGCAGATCGGCGGGATCGATCGCGAGCGACTCGGCGATCTTGTCGAGCTGAATCTCCTGGCCGAAGCGGCTCTGCGGCGTGCCGTGCCCGCGCTTCGGCCCGCACGGCGGCTTGTTGGTGAACACGCGGCAGCCTTCGAAGTGATACGTCGGGATGTGATACGTGACGGTCTGCAGCGCGCCGGTGTAGAACGTGCTGGCGACGCCGTACGATCCGTAGCGCGCCGCCGTCGAGCAGCGTCTGCACGTGCATGCCGGTGATCGTGCCGTCGCATCTTCACGCCGGTCTTGAACCGCATCAGCACCGGATGGCGGCCGCGATGGCAGTAGAAGACCTCCTCGCGCGTGAGGCAGATCTTCACCGGGCGATCGAGCATCAGCGCGGCCTTGGCGACGACCATCTCGTGGTTGAACGGATCGCTCTTGCCGCCGAAGCCGCCGCCGTTGGGCGTCGCGATGACGCGGATGTGCGCCGCCGGCATCGCCAGCGCCTTCGCGAGCGCGCGGTGCACGTAGTGCGGCGTCTGCGTGCTCGACCAGAGCACCAGCTTGCCGTCGGGATCCTTCGCCGCGACCGCGGCGTGCTGCTCGATCGGCAGGTGGGTGTTGCCCTGATAGAAGAACGGTGTCCTCGAACACGCGATCGGCGTCGGCGAACGCCTGCTCGACGTCGCCGAAGCGCAGCGACACGGCCTTGTGGATGTTGCCGGAGTCGCCGTAGTCGTGGATGCGCGGCTCCGGGTGCGCGAGGCTGTCCTCCGGATCGGCGAAGGTGCGGAGCGGCTCGTATTCGACGTCGATGAGGTCGAGGCGCCTCGAACGCCGTCAGCTCGTCGCGCGCGATGACGGCGGCGACCGGATCGCCGACGAAGCGGACGCGATCGACCGCGAGCGCGTGCTCGTCCTGGCTGACCGGCAGGATGCCGTAGGAGATCGGGAAGTCCTCGCCGGTCAGGACGAGGTAGCACGCCGGGACGCGCGAGCGCGCGCGATGCGTCGATCGCGCACGATCGCGCGCGTGCGGCACGCGTCGAGCGCAGCAGCTTGCAGTGCACCATCCGCGGCAGCATCACATCGTCGGCGAACCGCGTCTGGCCGGTGACCTTGGCGCGGCCGTCGACACGCCGCCGCGGCGTGCCGATGATCTTCATCGCGCTTCCGCCTCGGCTACTGCGGATTGCGGCTTCGGACGCGGCTTGCAGCGGATCGCGCATCGCGGCTTCGACCGCCTCGAAGATCTGCTGATAGCCGGTGCAGCGGCAGAGGCAGCCGGCGAGCGCCTCGCGGATCTGGTCGCGCGTCGGGCTGGCGTGCTCGTCGAGCAGCGCCTTCGCGGTGACCAGGAATCCCGGCGTGCAGTAGCCGCACTGCGCGCGCGCCGAGGTCGGCGAAGGTCTCCTGCAGCGGATGCAGGCGGCCGTCGGTCACCAGGCCTTCGACGGTGAGCACGTCGCGGCCGTCGCACTCCACGCCGAGCACCAGGCACGAGAGCACCGGCTGCCCGTCGAGCAGCACCGCGCACGCGCCGCATTCGCCGAGCTCGCAGCCGTGCTTGGTGCCGCACGAGGTTCAGATCCTCGCGCAGCACCTCGAGCAGCGTCTTATGCGGCGCGAACGCGACCTCTGTCGGCTCGCCGTTGACGTTCAACGCGAGATGCAGGTTGTTGGGCATATATGAAATTCAGATTTCAGATTGCAGATTTCAGATTGCGGATCGGATTCAGCAGACCGGCGACGGCGTAGTCGGCGACGCCGTCGGCGACCTGCTGCCCTGACTGCGGCCCTTCGGGGCGAAACCATTGCGCGGTCCAGTTCAGCGCGCCGAGGAAGCGCGCGGTGGCGACGATCGGGTCGCGCGGCGCGGAGTGTGCCGGCGCGGACGCCCGCGGAGACGAGCGCGCGGACGCCGCGTTCGTAGCGCATCGCGCTTGGCCACGATGCGCGTGCGGAGACGGGCAGGAAGCGCGTTGACCTCGAGGTGCGCCGCCGAACCCTCGACTTCGTCCAGCAGGCAGAGGACGTGCGCCGCGGCCAGATCGCGAAGGCGCGCCGGCAGCGGACGGCGATCCCGCCGCGCCTCTTTCAGCGCGCGCAGCAGACGATCGGCGGCGCGGTCCTGACAGAAGAAGAGGAGTTCGTCCTTGCCACGGAAGTAGTGGTACAGGTTGCCGGGCGAGAGGTCCGCGGCGATGCCGATGTCGCGCATCCCGGCGGCGGCGAACCCGTGCTGGCGGAACACGCGAGCCGCGGCGCGCATGATCTCCACGCGCCGGGCGTCGGCACGTTTTGAACGACGGTTCGAAAAGTGAACCACGGTTCAAGTGTAGCAGAACGGTCGGGCAGGGGTGACGGTTGTGTGGCAATTCACGCCGGCCCGCGCCGCGATCGTGCCCGGCTCTCCTGGGAGGGGGCATCAGGCGCCGCAAAAAGCGTAAGGAATCCGTAGCGAGCACCCGAGGCGTTGCGGTCCTATAATCGAATGGTGCGGTGGCTGAAATATTCCGGCGGCGGCGCTGACGGTCGCCCCCATCGTGATCGTGCTGCGCCTGCTGTCGGTGAGCTTCGCCGGCATCGCGGCGCCGCTGCTGCTGCTCGACGTGGTGGTCGTCGCGCGGCTTTGGGGCATGGGACCGGCGCTGGTCGCCGCGGCTTCGGGCGCCGGCGGCCTATTCCTACTACTTCCTGCCGCCGGCGGGCTTCGGCATCGAAGACGCCGAGGACTGGATTGCCTTCATCACCTTCATCGTGACGGCCGTGATCGCCGGCGAGCTGGCGTCGCGGGCGGAACGCCGGGCGGCTGAGGCGCAGGCGGGGCGGCAGGAGATCGAGCGGTTGTATCAGGAGCTGCAGGCGGCCTTCGAGCGCGCCAGCGAAGCCGAGGCGGCGCGGCGCAACGAACAGCTGAAGGCGGCGCTGCTCGACGCGCTGACGCACAACCTGCGGACGCCGCTGACGTCGATCAAGGCGGCGGTGACGGCGCTGATCCGCAGCGGCAGCTGGAGTCCGGTCTCCGAGCTGTCCACGCGAAGGACGCCGCGAGCTGCTTCAGGTGATCGACGAGGAGTCGGACCGCCTGAATCGCTTCATCGAGGGACTGTCGACGCCGCGATACGGAGCCGGTGCAGCCGATTCGTCTGCGCGCGATCGACGTCGACGAGTTCATCAAGTCGGGCCTGCACCGCGCCGAGACCGTCACGCGCGATCACCACATGGTCGTCTCGGTGGAGGAGGCGATCCCGTCGGTCACGGTGGACGCGGCGTCCATCACGGAAGTGATTTACATCCTGCTCGACAACGCCAGCAAATACGCGCCGGCGGGCACGACGATTGCGGTGAACGCGGCGCGCGAGGACGAGCGCAGCGGTCCGAATCGCGGTGTCGGACGAAGGGCCGGGGATCCCGGAGCACCTGCGTCAGCGCGTGTTCGAGAAGTTCTTCCGCATACCGGCCCGCGAGTCGCACGATCCGAGTCGCGGCGGCATCGGCCTCGGCCTGCCCATCGCGCGCCGGCTCGGTGGAAACGCAGGGCGGCCGGATCTGGATCGACACGCCCGCGTCGGGACGAGGCACGACCGTCGTCATGACGATACCGCCGGCGGGCGAAACGGACATCAGGAATCAGAACGGTGACGCACGACCTGGAACCCTGGAAGCACAGCAAAGGACGGCATGATGGCAACAGCAGCAGTAGAGAAGTCGCGTGTGCTCGTGGTGGACGATGAGCCGCAGATTACGCGCGTGCTCCGGACGGTACTGAGCAGCCAGGGTTACCAGGTGCGGACCGCCGCGGAAGGCGAGGCGGCGCTGTCGAACTTCGCCGAGTTCAGGCCGGAGCTCGTCATCACCGACCTGTACATGCCGCACATGGACGGCGTCGAGCTGTGCCAGCGGATTCGCGCGATGTCGACGCGTGCCGATCATCGTGCTGTCCGTGAAGGGCGAGGAGCGGACCAAGGTCGAAGCGCTCGACTCCGGCGCCGACGACTACGTCACGAAGCCGTTCGGGATCGACGAGCTGCTGGCGCGCGTGCGCGCGGCGCTGCGGCGCAGCGGCGGCGACGCCGAGATGACGTCGTTCGAGGTCGGGCGAGTTCCGCGTCGATCTGGAGAGGCGGCGCGTCCACGCGCGCGGCCACGAAGTGCGGCTGACGCCGAAGGAATTCGAGCTGTTCGTCTACATGGCGCGGCACCCGAACCGCGTGATCACGCATCGCACGCTGCTCGAAGCCGTGTGGGGCGAAGCGTCGCAGGAGCAGCCGGAATACCTGCGCGTGTTCATGGGCCAGTTGCGCAAGAAGCTCGAACCGGATCCGTCGAACCCGAGATTCCTCGTCACCGAGCCCTGGGTCGGATACCGGTTCAACCTGAACGGTTAGCCGCCGTTTCCGCGTCACCGTCGCGCGAAGGCTTTGCCGGGCGGACAACGATCGATCGTTGGCGCTCGGCCGAAGCCTCGCGCTATCTGTCTGGATTCAGCCTTCCTGGCACACGCCTTCCTGGAGCGCCTGCAGTGCGCGCTCGAGCCGCTCGGTGGTTTCGATGCTCATGTTGAGCGAATCGCACCGCGTAGCCGAATTCGTTTGAGCGCGGAAGCGTCTCGGCACTGACGGTGATCCACCGCTCGTGGGGCAGGTCGATCTTCAGGAGAACTCTGACGCCGGCCTGCTGCTGATGCATCGAGTTGATGAAGCATCCGCCGCGGCTCAAGTCGTATAGCTGGACCGGCGTTTCGAGCGCCCCGATTCGGACGCCGTCGAACGGGCCGTGCACGCGCGCGTGCATGCGTCGGCTGTCAGCTGGCTCGGCGTCCACGGCGGTGACGGACGAAATCCGCTGAGGCGCCAACGGCCACTCAACCGCACGCGGCCCTACGGTCCAGTTGTCGTCGAAGCTCCGAGCGGCATTGGGTGCCAAGGTGTTTCCCCTTATATGTTCTTATTAGTCGTTCTAACGAACAATATGTCCTATCAGAATCCTGAGTGAGAGCAAGCCTCTCAACCAGACCGCAATGTGCAGTTAAATTATTGATGCAGAGAGATCTTAGGCAGCTAGACGTCGCGGTGACACGGCGCGTTGAGTGTTCCGATTCGGAGCACGACGGACGCTTCTTGTATCGAACGTGTCAGCCGAGCGTTGCATCCAGAGCGCGACCGCAAACCCCGTCGACACGTAGATCCAGATCGCCGAGAACAGGTAGTGCATCGCCGTATTGAAGCGGTGTCCGCGCCAGATCGCCGGCGAATAGAAGCCCCACTGCATCACCATGCGCAGGGTCCAGAAGATCGTCAGGCCGATCAGGATCGCGCGGCTCAGTGACGGGTCGGCTCGCGAGCAGCGCGTCGCCACAGGTCAGGAGGAGCGTGGAGATGAGCGCGAGCGTCGGCACTGCAGGAAGACGGCGTGCGCCTGGAAGATCTGCCGGTTGAGGAGCGACAGCCGCGCCATCTCCTCACGCCAGTGAAATCGCTTCGGCACACACACGTTCACGACCACGAGGCCGGCCATCACGACGCCGATGACACGAAAGTGCACGAGCAGCGTCTGCGCAGTCGAAGTCATGTCAACCTCCTCAGGACGAAGACGCGAACGAACGGCGTGATCGGGAACTCCGACTGGATGGCGAATCGTGCCCGGTTGAAGCAGCGCGTCCAGGCGCGTCGCGAGTGGAAGTGCAGGAAGCCCGGCCCGAACGCCAGGAAGTTGGCCCAGTCGCGCAGGTGTTCGGCGACGACGACGCGCCCGCCGGGCCGAGGACGCGACGCAGCTCGTTGAAAAGGGCGCCGCGCGTCTCGTCGGTTCGAAGCTCGTGCGCCGAGAGCAGCAGCAGTGCCACGTCGATGGTGCCCGTCGGGACGGGCAGGTGGCGAAAGTCGGCGGTCTCGGCGGCGATGTAGTTGTCGGCGAGTCGCCTGGCCCGCGCGATCGACGGCTCCGTCATCTCCGCCGGGTCGAAGATGTCGAAGACGCGCCAGCTGGCGCGTCCGAACAGCGCGCGCAACGCCATCGTCGATTCGTCGAGCCCCGCATGGATGTTGATCCACGCGTCCGGCCGGAATCCCAGCGCCCGGTCGATCCACTCCCACCGCATCAGCGGCGAGCGGTCGTGCACGATCCACGAGGCGACGAGCGAGGCGACGATCCAGATCGCCGACACGCCGATCGACGCGTACAGCGCGACACGCACAGCCGTATTCACGGGCACCCGGCCGATCGACCAGCGCGCAGCGGCGGCGACGCCGAGCGTGGCGCCGGCGTAGAACGGCCAGTTGAAGCGGACGATTTGACGGACGCCGCGAGTCATCACGCCACCTCCCGCGCCGGCGCGTCCAGCGCGTGCCGGACGCCGCGCTCCCATCGGTAGTCGATGTCCTTCACGTGAAACGCCGCGGCGAGCACCGGGGTGCAGCCGTTGAACGCGGGCTGGTCGAAGAATGCGAGGCGCCGCACGTCGACCGCGACCGGCGCCGGCCGCCAGGCGGTCCGCGTCGCCTTGATCGCGACGATCGCGTGCGACTCGCGCTCGTAGTCGAAGGTGAAGGGCAGGGGACCGGCGAAGCGGCGCGCCTCGCGCACGCTCGCAAAGGGCGACCCGGCGGGCAGCGTGGCGTCCGTCAGATCGGCGGTCAGGTCGAGGCTGCCGATCGAATCTGCCGCGGCCACCGCCACGTGGACCCGGCCGGCAGACTCGTCGATCGCGGCATTGCAGCGGTGATAGTTGTAGTGCGTCAGCAGATTGCCGCCGGCCACCATCGTCCGGCGATCGGCGTCGCTGCGCAGGATGCGAAGGCCCGCGGAGCGTCCGTCCGTCGGCCGTGCGGAACCGGGCGAACACGCGATAGCCGGCGAGGAAGAAATTCTGACCGCACCCGCCGGCAGACACGGCGGGATGCAGCGACTCGCGTCTGGACGAGCGCCACCGCGACGAACCCGTGCGCCGCCGAAGGTGTCCAGCTCCAGCCCGGGCGGCAGCAGCGGACGCAGCGACGTCGGGAGGCAGCGCGTAGGTGAGCGTGAGGCAGTCCTCGAGGCGCGCCTCGATCGGGATGGGATGCCGCTGCAGATAGGCGCGGAGCGCGAACGGCCAGCGCGATCCGGCGGCGATCCAGGCAAGGTCAGGAACACGAGGTTCAGCGGAAGCAGTCCGAGGGGCGAGAGGAGCAGATGCCGCGCAAAGGTCAGCTCGACGAGGTTCATCGACAACAGGGACGACGGTTTGGGTGGCGGCACAGCGGCGGGGCGCGCGGCCGGAGAGGATCCACAGCGCCAGCGGCGACTTCGAACAGGCCGATCATCGTGAGGACGCGCTCGCCGGCGGCGCCCGCCAGTCCCGGCACCGATTGGACGATCGCGAGGTGCCGCGGCGATCCTCCGAGCAGCTTGTTGTAGAGGCCGTGCACGAGCCACACCGACGCGATCGAGCGGTCTGACCGACGTGTCTGTAATATCTGTAGTCACAGAAATCACTCCGCAAAAAATGCGCGCCCGTTTACGAGCCCGAGCAGCTTGCCGATCTTGTCGCCCATCTTCACCATGCGCATCACGGCCGGCGTCGGCAGCTTGCCCATCTGCTCGGCCCACCCGTTCATCAGCTCGAAGAACTGCAGCATCTCGGTCAGGCGCTCGCGCGTGTAGGCGTCGGCGGCGCCCGGCTTCTTCGCGTCGCTCACGGCATCGCGCAGCATCGTCGAGCGTCGGCGCGGCTTCGCGCTTGCGGCGCTCGTCGACGATGACGCGGAACATCTCCCAGACGTCCTTCATGCTCTCGAAGTGATCGCGCCGATCGCCCAGGAGGTGGGTGACGCGGACGATGCCCCAGCCTTGCAGCTCGCGGAGGCTGTTGCTGACGTTGGAGCGGGCGACGCCGAGCGTGGCGGCGATGTCCTCGGCGTTCAGCGGTCTGGGGAGAGGAACAGCAGCGCGTGAATCTGCGCCACCGTGCGGTTGATGCCCCAGCGGGTGCCCATCTCTCCCCAGTGGAGGATGAACTTCTGCTGGATGGCGGAGAGCGCCGGTCCGGTGCGTTCAGCCATTTCGTCTAAACAGAAACTACTGAATTACACGCTCTCCCGTCAAGCCGGGCTATCAACCCGGTCTTTGCTCAGCAATCTACCGTATCGTGCGAAGGGCCGTGACAGCGCGGATACGTCAGCCTTCGAGCGTTTCGGAGAGCGATCGCATGAAATCGTGAATCGATGCGACCTGCCGGTTCGAGGAGATGAATTCGAACGCGGAGGCGTTGATCGTTCGAGCGTGGGTGTCTCGAGACGCGCTGAGACCGGCGTGCATGATCGGATACTCGTCAAGCAGTCCGACGAGCGTGGCCCATGCCGGCATGTCCAGAATCATGATCACATCCAACGCCTCGCGAGCCCGCCATGGTTCTCCGGCCTTCCACTGCAGCGCCAACTCGGCGCGAAGCGCATTCAGGCCGCTCTGAATCTCACCGTCCGCGCTTCGCAGCCGCGTCAGGATCCGGATCAGTCGTTCCGCGGCGTACATGCAGACGTTCTGCGTAGAGAACAGTCCAGCCAACCTGGAACACGCTGACGAGGTCGTGCTCGATCAGAAAATCGTCCGGGAGAACACGGTCGGCAGCGGGCCTCGGCGGAACCGCGGCGTGCTTGCCCGGTGAGCCAGCGATGCGGCCAGTTCTCGAGACCGAGGTTGCAGACGGCGACCGCGGCATCCGACGCCTGCTGCGGTGACGGCGGACGCGACTGGATCGAACAGCCGACCAGGATGGTGTTGGCCAGGTAGGCGATCTCCTGGCTGCGCATCGAGAAGGCGGCGGCATCGCGGTCGCACGCACACCGCATGTGAGCCTGCATGGGCGTCAGCGGTGGCGTCTCTTCATGGGATCCTCCAGCAGGGCTCGAGGCGGCGTAAGGGCGGATCCGCGTGTCCGCCCGGGAGGATTGACAACTCCTGATTCGAGGATGATGTCGCACGATGGCCGCGACGGCGTCCGCGGTGTCGTCCGGACGCGGGCGGCTCGGGGGCGCCGGCCGGTAAGCGCCTGGAGGTGGTGTCCGTGTCGATCGCACGGCTCAAATCGATACCTGGAAATATGCGCGCGCGATCGGATTGTCCGTCGGAGGCGCATCGTGCCGGAGATTGAGACGGCGCGACATCTGAAGGAACGAGCGCGCTTCCGCAGGCGTCGCATAGCCTTTCTTCTCGCGGCGGCGTTCGCGAACAGCGTCGAGGTCGAACATCACCTGCTCTCCGGCGCCGAGCAGTTCGTCCAACCCGTCCAGTTCGGGCGCGGAGTTCGACAGGCTCCGGCAGCCGCGCATCACAAGCGGCCAAAGGCGTCCTGCTGCTCTGCGTCGAGGGCGAGCAGCACGGCGACGATGGCGTCCCACGATTCGGATCGCTTCGCGACGACCCGGTACCCGCCGATCTCGCAGCTGATTCCGGTGTCCAGCGAGGAGACCACGTCGAACTCCTCTCCGTCCGCCGACATGTCCGGCGATATCGACGCGACGTCGAAGACCAGCACGTGCTGCGCGAGGGCAGCCACGACCAGGCCAGGGTCCATTTCCGCGACGATTCGAGCGGCTGTCTGAGCGCCGGACTCGACGAGCACCTCGAGCCACACGCCGAAGCGTTCGGCGTCGAACTGCTCGTCCATGCCTGGCCGATCGGCGCGCCACAGGTCGAGGTCGAAGACGCCGGCCAACTGGCTCGGTGTCGCCAGCGTCACGAGCTCGCCGCAGTCTTCGAGTCCGCAGGTCTGGATGACGCGATGCAGCACCTCTGGTTGCAGATGAGGGACCACGCGGGCGAGCTGCGGCACGTCGAGGATGCGTTCGAGCAGACCACGCGTGGTCGGAACGGCCAGTTGCGTCGGAGCGCTGCTTCGCGGTGGTCGGGAGTCGAGTGTGGCGCGATGGCTGGCAGGGGTCCCGCGGCGGCGACGAACCGGGCGAGCGGTTTTTCGCATGGGCCGGCGATGATACCGGCTTGCGAGCCGAACAAACAGTCTTGAACGGCAGCGCGAGGTGATCGATACTGAATATGGGAAGAAACGGTCCTCCTTCCCGCAACTCGAAATCCCGAACACCTCACGCCGCCCAATCGATCGCTTCCCGCTCGCGTGAGAACGTCTTTCCGAGCTCAGTCCATCAACTTCTCTGAAGGCAGACTCCGCTGGATGGCTGCTTTGTTCTTCTTCGTCCCTGCCGACCACCGCTTCGTCGGCCGTGTCATCGCTGTCGTCGATCGTATCGTCGGTCGGAAGCTTCCTCCACCGTGAGCCGCAGCAGGTGAGGATCGTTGAGACGCTCGGTCGTTGGCCAGTCACTCATGTGATCACCTCGCGGTCACTGTAAATGAGCGATGTAACGTCGGCGCAGCTCAACGGCCCGCGATCGATCATGTGGTGTCGAAGCATCCTTCGAACGCGTAGAGAAGATTTCTCACCGTGCGGCCGTCCGCGGCTTTGAGCGTGGGCCGCCGAGGCTCTCTCCGGAAACGCTGGCGGCGAAGCAGCCGTCGGTGCCGACCGTCAGATCGTAGGTGTCGCGCAGCGTGCGGCGATCGGGTCCCTGCCAGACCAGCGTGCACGCCCACTCGCCGGCGCCCGCGTCGGCCGCTGGCGGCTGTTTGCGGCAGATGGCGGTGACCGCGAAGTCCGGTGCGGGCATCGGTGGCAGTCCGAGTCGCGAGACCTGAAGTTCGACCAGGTTGGCAAACGTGGTCTGGATGGCGGTTTCGATCCGACTGGACGTGATGGGACTCATGTCCGCACGCTGCCAGCGTCATCGCTGCGACCGCCGCGATCGCGCTGCGCATGTTCGTGGCGTTCGCGCGGCTCGATCGTCTCATCGCCCGATGTCCCGCCGCCGAATCAGGCCGTACGCGGCCCCAGGCACACGACGAGATACATGCCGCTCACCAGCGTGCCATAGGAGCAGCGGCTTGAGAGTACGCCGGCTCGGTCAACAGGCCGTGCCACGCGTCGAAGGCGGACGTCATGAGCAGACCGTCGAACGACATCGGGGCCGTCGACGAACGCGTAAACCTGCATCGCCAGGCCGACGACGACCGGGAGCCCGATCCCGGCGGCGCTGCTCCTGCGCCGCCACCGACACGAGCACCGCGGCTGCGCTGACCGCGAGGGTCGGCGCGAGCACCGACACCCAGGCGAGCGCGATGCGCGCCATCGCGTCGGCCGGCGCGCGAGCCACACCGGACAGATCGATGAGCGGCTGCCGTCCGATGACGAGCGCTCCCGCGGCGACACTGCTCACGCGCCAGCGTCGCGACGGCGATCGACGAGAACGTCAGCGCCGTCAGCACCTTCCGGCAAACAGCTCTCCGCGGCTGCGCGAGCGCGTGAGCACTGTTGTCCATGTCCCGTAGCGGTCCTCGCTCGAAAACAGATCGCCGCTCACGATGCTCGCGAGCACCGGAAACACCCACAGCGCGGCGAAGCCGAGCACGACGAGCGGGACGGCGAAGCCCGATTCGCCCACCGTCCGGCCGAACAACGTGTCGGTGGGCACGCTGCTTTGCACGCGCATGGCGACGGCGAAGGCGAACGGGCTCGGTCACGCACACGGCGAGAACGAGGCGCACCTTGAACTGCGCCATGAGCTTCGACCACTCGACGCCGGCCACCGTCAGAACGCCATTGGCGGTCAAGAGGCGACCATCTCGTTCCGGATAGCGTCGAGGGCCTGGTCCGATGATGCGGCGTCTGGTTGAATCCGCTTTCGGTCGGTCAGTTCGAGGAACAACGACTCGAGGGAGCGGGCACGCGCGCTCCAGCATGCGCACGGCAATGCCGGCACGCCCGAGCGCGATGACGTAGGTCATCGAGCGCACCCACGCTCGCCGTCACCTCGAGGCCACCATCTGTTGTTCCGGCGAATCCTGCACGTACGCCGAGCAGTCCGTCGGCCAGGACGAGTGCGGCGCCGTTGTCGCTGGTGTGGAGCACGTGCACCGGGTCGGGGGCATGCCTTCGCAGCTCGTCCACGGTGCCCGCAAAGATCACCCGGCCCCTGATCGAGAACGGTCAGCGTCTCACAGAGCTCTTCGACTTCCGCCATGTCGTGGCTGCTCAACACCACGGCGGCGCCTTCGTCGGCCAGCCGACGGGCAGTGGCACGCACGTCGCGCGCTCCCGCCGGGTCGAGAGAACTGGTTGGCTCGTCGAGGAAGAGCAACCCTGGCGTTCGCAGCAGCGCGGCCGCCACGCCGAGACGCTGCCGCATTCCGGCAGAGTAGCCGGCGACGGCAACGTCCGCGTGCATGGCGAGCCCGGTCTCTTCGAGACAATCCGAAACCTGTGCGTCCGGTCGCCTCTCGCAAGGCCGTCGAGGCGAGCGAGCAGCGTGAGGTTGTTTCTTCCGGACAGGTACGGATAGAAGGCCGGTGTATCGACGAAGCCAGCGACTCCGCCGGGAATCGATGCGGCGATCCCGGTCGAGGCTGCAGCCGAGCAACCGCACGATGCCGTCGTCGCGCCGGACCAGTCCGAGGAGGATGCGCATCAGCGTCGTCTTGCCGGCGCCGTTCGGGCCGAGGAGACCATGCACGCGACCGAACTCGGCGACGAGGTTCGACACGACAGAGAGCGTCGCGGTTCCCGTATCGCTTGGACACGTCGAGGGCTTCGAGGGCGAATCGCTGCATCGTTGAAAGCGCACGCGCAGTGCGCATGAGACGTGAAGTGTTGCACGCGCGTAACGTCGAATGATCGGCCGGCGCGATCGGACCTCGACCGTTTCGCGAAACGTTACACGAGAAGTTACAGAACAATCACAGCGTCTACACACCGGCGGCATATCGTTCCTCTGCCGATCGATCTCGGAGGAGGAGACACAATGCGTCAGTTCGTCGTTCGACACAGAGCGCTGGTGACATTCGTGACTGGGCTGGTGGTGTTGATAGGAGCCTGGACATTTGCCGCACAGCGCGGCGAGGCCAGAGGGCGCCTCTCTGATTTTCTGCGCTTCTCCGCACCGGCAGGCGATCGACCGGCAACCACTGATACGGTCATCGACGGAGTGAGAGCGGCGATTCTGCCGAGCGGCCGATTGGTCACGCCGGCCGGCACCGAGGTGAACGTTCAGGCGCCGAAGCCGTTCGGGATGGCGCTGTCGCCGGACGGAGAAACGCTGGCGACGCTCAACAGCGGCGCTGGTCCGTTCTCGCTGACGCTGATTGGCCGAGTGAACAGCGGCGCGCCGACGGTCAAGCGGATCGATCTGAACGCCAGCTTCATGGGCGTGACGTTCTCGCCGGACAGCAGGCGGCTGTCTATCTCTCAGGCGGCGAGAACGGCAACGTCTGGATCGCCGACGCCGTTGCCGGGCGGATCATCGGATCGGTCAACCTCAACGGCGCCACGCACCCGCTCGATCGGCCGCTCGATGTGGTGGCGACGCCGCAGCTGCATTTCAAGGGCGCCTTCCCGGGCAACATGGTGCTTACCAGCGACGGGCGCTATCTGTACGTCATCGACCAGGGCAGCTTTCAGGTTCACGTGATCGACGTCACCAGGATCCAGACCGGCGTCGATGCGCAGGGACGGATCATCGGAGCCGGACAACTTCGCCGCCGTCATCGGTCATGCCAAGGTCGGGCGCTATCCGTTCGGCATCGCGCTCTCGCGGACGACCGTACGCTGTTTGTCACCCACGTCGGGCGTGTTCCAGTACACCACCTCCGGCCGGCGAATCCCGACGGGCGACGCCAATCGTCGACTACCCGCTCTGCTACCCGGCAGTCGGGCTATCCCGACGAGACGCGACACGATCGCGTGATCGAAATCAACAAGGTCGATCCGCGCAATCTGCCGGATCAGCCTGCGCGATCCCGACGGCATCCGTTGCGGATACGTGCCGACCGATCGGCTCTACACGGTTCCGGGACTCGGCAGTCCCAACGCGCCGCAGTCGTCCTCCGTCTACGTGCTGGACGTCAGCAACCCGCAGCAGCCCCGAGCGGCGGGAGATCGTGAAGACCGGACCGCTGGTCGGCGAGCGTGAGGACGGGATCGACGTCTACAGCGGCAGTCATCCGAACGCGGTCGTCGGTCGGCCCGGAGGCGATCTACGTCGCCAACGGCAACAACGACAGCATCTCGGTGCTCGATCCGAGAACCTATCGAGGAACGCGAGTCGCATCGGGCTGTCGCTGCTGCGAGGTCAGGACCGCGCGTTGAAGGGCGTGCAGCCGGTCGGCCTCGCGTTGAGTCCGGACGGAGACTTCCTCTACGTCGCGGAAGCCGGCGTGAACGCGCATCGGCGTGATCAGGCTCAACGGCAAACACGGCGCGATCTCATCGGCCACATTCCGACCGGCTGGTGGCCGAGCAGCGTGCGCGGTCAGCGCCGACGGCCGATCGTTGTACGTCGCCAACGCCCGCGGCCGCGGCGCCGGGCCCAATCCCGTCGGCGAGAGCCGCTCGCCGAAGTTCAGCGTGCTGGGGACCGTGAACATCATCGCCACGCCGACCGGAGCGGCAGCTGGACGCGTACACCGCGCGCGTCTACGCCAACAACGGCTTCGCCGACGGCATGCGCGACGACGACGACCGCGAGTTCGGACATCGCGACGATCGGCAATCCGATTCCGAACCAGGCGGGAGGGCGAGTCGCCAGATCAAGCACGTCGTCTTCATCAACAAGGAGAACGCGACGCACGACCTGCTGCTCGGCGACATCACGCAGACGCGCAGCGGCGTGCCGGTGAACGGCGAGCCGGCCTTCTCGCTCGGGGTCGACGCGAGCCCGAATCACCACGAGCTGGCGCTGCGTTTCGCCTTCAGCGACAACTTCTTCCTCGAGCCGTCGGTGTCCTCGGACGGCCACCGCTGGCTGACCGGGCAGTACACCACCGAGATCGAAGAGACGCACTGGCCGGCCTCGTACGGCGGGCGAGCGCAACGATTCGGGCGACGATCCGGAAGTCATCAAGAACTATCCCGGGCGCATCGGCTTCACCGACGCCAACGCGTCGCCCGAGCCGAACGACTACAACGAGCACGGCGGCATCTACCTGCACCTGAACCGCCACGGCAAGAGCTTCATCAACTTCGGCAACGGCTACGAGTTCGCCGTGATCGACGAGCCCGGCGGCGCCGAGCCGACCGGCGCCCGCGAGCACGTCAACGTGCCGATGGAGAAGGTGGTCCGCGACAACAGCGATCACCTGTTCCCGACCTTCAACACGCACATTCCCGACGCGCCGCTGCCGGAGGACCCGTCGCGGTTCAACCGCTTCGACCGCTTCAAGCAGGTGTTCGAGTCCCGCTTCGTCGACCGCCGCCGCGGCGACTGCAAGCTGCCGCAGTACGTGGATCTGTACTATCCCAACGATCACGGCGGCGGCGCGCGCGACATCAACCCCAACGGGCCCGACTGGTCGTTCAAGCGGTTCGTGCAGGACAACGACGCGGCGCTCGGCCTGACCGTCGAGCTGCTCTCCAACAGCCCCTGCTGGAAGGACACCGTGATCTTCGTCGTCGAGGACGACACGCAGAACGGCGCCGATCACGTCGACGGGCACCGCTCGATCTTCCTGGCGATCAGCCCGTGGGTGAAGAAGCGAGTACGTCAGCAAGACGCACACGAGCCTGGCCAGCATCTTCAAGACCGTGAACCTGATTCTCGGCCTGCCGCCGCTGAATCAGTACGACGCGGCGGCGACCGATCTGCGGGACATGTTCACCGAGCAGGCCCGACTTCACGCCGTTACAACGTCCAGCCGATCCAGTTCGCCCAGCGGGTCAACCCGCTCTGGCTGGCGCTCACGCGGACCATCGACTTCAGCCGTCCGGATGCCGACGAGCTCAAGCTGCAGGCGGCCATCATGAAGTCGGAGGGACTGCCCCGGCAGAACCTCGCGCCGAAGCACTAGGGCGGCTGTCGATCACAAAAAACCGGACCGGGAGGACAGAATGCGAATGCAGCACAACCGTATCGTTGCGGGGATTCTCTTGCTTGGGGCATCTCTCGCGGCGGCGGGATTCGGGGTCAGGCACCACATCCAGATTGGCGTGCAACGAGACGGCAGCATCGTCGTGCCGAACGGCCAGCTGCTCACGCCGGCTGGCACGCACATCGAAGTGAACGATCGGCCGCTGGGCATGGTGCTCAGCCCGAATCGCCAGCCTGCTCGCCGTCGTGACCGGCAGCAACTTCAATCCGCGCGCGCTGCATCTCATCGACGTCGACACGCCAGACGCTGACGCAGACGCTCGAGCATCTCGAACAGCTTCGTCGGCGTCGGCGTTCAGCCCGGCCGGCGACACGATTTACGTCGGCGGCGGCGCGAGCAACGACGTGAAGATCTTCACCGCTGGCGCCGGACGGCGCGTTCGCCGCCGCCGGATCGATTCCGATCTGCGGCGGGCAGCAGCCGAGCGGCCTGTCGCTGAGCCCGAACGGCACGCGGCTGTATGTCGCGCTGAACATGACGCACGAGGTCGCGGTGATCGACACGGCGACGCACGGCCGATCCTGCAGCGAGTTCCGGTCGGCATCGTATCCCTACACGACGGTCGATGTCCGCCGACGGCTCGAAGGTCTACGTCAGCAACTGGGGCGGCAAGGTGCCCGGCCCGGCCGACTTCACCGACGGGATGTTCCCCGTCGTCGTCGATCCGCGGACCGGGATTCCGATCGACCGGCACGGTGTCGGTGATCGACACGGCGAGCAACGCGGTCGTCAAGACGATCGAACGTCGGGCTCCATCCGACCGGCATGGCTCTGAGTCCCGGCGGCGACCGCGTCTACGTGACCAACGCGAACAGCGACACGGTGTCGGCGATCAACACCGCGACCGACACGGTCGTGAGAGACGCTGCACGTCGGCAGGCGACCGAGCGGCCGCGAGCCGCTCCTCGGCAGCTCGCCGAACGCCGTCACCGTCAGCGCCGAACGGACGCACGCTGTACGTGGCCAACGCGTCGCAGAACGCGATCGCGGTCGTCGACGTCGACGGCGCGCCGGCGACGACGCAGTGCGCGGGCTGATTCCGACCGGCTGGGTACCCGACGGCGGTCGCCCTCGACGCCGACGGGCGAGCGGCTGTTCGTCGCAAGCGGCTACGGATTTGGATCGATTGCGCCGACGACGCCGCCGGGGCAGGGGCGCAGCTACCAGGATCGGGTCGGCGTCGTCTCGATTCTGGACGTCCCGAATCGGCAGGAGCTCGCGCGCTTCACCGAAGCAGGTGCAGCGACAACAACGACGTGCTGCCGCCGATCGACGACGATCGATCATCGTCGGCGATCGCGATGACACGATCGGGATCGTGACGACGGGATCGCGACGGCGATCACGATGATCACGACAAGGATCGGCATGGACCGTCGCACGATCCGATCCCGATGCATCTCGGCGAGCGGTCGCCGATCAAGCACGTCTTCTACATCATCAAGGAGAACCGCACCTACGATCAGGTGTTCGGCGACATGCCGCAGGGCAACGGCGATCCGTCGCTCGTGGAGTTCGGACGCGACGTCACGCCGAATCACCACGCGCTGGCCGAGCAGTTCGCGCTGCTCGACAACTACTACGGTCCCGGCGATCAGTCGGCGCTCGGGCATCGCTGGGTCCTCCAGGCGTATCCGAGCACGTGGGTGCACAGCTACGGGAACGCGCGCAACAACCAGAGCCCGATGCTGCTCGGACCGACCGACGCGATCTACGACAGCGCGAAGGCGCACGGCCTGCGGTGCGCGCGTACGGCGAGCGCGGCGCCAACACGATCACGCCGGCGAACGCCACCTGGACCGACATCTACAACGACTGGAAGAACGGCACATCGAACGTCGACATCGCCGCCCGGGCGATCATCGTCGGCCTGCGCGACGTCTATCATCCGCGGTATCCTGCCGCCGAGAGCCGCGTGCCGGATCAGTACCGCGCGGACATCTTCCTGAAGGAGTTCGCCGAGTTCGAGAAGAACGGCAACCTGCCGAACCTGGTCCTGCTCCTGCTCTACGACGATCACACCGAGGGCACGAGTCCCGGGTTTCCGACGCCGCGCGCCGCGGTCGCCGACAACGACCTCGCGCTCGGCCGCATCGTGGAAGCGATCTCGCAGAGCCGCTACTGGAAGGAGTCGGCGATCTTCGTCACCGAAGACGACTCGCAGGACGGACTCGATCACGTCGACGGCCACCGCACGGTCGGCCTCGCCATCAGTCCCGTACACGCGGCACGGCATGCGTCGACAGCCACTTCTACACGATCGTGAACATGTTCCGCACGATCGAGCAGATTCTCGGCCTGCCGCCGCAGGAATCAGTTCGACCTCGCCGCCGAGCCGATGTTCAGCGACGTTCACGTCGAAGCCGGACTTCACGCCGTACGCGGCGCGTCCCGAACCAGCATCCCGCTCAACGAGATGAACCCGCCGCTCGCCGGCCTGCACGGGCCTGCAGCGTCGAGCTCGCGGAGTTCTCGATGACGATCGACAGCTCGGAGCCCGATTCGGCGCCGCGCCGACACGCTGAATCGCGCGATCTGGCACTCGGTGAAGGGATTCGACACGCCGTACAACTACGGGCGACCGGTCCGCCGGCAGAAGCTGCCGTCGCTGTCGCTGCTGAAGCTGGCGGGGTTCTAGCTAGAGCATTTCACTCAGGTGTAGTGCAGACCTTCAGGTCCGCCGTGTAGGGCAGGCCTGAAGGCCTGCACTACATCGGAGCAAACGCTCCGTGCTTCTCGCACGGGATGGCGCGGGCGGCAACGTCGCCTTTTCCTCGTTGGCAACGTCCGTCGACTCGATCAGCGCGGCAGCGAACAGCTCGGCCGCTCCGCAGAAGCCGCGCGTCGCGGTGTCCAGCCGACCCGTCTTCACATCGGGTTACTCAACCGTTTCCCTCGGCGCCGTTTGAGGCGGCCACCACCGCGGCGGCACCGCCGCAAACATTTCAACGCTTCCCTGATAGCCGCCTTAGAAATTCCTACGGCCCTGGCCTTGCGCACCTGTCTGACCGAGGGTCGTCGTGAATGAATCCTCGGTGAACCCTGCCAACAATCAGCACCGTTGTGCGCGAAGTGGGTGGACGAAGGTTCACTACGGCAAATTGACGGACCGATCGAATGTCGTGAGGAAACGCAGGTATGTGCGATAAGGATCGCGTAGACGTGTCGGTGATTGTTCCCACCTGCAACCGGTCCTCGCGGCTCGCGACGCTGCTCGACGATCTCAGTCATCAGCGCACCGGTTGCACATTCGAAGTCCTCGTCGTCGACAACGCCTCGGTGGACGATACCGGGCGAGTGGTGGAACGATGGCGAGCTCAGGACCGGCGGATCCACTATCTCCTGGAGCCTCGTCGCGGCGCATCCCGGGCGCGCAACGCCGGCATCGCCGCCGCAACCGCGCCGATTCTCGCGTTCATCGACGACGACGTGCGGCCGACGCCAGACTGGATTGCGTCGCTGCATCGTGCATTCGAGCTCCATCCCGATCTGGACTGCCTGGGAGGGCGTATCGAGCCGCGGTGGCCGGTTCCTCCACCGAGCTGGCTCACGTCCGCACATTGGGGACCGCTGGCGCTCCAGATGGGACGCGGCGCCTCGTCGCTCGTCGATCGTCTGCACGCGGCCGCCTGCCTTGTCACCGCGAATTTCGCGTGCCGCGCGGACGTGTTCCGCGAGCTCGGGGGCTTCGCGCCGGAGTATCTGCGTGACGAGGATCGTGAGTTCAATCTTCGGATGTGGCGAGCGGGCAAGCGGGGATTAACGTGGATTGGGTGGTCACGTTCACCGAGATCCAGCGCGAACGTCTCGAGAAGCGCTATCACCGCGCATGGCACCGCGTGACCGGCGCATCGACATGCGCGCATGCGGTACCGCGACACGATCACCCGGGACGGCGTGCTCGACGATGCCATGACGTCGGGAGGCTGGGCGTTCGGCGGCGTGCCCGGCTTCCTCCTTCGAGAGTGGATGACGCACGCGCGCGAATGGGTGCGGAAGATCCGGACGCGGCAGTTCGACCTGGCGTTTTTCGACGAGTGCCGTCTCCGCTATTTGAGCAGCTACATGGCGACGCGATGGCGCGCGTGGACGCTGGAGAGCGCACTGTGCGATGGGTCGCGCCATGCAGCGCAGACCGCTCATCAACGGATGATGAACAGACGATGAACTGTTGAAAAGGCCACAGAAACCGTGCAAGCCGCGCAGCCGCGGACATTCGTTCCGTCTACAATTCCGCCGCCGTGCCTACCGTGTCCTGTCCGCGTTGTCAGCAGCTGACGCCGCGCCTGCTGGATGCGACGAGCCAGATCGCGCAGGTCAACTACTACCGCTGCGAACGTTGCGGTCTCGTGTGGACGTCGCCCAAGAGTGGCGACGGTCCCGGCATCGTCGTGTCCGAGCACGCCGCCGGAGCCTCCGAAGAAATAAAAAGCTGCGAACATCGAGCTTCATGAACGCTTCATGAACGTCAGCGAGTCGATCGCGCGGATCGTCCTTGAATCTCCTGATCCCGCTCCGCACACTTCATATCTCCGTTGCGCGCGCGTTGCGCCGTTGCGACATCGCGCGGCTACGCTGACCTCGCGCCGGTGATTGCTCGCGATCAGATCGGGAATCGACGCTCCAGCCTCCGACCGCCACCGGCGCGAACCAACGCACTCACGCTCTGGAACACGTTTGCGATTCGCGCGCGTCGGCGAGAGTTCGCTGGACCCAATGGGAGGGCTTGTCATGAAAGGCTTGTATGCGGTATTCGCGCGGCTCTTCTCGCCGTCTCCGTCCCTCGCGGGGCATTTCTGGTCCACGCGCAAGAAGGAAAAGGGATCGTCAACGGGCGCGTGACTCGACTCGTCCGGCGCGTGCTGCCGGGCGCGCGCGATCACATTGACGCCGGAGCGCGCGAGCGCCGTACCGATCCGAGGGGCGGTACAAGCTCGTCGGGTTGCCGGCGGGCGACTACACCGTCAACGTGAACTATGTGGGCTTCAGCATGCTTGCGAAAGCCGCGCAAGCGTTCCCGCTGGCGGACAGGCGATCCGACCGACGCGATCCTCGAAGTCTCCGGACAGAGCGATTCGGTCCTCGTGACGGCCCCGCGTCCCAGAGGCGAAGCTGAACAGATCAACCGCGAGCGCACCGCCGACAACATCGTGCAGGTGCTGTCGGCGGAGGTGATCACGAGCCTGCCGAACGCGAACATCGCCGACGCGCTCGGGCGGCTGCCGAGCGTGACGCTCGAGCGCGACGAGGGCGAAGGCGAAGTACGTGCAGATCCGCGGCACCGAGCCGCGGCTGAGCAACCTGACGATCGACGGCGTCAACGTGCCGTCGCCCGAAAGCGGCGTCCGGCAGATCAAGCTCGACACGCTGGCGTCGGACCTCGTGGAGTCGATCGAGATCAACAAGACGCTGCAGGCCAACATGGACGCCGACGGCATCGGCGGCAGCGTGAACCTCCGGACCAAGACCGCCGGCGAGCAGCCGACGGTCATGATGTCCGGCGCTCGGCGGCTACACGCCGATCATCGGCGGCCGCGGCGTCAGCCAGATCGGCGGCGACGCTCGGCCGAGCGGTTCGGCGCGGACAAGAGGCTCGGCGTGCTGATCGGCGGCACCTACGACTGGAACGGGCGCGGCATCAACGACATCGAGCCGTCGCCGACGGTCGACGAGCCTGAGCCCGCACTACGACAGCATGGACCTGCGCGACTACATGTACTACCGCACGCGCTGGGGCCTGTCGGGCAGCGCCGACTACCGCGTGAGCAACGCGATCGAGCCTCGCCGTGCGCGGCCTGTACTCGACGTTCCGAAACTGGGGCCAGAAGTGGGTCTACACGCTGAACGACGGCGACGTGCCGGCGGCGAGCATCGACTGGCGCCGGCCCGACTACGCCGTCGGCAATCTGGTCGGCGAGCGGCCGCCACACGCGTCGGGCAGAACTGGCTGAGCTGGGACGTGTCCGGCGCGCGGTCGCGGATGCTGCAGTCGGGCGGCAACGGCGGCGCGAAGTTCAAGTGGAACGGCGCCGACACCAACTGCGCCGACGACCCGGCGCGACCGACCGACGTCTACCAGCCGATGTTCAGCGCGTCGTGCTTCGCCGCCGGGGCCGACCAACACCGAGGACATCGCGAACTACAAGCTGTCGAGCTGGAACCCGGCGTCGGTCGGCGAGTCGGCGCAGCTGAACCTGCAGGGCGCGGCGGCGCTCGGACACCTCTATCACGTCGGCGAGCAGTTCGGCACGCTCGAGTTCGGCGGCAAGATCCGGAACGGCCACAAGTACAACGACTCCTACACGACGACCTACACCGTCGACGAAGGGCGTGACGATTCCCGTCGCGCAGTTTGCGGGCAGCTTCACCGATCCGAACTACTACGACAGCGTCTATCCGTGGCCGTCGCAGAACGCCGGACTTCACGCAGATGCAGAGCTACGTGGCAGTCGCATCCGCAGCAGTTCACGGTCACCGGCGGGCCCGGGCCGAACAAGTCCCAGTTCGACCTGACCGAGCGCGTGGCGGCCGGCTACGTCATGAACAGCGTCGACCTGTCCGCGCGCGCGCGGCTCGTCGCCGGCGTGCGGGTCGAGTCGACGCACGTGGACACGCTGCAGCTTCAACAGCAACACCGGACAGCAGGACTTCACGGCGGGCGGCAACTACACTGGACGTGCTGCCGAGCGCGTCGCTGCAAGTTCGCCGACGACGCCGAACACGGCGTTGCGGCTGGTCTACAGCCGCGCGCTGTCGCGTCCCGATCCGCAGGACATCGCGCAGGCGGTCGGGCCCGTCAACGACACGCAGAAGCCGCCGACCGTCAGCCTCGGCAATCCGGACCTGAAGCCGGAGCACGCCAACAACTTCGACATCCTGCTCGAGCAGTATCTGTCGCCGCTCGGGCTGATCCAGGCCGGCTACTTCTACAAGGCGCTGACCGGATCCGATCATCGCGACGCAGACGCGGCCGACGTCCGGGACCGTTCGCGGGATTCCTGGTGTCGCAGCCTGGCAACGCCGGCAGCGCGACGCTGCAGGGCTTCGAGGTCGCCTATCAGCAGCACCTGGGCTTCCTGCCGGGCGCGCTCGCCGGGCTCGGGCTGTCGGCGAACTACGGCTACACGACGTCCGAAGCGCGCGGGCTGCCGCTGCGGACCGACCATCCGGCGCTGCTGCGGCAGGCGCCGCACACGTGGAACATCAGCCCGACCTACGACCGCGGGCCGCTGTCGCTCCGCGTCGGCATGAGCTACAACGGCGCGAACATCTACGCCTACCAGTATCAGAACCTGAACAGCGACGGCACGCCGATGGCGGCCGAGCGACCTGACGGCCGGCGGCACAGCCGGACCCGGCGGCGACAGCTATCTCTACGCGCACTTCCAGCTCGACGCGCAGGCGACCGTCCGCGTCGGCGACGGGCCTCTCGGTGGTGGTGTACGGTCTGAACCTGACGAACGAGGTGTTCGGCTTCTACAACGGCAGCCCGCAGTACGTCGTGCAGCGCGAGTTCTACAAGCCGACATTCGCGTTCGGCATTGATACGTACCGCCGTCGCGGTAGCGGCGGTCACCCTGAACGGTTCTTGATCAATCCACTGGAGCAACCGAATGCCCGCGGCCAAGTCGATCTCGAGACGTCAGATTTCCTTCGTTCCGCGGGAGGCGTCACCTTCCTGGCGCTCGTCCCCGCCGGGCGCGGACTCTTCGCGGCCCGCTGCGGCGGAGGGCGGCGTGCGACTGCCGCTCTTCACCGTGCTCCCGTACATCCAGCCGGGAGCGAACAGCCTTCTTCAGGACGGCAAGGAGTCCATGATCGTCGCGTGGCAGACGTTCGCCGGGGCCGCCGAGTTCTCAGCGTGGAGTTCGGCGCGACCCGCAGCATGGCGCCGCCGCCGTCGTCACCGCATGCGCCGCGGACGGCGGGCAAGGGTGGAGACGCCGAGCAGCGATTCAACTGGACCGCCGAGGCCGAGCGGACTGACGCTGGGACGCGAAATACTACTACCGCGTCCGCGGCAACGAGCCAGACGCTGGCCGGAGGGCTACTTCACGACGCGACAGCCGCGCGGGCGACCGGATCCGCTTCGTCGCGTTCGGCGACAACTCGTACGGCGACATCAGCGATCGCGCGATCGCGTATCACACCTACCAGCAGCATCCCGACTTCGTGATGAACTGCGGCGACAACGTCTACGAGAGCGGTACCGACGACGAGTATCAGCGTGCATTTCTTTCCGGTCTACAACGCCGATCTCGCGGGGCCGCGCGATAGGCGCGCCGCTGCTGCGTTCGGTGCCGTTCTACACCGTGATCGCCAATCACGACGTCCAGGGCAAGGACGAGAAGCGGGCCACGAGATCGCCGACTTCACGCGGAACCCCGACGCCCTGGCGTTCTACACCGCGATGCACCTGCCGCTGAACGGTCCGCCGGCGCCTATCGCATCCAGACGCCGACGATGGGACCGCCAGGCGACGATCGACGACGATTCCAGCGCGTGCGCGGCGCCGCTTTCCGCGGATGGCGAACTACTCGTTCGACTACGGCGACGCGCACTTCCTCTGCCTCGACTCGAACCGCGTACATCGATCCCAACGACGCGGCCGCTGCAGGCCTGGATTGCGGCAGACCTGTCGGCCACGACGGCGATCTGGAAGTTCGTCGTCTTCCACCATCCGCCGTTCAATGTCGGCGACGAGCACTACGAGGTGCAGCACATGCGCGTGCTCGCACCGCTTGTTCGAGCGCGTGCGGCGTCGACGTCGTGCTGAGCGGACACGAGCACAACTACCAGCGGGCGCGTCCGTTGAAGTTCGCGCCGGCGGGCCCGGGCAAGTCGGCCGACCTCGGCGGCGAAGGATCGGCGCGTCCCCGGCGCGTTCACGATCGACCGCGTCGTTCGACGGCATCACGCAACACGCGTCCGGACGGCGTCCTCTACATCGTGACCGGCGCGCGGCGGGAAGCATCTGTACGACGCCGGCTTCACCGACAATCCGGCGCGAGTGGACGCACGCCGACGACGGCCAGCTGCCGACGTACGTCGTGAAGATGGTGACCGACCGCCACTCGTTGAGCGTGTTCGACGTCGACGGCACGCAGGCTGACGATGACGCAGGTCGACGAGGCCGGTCAGGAGATCGATCGCCTGGACGATCACCAAAGCGCCGCGACCGGCCACGGCATAGCTGCGACCGCATCGACGAAGGGCGGCAGATGCGCACCATCACGTTCGTCCTGACACTGTCGATTGTCGCGCCGTTGATCACGCAGCGCAGCTTCCTGGTGCGCATCACTCACACCTACACGCTCGGCGGCGACGGCTCCTGACTACATCGTGCCCGATCCGCCGAATCACCGTCTGTTCATCGGCCGGCAGAATCGCGTGATGGTGGTCGACGAAGACAGCGGGACGCTGCTCGGCGAAGTCACCGGCATCCAGGGCGCGCACGGAACCGCGCTGGCGGCGGCGACCGGGCACGGATTCGCCACCTCGGGCAACGACCAGTCGGTGGTCATGTTCGATCTGAAGACCTTCAAGGTGCTCGGCCGGATCCCGGCCGCCGAAGACGCCGACGCGATCATCTACGACCGCGCGTCGAACCGCGTCTTCACGTTCAATGGCGACGCGCACTCCTCGACGGTGATCGATCCGCAGGCCGGGAACGCTGATCACGAACATTCCGCTCGGCGGCAAGCCGGAATACGGCGCGTCGGCCGGCGACGGCAAGGTGTACGCGAATCTCACCGACACGAGCGAGGTCGTCGAGATCGACGCGAAGACAGCGACGGTCGCGCGGCGCTGGTCCACCGCCCCGTGCAAGCAGCCGGTCGCCATGGCCATCGACACGGCGCACCATCGGCTGTTCAGCGGATGCCGCAGCGGCGTGATGGCGGTCTCCGACTATCAGGCCGGCAAGGTCGTCGCGACGGTCCCGATCGGCGCCGGCGTCGACGGCGCCGGATTCGATCCGGCGTCCGGCGACGCGTTTGCCTCGAATGCCGACGGCACGCTGACCGTGATTCATCAGGACGCGCCAGACCAATATCACGTCGTCGAGACCGTCGCAGACGCCGCCGGGCGTCGCGCAACATGGGGCTCGATCCCACGAATCACCGCGTCTTCGTCGTCCGTAACGTTAGCCGGCTCGCCGGCGGCGGAGGCAGGGGACCTGTGTTGCCGGATCGCGCTGATGGTGATCGAGCGGGATCCAGCGGCTCGCTGACGAGGCGCGGCGCTGGGGCACTTGGCCGGCGGCCAACCGAACACGATACGATTCGTCAAAACAATCACCGCTGGACGGTTCACATCACCATGCTGAGAGACCTTCGACACTGGCGTTCGCACACTCCTTCAGGCTAAAGGCTGGACGGCGGTGGTGGTGTTGTCGCTCGCGCTCGGGATCGGCGCCAACACCGCGCTCTTCAGCGCGATCAACGGCCTGCTACCTTCGGAAACTGCCAGTCAGGGATCCGGACACGCTCGTGCGGTTGAGATGGGCCGGCCGCAACGACATGGCGACGAACTCGAGCGACTACGGATCGCGACAAGGCGGCCCCGATGCAGCATCCGCGCGACGGTCTCATGCCCGATGTACCAGCAGTTCCTCGAGGACAACCGCACGATGGAGGACCTGTTCGCGTGCGCGCCCTACGGCCGCGGCGAACATCGTCGTCGACGGCCAGCGCCGAGATCGCGAACGCGTTCATCACGACCGGAAACTACTATCAGATGCTCGGTCTGTACGGCGTCTCCGGGTCGGACAATCGTGCCCGAAGACGATCGGCCCGCGGCGACGCCGGTGGCGGTGATCAGCGCACGGTACTGGCGCTCGCGCTTCGGGAGCGATCCGCGCGTTGTCGGCAAGGTCGTCACGTTCAACAATGTGCCGATCACCATCGTCGGCGTCATCGCGCCGGAGCTCGTCGGCGTGCAGCAGGCGTTCGCGCGACGGCCCCGACATCGCCGTGCCGCTGGCGCTCGATGCGCAGCTGAATCCGCCGGCCACCGGCGCCGCCGGGCACACCGATCGTTCCCCGCGCTGTCGGCAGCCAACCACTGTGGTGGCTGCAGGTGATGGGACGACTGAAGCCTGGTGTGACCGCCGCGCAGGTGCAGGCCAACCTCGAGACGCGTGTTCCAGCACACCGCGCGCGCCGGCTTCGACGCGTTCACTGGCGTCGCTGCCGGACGCGCGATGCGAGCTCGTCGCTATCAGAACCGCACCGGAGGGTGCCGCGCCTGCGTGGTGGACTCCGGCGCGCGAGGCATCTACGACGTCAACGTCATCGGACGAGCGCGCGGTCACGATTCTCAGCGTCGTCGTCGTGCTGGTGCTGCTGATCGTGTGCGCGAACGTCGCCAACCTGCTGCTGTCGCGTGCGGCGACGCGGCAGAAGGAGATCTCGATCCGGCTGTCGCTCGGCGCGACGCGCTGGCGGTTGATCCGCCAGCTGCTGACCGAGAGCCTGCTGCTCGCGTCGATCGGCGGCGCGCTCGGCATTCTCGTCGCGACGTGGGGCCAGCAGCTGCTGCCCGGCGACGGCCGGGCGGGCGACCGCCGATCGACTGGCGCGTGCTGTCGTTCGTGCTCGGCGGTCACCGGCGTGACCGGCATCGCTGTTCGGCATCGCGCCCGCGCTGCGCGCGACGGCGATGAACGTCAGCGCCGACGCTCAAGGACACCGAGCCGATCGGTGGCCGGCTCGCGCAGCCGTGCTGACGAAGGGCCTGCTCAGTGCTTCAGGTCGCCGTGTCGCTCGTGCTGCTGATCGCCGCGGGCCTGTTCCTGCGGACGCTGCAGCAACCTGCGCAACGTCGGACGTCGGGTTCAACACGCGCGAACCTCGTGCTGTTTCGGGTGAACCCGTCGCTCAACCGCTACGACGACAGAGAGCCGCGACGCTCGTCGATTCGATCACAGACGCGGCTCGGCGCGATTGCCGGCGTACGCGCCGTCGCGCGTCGTCGAACGTGCCGCTGCTGTCCGGACAGCGTCAGCTCGACCGTCGATCTTCCGTGCAGGGCCGGTCTTATGCACCCAGTCAGTCCGAGCAGCATCAACCGTCCTCGCGATTTCGCCCGGCTACTTCGAGACGATGGAGATGCCGCTGGTCGGCGGGCGCGGCTTCACGGATCGGGACAATCAGACGGCTCCGAAGGTCGTCAGTGATCAACGAGAGCCGCCGCGCGCAAGTACTTCCCGAACGAGAATCCGCTCGGCGATGCGGTTCGGTCAGAGCGTCGAACAGAGCCGGACAGATCGGAGATTGTCGGCGTCCTGCGCGACGCCAAGTGCGACAGTGTCGCGACGACGTTCCGCCGACCATGTACATGCCGTACCTGCAGGAGCCGGCCCGCGACCGATCTTCCAGGTGCGAACCGCGGGCGATCCGGCGGCGGCGATCGGCGCGATTCGCGAGGCGGTGCGGCAGATCGATCCGAATCTGCCGCTGATGGACGTCGCGACGCAGGACGGAAGATCGGACGAGAAGCGGCTGCAGCAGGAGCGCGTGCTTCGCGCAGGCCTACGCGATGTTCGGCGGACTGGCCATGCTGCTCGCGTCCAGTCGGCCTCTTCGGGCTCATGTCGTGCAGCGTGGCGAGGCGCACCAACGAAATCGGCATCCGCATGGCGCTGCGGCGCGCCAGCGCCGGCGACGTCCTGCGGCTGGTGATGGGCGAGTCGATGACGCCTGGTGCGCGATCGGTGTCGCCATCGGTCTGGCGGTGGCGCTGGCTGCCGGCCGGCTCTGTCGTCGAGCCTGCTCTTCGGTCTGGCTGCGACCGACGCGATCGACGATGCCCGTGGCGACGCATGGCTGATGGTGGCCGTGTCGGCCCTGGCCGGATATCTGCCTGCCCGACGCGCGTCATGCGAGTCCGACCGCTCGTCGCGCTGCACTACGAGTGACCGGCCGCCTGCAGCGTTTGCTTAGTCCGGCGTAGTGCAGGCCTTCAGGCCGGCTCATACGGCAGACCCTAAGGTCCGGCACTACACGGTCGAAATGAAAACGCTCACCGAATCGGTTCCCTGGCTTGTCGTTCCTCGAAACGCGCACCTCTAGAAACGCTTGCGATCGCGTAATTGCCCTCGTGACAGTCGACGCCGCACCATTCTGGCGTCGGTCCGGTGAACGGCCACTCGGCGGTCCATGCGGTCGCCCACGTGTCGGGATCGTCCACGGTGACGCGATATCGCAGCGTCGTGGCATCGACACGCGACGAACCGCTCGACGACCGTGCAGCCGCTCGCCGGAATCGAGTGTGTGGCTGTCGTGGCGGAAGTTGATGGTAGTCCACGACCAGCGTGTCGCCTTCGTGCCGTCCGATCGAATCGCCAAGCCACTTCCGGATCGTGGGTGGTCCATGCGTGCCGTTCATGCGGGATGACTCGTGCATCGTGCATCCATTCCGTGAATATCAGCACGTAGCCATCAGTCTGGACGATCTGATAGTAGCCAGGTATGACTTCGCTCGGGAGCGCGGCGGGGATGCCATCGACCCTCCCGGAGGCCGAAGCCGCCGAGCGAGGCATCGTTCCGACAGGCTGAAGACCTCGGGATCCTCGAACGTTCTCTTGGGCCTGGCGGCAATTCGGCGCGAGGCGCAGCCAGCAGGAGGAGGCGCGCAGCATCCCATTGGGCGGATCGACGATGATGCGACGTGCGCAGGCGGTCGATCTTCATCGCTTCCGGATTCCACGTAGGTCTCGTCCACGTCGGCCTGCGTCAGGCGATCCGCCTCGACCGCAGCCGGCTTCGCGCGCGCTCCGGAGCAGTCCGGCAATATACGGCGGCCTCTTCCGGCGTGAAGGTCGCTCTGTCTCTGAAGTCGGCCGGCCGCTGGAGTGGCGTCAGCGTTGAGCCGTTCCATGTGCCTTCGAGTTGGATCGAGCCGGCGCCCATGCTGAGCGAGGAGCGGGCTTCCGGCCAACACAGCCGCGACCGCAGCCGCCACCATGGCTCGGCGCGGGTTCAAGGATGAAAGTGCGAGACGAAGGTAAGTGGGATGTCTCATAAGACAAGAGTCCAGAGAGCTCTCCTACTTAGTGCCCGGCCTCGCGAAACGTTTCGGCTCACGGCAATCTCGCCAGCCCTGCCTGGGCGCACTCGTCGACCACGGTGAGATAGCGCTGCACGCGCAGCGGTCCCAATCGCATGCGGATTCGGGTCGCCCGGCTTCCGCTACAGGATCGGCCGGAAGCTTGGTCTTGGAGCCGTCGAAGATCGGTGTGGTTCGACGATGATGACGTCGGCGCCGGCCTTGGCCGCGATCTCCTTGAAGCGCCGCGCCGAGTCGCTGTAGGTCTCGAACCAGAAGCTGTCGGGACGCTCGGGCGTGATGTAGGCAGTGCGATTGGCCAGTCCAGTTGAACGCCGTGCCGCCCCAGCATGCGGCCACGTGCGGCACGCCGCTGATCCTTCACCGGAATCAGCGTCGAGAGCGTGCCCCAGCGTGTGGCCTGGCGTGATGTACAGCGTCAGCGTCGTGTCGCCCAGCGTGAGCTTCTGACCGTCGGTCGCCACCATGTCGCGCCGCGGTTTGGTCCCGTTGCTCTTGTCGAGCAGATCCCAGTCGGCGCGCGGTGAGAATCACGTGCGCGTTGAACTCGATCCTGCAGGTACTTTCGCGCCGCCCGAGTGATCGGCGTGCCCGTGGCTGATGACGACGTATTTGATCGTCGCCGGATCGAGCCCGAGCGCCTTCAACCCGCCAGCGACTTCGTCGTCGACCGAGTAGTCGAAGATCGAGTCGATGATGATGATGCCCGCCGACGTCGTCACCGCCCACGACGGAGTACTCGGTCTGTCCGAGGAAGTAGAGGTTGTCGAACACCTTCACCGGATCGGCGTGCCAGCTGTCGCGCGGCGGCGGACCGGCCGGCCGAGGCGCGGCGGGGGCCGCGGCGCCGGCGGTGTCGATGGCGGCACGGCTTCGCATAAATGCGATTGAAGACGCCGGCGAAGTCGGTTCCGGCGGCCGCCTTGGCGGCGGCCACGTGAGCGTCGACGTTCACCGGGCATGGGATTGCGCGGTCGCGCCCGCCGATGCGATGCCCCAGGCGAGCAGCGAACGCGCCGGCAACGCCGGCAAGATGTTTCACCACACGGATCTCCTTTCGTTCCGCTACTGTTGAAATCGCCACGATTGGTTGTCGGCGCCGTTGCAGTCCTGCTGCTCGATGTTTGCGCCGTCCCGAGGACTCTTGTCCCGCAGGTCGAGACATTTGCCGCTCGCGATATTGATCACTTCCGTGAAGGCGCCTTTCCTTCTGGAGGCGCCACCGCTGATTGCCGCTGCCAATCCATCGGTTCTGCTCGACGCTCGCGCCCGTTCCTGAGGTCGCCGCCGGCCACACCGAGAACCTGACCGCTGCCAACGCTGGACGATCGCGAACTGGCCGTGTCCCAGGTCGACTACATTCCAGCGCTGATTGGGCTGACCCGCGTAGCTCCACTGCTGCACGTTGGCGCCGCCGCGGGTGCTTCGATCCTGGACGTCGAGAGCCTTGTTGCTCATCCGGTTGACGATCCCGCCGCTGAAGATCACGTCAGCCGTGCGGTCGATCGAGAGGCGCCTCCCGAATCGAGACCCGGCGGCGGCGGATGGCCGGCCCGGTCTGAGCCGGAAACAGCGGAGGCGCCGAGCCAGAGCGCCAGAAAGGCGCCGATCGGACGGCGCGCAGCAGGTCCGAGACATGACGCCGGAGATTATCCGCGAAAACCAATGCGAAGCGCTTCGTTTGCCCGCTCAGTCCGCGGGGACTCCGAGCTAACGCGGTTGTACTCGGCTTCGTAGCGGGGCACCACGAGCTCCGTGGAGTAGCGGCGCCGGACCATCTCGACTGCGGATCGGGTGATCGCCGCGTGCAGCGGCGGATCGGTCAGCAGCGCGACGCCGCGCTCGTGCCATGAGGCGACCACATCCTCCGGGCCACACGTGAAGCCCGTCACGCCGTCTTCGATGATCTCAGGCAGCCCGCCGACGTTGGATGCCACCACCGGCACCTCGCACGCCATCGCTTCGAGCGCGGCCAGGCCGAAGCTCTCCTGCGCAGACGGCAGCAGGAACAGATCGGCGATCGACAGCCAGCGGCACCAGATCCGTGTTGCTCGCCGACGAACGTCACGTCGTCGCGTCAAGCCCGTACTCGCGCGACCCGCCGCTCGATGTCGGCCCGCACGGGACCGTCGCCGACGAGCAGCGAATCGCGCGCGCACGTCGGCGGCGGATGCGCGCGGAACACGTCTACCGCCGCGTCGACGCGCTTGACCGGCGCGGAAGTTCGAGACGTGTCACCACCAGCGCTCGCAGCGATCGGCGGACAGCATGCGCGCGCGCAGCGTCGGCTCAGTCCGCCGGCGCCGTATCTCGCGCAGTCGAGGAAGTTCGGGATGACGTGGATCGTCGTGCTGCGATGCCGAGCGCGCTCGATCGTGTCCGCCTTGAGGCTTTGCGACACGGCGGTGACGCCGTCCGACTGTTCGATCGAGAAGGCGACGACCCGCGCGTGCGACGGGTCGCTGCCGACCAGCGTGATGTCGGTGCCGTGCAGCGTGGTGACCGTGCGCGGCGCGCGGCCACGTCCGCCGGCGCTGCAGGATCTGATCGCGCCAGATAGGCGGCCGTCGCGTGCGGCACGGCGTAGTGCGCGTGCACGATGTCGAGCCGCTGCTCCGCGCGACACGCGGACGATCGTGTTGCGTCAGCGCGAGCAGATACTGCGGCTCGCGGAACAGCGGATAGCGGCGGCACCTCGACGCGGTCGAACGACAGGCCGGGGACGCCCGACCGCCAGCGGAACGGCGGCTCGCTGCTGATGAGATGCACCTGGTGGCCGCGGCCGGCCAGCGCGTGCGCCAGCTCGGTGGCGACCACGCCGCTGCCGCCGACCGACGCGTAGCAGACCATGCCGATGTTCATGGCTGCATGCTTCAGCAGGCCGGGCGCTGGACCGGCTCGCGGACGACGATCCCTTCGGCGAAGGCGACGCCGGCGAGCGCGCCGAACTGCGCGTCGCGGCTCTCGATCGAGCTGCCGGAACGTCGACGCCGTCAGCGCGTGTCGGCACGGCGCCGTCGCTCGACCGGCGCGAACTGGCTGCGCGTAGCAGGCGAGCGCCTCGCGCTTGCGCTGGTAGTGCGTCCGAGACGTCGACGACGAACGACGGCGTCGCGCCGTCGTTGATGAAGTAGTAGCAGACCCAGTCGGGCCGCCACGGATCGCGCGTCGGTGTCATAGCGCCGCAGACCGCTCCTGAACGCCGCGACGCGCAGCACGTGGCTGGCGGCGACGTGATCAGGATGACGATCGTCCCAGTGCGGAATGGCGATCGCGCGCGGCCGATGCCGGCGGATGATGTCGACCGCCGACCGGATCAGCTCGGCGGCGTCGTCGCGATGCCGCCGTCGGGCCAGCCGAGGTTCTCGCGCCAGAGCGCGCCGAGCACCTGCGCGGCGCGCCGCCGCTTCCGCCTGCCGCTGCTCCGGCGTGCCGTTGCTCGACAGCTCGCCTCGCGTCAGATCGCACAGCCCGACCGTGATGGCCCGGCGCCGTGTGACGCGCGACCGTGCCGCCGAGACCGATTTCGATGTCGTCGGGATGCGGGCCGAACGACCAGCAGGTCGATCGATGACATGGGCCCCATTCTGGCGGGCACCGGCGGCCTGCTGCTGCTCGGTTGAGCTGGTGTCGCCGACCGAGTTCCGCGATATTGTGTGTGTGGTGTTCATCGAGTCACGTCCCTGCGACTGGCCTTGTTCGGTCGCGTCGCCATCAACCGCGCTGACGCTGGCAGATCCATTCGGACGGCATCGCAGGGACCATCGGCTCCGGTCCGGGGTCCGGTGGAACTGCTTGGTCTCCGAACTGCTCGAGGAGCATGCGCGGCGGCTGGGCGCCTTGTTCACGGTGTCGCGCCGGCCTCGCGGTCACGGACGCCCGCACGGCGCCTCGACGAGAACAGGCGGGCGCTCAAGGACGCCCACAATCTGCTGGCGGGCGACGTATGCCCGCGGCGAGATCGCCTCGCCGGCGATGGAATGGCTGCTCGACAACTTCCACATCATCGCGGCGGCCAGCCGCGACGTCTTCCGCGATTTGCCATCAGCCTATTTCCGCCGACTGCCGACGATCGCCGCCGATGAATTCGAGGGGATGCCTCGGATCTACGCGCTCGCCCTCGAGTTGATTCGCACGAGCAGCGGCCAGCTCGACGCGCAGCGCCTCTCGCACGGTTCATCGTGGCGTTTCAGTCCGTGACGCCTCTACGATCGGAGAACTGTGGGCGTGGCCGAGCGCGCTGAAGCTGGCGCTGATCGAGCATCTTCGAAGCCGGGCCGACGTGATGGTGGCCACGCGGGCGCAGCGGCGAGACGCCGATCGCGTGGCCGGAGTTCTCGAGCAATCGTCGTCGGCTCAGGCAGCGAACTGGCCGGATACGGTCCACCCGGCGTTCGCGACCCGCCTCTTGCAGCGCTTTCGGGAATGCGGCGAAGTCGCGTCGGCGCTCCGCGCGCAGCTGACGGCCGCGCTGGAATCGAAAGGCCAGACCGTCGAAGACGCGATCCGCGAGGACAGCAATGCGTAACC
>ERZ1370068.7513-contig-6425_pt1 | contig 44741 bp, 49 predicted proteins | sample MGYA00561227_ERZ1370068 | MGnify/ENA primary metagenome ERZ1370068 (study PRJEB38410, sample SAMEA6850437) | metagenome | study: Metagenomic assessment of the ecological functions of the soil: analysis of the soil microbiota associated with the...
GGTTACGTATTACGTAGCGACGTCGCGGCGGTGGCGCGCCTGCGACCTGGACCTCGCGAAGCGTCCCGGGGTCGCCGAGACGATCGACTGGGGCGAACGCGCTCGCGTTCCTCGGCGCGGAGCAGCTCGATCCCGGGCTCGCGCGCGACACGCTCGGGCAGCGTGGTGAAGGATCACGAGGACCAGGAGCTCGTGTTGGCCAGGCTCGGTCGGGAGGATGGCTGACGCGACGGGGACGGCGCGCGACCTGGCGCTCGCGCCGCCCGTCGCCTTCTGGCAGGACCTGCGTGCGCGAGGCTCCCGGTCGGCACCGGTCGGTCAGGACGCTTCCTCCGCGGTCGCCTCGCTGGGGCTCGTCATCGCGCGTCGCCAGAGCTGGGGTCGGGCGCTGTCTCGCTCGCGTGAAATAATGCCGACCTCGACACGTACGGCGAGACCGCCTTCGACGCCTGGTACCGGTCGCTCGCGCCTTCCGCGTCGGAGCTCATGCCGGAGCTCACCCTCCCTGCCGAAGCATCGCGATGCCGGCGACGCGCCCGACGGACTTTCAGGTGGAGGTCGCGCGCACCGCCGGCTCGTGGGCGTTCCGCTACCGAGAGCGAGGAGCCCGGAGCCTGGGGCGAGGAGTCCCCATCAGGACGTCGCCTCGGCGGTCGATAGTCCTCCGCGCGAAGTCATCTCGCGGACCTGACCGAGGAGGAACGGCGCCGGGTCGCGACGACGATCGACGACCCACCGTCCGCGCCCAAGGTCGAGCGGATGCGCTGGACGCGTCCGGGCTGAAGGGCTCCGCGTTCGACATCCGTCGAACGCTCCGCCGTTCGCCTGACCCAGGGTGAGCCCTTCGAACGCTCGTTCCGCGAGCGCCGGTCGAGGACGAGCCGCTGGTGCCGACATCCTCGACATCAGCGGTTCGATGGCGCCGTATTCGCGCGCGCTGCTGCAGCCCGGCTACGCCGCGATGGTGGCGGGGCGGCGCGTCGATGTCTTCTGCTTTCGGGCACGCGGCTCACCCGTGTAACCCGACGCCTGAGCGAAGGACCTGACCGCGATGCGAGCATCGGCAAGCTGGTCGAGGACTGGAAGGCGGCACCCATCGGCGAGTCGCCTGGCGACGCTGCTCGACGGGTGGTTCAGCGCGCCGCGCTCCGCGGCGCGGCCGTCGTTCTCTGCTCAGATGGGCTGAGCGCGGCGACCCGGCGCTGCTCCGCGCCCAGATGGCGCGGCTCCGCCGGCTCGCCCACTGGTGGTCTGGGCGAACCTCCGCCGGTATGGATTGCTGAGGTACGAGCTGCCGCGCGATGGCGGCGGCGTTGCTCCAGCGTCGACGTGTTCCTCTCGGGACACAACCTCGAGAGCCTGAGACCCTGGCGGCGGCCCTGGGTACTGAAAGTCACAACCGCGGGTTCTGGCTCGTCGCCGGGTCGACCGGCCCCGCGTGCGTGCTCCTCGTCGCCGCGTATCCCTTACAACGCCCCGATGAAGGAGACTCCATCGGGCACGCCGAGGACACGCTCCGGGTCGCGCAGGCCGCGGCCCAGCATCCACGACTCGGCGGGCTCCTTCGCCCGGCCGACGCGGTCGCGCTCGCGGCAGCGGACCCGCATACCTACCGAGAGGGCCCCTCGGCCTCGACCGGGCTGGATGACGTCAGCATCGCGACGGGCCCCAACTCGTGGGCCGCAAGTGGTTCAGGCGCGGCCCGGGGCCCGCTTCTACCTCCACCTGATGGATGCCGGCGGTGTCTCTACGGCGTCGGAACGGTGTGCACCGGCTCGGTGGCGATGCACGCGACGGACCAGGCTGGTAGCCTGCCCGAGTCAGGTCCGGCCGGAAAAAAGGCGCATCCAACAGCTCGACAAACGCCACGCCCACCCCACTTCTGGGATGCACGACCTCGATCGGGCCGTGAACATCGCCCGGAGTTGCGCGGCGAGCTGCATCGAACACCCGGGGTTCGCGCTGCGACGACCGAGGCGCCGGTCGCCACGACCGCCTCCGCCTTCTCGCGTCCGAGCGCGTTCCCGGTCGCCTCCTGGCTGGGTCACGTTGTGGGGATCCTGGCAGCCCCACAGCACCGATCGCCAGGTCGCGAACCTCGACCAGCCGGAGGCCGTCGACGCCCGTAACAGGTCGCGAGGTTCGTGGTGGACCTTGAGTGCGCGAGAGCGTGACAGGGCGTCGGTAGGCGACGGTCGCTTCGCATCGAACCGGGCTGCTCATGAGTCCCTCCTTGTGCAGGAACCTCGTCACCTCCCGAACAGGATCCCCGACCCCGGAAGGAGCTCGTCGTAGGTCACCATGTGCGCCGCGCACCCGGCGGCGTTCACGATGACGACGTCTGCCCCGGCGAACGCGTGACGCGCGCCCGCCAACCGACGCGCGACCAGCCGCCCATTGTGCGCGGCGAGCGCCCCGCAGCACGCCTGCCCGGTCGGCACTGACGCGCCAGCCGTTCCGCGCCAGGACGCATCGTCGCGAGGTTCACCCGGTGGAACCACCGGTCCTGCACGCATCCGGAGAGCACGCGACGGTGCCGCGGACCTCGACGCCCGGCGATGGCTCGGTGACGCGGGGAGTCTCGCGAACGGGTACTCCCTGTGACGGCACGCTGCCCGAGCGGCCTTCGGCATGAACGGTCGCGCGATCGGTTGGAGCAGGGGCGGCCGTCCGACGAGCGGACGGGTGGGGAGCACCCAATGGAACCCGAGCCACCATCAACCGGTGAACGCAGCGTCCGGAGCGGCTCGACCTGCTCTCGGGCCGCTCTCCATCATCCGGCCGAACGGGACGTGGCGGAGGTGCGCGGGGCACAACACGTCCCTCGCATGCCCGGCACACGAGGCAGAGCATCCATGAAGCCCTGGACGGTCTCGGGTCGGGGACGGCGATCTCGCTCCTGGACGGCTTAATGCCGCATCCGTCCGCGTCCGCGGGGCAGATGCCGATTCTTCGCCCGTCAGGCGATATGCAGGTCGGGCAGTGCGGTGCAGGCACAATCCGCAAGCGACGCAGTCGTTGCAGGTCGGCGAGCGCAGGGGCGCTGGCGACCGGCGCGCCAGCCCGCCCACCATTACCGGGGAACCGATGAAGCGGGCTCCTCCGGGGAGCCCGGCCCCAACGGCGCGGCAGTGCGCGTCACCACGATTGGCGATGCCACGGCACCATCGTAAGGCAGCCGTGGTAGAACGCGGAGCACCGACGAGGAGTCGAACATGGACGTTGTCCCCCGCCTCCGAGCCACGACGCGCCGCCGGCCCCCGACCCAGCGGGCACGCGGCCACCCGGCGAACCGATCACCGAGCCGTGACCATCGTCACGATCGTCGCATGCGTGGCTCATCATCGCTGCGATCGGCGGCGCCGATGTGCCATCGCCGGCGGCGAGGCTGACGCCGCATCGGCAACCGCCGCAGCGCCGTCGCCCACCGCGGTTGCGCGCGCCGCAGACGATGGATGCTCACCCCGCCGCGTTCGTGGTCGTGCCTCACGTGGGCGCGCGGGCGATGGGCTGCCGGTCTCGTACTACGCCGTGACCCGCGACGGGAGGCCGATCACGATCACTGCCGCCCGAGCACACGACGACGCATCGATCGCGCGGTGACGCCTCGAGACCCGATACGTGTACGCGGTCGCGGCCGTCGCGCGCCGACGGCACGACGGGCTCTGACGCGTCGTCGTGGCCACGACGCCAACGGCGCCGCTCTCGACCGCTCCGCATCCGCGGGACGTTCAACGTTCACCTGCACGCCACGTCCCACTTCGGGCTCTCGAACTTCCACGGCGAGAACCAGACCGGCCGGATGGCGCATCCACGCCCACGTGCCCCAAGGGTCCATGCGACACGAAGCTGCGCCGACCTCCACCGGAAGGCCTCGTGCTCTCGCTCACCCGGTGGAGCCGCGTATCACGGGACCGTCTCGGTCAGCGGGATCGTGACGTGCGGCGGCGCCGACGTCACGTCCACCTTCACGGTCGGCCTCCATGCCACGGATGCCGGCGCCGTCCGCGACCGGTGGGTCGTGACGAAGGTGCAGGGGACGATGACGCAAAGCGAGTCGGCACAGCTCGGCTGTATCGGCGTCGGGCGCCACGTACTCGGTGCACGGTTCGTTGGTCCAGTAAGACGGATCGGATGGCTGGTCGCGATGCCCGGCTGGCTGGCCGTCGCTCGTCGCCGGGGCTAGCGATCACGCCGCACGAACGATGGTCGCAAGCCACGCCTGCGCCTGGAGCTCGGGCAGGTTCGTGACGAAGGTCGCGGCGACGATGTCGCTCACGTCCCAGCCGTCGGCGAACGAATCCCTGAGCTCCTGTTCGTCACGCGCGCGAGGGCCGAATGATCCCGGCTGACGATCGCTGAAACAGAGGAGATGCAGCACGCCGCCGAGCTCGAGGGACCGACGCCAGGCTGGCGACGTAGACCGGTCGCTCGGGGTCATCGAAGACGTGGAAGACGCCGCAGTCGAGCGCGGTTCGGAAGCGCAGGCCCAACGCCCCGAGGGCGAGCGCGTCGGCCACGAGGAACTCGGCGGAGATCCTGCGTTCGGAGGCTTTGGCCCTGGCCGCATCGACCGTGGCGGCGATGCGTCGATGCCGAGCACCTCGAGCCCGCGCGACGCCAGCTCGAGCGCGTTCTCGCCGGTGCCGCAGCCGACGTCGATCACGGGCTCGGCGAACCCGCCCCTTCGGCGATGCGAACGACCTCGGGCTGCGCACGACCGATATCCCACGGCGGACGCCGGCGTACCATCTCGTCGAAGCCACATCATCGGGCGGCCTGGACATGCCCGCATCTTGCCACGGGTCTTTCCGTCGGTCGTGGCTCACCGTCCGCACAGGTCCCGACTTGACCGTACCTGCCTACCGGGGCGTATGTCCGTAACCGACCCCTTTCGGGAAGGAGACTGCAATGGCGACCGATCTCACGATCAGCGTCGAGGACCAGTTCGGGAGGCCTCGCCAGCATCGGCGAGGCGCTCGGCAAGGCCGGATCAACATCGAGGGCCTGCTCGGCATCGGCTTCGAGGGACGCGGGATCATCCACGTCTGCGTCCAGGACGGGGCCGGGCGCGCAAGGCGCTCGAGGGCGCCGGCGTCAAGGTCGAGGGCGAGGCCGACGCGATCCTCGGGCCCCGTGCAGGGGCCGAGACGCCCGGCACGATGGGCGCGATGGCGTCAGTGATCGCGGACGCGAAGTATCAACGTCCGCGCGGTGTACCTGGCGACGGGCTCCTCGTGTCGTCACTGGTGACCGACAGACAACGCGAAGCTCAGGTGGAGCTCATGAAGAACATGTAGCCCCGCGTGGTCCCAGCATCGAGCGGGCGGCCCCGCCGAAGGCGGGCCGCCCTTGCTTCTCCCGATAGTCTTGCCGCTCGTGAACCTCCACGCGTCCGCGAAGTCGTCGTCGTCGTTCACGGAGTCGGCGATCCGCGAGATGACGAGGCTCGCCGCCGTGCACGACGCGATCAACCTCGGACAAGGCTATCCCGACTTCCCGGCGCCCGAGGAGGTGAAGGAGGCGGCCCGCGCGCGCGATCGCCGAGGACCACAACCAGTACCCGATCACGTGGGGTGTGCCGGCGTTCCGCGAGGCGATCGCGGCGACAGTACGCGGCGCGACTACGGCATGGACGGTCGACCCGAGACCGAGATCTGCGTGACGTGCGGTCGCACCGGAGGCGATGGCCGCGCATGCCTCGGCGATGCTCGATGCGGGCGACGAGGTCGTCGTCTTCGAGCCGTTCTACGAGAGCTACGGGCCCGACGCGATCCTGTCGGGCGCGTCGCCGCGGTACGTGACGCTGCACGCGCCCGACTGGTCGTTCGACCCGGACGAGCTGCGCGCGGCGTTCGCGTCCGCGGACGCGCGCGATCGTCGATCAACTCGCCGCACAACCCCACCGGCAAGGTGTTCACCGCGCGACGAGCTCGATCGACGATCGCGGAGCTGTGCCTGCGAGCACGACGCGATCGCGATCACCGACGAGATCTACGAGCACATCACGTACGACGGCGCGAGCACATCCCGATCGCGACGCTGCCGGGCATGCGCGAGCGGACCGGTCACGATCAGCGCGCTGTCGAAGACGTACTCGGTCACCGGGCTGGCGCGTCGGGTGGGCGATCGCGCCGCCGGCGCTGATGGCGGGCATCCGCTCGACGCACGACTTCCTGACGGTCGGCGGCCGCGGCGCCGCTGCAGCATCGCGGGCGTCGCGGCGCTCGGCTTGCCCGGCGACCTACTACGCGGAGCACGGACGGAGTACGCCGAGCGGCGCGACGCTGATGATGCGGGTCCTGCGGACGCGGGCTTCGCGGCGCAGCCGCCCGCAGGGCGCGTACTACGTGATGGCCGACGTCGCGTCGCTCGGGTTCGATGACGACGTGGCCGCGGCAGCGGCACTCGTCGAAGAGATCGGGCGTGGCGACGGTCCCGGGCTCCTCGTTCTTCTCGCGGCCGCGAGCTGGGGCACCACCTGCTGCGGTTCGCCGTTCTGCAAGAAGCTGGAGACGCTCGAGGCGGCAGGCGAGCGGCTGCGCTCGAGCCGCTAGCCTGCGTCCGAGGACGTGGTCGCCTCGCTGTCGACCACGATGCCGGCCGGGCGCCAGGATGCCCGCGGGATCGAACGCGGCTCTGATCCGCCGCTGGATCTCCGGCAGCCGGGACCGCTCCGGTCGCCGAGCCCGCCTGGTCCCTTGACGACCGGTGCGATGCCCGCCGAGCTCGGTCGCGCGCGCACGGAACGCCGCGAGCGCGTCTCGTCTTCGAGACGGGACCCACGCGACGCCGACGCCGACGCTCGCGCGGTAGCGATCGGTCCCGGTCGAGCAAGGCACCAAGGCGTGACGGCGCGACGCGCGCGCTTCGGCGACGATCGTCGCCTCCGGGAAGCAGGCGGCTCGGGAACGAAGTGTCGGTCTCCGACCGACATCGAGGCCATCGACCGCGCGGCGGTGGTCTGCTCCTCGACTTCCTCCGGCCAGCCCTCCAGCCGCACGACGCATCCGGTCCGGGCTCGGCGAGCACGGCGGCCGGCAACGGCACGGTCTCGAGCACCCGGCGGCCGAGCTCCAGGCCGCCGTCGTCGCTCACCAGCGTCCGGCGTCGGCCTTGCGGCAGCGGCCGCACCTTCAGCGCGACCTGCACGATCACGCCGAGGGTGCCGAGCGAGCCGGTCGAGCAGCCGGTGCACGTCGTAGCCGGTGACGTTCTTCACCGTGCGGGCGCCGGCTCTTGCACGAGACGCCCGTCGCCGCGTGACGACCTCCATCTCGACGACGGTGTCGCGCATCGTGCCCACGCGAAGCTGGCGGACCGTCGCGGCGCCTGCGGCGATCACCCCACCGACGGTCGCGTCGCCCGGGGCGTCGACCGGCCACTCCTGGCCGCCCTCGGCCGAGCATCGGTCTGGAGGTCGTGGATGCGCATCCCGGCCTCGACCACGCAGAGCATCTCGGCCGGGTCGTACGCGACGCCGGTCGTCGAGCACCGTCGTCCACAGCTCGGCGTCGACCTCGACTCGGGTTGCCCTTGTCGATGTGCGTGCCGTCCGCCGACGATCAAGCAGCGCGCGTCTCCGCGGCGCTCGCGCGTCCGCAGCGCGTCGGCGACGTCGCGCTTCGAGTGCGGGTGGATCAGATCCACGTGCCCTCCGGAAGCGCCGCGGCCCGTCGGCGCGCCGAGCGCGGCCGCCGCGTAGTCGCCGCACCGCGCGCCGTCGGGCAGCACCTTGCGCGGGTTCATCCGCCCGTCGGGGTCGAAGGCCGCTCGGACGCACGCCTGCGCGTTCAGATCCTCGGCGGTGAACACGAGCGGCATGAAGTCGCGCTTCTCCAGGCCGATGCCGTGCTCGCCGCTGAGCGACGCCGCCCGCGTCGACGCACAGCCGGACGAGCTCGTCGGCTCGCCGCACAGCACGCGCTCGAGCGTTCCGGGCACGCGCCGGTCGAACGAGAACAGCGGGTGGAGGTTGCCGTCGCCGGCGTGGAAGACGTTCGTGACGATCAGGTCGTGGCGCTTGCGCGATCGCGTAGACGCCCGCCGAGCACCTCGGCCAGCTTCGTGCGCGGCACGACGCAATCGTGCAGGTGGTAGTGGCGGCGCGATCTGCGCGATCGCGCCGAACGCCGACTTCCGGCCCTTCCACAGCAGGGCGCGCTCCGTCGTCGTCGGCCGCGACGCGGATCGTGCCGACGCCGTGCTCGCGCGCGCCGCGGCCTCCACCTCGCGGCGTCTGCGCCTCGACGCCCGCCGCGAGACCGTCGACCTCGACGAGCAGGACCGCGGCGGCGTCGGTCGGGTAGCCCGCGTGCGCGAAGCTCTCGACGGCCCGGACGATGCCGCGGTCCATCATCTCGAGCGCCGCGGGCACGACGCCGCGCGCGATGATCGCCGACACGGTCGCCGCGCAGTCGTCGACGTCGCGCGAAGTCCAGCAGCATCGTGCGGACGGCGGGCGGGAGCGGCGTGAGCCGCACGCACGCCGCGCGCCACGATGCCGAGCGTCCCTTCCGAGCCGACGACGACTCCGCGCAGGTCGTAGCCGGCGCGCCGCGGGCCCTTCGCTCCGACCAGGCGCTCGACGGTCCCGTCCGGCAGCACGACGTCGAGCGCCGAGGACGTGCGCGCGACGGTCACGCCGTAGGCGAGGCAGTGCGGGCCGCCGGCGTTCGTGTTCACGTTGCCGCCGATCGAGCTGACCTGCTGCGACGACGGGATCGGGCGCGTACGTGAAGCCGGTCGGCGCGAGCGCGTTCGACAGGTCGAGGTTGAGCAGACGCCGGGCTCGACCCAGGCGAGACGGTCCTCGGGCCGAACCTCGAGGATCCGGTGTCATCTTGGCGGTGACGACCACGAGCGCGTCGCCGATCGGCGTGGCGCACCCCGGCCAGGCCGGTGCCGCTGCCGCGCGGCACGACCGGCGAGGCCGTGCCGCGCGGCCACCCGCATGCACGCGACGATGTCGTCGCGCCGAGCGGACGAACACGACGAGCGCCGCGCTCCCTTCGACCATCGACGCGTCTCGCGCGTACAGCCGCAACGCGAGCGGGTCGTGCAGGCACCGCGTCGGCGCCGAGGGCCGCGCGACGAGCTCATCGCGTGCGGCGTCCAGGCTCGGCCACGGCTCGTAGGCTACGTCGGTGATGGCGACCTGGGCGGAGTTCGCGAACGCCGACCCCGACCTCGCGGCGTTCGGTCTCGAGCGGATGAAGGGCCGGATCGTGTATCAGGCGACGCTCCGGCTCGATGGCTCGCCCCGCGTCCACCCGGTATCCCTGCGGATCGCGGCCGGTCTGCTGTGCGTCTCGTTCCGGGGCCACCGAGCCCCAAGCTCCGGGAGGTCGCTCGGGACGCGCGGTACGCGCTGCACACGCGCGCTACCGTGGGAGGACCACGTGGGCGAGCTACGGCGAGTTCATGGCTCGCGGATGGCTCGAGCAGCATCTCGCCGTCGCACCCGGCCGTCATCGCTCGGCCGGGCAACACGCCTCTACGACCTCGTGCACTACGCGTGCTCGATCGAGGAGGCCGTGGCCACCGAGTACACGGATGAGGAGTTGCCGGCCTACCGGCGGTGGAGGTCGCCCTCAGGCGACGCGGCCGGCTGAGCCGTCTGGCGCTTCGAACGGCAGCCCGGCGGACTCCCAGGCTTCCATCCCGCCCTCGACGTTGTGGCGCCTCGAACCCGCGCGCCTGCAGCATCATCGTCGCGAGCTCGCTGCGGTTGCCGGAGCGGCGCATCACGGCGACGGGCTTCGATGGGTCGAGCGCGGGGCCCCCTCCCGCCATGAGGGTGTTCAACGGGATGTGGACCGCGCCGTCGACGCGTCCCGCGTCCCATCTCGTTCTGCTCGCGGCAGTCGACGAGTTGGATGTCGGCGAGGCGGTCGTACACACCCTTGACGTTCGAGAGGTCGTCGTCCATGTCGAGCCAGGCTACCAGCGGCCTCGCGGTCAGCCGGTCTCGAGCGCTTCGTCGAACGCGCGATACGCGACGCCCGGCCCAGGAGGACGAACCGCACCTCGCCCACCGCCGTGTCGGCGTCCCGCACCGCGTCCAGCGCGACGGCCGCCGCCTCCCGCACGGGGTAGCCGTGCGCGCCCGTCGAGATCGCCGGGAACGCCACCGTCGCCGCGCCGAGCCTCGTCCGCGACGCGCAGACACGCCAGGTGGCACCGAGCGAGGAGCGACGCCGGATCGCGTTCGCGCCGGTAGATCGGCCCGACGGTGCGATCACCCACCGGGCGGGCAGGTCGCCGGCGCGTCGTCGCGACCGCCTCACCGACCGGCAGGCCGTCCGGGTAGCGTTCGCGTCGGAGCTCCCGGCAGCGCGTCGAGTGATCGTGTCCCCACCACGGCGGTGATCGCACCGTCCACGCCGCCGCCGCCGAGCAACGTCGCGTTCGCCGCGTTCACGCATCGCGTCGGCGTGCTCTTCGTGATGTCGCCCTCGACGAGCCTCGATCCGCGGCATCCAGCTATCGTAGGTCGATGCTCACCCGGGGGTCTGTCGCGCGATCGTCTGTCTCGCCGCGAACCCGTCGATCGACAAGCTGTTCGAGGTCGATCGACTGCATCAAGGGCGACATCCATCGGCCGCTCGGGGCTGGTCGCGACGGCCGGCGGCAAGGGTCTGAACGTGGCGCGCGCCGCGCACGTCGCTCGGCGGCGAGGCGACCGCGGTCAGCTCTGTTGCGCGGGCATGCCGGGAAATGGCTCGAGGAGCAGCTCTCCGCCGAGAGGCGTTCGCGGGAGTTCGTGTGGACGCACGGCGAGAACCGTTCGTCGCTGTCGGTCGCGGACCGCGAATCGGGTGGGCTGACCGAGTTCTACGAGCACGGATCGGTGGTCCCGACCGCCGCGTGGGTCGAGCTCGATGCACGCGGTACGCCTCGCTGTTCCCCGCGCTCGGGTGGCTCACGATCAGCGGCTCGCTCCTCGCGGCGCACCGGACGAGGGCTACCGCGACCTGGTCGTCGAGGCGCGGGCCGCAGCGGCTCGTGGTCGCCGTCGATTGCGAAGGGGACCGGCTCCGGCTGCGCGCTCGAGGCGAAGCCCGACATCGTCAAGGTGAACTCGACCGAGGCGCGCGAGCTGCTGGGCGTTCCGACCGCCCGGCACGAGAGAAGCGCTCACCGCCGCCCGGAAAGCTGCGCGACCTGGCGGGTGGCGACGGCCATGCGGCCATCGTGACGAGGGGCGCCGAGGGGGTCGTGCTCGCGGCTCCCGACGGCACCCTGTACGAGGGGATGCTCTACGTTCGCGGTCGCTACCCGGTCGGGAGCGGCGATGCCTTCCTGGCAGGTCTCGTCACGGGGCTCGATGCCGGTCTGGGCTGGGACGACGCGCTCTGCCGGGCCCTCGGCGCGGCGACGGCGAACGCCGAGATCCCCGGCGCCGCGCGGCTGGATCCCGCGCGCGCCGCGGAGCTCGGCTCCCAGGCGCAGCGTTCGGATCCTCTGAAGCCTCTACCCCAGGCTCGTGTCCCACTCCAGGAGGACCTTGCCGCTCTCACCGATCCGGCGACCGCGAAGGCCCGTTCGAACTCGTTCCAGGGGAACCGATGCGTGATGACCGGCTTCACGTCCAGACCGGACTGGAGCATCACGGTCATCTGGTACCAGGTCTCGTACATCTCGCGGCCGTAGATCCCCTTGATCGTGAGCATGTTGAACACGACCTGGTGCCAATCGATCGCGATCTCGGTGTCGGGGATCCCGAGCATCGCGATGCGGCCCGCCGTGGGCCATGTTGTCCACCATCGCGTGGAGCGCGGCGGCGTTCCCGACATCTCCAGGCCGACGTCGAAGCCCTCGACCATGCCGAGCTCCTTCTGCACGTCGTGGAGATCGCGCTCGGTCGGGTCGATCACGCAGCGTCGCCCCCATCCGCTCGGCGAGCGCGCGGCGGTACGGCGTTCGGCTCGCTCACGACGACGAACCGGGCGCCGGCGTGTCGGACGACGGCGGCGGCCATGCAGCCGATCGGCCCCGCGCCGGTGATCAGGATGTCCTCGCCGAGGACCTCGGTGGACAGCGCGGTGTGCACCGCGTTGCCGAACGGGTCGAAGATCGCCGCGACCTCGGGGTCGACGTCGTCGGCGTGCTTCCAGACGTTGGTCATGGGCATCGCGATGCAGCTCGGCGAACGCGCCCGGCCGCTGCACGCCGACGCCCTCGGCGTTCGCGCAGAGGTGCCGTCGTCCGGCCAGACAGTGCCGGCACCGGCCGCAGACGACGTGGCCCTCGCCGCTCACCCGGTCGCCCGGGAGGAAGTCGTTCACGTTGGAGCCGACCGCGACGATCCGCCCCGCGAACTCGTGCCCGATCACGAGCGGCGTGACGACGGTCTCTCTCGCCCAGGCGTTCCAATCCCAGATGTGGAGGTCGGTCCCGCAGATCCCGGTCCGCTCGACGCGGATCAGGACGTCGTTGATGCCGATCGTCGGCTCTGGAACGTCTTCCGAGGCGGAGACCGACCTCGTCCGCATGCTTCACGAGCGCTTTCATGTCGAAGCGAGATTACCTGCGCCCTGTCGCGACCACGTCCGGTCACTCTGTCGGCGGTGAAGATCGGTACGCCGCAGTCGCTTTGACAGACCGTCGGATCGCTGGGAATGATGGGAGGTGCCGACGACTCGGAGAGGGGTTCCGTCATGCGCCGATGGACCGGGCCGGTCACGATGCTCGTGCTGCTTCTCGTTCCTCGCGGTGGGTCCGATCACCCACACGCCCCGCGCCGAGGCCGACTGTGGCTCCGCAGGGTGCGCCGTCGCCCGTGGCCTGCAACACGCACGCCGGCGCCTGCTGGAAGCCGGCGACGAACGCGCGCTGGCAGTACCAGCTCGAGGCCGCGAGGGACAAGTCGGGCAACTGTCTGTACACCTCGACCGGCGGGATCAACGTGAACATCAGCGGAACGCCGTTCACCGGCGGCGCTTCGGTCAAGCCGTCCGTGTTCGACATCGACTTCCAGACCGACGGCGCGTGCACCGGGGGCACGATCACGCAAGAGAACGGCGCCGCCGTCGCTGCCATCCATGCGAACGGAGCCAAGGCGATCTGCTACATCGACGCCGGCGGCGCCGAGAGCTTCCGACCCGACTACCCGCAGTACCAAGCGTTCAACGCCAACTGCAACGGGTGCCTGTTCGGCAGGCCGATCGGCGGCTTCCGGAACGAGTTCTGGCTCAACATCAACAACGACCTGGGACAGCGCACGTTCATCCTGGGCGAGATCGAAGCGCCTCGACCGCTGCCGCGGCGGACGGGTTCGACGGCGTGGAGATGGACGTGGTCGACGCGTGGTCGAACCGAACCGGGCTTGACGATCAGCGCCGGATACGCAGCTCCTGTTCAACACGGCGCTCGCGAACCTCGCGCACAGCAAGGGGTTCACGGTGGCCCTGAAGAACGACGTCGAGCAGGTGCCCGACCTCGCGCCGTACTTCGACTACGCGATCAACGAGCAGTGCGAGCAGTACTCGGAGTGCGGCAACTACACCGACGTACTTCGCGAGCGCGAACAAGGCCGTCTTCCAGGTCGAGTACAAGCTGAAGACGTCGCACGTTCTGCCCGCCGGCGAACGCCGCGAACCGCAACGCGATCATCAAGACCTACGACCTGCTCGATCTGCCCTGGACGCCCTGCCGCTGAGCGGCGTCATCCGACGTCGACCGGCGCGGTGAACTGGGGGAGCCAGCGCGCCTCGGCCTCGAGCATCCGGTCGACCATCTCGTGGATCTTCGGGAGCGTCTGGACGGCGCCGGTGAGCGGATCGAGCGCCACGGCCGCGTGGACGAGGTCGCGGTCGCCGGTCATCGCGGCCTCGACCGCGAGCCGCTGCACGTTGATCTGCACCTGGTTCAAGCGCGGCGCACGCCGGCGGGAGCGTCCCGTACGGGACCGGGCGCACACCGATCGGCGTCGACCCGGCACGCGACCTCGACGCAGGCGTCGCGCCGGCAGGTTGTCGATCAGGCCGTCGTTCCGGACGTTCCCGTAGACCGATCCGCTCGGTGCCGGTGACGAGGCTGTCGATGATCGGCGCGGCGAACTCACCTCCGTGGACGGATCCCGTTCGCTCTGGCGTCCGCCACGATCTCCGCGTTGCTCTCGGTCGCGTCGGAGGACCGCGAGACCTCGAGGTAGTTCCACCGTCGGTCCAGGTACTCGTCGACGAGCTCCGGCGTCTTGCGGAACCACGCCCAGTACTCGCTCGCGTGGTGGCTCGATTCGGTGTGGAAGTACCCGGTCAGCAGCATCAGCTCGGTGCGGACCCGCTCGATGCTCTCGTAGGGGTCGTCGGAACGCGCGAGCAACGGCATCGTCCGGTCGACGTAGCGCGCTCGCATCACCTCGCGGATCTTCGGGATCAGGTCCTCGTCGCCGCGGCGGAACTCCGTGAACCACGCGGTGTGGTTGACGCCGGCGCACGCGAACGTGACCTCGTCGTACGGGACGCCCAGCTCGCGCGCCAGCAGCTCGACGTTCCCTGCACGCTGTGGCAGAGCCCGACGATGCGGACGCCGAGCAGGTCGGTCGCCCAGCAGTTGATCGCCATCGGGTTCGCGTAGTTGAGGAGCAACGCGTCGGGGCAGATCCGGAGCATCGCCTCGGCCACCTCGCGGAGCGCGGGAACGGTCCGCAGCCCGCGGAAGATGCCGCCCGGGCCGAGCGTGTCGCCGACCGTCTGATCGATCCCGTACTCGCGCGGGATCTCGATGTCGAGCGCGTACGCCTCGACGCCGCCCGACCTGGAAGACGCGTGATCGCGACGTCGGCGCCGCGAAGCGCATCGCGCAGCGTGCGCCGCGACCTCGACGCGCGCCGGGAGCTCGCCCGAGTTCGATCAGCTCCGCGGGCGGACACCGCGGTTCGCTCGGCGGACGGGACATCGATGTCGAACAGGACGATCGTCGACGACCGCAGCGCCGGGAACGACAGGATGTCCCGGACGAGCTCCATCGGGAACACCCATCCGCCCGCGCCGACGATCACGATCCGCGGGCCGTCGGCCGTCATCGACCGATCGCCTCGCGCGTCCGCAGGTCGAACAGGTGCACCCGTTCCGGAACGACCCCGAGCCGCATCCGCTCGCCCGGTGCGGGCTCGTCGGCCGGCTCGAAGACCGCCGTGATGCGCCGCTCGCGCCCCTTCCGCCACGAGCGGGATCTCGGCTCCCTCCTCCCGCACCGCTCTCGACGGCCGTCCCCGCCGTGGTCCCGTGGACGACGACCTCGTTCCCGAGCGGCTCCACGACGTCCACGACGAACTCGAGCGAGGACCGCCGTCCTGGGTCGGCCGGAGTCCTCGGGACGGAGGCCGACGGCGACCTCCGGCGCGATCGGGGCCGGACCACGGCAGCTCGAGCTCGCCGAGCCGGATGCGCCCGTCCGTGCAGTGCCCGCGGAGCAGGTTCATCGGCGGGCTCCCGATGAAGCCCGCGACGAAGAGGTTCTTCGGGTGGCGGTAGACGTCCTGCGGCTTCCCGATCTGCTGGACGCGGCCGTTCGACATCACGACGATCCGGTCGCCGAGCGTCATCGCCTCGACCTGGTCGTGGGTGACGTAGATCGTCGTGATGCCCAGGCGCTGGTGGATCCGCTTCAGCTCCGCGCGCATCTGGACGCGGAGCTTCGCGTCGAGGTTCGACAGCGGCTCGTCCAGGAGGAAGGCCTTCGGCTCGCGCACGAGCGCCCGGCCCATCGCGACGCGCTGGCGCTGGCCGCCGGAGAGCTGCGCCGGGCGGCGTCCCAGGAGGTCGTCCAGCCCGAGGATCGCGCTCGCCTCCCGGACGCGACGTTCGATCTCGGGCTTCGGCGTGTGCCGCTCCTTGAGCCCGAACGCGAGGTTCTTGTACACGGTCATGTGCGGGTAGAGCGCGTAGTTCTGGAAGACCATCGCGATGTCGCGATCGCGTGGCGTCACGTCGTTCACGATCCTGCCGCCGATCGCGATCGTGCCCGCACGTGAGCTTCTCCAGGCCGGCGACGAGCCGCAGCGCGGTCGTCTTGCCGCAGCCGGAGGGGCCGACGAGGATCAGGAACTCGCCGTCGCCGACCTCGAGCGTGAGGTCGTCCAGCGCAGCGACGCTTTTCGAGAACCGCTTCGTGACGTGCTCCAACCGAACGTCGGCCACCGCTACCCCTTGAGCCCCGTCGTCGCGATCCCGCGGATGAAGTACCGCTGGGCGAAGAAGAACAGCAGCAGGACCGGGATCATGCTCATCACGTTCGCCGCCATCAGCAGGTTCGGTGTTCGTCTGGTGGGCGCCTGGAAGGTGGCGAGGCCGAGCTGGATCGTCATGTTGTTCGGGCTGTAGATCGTGATCAGCGGCCAGAGGAAGTCGTTCCAGGTCCACATGAACGCGATCACCGCGAGGGTGGCGAGCGCCGGTCCCGACAGCGGCAAGACGATCTTGAACAGCACCCCAGCCGCGAGGCGCCGTCGATCCTCGCCGCTTCCTCGAGCTCGATGGGCAAGCGTCCGGAAGAACTGGCGCAGCATGAAGATCCCGAACGCGCCGGCGAGGTTCGGCAGGATCAGCGCTCCCGAGCGTGTCGATCAAGTCGGAACGTCCGCACGATCAGGAAGGTCGGGATGATCGATCACCTGGAACGGGACCATCAGCGTCGCGAGGATCAGGACGAACACGACCTCGCGTCCGAAGAACCTGGATCCGGGCGAACGCGTAGCCGGCCAAGCTGCAGAACAGCAGGTTCCCCGCGACGCAGGCGATCGTCACGAGCAGCGTGTTGACGAACCACCTGGCGAACGGAGCCTGCTGGAGCACGTCGGTGTAGTTCCGGAACTCGGAGCGACGTCGGCGACGATCGTCGGGGGATAGTGGCGTGTCTCGTCGAGGGTCTGGAGCGACGTGACGAGCATCCAGACCAGCGGGATCACCATCACGACGGCGATCGGGATCAGCACGAGGTGCCACGAGCTGAACAGGAACCGTCCCGTCGTCGGCTGTCCCGTCGGCTCCTCCGCGGCGCGCGCCGCCAGCTCGATCGTCTGGATCTCGCTCATGGCGCGTAGTGCACCATCCGCTTGCCGACGAGGAGCTGAGCGACCGTGAGCACCAGGATCACCGCGAACAGCACGTACGCGATCGCCGCCGCATACCCGGCGATGCCCTGTTGGAACGCGAGCTTGAACAGGTAGAAGACCGGCACGTACGTCGCCGTGCCGGGCCGCCGTTCGTCGCGAGGTAGACCTCGTCGAACAGCTGCAGGGCGTTGATCGACGACCAGACGACGAGGAAACAGCGTCACCGTGGCCGAGCAGCGGAAGGGTGACGTTGCGGAAGATGCCCCAGTTCCCCGCGCCGTCGATCTCCGCCGCCTCAACGAGCTCGCGCGGGATACCCTGCAGCGCAGCCAGATAGACGATCACGTTGAAGCCGATCCACCCCACACCGTCATCGCGACGATCGAGTAGAGGGCGCCGTTCGAGCTCGTGAAGAAGGCGAACGGGCCGAGGCCCACCTTCCCGAGCAGCCAGTTGGCGAGGCCGAAGTTCGGGTCGAAGACCCACAGGAAGATGATCACGGTCGCGATCGTCGAGACGACCACGGGAACGAACACCGCGGTGCGGTAGACGCGGATCCCGCGGATGGGCCGGTTCAACGCGACGGCGGTGAGGAGACCGCCCGGCGACCGAGAGCGGGACGAACAGCACGGTGTAGATCGCGCTGTGGACCATCGATTGCGCGAAGTAGCGGATCCTTCGGGAGCGCGCGGTAGTTCGCCGAGCCCGACCCAGTGCGGTGAGGCGAGAGCAGGTTCGGTCTTCTGGAACGACAGGAAGCGCCGACCACACGATCGGGATCGACCCGAACACGACGATCAACAGCACGGCCGGGGAGGCGAACGCCCACCCGACGACGTGGTCGGACGTCATCGCCGCGCCGAACGTTCGCGCCCCGGATCGCCATCGGCCTACGTCGAGTATCGCGAGGGCGCCGTTCGCCTGGTCGCGCCGCCTGGTTCAGCGCATCCTGCGGCGACGCCTGGCCCTGCAGGATGCTCACGAGCGCGAGCCCGAGGAAGCTGGAGACCTGCGGGTACTGCGTGATCTGCGGCCGCGCCTTCGTGACGTTGGCCAGGTTCTGGCGCGAAGGCCCCGACGCCCGGGAACTTCGTGTCGAGCGCGGAGAAGCCGGGCATCTGCTCGACCGACGCCCGCGATCGGAGGTGGCTCGTCGCGAGGTCGAGTCCTTGAGGACGTTCTCGGGCGACGCCATGAACTGCAGGAACTCCCACGGAGGCCTCCACGCGGTCGGGGCCGTTGTCGAAGATCACCCAGTTGTCGGGGCCGGCGATCGTGATGTGGCTGCCGCCCGGGTCGAACGACGGCATCTGCTGCACGCCGTAGTTCACGTCGGGGAACGCGGAGAGGTCCCACGGTCCCGTGATCAGACATGCCGATCTTGCCGGAGTTGAAGAGGTTGCGTGTACTGGCCGGAGTCCGGGTGGAAGTCGAGGTAGAGCGATCCGTCCTGCTGCATCTGCTGGAGCATCGTCGCGGCGCGGACGCCCGGCCGGCGAGTTGAACGCGGCCTGCGTGTTGTCCGCGTTCAGGATGTCGCCGCCGGCCTCCCAGAGCATCGCCTCGAACTGCCAGACCATCGTCTCGCTTGCGTCGGCCGGGAACACGAGCCCGAACACCTTGTTCGCGGGGTCGGTCGTCGCCTTCGCGGCGGCACGCACGTCGTCCCAGGTCCAGTCCGGCGTCGGCGTCGGCACGCCCGCCTTCGCGAAGAGATCCTTGTTGTAGACGATCGCCAGGTTGTCCACGAGCGCCGGGATCGCCAGGACGCGGCCGTCGACGGTCGCGACCGCTCGTTCACCCTCGAAGAAGTCGTTCCAGTCGAACGAAGGATCCTGCACGCGCTGGGTCAGATCGACGAGCTTCGGTGCCGTGGCGAGCTGCGGCATGTTCGTCCCGTACTGGTAGGAGATGTCCGGCTGCTTGCCGCCCTGCAGCGCGACCGTCGCCTTCTGCAGCGCGTTGTCGCTGTTGACGTACTGGATGTCGATGTGGATGTTCGGATGCGCCGCCTCGAACCGGGTCACCATGTCCTGGATCGACAGGTACTCCTGCGATTGTTCCACGGGCGGCGGCGGGCGTATAGCCCATCCACATCGTGAGGCTGACGTCTCCCGTCACCGAGCCGCTCGCGGTGGCGGTGCTGCTGCTGGAACTGCAGGCGCTCGCGATCACCACGAGCGCCAGCGGGACGACGAGCCACAACCGTTTCATCCTGTACCTCCCATCGGGGCATCCATCCGCACCGCGTTCGTGAGCGCACCGATGCGCTCGATCTCCACGGTCACCTCGTCGCCGTCGCGGAGCCACCGCGGCGGCGTCCTCGCCATCCCCACGCCGGGTGGGGTCCCGGTCGCGATGACGTCGCCGGGTTCGAGGCTGATCGTGCGGGTCACGAACGCGATCAGCTCGGCGACCCCGAAGATCATCTGCGCGCGTCGAGGAGTCCTGCAGGGTCTCGCCGCCGACCTCGCACCGGATCCGAAGCGCCTGCGGATCGGGGATCTCGTCGGGGTGACGAGCCACGGCCCCATCGGCGGGAACCCGTCGATCGCCTTGCCGAGGAGCCACTGCGACGACCGGAACTGCAGATCGCGTGCCGAGACGTCGTTCACGCAGGTGTAGCCGGCGACGTGCTCGAGGGCGCTCCGTTCGTCCACGCGATGAGCCTCGCGACCGATCACGACGCCGAGCTCGGCTTCGTAGTCGGGCTGTTCGACGGCCGGCGGGACGGCGATCGGCTCGCCCGGGCCGGTCACGCTGTTGGCGAACTTGGCGAACAGGACCGGCTCATCGGGGATCGGCTGTCCGGACTCCTCGGCGTGATCCCGGTAGTTCAGACCGACGCAGATGACCTTGCCGGGTCGCGGCACCGGCGCTCGGAGGCGCACGGAGGCGAGCGGGACCGCCGAGCCCGTCTGGACGTGTCCGGTGGCGAGGAACCGAACGAGGTCATCGCCCATCGGCACGATCGCGCCGTCCTCGACTCGGCCGAACCCGCCTTCGTACGAGACCAGCTTCATCCGAGCTCCAGGAGGACCTTGAACGGCCGTCCACGGTCGGCGAGATCCTCGAACGCAGCTTGTCCGTCGGCGAGCGGGACGCGCGTGAGCCATCCGTCGGCGGTGAGCGCCCGCCGGCGAGGAGCTCGAGGGCGCGGGAGAAGTCGAGGTCGGTCCAGGCGTATGACCCGGTGATCGTCGCCTCCTTGCCGAGGACGGTGAAGTAGTCGACCTCGCCCCGGGGCGCACCGAGCCCGATCTCGAAGATGCGTCCGCCCGGGCGGACCGCCTGAAGGCCGAGCGCCCAGGTCGCTTCGAAGCCGGCGGCGTCGATCACGACGTCGGCGCCCCACCCGTCCGTCGCGGCCGTGACGGCCGCGAGGCGCGTCGTCGCTCGGGGACGCCTCGCGCCCTGCGCGACGGCGAACGCCAGCCGCTCGGGGTTCGTGTCCGTGACGATCACCCGGCTCGCGCGATGGAGGAACGCGGCACGAACCATGAGGGCGCCGATCGGTCCGGAACCGATCACGAATACCACGTCGCCCTCACGGACGGCCCGTTCGGTGACGTGCTCGGCGTTCGCGAGCGGTTCCGTGAGCACCGGCGACGTCGTCGGCGAGCTCGGGCGGCACGGGAACGGCCGCCGTCGCCGGGACCGCGAACCGCTCCGCGAAGCCCCGGCCAGGTCGCGGCCGACCAATCGCCCCTCGCGGCAACGGTTGATGTCGCCGGCGCGACACGCGTCACATCTGCCGCAGGACAGGATCGGCTTCAGCACCACCCGCTGGCCCAGCCGCTCGGGATCGACGCCGCTCCCGACGGCTCCGATCCGCCCGACCGTCTCGTGACCCATCACGAGCGGGAGGGATCCGGCGCGGACTGGCCTCCCGGAACCCGTGCAGATCCGACCCGCAGATGGCCGAGACGACGGAGTCGATCACCACGTCGCCCGGGCCGGCGGCGGGATCCGGCACCTCCTGCAGCTCCATCCGCCGTGGCCCGAGGTAGACGAGCGCCTTCATCGTGCTCGCCCCGCGACCAGGACGAACGGGGTCTCCCGGGGAGGGACCATGACGGTCACCGCGCGGTCCTCTTCCTCGGCGGCCTCCACGACCTCGGGCGCCGAGCCGAGGTTCTGCGTGAACAGGTCGTAGTGCATCGGGATCAGCGTCTCGGAGCCGATCGTTGCGGCGAGCCACGCGGCCTCGCGTTCGTTCAGGTTCCCAACGATGCCTCGGGCCTCGCGCTCGGCGTGGCGACCGTTGATCGGCAAGAGGGCGATGTGCGGTCGAAGCGCCCCGACCGTGGCCTCCATCCCCTCGTAGTGGATCGTGTCCCCGGCGTGGTAGATGCGGACGCCGTCCAGCTCGAGCACGAACCCGACGAACCGGATCAGTCCCCCGGAGAGCTCCTCGCCGAAGCCGTACGCGTCCGCCATCGTGACGCCGTGCCGGGCGCGGACGGGGCGAACGGCGATGCCGTCGAGCTCGTGGGTCTCGCCCGGCTGGACCCCGAGCACGCGATCCGTCGCGATCCCGGACTCGGTGACCATGTCGACGATCGGTGCCGGGACGACGAAGGTCGCGCCCGGTGACGCCTCCGCGATCGCGGGCGCGCTGCCCGCATCGAAGTGGTCGGCGTGCTCGTGCGAGCAGGAGACGAGATCGATGCCGGTTGCCGAGGCGGCCGGCAGCGCCGACTCGTACCGGCGCCCTTGGTGCGGCGACAGGAACGGGTCGATCGAGAGCGTCGTCTCCCGCGATCGGAGCGCGAATCCAGACTGGCCGAGCCAGGTGACGCCCACGCGACCGGAGCCCGTCGGGAGCTCGCGGAGCCGTCGAGCGGTGTCCGCACGGTCACATCACCGCCGTCTGTCCGCCGTCGATCACCAGGGCGGCCCCGTGGATGAACGACGCCTCGTCCGAAGCCAGGAAGGCGTACGCGGCCGCGACCTCCTCGGCGAGGCCACGACGCCGGAGCGGGATGTGCTCCCGCTCGTAGGTCTGGATCCACGCCTCGTCCTCGAGCCCGCGGTTGAGGGGCGTGTCGATGAAGCCCGGACAGAGGCAGTTCACGCGGATGCCGGCGGCCCCGAGCTCCACCGCCATCGTCCGGGTGAGCTGGAGGACCCCGCCCTTCGACGCGTTGTAGGCGGCGTAGAGCTCCTCGCCGCCGAGCGCGTTCGTGGACGCCATGTTCACGATCGCGCCGCCCGCGCCGTCGGCCGCCATCAGGCGGCCGACGGCGCGGCGACGAGGAACATCCCGCGGAGGTTGACCGCGATCGTTCGGTCCCACGCATCCGTGGCGGTCTCGAGGAACGGCGCTTTGTGCGCCACGCCGGCGTTGTTGATCAACACGTCGATCCGCGACAGGGACGCGGTCGCGCCACGGACGATCGCGTCCACGTCGGTCTCGATACTCACGTCGCCGGCGAGTCCGTCGATCGGTCCGAGCCCGGCGAGGGTCTGGCGCGTCTCCTTGAGCTCCGCCTCCTCGATGCCCGCCACGAACACCCGCGACCGTTCCTCGAGGAAGCGCCGCGCGGTCGCCAGGCCGATCCCGCTCGTGCCCCCGACGATCGAGCACGCCCTTGCCGTCGAGGCCGCGCATCACTGCACCTTGCCCCGCGCGGCGATCGCGATCTCGCGTACCACGACCCCGTTCCGGATCCCGAACGCCACGTCGAAGAGGTTGACCATGGAGCAGACGTGGAGCGGGATCACCTGGATGCGCTCGCCGATCCGGAGCTCGGCGTCGCCCACCAGGTGGCCGACGCCGTGCTCCTCGCTCGTGAAGTCCAGCAGCAGGTCGGGCCGGCCGGCGACGACGCCCCGCCCCGGGAAGGGCGGGCCGTCGCCCCCATCCGACGAGAAGGACTTCGTGCCGCCGTCGATCAGGAACCGTTCGGCGGTCGGCCGCGCGACGACGGTCGCAAGCACCCGCGCCGCGCACGTCTCCTCGGTCGCGATCCCCAGCCGCAGCTGCTGCACATCGTTGAAGACGTACGTGCCGGGGCGGATCTCGGTGACACCGGGGACCGCCGCGGCGATCCGGGCGGTCGGGGTGGATCCGACGCTGATCTCCCGGATGGGGAGCCCTCGCGTTCGCAGCGCTCGGCCGTATCGGTCAGGTCGAGCACTTCGCGTGTGGCGATCGTCCGGAGCTCGTCGGGGTCGCTCGCCCGGTACGCGTGACCCGCATGGGTCAGCAGCCCGACCACCGCGACGCCGGGGACGGACGCGATGTCCAGCGCGAGGCGCGCCGACGGGTCGCCGGCCGCCCGGCCCATGCGGAGCAACCCCGTGTCGACCTCGACGAGCACGGGGACGTCGCGTCCCAGGTCCTTGCCCACGCGACCGACGCCCTCGGCGACCTCGACGGCATCGAGGCTCACGCGCACATCCGCGCGTTCGAGCAGCTCTCGAAGACGGGTCAGCTTCCGTTCGCCGACGAGCGGGAACGCGATCAGCAGATCCTCGAGCCCGGCGTCGGCCATGACCTCGGCTTCTCCGAGCTTCGCGACCGTGATGCCGGCCGCCCCGGCCTCCACCTGCATCCGCGCGATCTCGGGTGACTTGTGGGTCTTCGTGTGCGGTCGGAGCCGGACGCCCGCGGCGCTGGCGACGGCAGCCATCTCGCCGATGTTCCGTTCGAGCGCGTCGAGGTCGACCACCAACGACGGCGTATCCAGCTCGTCGAGGTTCCATGCTCACCCGTTCGGCAGCCCGTTCGGCAGCGCGGAGTAGAGGACGGCGTCGATGCTCGACCAGGATGTCGCGGAGCTCCGCGCCCGTCGTGGTGCGCGCAGGTCGGGGGTTCGGTCGCGAAGATGCGCTCGTACGTCGCGTTGAACGCCGGGAACAGATCGATCGAGGACAGGAACGCCGAAACCTTGACCACGTCGAGCCAGACCGCCGCCGGCCGCGCGGCGGCGACCGCCGCGAGGTTGCGCAGGGTGTGCTCGGTCTGTTCCTCGATCGTGTCGCCTTGCACCTCGAGCGTCGCCGGATCCAGCGGGCCCCTGCCCTGAGATGAAGACGAAGTCGCCGGCGCGCAGCGCCTGCGAGTAAGCGCCGGTCCCGCGGGGCGCCCGTCGGTCCTGATCTCAGCGTTCGGGTCCACGCGCCTCCCGATCAAGCGCGTTCCGGTCAGACGGAACGCTGTTCTGCGGTGCTCGTTCCTCGCGTATCTTCACGGAACGGATGCCACCCGGTCAACCGAGGATGCGCCACCTCAGCCGGCAGCTCGAGGCGGCGCCCGGTGTGCGCGCGATCTCGCGGAGCAGGGACCGGACGACCTCGCGCATCCGAGCCGCGGGGAGGCGCTCCTTCGGTGCGGAGATCGAGATCGCCGCGACCGGACCATCCGCGCCGAAGAACACCGGTGCGGCGACGCACCGGACGCCGGACTCGGACTCCTCCATGTCCTTCGCGAAGCCGTCGGTCCTGATCCGTGCCATCTCGCGGGCGAGCGCGTCCGGCCGATCGATCGTCCGGTCGGTGGGCTGCGCCAGCGGGGCGTGCTCCGCCGCCCACGTGAGAGGCGCTCGCTGGTCGGATACGTCCACGCGAGCAGCGCCTTGCCGACCGCGGTGCAGTGAGCCGGGTTCCGCCCTCCGACCTTCGAGCTCAGCGCGATCGGCTGCGTCGGTTCGAGCTTGTCGACGTACACGACGTCGGCGCCGTCGAGCACGCCGGAGGTGGATCGTCTCGTTCAGCGCAGCCACCGCAGCCGCTCCAGCGTGGGCCGGAGCAGGACGGCGAACGTCCAGCCGCCCGTAGAAGTCGAACGCGATCCGCAGGAGCTCCGGGCCCAAGAGGTATCGGCCGTCCTCGCGCTGGGTCGCGAAGCCCGCTCGCGGAGCGCGGCGAGCGTGCGATGCAGCGAGCTCTTCGGCAGCGAGAGCGGGTCGCCAGTTCGTCCAGGAGGCTCCCGAACCATGCCGCCCGAGCGACCTCCAGCATGCGGATCGCGCGGTCGACGCTCTCGACGGCCGGAGCGGTGCGTTCGCCCATGTCCCGGATGCTATCCGATGCGTTCCGCCTCGCGGAACGCCGTTCACGTTCGACGGCCCGGCGACCGGCCTAGCCGGATGTCGTCGGGGATGAGCTCGGCGTGTGCCTCGATCAGGTCGTCGACCATCGAGACGATGTCGCTCGTCCGTGAGGGTCGCGCCGGTATTGGGGTCGAGCATCGCCGCCTGATACACCAGCTCGCGCGAGCCCTCGACGACCGCGCGGACGGTGAGCTCCACCACGTTCAGGAACGTGCGGTTGAGCTGCGAGGCACTGGGACGGGAGGCTCCCGATGCGCGTCGGACGCACGCCCCTCCCGTCCACCGACACCGGCACTTCGACGCACGCGTCCTCAGGGAGACCGTCGATGAGCTCCTCGTTCCGCACGTTGCCGTAGAGCTCGGTCGCCGTTCCCGTCTCGATCGCCCAGACGAACTGGGACGCGAGCTCGTCGTTCCGCTCGAGCTCGATCGCCGCTCCGGCATCCAGCGAGGCCTTCAGCTCGTCCCACTCCTGCTAAGTTGTCCTCGCTCCGGCAGGGTACTCGTCGACGGGGATCCGGAACCGTTCGATCCGGTCGTCGTGCGGAGGAACCACGGGACGTGACTCGGCGCTGTGTTCAGAGCTCTCGGTGAGGAAGTTACCCGAACCGCGCTTGAACAGCTCGACACGGACACGACGACCCGAGACCCTCGGGGTCGGCCGCGACGATGTCGCGGAGCCGCGGGCTACAGGTCCTCGTCCGTCGCCGCGTCGCGGAACTCGTACACGAAGCATTGGTGGTTGAACCCGGCCGTCCGGAACGCGATCCGATCCTCGGGAACGCCGACCAGTCGACGCGAGGAACGCGTGCGTGTCGCGCACGCTGTGGCAGACGCCGATCGTTCTGCGCGGCAGGCCACCTGGAGCCGCCCAGATCCCCACGGGACCATCGCCATCGGGTCTGTGTAGTTCAGGAGCAGTCCCTCGGGACAGCGCTCCGCCATCTCGTCGGCCATCTCGATCATCACGGGGATCGTGCGCAGGCCGCGCATGATGCGTCCCGATCCGATCGTGTCGGCGATCGTCTGACGCAGCCCGTAGCGTTTCAGGATCTCGGAAGTCGCGCAGCGTTGCCTCGTACCCACCGACCTGGATCTCGTTGATCGGGTAGTCGGCGCCGTCGAACGCGGACCGGCGGTCCGCGTGCGCAGAGACGACGTGGCCGGCGTCCAGCCGGGCGACGACCTGGTTCGCGGCGCGCTCGGCGTACCCCAACCGTTCCTCGTCGATGTCGTGCAACGCGAACTCCAGCGCGCCCGCCAGCTCCGGATACGAGCAGAGGTCCGTCAGGATGTTCCGCGTGAACTCCACGCTGCCGGCGCCGATGTATCGCGATCTTCGCCACGGCGCGAAGTCTAGAGCTGACGCGATGCATCGACCGCGGGTCCGGAACGCGAGCGCGGTGCAGGGCGTGTTCCTCACCATCGGACTCGCGATCGCCGCGTTCTTCCCGTTCCTCGCGCTGTACCTTCGCGACGCCCATGGGCTCGACGAGAGCCAGATCGGCCTGGTGCTGGCGTGCATGGCCGCCGCTCGCATGGTGGCGAACCCGCTCTGGGGTCATCTCTCCGACACGCGCATCGGACGGCTCACCGCGTTGCAGATCGGGCTCGCGGGGTCGGCCGCCGCCGCGTTCCTGGTGAACGCCGCGGCGGCCCTCCCGCGATCACCCTGCTGATGGTCGTGCAGGCGTTCTTCATGGACGCCCGAAGAGCCGAACATCGACGCGATCGCGTTGGAGCACCTGGGCGAGGACCGGATGTTCGACTACGGACGGATCCGGGGATGGTCGAGCCTCACCTACGCCGAGCGGGCTGTCCGCTGTTCGGCGCGATGCCTGCAGCGGTTCGGCATCCGGTGGGCGATGCCGCTGTACCGGGATCAGCGCCCTCCTCGGTGCTCGCCTGGAGCACCACGGTCGTCCGAGATCGTCCGCTTGCGGCCTCAGAGCGGCATGGCCGGCTGGGTTCGCTGGGGGCGGTCTTCCGTCACGCGCCTCGGTTCTGGGGGTTCCTCGTCGCGGCGGTCCTCGTGTGGACCGGGTTCAACGCCGCCTGGAACTTCATCGGACCGAGGATCGAGGATCAGGAGCGGCGGGCCGTTCCTGATCGGGCTGGGAACGGCCCTGGGCGGCGTCGTCGAGGTCCCCGTGATGCGAGGCTCCTCCCGCCTGCAACGCCGGTTCGGGCTGCGCGACTCGTCTATATGGCCGGGTGCATCGTGTACGGCCTGAACCTTCCTGCTGTGGGGTTCCGTCTCCGATCCGACCGATCCTGTCGTTGCTCGCGGTGTTCGAGGGCATCGGGTTCAGTCTCTTGTTCACGACCGGCGTGGTGATCGTGGGCAGAGCTGCTCCCGCGCTCCGCTCTACTCGACCGGGAACGCGGTCGGGCAGATGGTCTCGTTCGGGATCGGACCGATCCTCGGCGCCGGGACGTCGGGGGTTCGTCTACCAGCACCTCGGGAGCGCGCGACGCTCTACCTCAGCGCGCTGTGTGCTCGCCCTCGGTGCGGCGCTGGTGGCGTGGTTCGCGCTCGCAACGCCCGCGCCTCAGCGAGCCCGACGTGAGCCACCGACGTGAGCTCCGACCTGCCGATTTTTGCGGAAGAGCCATCCCCGCTCCCAGGATGTGCATCCCCACCTGGGAAAGTGGGAACCGATGGTTAGCGCCACATCTTGATCCAGACGGAAGTGGGCAAGGCCGGGCACGTCACCGACATGGTCCGGGCGATCGACGGATGTCGTCTCCGTCGATCCCGTCACGGGTCCCTACGACATCGTCGCGCGCGCCGAGGCACAGGACCTGACGACGCTGTTGGCGAAGGGGACCGTGATGCCGATGCAGGAGCTCGATGGCATCACGCGAACGCTGCACCTGTCCCATCCTGCAGCTGTAGCCGTCCGTGATCGAGCAGCGCGTCGTCGTCGCCAGCGACGGGCTCACCGAGGACGAGCTGGCGCAGATGCGCGGGATGTTCGCCGCGGCGTGGGATCGAGGGTTCTCCCGAGGAGGACTGGGACCACACGTTCGGCGGGCTGCACGTCCTCCGCTCGGTGGACGGCCAGAGCTCGTAGCGCCTGGGGCGGTCGCCGAGCGCACCCTGTGGCTGGACGCTGGCGCTCCGCTCCGCGTCGGGTACCTGGAGGCGGTCGCGACCTGGCCGGCGCATCAGGGACCGAGGCGCACGGCACCGCGGTCGTGCGCGAGGCTCGGCGAGATCGTCCGGCGCGACCACGCAGCTGGGCGGGCCTCTCGACCGGCGAGGCCTGTCGCTCTACGAACGCCTCGGATGGCGTCGGTGGCGGGGCCGCTCGCCGTGCGGACCGCTGCGGGAGACGTCCGACGCCGGGAGGAATCCGGAGCGATCTTCGTCCTCGCCGACACCGGCGGTTCCGGATCCGGACCTGGACGCGCGCTCGTGTGCGACTGGCGGCACCGGCGACGTCTGGTGACGATCGGTCGTCGCTCGAGGGTGACCGGGAAGGGGAGGGCGATCGGGTCGACGAGCGTCGATACGCCTGTCGGCGTCGAACCGATCCATCCGCAGATCGGCGGGGAGCTCGACCACCTCGGTCGCGCCTGTGAGCGCAAGGTCGAGTCGCGATCAGAAGTTACCCGGGCACCATCATGCCGTGGCCACACGCGGACGCGATCGACGCGCCGTCGACTTCGGTCCCGTCGCCGAGGACGAGGGGGCCGATGGAGATGGTCGGGGGTGTACTCGATCGTCGCGGCCCAGGCCTTCTGAGCCCGAGGCCTCGCGTCGCCGGAACAGACCGGTGCAGGCGTCGCTGCATCGAGCCGCAGGTACGGCCCAGTCGATCGAACGCCCTGGTCCGCGGCGACTCCTCCGGGTTCGACATCCCCGAACGGGAACCCGCCTCCTCCGGGCCGCCATGTAGAGCCCGGCGTCGAGTGTCGAACGCCATCGCGGTCGTTGTCGGCGTGCAGGGCGTCCGAGCGCGTCCGGTCGACCAGGCGACCTGATGCCGGACGCGTAGCCCGACCCAGGCGCGCGCGCCGGCCGCCGCCGCGACCGGCCGTGGAGCGCCGGGCCGCCGGTGAGCAGGACGCGGGGCGTCGCGATCGTCCCGGCGGTCGTCTCGACCGCCGTGAGCCTCGCGACGCCCCCGGCGGCCAGCGCGCGTCGGATTCCGATGAACCCGACCCCTTCGCGCAGCGAGGCCGCGGCGCGCTGCATCGCGAGCGAGTACGCACGGACGTTCCGCGGCGGATCGACCCAGCCGTCCGTCGCGACGTAGGAGTCCCGCGATAGCCGTCGCCGGCCATCGCGGGGATCAGGCGGCGTATCTCGTCGACGTCGACCCAGCGCGCGTCCAGGCCGACCGCGCGCTGCATCGCGATGCGTTCGCGAGCAGCGCGCTCACCGCGGGCGGTGCGTCGCGAGGATCACGTATCCGCGTTGCATGAAGCCGGAGTCGGTGTCGTAGCGGTGCGCGCTGGCTCCCGTAGAACGCCGATCGACCAGGCGCCCAGACGGACCGTGTCGGGCGTGCCGCCCTGCGCCGCACCATCCCGGCCGCGCGGCCGGACGCACCTCGCGCCAGCGCTTGTCGCGCTCCAGCACGACGACGTCGCGCACGCCCCGCCTCGCGCGCGAACACGGACGCCCAGCCGCCGATCGTGCCGGCGCCGACGATCACGAGGTCCGCGCGTTCGCGTGCCATCGCTCGTCGCGAACCCTATCCGGTGCGCCGGGCGAACCCGTATCCTGATGGCCACTACGCTTGCCGGCGATGGCAGCTCGCCCCGACGCCACCGGCGCCCGCGACACGCCGGACCCTCGTACGAGGAGATCGTGGCGGTCCTCGCGATCTCGCTCCTCGCGAGCGCCGCGTACGCGATCGTCTCGCTCTGACCGCGCCGCGTGAAAGGGGTGACGGTCGCCGCCGCCAACCCGACCCGCTGTTCGCCGAACCAGGTCCTGGGGTTCGTCTTCGGGTTGGCGCCGGTGCTCGTGGTGGTGCACCTCGTCCGTCGCGACGGTGAGGGGTCGGCGCGATCGGTCTCGCGTGGGACCAGGCCGCGGCGAGGATCCGCTCCGCGGGATCGTGCTGTTCGCGGTGGTCGGTCTCGCCGGGCTCGGCATCTACCTCGCGGCGGTGGCGCTCGGCGTCAATCGGTTCGTGATCCCTGCGCCGCCGCCGGGACACTGGTGGACCTGGCCGGTGCTGCTGCATGGACGCGACCGGAGCCGCCCTGCTCGAAGAGGTGATCGTCCTCGGGTACCTGGTGACGCGGCTCCAACAGGTCGGCTGGACCCCGATCGCCGCCGTGATCGGGAGCGCGCGATCCTCCGCGGCGGCTACCACCTCTATCAGGGATGGGGCGGGTTCGTGGGCAACCTCCTGATGGGGCTGCTGTTCGGGCTGCTGTTCCTGCGGTGGCGCCGGACGTGGCCGTTCGTGGTCGCCCACGCGCTGCTGGACTTCGCGGCCGGCGCGGGGTACCTGCTGTTCCGGCAGCATCTCCCGGGCTTCTGAGCCGATCTGCGGTATCCTTCTCAGCGAGGTACCTCATCAAGACCGGCCCCGGCCATCGCGCCGGGGTTCCGTGTTTCTGGGTGCTCCGCGCCCATCGGCTGCGCATCGCGCGCGGAGGGCGGCCGACCCTCACTGCAGGTCCCGGGGGACCGTCCGTTCCCAGCGTCGCCGGTGGCGTTCGCGCCCGTCCTCGTCCACGACCAGCTCGATCGCGATCCGATAGGTGTCGCGGTCGGAGTCGACGCGCACGCGGGTGAACGAACGAACGGTCGCTTCCGGGAACCGGATCTCGAACTCGGCCTCGCCGTCGGCGAACGCGCGACCGGGATCGGCCCTCGAGACCCCGACCACGCCCTCGTATCGCTCCAGGACCGACGGCCCGTGTTCCCCGCCGGGAGACTCCCCGCCGTAGCCGGTCTCTGCGCGGAGCTCGCTCGTCAGCCTCGTGGACGTCGCGGCGCCACCAGTCTCCGTCACCCTGTTCGTTGGGATCGCGTTGCTCCACGTCCGAGGGAACGAGCTTCGGCGGTCGGTGATCGGTGCGGCTCCCTCCAGCACGGGGAGGAGGAGGACGCCCGAGTCGCGATCGCATCGACAGGACGCCGGGCTCCGGCGGCGCCCGGGCGTTCGGCCAATCCGCGGTGGCGAGATCCAGCCGGATCCGATGTCCTTCCTCGAACGTCCACGAGCACGCCTCGAGCTCCAGATCGATCTCCTCGACCGCGTCGTGTGGCATCGGCGTCGGGTGCTCCGAGCCGTCCCGGTGGGTGAGGTTGAGGAGCCCGCGCACCACCAGGGATGAGCTCCCGTCGGGGAACACGTCGCAGACCTTCGCCGAGAGGTAGGCGACCGGAACGCTGGAGGCGATCCGGACCTGGAGCCGAGGATGCCCGAGGATGCTCCAGCTCCTCCTCCAGGGGTTCCCACGTGTAGGTGAGCGATCGCTCCTCGTCCGGCCGCTGATCGGCCGGATTGGACCCACGGCATCACGCCCGCGCAGGAGATCCACGCGCTCGCGCCGACGTCGCCGCGGATCGCGAGCTGCGTCGCCACCGTCCGCCGACGCGAGGCCGCCGGGCTCCGCCTTCGCGAGCGAGGCTCCGGTGGGGACCGCGCGCGCCGGCGGCCACCCGGGCTCCGAATCGCCATCCCCGCGCACCTCGCGGCGGAGGGATCGGGCGCGGTGGAGCGCTGTGCGAACACGACGATCGGCGGCTCACGGTCGATGCCGTTGTCGATCCCTTCAGCCATCGGTCGAACCAGCGCACGAGCTCGGGGTTCAGACGGATGTTCGGCCCCGGCAGCGACGTCTCCGTCGCGGCGTGCGCCCACGGACCGATCGAGCAGGCGAACCGGCGCGCGGAACCGGGGGAACGAGCGGAACGCGATGTTCGTGTATCCGTCGGCCCATCCGCCCACGATCGTCGTCGTGGCGGCCTCGATGTCTTCGATCGACTCGCGGACCGAACCCCGGCGCCAGTACGCATCGCGCCGCTGGTGCTCGATCCACGGGAGCACCCACGGCTCCAGCGCATCGACACGACGGTCCCATTCCTCGCGCCATCCCTCACCCCAATCTCCGGGACGGGGGCAGCGCGTTCATCGCGACCATGTAGGTCGGATAGTCCACGACGTCCAACTGCTTGAGCGCCCCGCCGAAGTGATGGACGTCATCGGTGTAGCGGTCATCGCTCGCGAAGATGGGGACGATCGCCTTGAGCGCCGGCGGGCGTTCGACCGCGACCTGCAACGAGGTGAACCCGCCGTAGCTGGTCCCGAACATGCCGACCGTGCCCATCGACCAGTCGCGGGTCGCCAGGTGATCCACGACGGCGACGAGGTCGTCGCGCTCCGCGTCGGGTACTCGTCGGTCGCGATCCCGCCCGAGGACCCCGTTCCCCGGACGTCGAGCCAGCAGACGCACGTAGCCGGCATCCGCGAGCTCCGCGTAGCCCGGCCGGTAGGCGGCCGTGAGGTCGTCCTTCCGATACGGGAGCGCCTCCATCACGGCGGGCCAGGGCCCGTCTCCCTCCGGGAAGAAGAGCGTGGCCGACAGCTCGACGCCGTCGGCCATCGGGATCGCCACGAGCTCTCGGCGGGTCATCGTGGCGCGAAGGCTACGCTCAGATCCACGCGTTGAACCACACGATGCGTGTGCCAATGCAGCAGGCTGATGCGACCCGCGGTCAGGACCGGCCAGAACCAGACGAAGACCGCGACGGCCGCGATCACGTACGCGACGACGAACGGCCGGTAGACGTACGCCGTCGAGATCGCCGGCTCACCCGTCTCCGGGTTGATCGCGACGTCCCGGGTCTCGCGGTCCCGGACGACGATCGTCGCGTCGGACGCCTGCCGGCAGACGTACGTGATCGCGAGCACCATGAACGGGGTGAGCGGCAGCACGTAGAAGAAGAACGTCGGCCGCGTCACGCAGGAACCACGGCAGGTACTGCCCGGCGAAGGCGACGAAGATGAAGCCCGCGCGCCAGTCGCGGAGCCGGTACCACATCAGCGCCGACCCACGGGATCGCGACCACGCTGGCCCAGAAGATGATCGGGTTCCCGATCGCGAGCACCTGCTCGATGTCCAGCCTGTTCTCGCGTTCAGGACGAAGAACGACGTCGGCCGCAGATCGAGGATCCACTTCCACGCTCGCGCGTAGTACGGGTGCGTCGGCGTGTACTGCCCGGTCTTCGGGTCGAGCGCCGTCCAATCGATGCCCGCTGCCGATGGAACCGCGCCGAGTCGACCTGGTTCTGCCACCACGCGCCCATGTCCCAGCCGAAGTGGTGGAGCCAGGGCAACCAGGTGACCATGTAGACCGCGACCGGGACGAACAGGAAGGCGATCACGATGCCGAGCGATTCCCGCGCGATCGCGCGACCCAGCGCGCCGGCGCCACGAGCGATGCCCGCGGTGGCGTCGCGCGGTCTCCCACATGAGCGCGATGATCGCGGCCGCGAACAGCGCCATCGCGCCGGACCACTTCACGGAGGCCGCGGCGCCGAACGCGGCTCCCGCCGCGAGCCGCCACGGGCCGCACCACCGGCGAGTAGGCGGGAGGCGGGTGGCGACCAGATCGCACCCTCGCCCGTGAGGGTCTCGGCTGCGACCACGATCTGGGTCGTCCGCCTGTTGGCGCCGCTCCGAGCCATCGTCGATCCAGCAAGAGGAAGAAGAAGCCGACCACGACCCAGAGCTCGAGGTGCACGTCGAGCAGCGCCGTCCGGGACATCACGACGTTCAGGTGCTCGGTTGCGATCGACAGACCCGCCACGAACGTCCACACGGGTTGTGCCGAAGAGCAGCTGAGCGATCATCGCCGTGAAGAGGACGACGAGCGTCCCCGCCAGCGCGGAGGTGAACCGCCATCCCCAGGGGTTCATCCCGAACGCCTTGATGCCCAGCGCGATCTCCCATTTCCCGAGCGGCGGGTGCACCCACGAACCGACGTCCCACTTCTGGGCGCGCCAGTACTTCTCGTCGTTCGAGTCGACGCGGCAGACCTCGGTCCGACCACCCGACGAGGATGCACGCCGCCTTCGGGTAATAGACCTCGTCGAAGACGAAGTCGGGTGGGTGCTGGAGATGGAAGAACCGAAGGCAGCCCGCCAATGCCGTCGACGGCGATGATCGCGCACGACGGGTCGGTTCAGCCGCGACAGGAGAGGCATCGGCCCAGGGTACCCGCGCATCCGTGGCTGGACGCGGTCGAACCGCGTCACGGTTCCCGTCAGGCGGGCCGGTCCCTGGTGCGCACGACGAACTGCAGTCCTTGGTACGTCTCGGTGATCGACGCGCTCTTGTTGTCGACGAGCCCGGCGTCCAGCCCGACCCGCTGGACCGCGTCGAAGTCCAGGTCGGTCGTGGACCCCGGCGGCCTTCTTCGGCCAAGCGATCCACAGACGCCCGGCCGGCGCGAGCGACACGGGCGAGCGCAGGGAAGGCCGGCGGTCAGATCGGACCGACGCGTGACGAACGTGATCGCGACGTCGACGTTGCGGCCCGGGCGGCGGAGGAACTCGACGCCGCCCGGGAGCGGCGCGAGGCGCTGGAGCTCATCGGCGAACCCCGCGGGCGCGCGCGTGCAGAGCACGCGCGCGCCCTCGTGATGCCGAGCTTCCGCCAGAGCGGGTGCCCGAATAGTCCCTGTGCTCGCTCACGCCGCGTCACCTTCCGGGGTCCCTCGGCCTTCTGGTTCATCCGTTCCGAGCGGGCCGTCTCGATCCAGGGTTACGCCTTCGGAGCGTAGCCCGCATGGTCAACCGCATGGGACCATCGAACGAGATGGACGGTGTGCTGTATCTCGTCGGAACGCCGATCGGGAACCTCGGGGACATGTCGGCGCGCGCGCGGGGACACGCTGGCCTCGGTCGACTTCGTCGCGGCTGAGGACACGCGCCGAACCGGCCGGTTGCTGCAGAGCTTCGGGGTCAAGACGCGGCTGGTCTCGCTCTTCGACGCCAACGAGAAGGAGCGCACGGGCGAGCTGCTCCGCCATCTCCGGCAGGGGCGTTCCGTCGCGATCGTTTCGGACGGCGGGATGCCGCTCGTCTCCGATCCCGGGTACCGCGTGGTCACGGCCTGCATCGCGGAGGGATCGATGTCCGCGTGATCCGGGACCGTCGGCGGTCATCGCGGCCCTCGTGGTCAGCGGCCTCCCGACCGACCGGTTCACCTTCGAGGGCTTCCCGTCGAAGAAGCCGGGCGAGCGGATGCGCCACCTGCAGACGCTCCAGCACGATGCCCGGACCCTCGTCTTCTTCGAGTCACCGCTCCGCGGTCCACACGCTCCTGCGCGACATGCTGGTCGCCTTCGGCGACCGGAGGGTCGCGGTCTGCCGGGAGCTGACCAAGCTCCACGAGGAGGTCGTGCGCGGCCGGATCTCCGAGGCCCTCGCCGAGCTCGGCGAGGGCGAGCTCAAGGGTGAGGTCGTCGTCGTGCTGGAAGGGGAGCGGACGCCCGGATCGCCGCCCCTCGATCAGGTCGTCGACGAGGCTCGCGAGCTCGTGGTCGACGGGATGCGCAAGCGCGAGGCGGCGCGCGCCGTCGCCGAACGCCACGGGATCTCCGCGAACGACGTGTACCGCGTGCTCGTGACCGACGCCGTAGGTTCCTCCGCGAGGCCTCCGTCGGGAACGTCGCGGGTAGCATGTCCGCACCATGGGCCGCGACGTCTTCTACATCACCACACCGATCTATTACCCGAACGACGTGCCGCACATCGGGCACGCGTACAACGCCGTGGCCACCGACTTCATCGCCCGGTACCACCGGCTCCGCGGCGAGGAGGTCTTCCACCTCACCGGCACCGACGAGCACGGCCTGAAGCTGCAGCGCGCCGCCGAGGCGGCCGGGATGAGCGCCGCAGGAGTGGGTCGACGCCGATGGAGCCGAAGTGGCGCGAGGTCTGGGCCCGGCTCGACATCGCCTACGACGACTACATCCGGACCACGGAGCCGCGGCACGAGGAGGCGGTCAGGAAGATCCTGCTGCGCCGTCTACGAGAACGGCAGGGACGACATCTACCTCGGTCACTACGAGGGCCTCTACTGCGTCTCGTGCGAGCTCTACTACAACGAGGCCGACCTGCTGCCCGGCGAGCTCTGCCCGATCCACGAGATCCGGTCGAGTTCCTCACGGAAGACAACTACTTCTTCCGGCTCTCCGCGTACGCGGACCGTCTGCTCGAGCACTACGAGAAGCACCCGTCGGCGGTCGAGCCGGAGACCCGGCGGAACGAGGTCCTCGTCGGTGATCCGCGGCGGCCTCCAGGATTTCTCGATCAGTCGCACCACCTTCGACTGGGGCGTGAGGTTGCCTTGGGACGAAACCCACATCAACTACGTCTGGTTCGACGCGCTGACGAACTACATCACCGCCGCGGGCTACGCCGACGATCCCGACCGCTTCGCGCGCGTGTGGCCCGCGAACATCCACTCGATCGGGAAGGACATCTTGCGACAGCACGCCGTGTACTGGCCGGCGATGTTGATGGCCGCCGGCGTCGAGCCGCCGATGCAGGTGTGGGCGCACGGCTTCCTCACGGTCGGCGGCAAGAAGATGTCGAAGACGAACGCGACCGGGATCCACCCGTTCGAGCTGATCGATCGGTTCGGTGTCGATTCGTACCGCTGGTTCTTCATGCGGGAGGTCCAGTACGGCCAGGACGGGAGCTTCTCGTTCGAGGCGATGGTCGACCGTCACAACGCGGATCTGGCGAACGGACTGGGGAACCTCGCGAGCCGCGTGCTCGCGATGCTCGGCGACGAACTACGACGGGGTCGTTCCCGAGCCGACCGACGGCGCGTGGGAGGCCGACCTGCCCGGCGGTGATCGCCGGAGCGGTCGAACGCTACGACGAGCACCTGCTCGCCGTCCGGCTCACGGCCGGACTCGCCGCCGTCTGGGACATCGTCTCGAGGGCGAACCAGTACCTGGTCGAGAAGGAGCCCTGGCAGCTGGCGAAGGATCCGGCGCGCGGCGATGAGCTGGCCGGCGTCCTGTACGCCGCCGCCGAGACGCTCCGGATCCTCGCGATCTTGATCCAGCCGATCATGCCCGGCGCCGCCCAGCGGCTGTGGGATCAGCTCGGCGTGGGCGGGGCGGTCGAGGCCCGCCGCGTGCCCGTCGACGTGGCGTGGGGTGGGCTCAAACCCGGGACCGTCACGAGCAAGGGCGAGGCCCTCTTCCCCGCGTGGAAGCCGACTGACGGGACCCCTCGCGCGTGCGTCCGCGGACGGGACGTTTCCACCGACGTTTCACGTGAAGCTCCCCTGTTCACCCGAAGTTGAGACCGGGTAAGTTCCTCGCCCGATGGCCGAGGAGAACCCTGAACTGTCGGTCCAGTCAGGGGCGGTGGATACCCACTGCCACCTGTTCCTGATGGAGGTCGAACCTGCAGTCGCGGTCGAGACCGCGAGGGCCTCCGGCGTCGAGCGGCTGATGCTGCGTCGGCGTGGACGTCGAAACGAGCCGCCGGTCGCTCGAGATCGCCGATTCACTCGAGGGTGTGTTCGCGACCGCGGGGGTGCACCCGCACGACGCGCAGCGGGTTCGACGCGGCCGCCGTCGGCCCGGATCGAGGAGCTCCTGCACGACCCGCGCGTGGTCGCCGTGGGGAGTGCGGTCTCGACTGGTTCCGGATGCTTTCGCCCAGCGGACGACGCAGATCCGTGCGTTCCGGACCCACATCGCCCTTTCGAACGAGTCGGGCAAGCCGGTGGTGCGTGCATATCCGCGACGCGTGGGCCGACGCCCTGCGGATCCTGGATGAGGGTTCGGCGGAGCGCGTCGTGATCCACTGCTTCAGCGGCGACGCCGGCCTCGCGCGCGAGTGCGCAGCGCGCGGCTACTGGACCTCGTTCGCAGGCAACGTGACGTATCCGAAGAACGAGCACCTGCGTGTGGCTGCCGCCGCCGTGCCGCTGGATCGACTCTTGGTCGAGACCGACTCGCCGTTCCTCGCGCCGCAGAAGCTCCGAGGCCGAGCGAACGCGCCCCAGAACGTGCTCTTCACGCTCGGAACGCTCGCCGAGGTGCGCGACGCACCGCATCGAGATGCTCGTCGCAGCCACCGCGGACAACGCCGAGAACGCCTTCCCAGGCCTCCGATAGCGGCGAACGCCCGTTCGCTCTCAAGGTTGCAGTGAGGGTTGAGGGTTCGGTAGGGTGGGGCACTCATGCGACCGGAGGCTTCCGCCCGGCCCGGCATGTTTCCACCGAGCCGCTTCCCCCAGAGGCCCTCCTCGAGCGATCGGAGGAAGGGTGGTTCGGCCCTCGCGGCTCAGGCGGCTGCGCATCCAACGCGCGCTGCAGGTCGCCGTCCTCTCGACGGGGACGCTGCTCGTCGGGACCGCGCTTTCGCTCGCATGGCACAAGGACGTGACGCTCGTGGTGGCCGGGACACCGCAGTCGGTGCGGACCACCTCAACGAACGTCGGGGATCTTCTGCGATCGAGGGCGTTCCGCTGTCGGTCGGGTTGCAGGTACAGCCTCCGCCGGGCACCGCCTTGGCGGACGGCATGACCGTCATGGTGAGCCAGCCGCCGGGGATGCCGGCGGACGCGTTCACCGCGGCGGTCGGCCCTCACGGTGTGGGGGTCTGGGTGGTGGAGCAACCGGGCGGGGGGCTGTTTGGGAAGGCGGCCCCTCCGCTCGGCCAGGCGGCCGGCGATGGAAGCCGTCGGTACTCCGTCTGTGTCCGTTCGAGCCGTCGTGTCGGGGAAGGTGCACGACGTCTCGACGAACGCGAGCACGGTCCGGGGCGTTCCTCTCGGCCATGGGGATCGAACCCGACGCTGACGATCGCGTCGTCCCACCACCCAGTACCCCCTTCAATCCGGGATGTCGGTGCGGTACGACCGCGTCGACGTGACCGAGCATCCGGCAGCTCCACGTCGATGCCGTTCCGGTGCACACCGACTACACGAGCACCATGACGCCCGGGCACCTCCTTCCTCCTGCAGCCCGGGCGTTCCCGGCTTCGTCGACCGAACGGTGCGACTCACGTTCGTCAACGGCCGCGTGACGTCGAGGGACGTGCTCACCGCGCCGCCGTTCGTCCGACCGCAGACCGAGGAGCGGCTGTCGGCGCCGTTCTCGATGTACGACGGGACGCTCACCGAACCCGGCACCGGGGCCACCGACCGAGCAGGGTCAGGCGACCTGGTACGACCCACCGTGGAGCGGGTACACGGCCGCGCATCCGTGGCTGCCGTTCGGGACCCACGTGCGGGTCACCGACCTCGCCACCGGGCGCTCCGTTACCGTGGTGATCGATGACCGAGGACCGTTCGCGCCGGGACGCGTCATCGACCTCTCACCCGAGGCCTTCTCGGCCCTTTCCCCGCTCGGGCACGGCGTCCTCCACGTCGCGCTCAGCTGGTAGGCCCCCGGCCTCGGCGCCGCGAGCTCCGGGACCTCGCGGACCGCCACGGGATGCGCCCCCCGGCGGTCGCTCGGCCAGAACTTCCTGCTCGATCCGAACGTCGCGCGCGGCGATCGTCCGCGACGCCGGCATCGGCCCCGGCGATCAGGTGGTCGAGATCGGGGCCGGTCTCGGCTCGCTCACCCTGGCGCTCGACGCGAGCGGCGCCGACGTGTGTCGCGATCGAGCTCGACCCGGCGTTGGTCTCGGCGCTGAACGACGTGCTCGAGGGACCATCCGCGGGTCCGCGTCGTCCGCGCGGACGCGATGCGGTTGGATTGGGACGCGGTCCTCGGGCCGGGCGACGACCCGTGGATCCTCTGCGCGAACCTGCCGTACAACATCGCCACGCCGCTCGTCCTCGACGTGTTGGCACGCGTCGCCGAGGTGGTGCGGTCGGTGGTGATGATGCAACGCGAGGTCGGCGAGCGGCTCGCGGCGCGCCCGGGTGACGATGCGTACGGCGCCGTCAGCGTCCGCGTCGCGTACCGAGCGACCGCATCGACGCTCCGGCGCGTCCCGCCCGAGGTCTTCTGGCCGCGTCCGAAGGTCGAGTCGGTCGTCGTCCGGTTGGACCGGCTCGAGCGCGCCACCGGTCGACGTCGACGAGGACCGCCTGTGGCGTGTCCTCGACGAGGCGTTCGCGCAGCGTCGGAAGACGATGCGGAACGCCCTCCGGCGTCTCGGCCTCGACCCGGCCGAAGCGGATGCGGCGCTCGCCGCGAGCGGCGTCGCCGCATCCGCGCGTCCCGAGGAGCTCGTCCTCGGACGACTTCGCCCGGGTGGCGTCGGCGATGCCCGCATGAGATCGTGACCCGCCGCGCCCACGCGAAGCTCAACGCGTTCCTCCGGGTGCTCGGCCCTCGCGAGGACGGGTTCCACGACATCCAGACCGCGATCCTGCCGATCGAGCTCCACGACGTCGTGACCGTCGAGGAGCACGACGCCTCGTGATCGAGGTGACCGGGGAGCGCGCCGAGGAGCTGGAGGGAGCGGGCGGCGAGTCCCTGGTCGGGCGCGCGGCGCACGCGTGGGCAGAGCGTCGCCGGGGTCGGGGCGCCGCGCGCCCGGATCGTCGTCGACAAGCGGATCCCGGTCGCGGCGGGGCTGGGCGGCAGGAGCGCCGACGCGGCCGCGACGATCCTCGCGCTCGACGAGCTGTTCGGGACGCGGACTCGCCCCGGAGGTCCTGCTGGAGGCGGCGGCGGCGGTCGGCTCCGACGTCTGCGCGCTCGTGCACGGGCGGTCCGGTGTTCGCCGACGGCCGGGGCGAGCACGTCCTGGCGCTCCACGCGCCCACGTCGCACTGGGTCGTCCGACCGCTCCCGTTCGCCGATGCGCACGCCGGACGCGTACGCGCTGGTGGGACGAGACGCCCCTCGTCGGGCCCGGATCCCGGCTCGCTGCATCGCGGCGCTCGAGGTCGGCGATCACGACCTGCGCCGGCTCGGCGCTCTTCGACGACCTGCAGCCGGGTGTCGCGGACCGGCACCCGGAGGTCGGCGCGCCGTCGCCGCCTTCGGCGCCGCCGGCGCGCTCGGCGCGGTGATGTCCGGCAGCGGACCGACGGTCGTCGCGCTCGCTCGCGACCCAGGCGCACGCCGCCGCGATCGCGTCGGCGGTGCCCGGCTCGTTCGTGACGACCGCGCCCCCGCCGGCGTCTCCCCTCGTACGATTGCGGAGCCTTCCGGGGTCGTCTAACGGCAAGACGCGGGCCTTTGGAGCCTGAAATGGAGGTTCGATTCCTCCCCGAACGCAACCGCGGCGATCGTCGGTTCCTTCCCAGGCTGCATCCCCTAGGATGCGGCGGCGGACGAAGGAGGGGTTCCTGTGGCGACGGTCGAGACGGCCCGGCGGGGTTCGTGCGGCAGGACGGCAAGGAGAAGGTCACCGGCACCGGCCGGTACACCGCCGACCTCAGCTTCACCGGCATGGCCCACGCGAAGTTCCGCTACGCCGACCACTCGCACGCGCAAGATCCTGCGGCATCGACACGTCGAAGGCGCAGGCGCTGCCCGGCGTCGTCGCGGTCGTCACGCAGGACGACCTGCCCGACGTCCGCTACGGCGGCTTCGTCAGGACCGGTACCTGTTCGCGAAGGACGTCGTGCGGTTCGAGGGCGAGATCGTCGCCGGCGTCGCCGCGCTCACCGCCGGAGATCGCCGCCGAGGCGGCCGCGCTGATCGAGGTCGAGTACGAGCCGCTGCCGGTCGTGACCGACTTCGTGGCGGCGATGGAGCCGAGGCGCGCCGCTCGATCCATCCCGACCTCGGCGTCCTACGACAAGGACGAGAACATCGTCGCGGGCGGCAACACGATGGCCTACCACACGATCGTCAAGGGCGACGCCGACGCCGCGATGGCGGACGCCGACGTCGTCGTCAAGGGCCGCTACGTCTCCGACGCGTCGCAGGGCGTGCCGATCGAGCCGCGCGCGGTCGTCGCGCAGTGGCAGGGCGACAAGGTCACGGTCTGGTCCTCGACGCAGGTGCCGTACGCGGCGCGCGCCGGCGTCGCGCAGACGCTCGCAGGTCCCCGAGGTCGACGTGCGCGTCGTCGTGCCGCTCCTCGGCGGCGGCTTCGGCGCGAAGTGCGACCTGCACTTCGAGGGGCAGGTCGCCGCGCTCGCGCGCGCCGCGCAGCGGCCCGGTCAAGCCTGGTCTTCTCCGCGCGAGGAGGAGTTCACGGCGATCGCGCAGCGCCGCGAGGGCATCGCGATGGAGTTCGAGACCGGCGTGACGCGCGACGGCACATCTGGTCGCGCGCAGGGCGCGGCTCGTGCTCGACAAGGGCGCGTACTGCGGCGAGGGCGGGTTCCTCGGGCAGATGGCGGCGATGCACGCGTGCGGCCCGTACGAGATCGACAACGTCGCACGTCGAGGCGTACCTCGAACTACACGAACAACCAGCCGTCCGGCTCGGTCCGCGCGCCGACCGCGCCGCAGGTGTGCTGGGGCCTCGAGCAGCACATGGACGAGGTCGCCGCGGCGATCGGCATGGACCCGGTCGAGCTCCGCCGCCGCACGCTGATCGAGGAGGGCGCCGAGGGCCCGACCCGCCAGGTGCTTCGAGCAAGGTCGGCGTGCAGCGACACGCTCGAGACGCGCGGTCGAGATGATCGGCTACGGCGCGCGAGCTGCCCGACGACGAGGCGATCGGCGTCGCCGTCGGCTGGTGGCCGTGCATGCCGGCGCCGTCCGGCGCGTACGTGCAGACTGAACGGCGACGGCAGCGCGACGATCGTGACCGGCGCGCAGGAGAACGGCAGCGGCGCGGTGATGGCGATGCCGGTGTTCGTCGGCCGAGGAGCTCGGCATCGATCCGAACGACGTCTCGATCCTGTACCAGGACACCGACGTCGCGCCCTGGGACATGGGCTCGTGCGGCTCGCAGACGACGTTCAACAGCGGCCGGGCCGATCCTCGCCGCGGCGCAGCGAGGTGCGCGAGCAGCTGCTCGACGCGGCCGGCCGAGCAGCTCGAGGCCGACCGCGACGACCTCGAGCTCGCCGACGGCGCCGCGCGCGTGAAGGGCTCGCCCGACCGGTCGGTCGCGATCGCCGACCTCGTCGGCGAGATCGGCACCGTCCACGGGAAGGGCTCGGGCGAGTGCCCGACGGCGCCGACCGGCGACACGCGGCGGCTGCGTCGGACGGCTCGGCAACGAGACGTTCCTCGCGCCCGCAGCTGATCACCCAGGCCGCGCACGTGAAGGTCGACCGCGCGACGGGCGTCGTCCGCGTGCTGCAGGTCGCGGCCGCCCACGACTCCGGCACGGATCCTGAACCGGGTCGGGCGCCGACGGCCAGGTGCTACGGCGGCGTCGTGATGGGCGTCGGCCTGGCGCTGTCCGGAGGGCACGATGCTCGACGACCGAGGGCCGGCAGCGGAACCCGCACCTGCTCGACTACAAGCTGCGTCACGTGCTCCGACGCGCCCGAGATCGACGTCGCGTGGGTCGAGTACGACTCCGGTCGGGCCGCGCGGCTCGAAGGGCGTCGGCGAGCCGCCGCAGGTCCCGACGGCCGGGGCGATCGCGAACGCGATCTCGAAGGTGATCGGCGCGGCACGTGCGCGAGCTGCCGATGACGCCCGAGCGCGTCTGGGAGGCAGCGCCAGGGGATCGACGGATGACGCGATCGTTCGCCTCGGCCGCCGACGGTCGACGACGCGCTGTCGGCGATGCCGGCGGGGCGCGCCCGGTGGCGGGCGGCACGGACCTCGTCGTCGGCGCACGGCAGGGCAAGGCGCCGCTGCCCGGACGCGATCGTCGCGATCGACCGCATCGACGGGCTCCGAGCGATCGATCGCGTCGGACGGCGGGCTCTGCGGCTCGGCACGCTCGTGACCCACGGCGAGCATCGTGGCGAGCGACGGCGATCCGCGCGACGCTCACGGCGCTCGCCGACGCCTCGGCGATCGTCGGCTCGCACGCGACGCGCGCGCAGGGCACGATCGGCGGCAACGTGATGAACGCCTCGCCGGCGATGGACACCGGCGGCCCGCTGCTCTGCTTCGGCGCGACGGCGACCCTCCGGTCGGCGCCCGGCGAGCGCACGGTCGCGCTCGACGAGCTCTGGACCGGGCCCGGGTACGACGTCGGCGACGTCCCGACGAGCTGCTCGTCGGCGGTCGACGTCCCGGCGCCGGCCGCCGGGACCGGCTCGCGCTACGTCCGGCTCGAGTACCGCCGGCAGATGGAGATCGCCGTCGTCGGCGCGACCGCCGTCGTCACGCGTCGAGGGCGACCGGATCGTCGACGCGCGCGATCGCGATCACCGCGCTCGCGCCGACGATCCGGCGGGTGCCCGAGGCGGAGGCGGCGCTCGTCGGGACCGACGGCGGCGCGGGGCGGTCGACGCGCGGCCGCGGCCGCGCCGCGGCGGCCTCGACCCCGATCAGCGACGTCCGCGGCGTCGGCCGAGTACCGCTCGGCGATGGCGGAGGTGATCGCGAACACCGCGCGATCACCGCCGCGCTCACGCGGGCGCGTGGCGGCGACCGTCCCGATCCCCGCGAGTCCCGCGCTGCACGGAGCGAGCTGAGGAGCCGGACGATGAAGATCGCTGCAACGCCCGACGGTGAACGGCACCGAGCTACCCGGTCGAGCTCGACCCGCACGTCAGCCTGCTGAAGGCGGTGCGCGAGGAGCAATACGCAATCCTGGAACGAAGCGCGA
>ERZ1370068.7674-contig-6579_pt1 | contig 44740 bp, 65 predicted proteins | sample MGYA00561227_ERZ1370068 | MGnify/ENA primary metagenome ERZ1370068 (study PRJEB38410, sample SAMEA6850437) | metagenome | study: Metagenomic assessment of the ecological functions of the soil: analysis of the soil microbiota associated with the...
TTGCCGCTTCCGTTCAGTTACGTGTGCTGGCGAACCGCGCGCGCGGTATTCAGCGGGATACCAATAGGTCAGATAGAGGATGATGCCGGGAAGGAAAGCCGGCTTCTGCCACGCCAAGCAGGAAGCGCAGCACGAAAAGAAACTCAACTCGCCGCTACGACGATTAGCCTGCCATCAGCGCCGAGATGACGTGCCCCAGGTCACCATGATGCGGGCGATCCAGCGGCTGGCGCGCGAATTTACTCCAGCGCGAGATTGCTCACGGCACCTCGAAGATGAAGTAGCCGATGAAGAAGATGCCGGCGCCCCGGGCGAAGATTCGGCTGGCGACGAACTTCAAGATCCGCGTTCATAGCGTCAGGCGCGGCGAAAGCGGGGTTGAGCGCCGGTCGAGGTAGGAAAAGAAGTAGGCCAGCACCAGGAACCGGGATCTGCCGCCAGGAGATCGTTCGGATGGTGGAGGTTTTCGATGTCGCTTTTGGCTGGCGCGGCGGGCCTGGCTCATGGGTTACTTCTCTCAGTCCGCCTGCAGGCTTCTTGTCGTCGCTGGCGACTTGATTAGCGAGGGTCGTCCGCTTTGCAGCGCAAGATGCGCACGCCGCCGGGGGTAACGCGGGCATTCCGTGGGCGAAGGCGCGGCGGTGGGAAAGCCTCAATGCGCCGCCGGCACCAGGCGGAGCCGGGCGAACAGGTGTGAACCCATAAATTCAGACTGGTCGGACGTGCGCCTTGGTGCGCATTCCGGACACAAGCCGGACATCGCGCGAGCGAACACCGGGGCGGACCATGCCGCGTCTAGCACTTCTCAGCTCCTCGATCGGATGGTCGATCGAGTTCGGCGATTTTCGAAGCCGTACTCTGGGGATTTTCCGCTGCACTTCCCCCAGACGGGCTTCGCGCAGACGCTCAAGAATGCGTATCCCTTTCGGGACTCGATGCCGCGCCGGTATCTGAGATCCGGCGCCCTGATAGCCATGTGCTCGGCGATCCACGTAGCGCAGCGCTTTTTCGGCCGCCCATCGCTTTGCATTTCGCAAATCCGAGAGCATATTCCTAAGCCAATCCGCAGCGACGTCTGGCGTCGAAATCGGCGCACAGAGATCGTTCTTGATCGCGTCATCGTCATAGACCGCTTCGGCATGTGCGATGAAGGCCGCGCTGAAACTGAAACGCCCGGTACGCAACAGCTGGAGCGTGATCTCGATCGCCATTGAAGACCGGAACTGGAGGGCGTCTGCTGAATGCCTTCGCGGTACAATCCACATAGAGGTCGTCCGGCGCAGCATCGACTGTTGCCTTTCTCAAGGACAATCGCATCGCGCTCGATCCGCCTAACACGTCCTTTGCGCACTACGTCCTTGATAGTGCTCAGCGCTTCCACTTCGAGGATCGAGAGCGTGGCGCCGCGAAACACCGTCGGCTCGCACAGTCCGATCGATGCGTAACATCTGACCTCTTCGTTCCAGCCGCTCGAAGAGATCCGCGACCGAGGTGGCTTCGGCCGCCGCCTCCAACTGATCGAGCCATTCCGCCGGCGGTGCGCTCGAAAAAGGCGTCGCCGGGCTGAGTCGCGTCGCGATTTTGCACCAGGATCTCGTTGGTACGATCCATCGGATATTTTCCGGCCGAACGCCCATCTGTAGCAGCCAGGTTCCGACATCCATCGCTGTTTGCCGCCGCCCAAGATAACGTAGCGTTGGTGCCCGGGCGCGGAAATCGGCAGCAGGTTGGGCGTTACGAGTTTGACGCCTTCGGCGACTCGAAAGGGAGGGTGTGCGTCGAGGGCACCTGGGTGTCCAAGAACGTAGCGTGCACGAGTCTCTTGCTAAACGCGACCTGCTGGATTGTGCCCGAGACGAGGGAAACGAATCGTCCGTCTCCCAGATGGTCACACATCGGAAAATACTGGACGCGACCCGAAGGCAGAAAACGTTCTTGCATCAGCCTGCCGAAATAGCTGACGATCTCCGGGCCAGAGGCCAGTTCATAGTAACCCCGATTGAGGCTGGATACGTCGATGCGGTTGCTGCCGAGTTGACGCGATCCCACGCCATAGAACGCAGATGGCTGATGCAGCCGGACAAAGGAATAGGCGTCGTTCCAGTGGCCGCCCGGCATGTGATGCCGGTCGATGATACCAATGGTTGCATTGGTGTCGGTCAACAATTGGTCTGCGAAGCTCATGCCAGCGGTACCGCTGCCGATGATCAAATAATCGGTCGTCAACATTGCTATTCTCCCGGCACCTAACCCCCAGGCACCGTTCTTGCTGCACCCTCGAGGCGCTTTGCGGCCGAAGCTAACTGCGACTTTGCCAATCCTGAGCGAGGTAGAGCATAGCTTGCCCCGAACTGCCATTCACAGCGGAGGCTGCTGGCGAGACAGCTCGTTCCAGAATCGTTGAGCCGCGTCGATCCGGGCAGCACTCATTAGGCGGCTGCTTCGACGCGGAGCGGGTAGTGGCGTGGGCGGGACGTGCCGCGCCGACTACGCCCTGGTCACGTGATCGCGATCGGACAGCCGTTAGCTTCCGGTGGCGCCCTTGATCGGCGCCGGCGTGAAGCATGTAGACGAACTGGTACTTCCGGTCGGCGATCAGCTCGTCGAAGATCAGGTTCTCGTGGTTGAGGATGCCGTGCTTGGTCTGCAGCTCGGCATGGACCGCGAAGGCCGAGGCTCTTGTCGGGATTGGGCACCACCTCGACCGCCCAGGTGTCGGCGCCGGTCAGGCACGAGGTCCTTCTCGATCACCCATCGGGCGACTTCGAGGCCGATGCCCGGCTCGCCGCTGTTGAAGCGGTCGTTGTTCTTCATCCACAGCGAGCCCCAGCCGGTATGGAAGAAGATCGCGTCGCCCGGCTTGATGTCGCTCTCCTGCATGTTCTGCTTCTGCAGCGCCGCGCGCGATATCGGCGACGGTGATCTCCTGACCGGCGTCCATCATGCCGCCCTTGAGCGCGACCATGTCGACAAGATGGCCGCGGGTGAAGAGCGGCTTCAGCTTCTCGGTGCCGAGCTTCTTCAGACCGTAGGCGTCGCTGATCTCTGCGGCGGTGAAGCCGTTGTAGAACCGCATCTCGCTCTTGTCGCCGTCCTTGCCCATCTGGATGCCGATATGGCCGAGGCCGTCGAACTGCGTGCCGGTCTGGCCGATCTCGGTCGCGAGAAACTCGTCATGATAGACCAGCTTGTTGTCGCCGAACGGGCCGCCGGTCGGACCACCGGGAATGCGCAGCGAGAAGGCGCGCTGCGCCGAACAGCGGCATGCCCTGCTCGTAGACGCGGCCGATCTTGTAGATCTTGCCGTCGCTTGATCCATTTCGCCGCATCGAGCACCTTCGCCGGCGTGATGTGGTTCGAGGCGCCGGCCTCGTCGTCCTTGCCCCATTTCGAGGGCCACCATGGCCTGTCGACTCCTTGGGCATGGCGGTGGCCGTCTGCGCCTGCGCTGTAGTGATCGGCGCGAGCGAGAACTTGCCATGCATCGCGCCCGCGAGCGCCGCCCCGCAGCGCCGGCCAGGCCGGCGGTGCGGAGCAAGGTCCGGCGATCGGTTTCTGCCGATCCCGCCTGTCTCTTCGCTGTCTGCTCTTGGCCCCTGACTGTCATCGTCCATCGTTCCCTCCCAGGTTGTGCCCAGAAGCTGGGCTTAAAAATCATTTTCGGCATGCTCCTCCTCCGCTAGGCTGCTGTCCAGCGACAAAAACAAGACGATTGAAATGAGGGCGCCGATGAGCCTCGTTCGAGAACGACAAGTCAGCCGAGCGGCTGCCGGTATCGTTGATCACCGGCTTTCTCGGCAGCGGCAAGACCACGCTTGCTCAATCGCGCTGCTGCGCCACGACGCCATGAGGGACAGCGCCGTCGTCATCAACGAATACGGCGAAGTCAGTCTCGACCATCTCCTCGGTCGAGCGCGTCGATGGCGAGGTGGCGGTGCTCGCGAGCGGTTGTATTTGCTGCACAATCCGCAGCGATCTCGAGGAGACGCTGCGTACGCTCCTGGTGAAACGCGATCGCGGCGAGGTTCCGCCATTTCGCCGTATTCTCGTCGAGACCACAGGTCTGGCAGATCCTGCCCCGATCGTGCAGCTCCTGCTGAACAACCCATTGGTCTCGCATTTCCTGCGGCTCGATACCGTCGTGACGACGGTCGATGCCGTCAACGCAGTCTCATCAGCTCGACCATCAATATGAAGCGGTGAAGCAGGTGGCGCTTGCGGACCGGCTGTTGATCACCAAGTCCGATTTGGTCAGCAACACTGCCGCATTGGAAGCGCGTCTCCGCCGGCTCAACCCCGGCGCCAGGATCGAACGCGTGATGCATGGCGAGATCGATCCGGCGGGGCTGTTCGGTGCCGGCCTGGTCGATCCCGAGAAGAAAGCGGTCGACGTTGCGCGCTGGCTCAACGAGCAGGCGTTCGCAGGATCCCGCGAGCCGGCGCACGAGCACCACGGCCACGCCCATCACCACGCCCATCACAGCCACGATGCATCGATCACCAGCTTCATGCTCGCGTTCGACGAACCGCTCGACTGGATGGCCGTTTCGCACTGGCTCGCGTATCTTCGCAGCGTGCGCGGCGAGGACCTGCTGCGGGTCAAAGGCATTCTCAATCTCCGCGGGGAGCAGACGCCGGTAGTGATCCACGGCGTCCACCATGTCTTCCATCCGCCGGTGGCGCTCCCCGAATGGCCCGACGCCGACCGCCGCTCGCGCATCGTGTTCATTACCCGCGGCATCGCGCGCCAAGAGGTGCTCGCGCTATGGCAGGCAGGCCGCGCGGCAGCTTGAGCCGGTTGCAGCAGTTCGTTGCGATGCGACCGACGCCGTCGAAAGAGCTGCCGGGTTCCCGAACGGACGCCCTACTCCGCCAACTGAAACCGCTCGAAGCGATGCAGCTCTTCCTCGATGCGGCGCTTGTAGTCCTTGCGCAGGCTCCGCATTGCGCCCTTGCCGACCCAGCTCCATTTCTGCATCAGGAGTTTCCTGTTCTGGCGGTCGGTCTTCAGATCGATCGCGGCGACGATGTCTTCGCCGACCAGCGACCGGCAGCGCGAAATAGCCGAACACGCGCTTGTCCTTCGGCACATAGGCCTCGAAGCGGTGACCGTAGCCGAAGAACAGTTCGGTGCGCTTGCGCTGGATGATCAAGCGGATCGAACGGCGAGAGAATGTGCACCAGGCCGGCATCGCTTCGCCCGCCGGCGCGGAGCTATCCGCCTCGAGCACCTCAGGCCGCGCCCAATGCTCCTGCTTGCCGGCGCCTTCGAGCGCGACCGGCACCAGTTCCTCGCGGCGCACGCGCGCCTCGATCAGGCGCCGCACCGCCGCCTTGCTCGGCGCATCGAGATGGCAGATCGAATCCAGGCTGACGACGCCCTGCGAACGCAATGCGCGATCGAGCAGATAGGCGGTGATATCGGCCGACGAGCGCCGGCTTCGGCGGCTTGTCCCAGCCGAAATGCCGCGTCATCAGCTCATAGGTCTTGAGCATGCCGGTGCGTTCCGAGATCGTGACCTCGCCGGTATAGAAGGCGAGCTGCAGCGCCCGCTTCGAGGGCTTGCGGCTCTGCCAGAGATGTTCCTTCTCGGTCAGCACGTCGTCCTCGATGTCGCGGATGGTCAGCGCGCCGTCGCGCCGCAGCAGCCGCATCACCTTGCGCGTGTCCTCGGGCTTGACGGAGGCGAACCATCTATGGCCCTCGCGCCGGTGCTGCCGCATCGCCGGGATGAAGAAGCGAAAATCCTGCGCCGGCACGTAGGACAGCGCATGGGTCCAGTATTCGAACACGCTCTTGTCGACGCTCTGGGCCTGCCGCAGGTCCGCGCGGGCGTAGGCCGGGATGCGGCTATAGAGAATGTGATGATGGCAGCGCTCGATCACGTGGATGGTGTCGATCTGCACGTAGCCGAGATGATCCACCGCCGCCGCAACCGCCTGCGGCCCGTCGCCGAACGGCTCGCGCGTATCGAGCCGCTGGGCGTGCAGCCAGATCTGCCGGGCCTCGGCTTTGGTCAGGGGACGGGGGTCGGTCGCGCGGGGCATCGCGCGGCAATGTAGTCGGATTCGCTCGACGTGAGGAGCCCCGGATTCAGGGATCTGCCCCACGGCCAGCAGCTCGCGCTTCTTCGGCCGCTCCCCGACGCTGCCGGTTGCGATCTCGGCCTCGCAGGAGGCGCGGCCGGGCTGGGCGGCACTGGCATTTGTAGACGTTGCCGGTGAGGCGATCGACCAGCCACGCGCTCTCCTCGGTCGGGCTTTCGAACCCGACGTAGCGGCTGCCGAGCGCACTGATCAGCGTCGACAGCAAGATTGCAGCGGCGATCATCGCCGCGCCGATCAGTGTTGGCATTGAACTTCCGGAACCAGCAGGCTCCGATGCGCTGGTGCGATAGCCCAGATACTCACGCTGACGCTTGACTGACTGTAACACCCGCCCCGCCCGTCTGGTTGCGCCCGAACGATTCTTCTTCAGATTTCTTTGTGAGTGATCTAGCTAGAGTGCGCATCTTGGCCGATTTGTTGTCCACAGATCGGCGCTGGCGCGACGGCCCACAATTTTCTTTCTGAAGCCAGCTGCGGAAAGCAGCGGTCGCTAGTCCCGTAAGACTCCGGATGCCACCGTGCTCGCACCGTCCTGTCACTGCCAGTGCGTCGTGCGGGAACAGTGCGATCGCTGGCGCTTCATCGCATCGCCGCATAGCGCGAGCAGCTTCCATCGAACTTGGCGAAGCCTGATGCGAAGTCGAGGCCGGTCAGGCGACGCCCGACGTCGCGGCGGCGCTCGCAGTCGAGGCCGAAACGGTTCCAGCATGGGTAGCGCTGACCGAGAAGATCAGCGAGACCATCCGGTCGCCGATCGAAAGCGTGATCCGATCACGCGACGCAACGTTGGACGATCGGATCCACGAAGACGTCCGACGCGCAAGATGACGCTCTATCGGCCTCAAACACCCTGCAATGCCCGAGCTCAAAGCCCGCCTGCGCAGAAAGCCCGGCTCTAGCAAGTGTGACCTAAATCACATTGCTCGGCTTTGAACCCGTCCTATCGTTCGCAGCATCAAAACGTCATGCACGCCAGCTTGCAGGCGTTAACAGTGAGGATTAAGACAATGACCCGCTACCTTTCGATCGTGACTATCAGCGCCGCGCTGTCGATGACGGCGGGCCTGGCTGTCGCCGGCGACACCGTCTCGGCCGATCAGATCCTGGACGCGCTGAAGCCGAAGCCGGCGTGACCCGCGGCCTCTCGACCGGCTCGCGCAGCAGGTGGACGCCGCCGTACAGGCCAAGGAAACCGGCTTCGTCAACACGCTGCGCAACCGCAAGACGCGGTCGCTGTCGCTCGGCGAGCGCCAGGAAATCGCGGAACTCGCCGCGACCAAGCCGAAGATCGATCTCGAAATCCAGCTTCGACTACAACTCGGCCGACATCAGCAAGGGCTCGGTGACAGCGGTGCAGGAACTCGGCAAGGCGCTCTCCGACGCGAGCCTGAAGGGTTCGACCTTCGTGGTTGCCGGTCACACCGACGCGATCGGCGGCGAGGCGTATAACCAGGATCTCTCCGAGCGCCGCGCCGACACGATCAAGAAGTACCTGACCGAGAAATACGGCATCACCGGCTCCGACCTCGTGACCGTCGGCTACGGCAAGACCAAGCCGAAGGATGCGAATGCGCCGATGGACCCGGCCAACCGCCGCGTTCAGGTCGTCAACATGGATACCAAGACCGGCGTCGAAGTGAGGTCGCCAATGTCGATCCGCCTGCCGCTTGCGGCAGGCGGATTTTTTTGCGCAGGCGCGACCGACGCGACGGCTGCCGATCTGTGCATCTACGACTTGTCGAGAATCTCCTGATCCTTGCCGCCAGCAAAGCCTGGGTGACGGGCTTCTGCAGCAGCGACACGCCGGCATCCAGCCGGCCCTGATGCACGATCGCATCCCGCGAATAGCCGGTCATGAACAGAGACCCTCAGGCCGGACTGGCGATGATGCAGTTGATCAGCCAGTTCGCGGCCGTTCAGGCCGGGCATCACGATGTCGGTCAGCAGCAGATCGATCCGGAACGGATTGGCGTCGAACAGCGCCAGCGCGGCCGCGCCGTTCGCCGCCTCGCGAACCCGGTAGTTCAGGTCCTTTAGCGTCTCGACCAGATACGACCTCACATCGCATTCGTCCTCGACCACCAGGACGGTCTCGCTCCCCGAACTGCCGACCACGGGCGCATCGCCCTGTCCTGACGGTCTCGGCGCGGCGGCGGCGCGGGGCAGGTAGATCCTGATTGTCGTTCCCTGCCCGACCTCGCTGTATATCTTGATCTCGCCGCCGGATTGCTTGACGAAGCCGTAGACCTGGCTCAATCCGAGGCCGGGTGCCCTGCCCCGGTTGCTTGGTCGTGAAGAACGGATCGAACGCCTTCTCCTGGACCTCCCGCGGCATTCCGGAACCGGTATCGCTCACCGCGATCAATACATATTGCCCGGCCGGCACGCCTGCGTTCTGTTGCCGATAGCCCTCGTCGACGGAAACGTTGCTGGTCTCGATCGTCAGTCTTGCCGCTGCTGACCATCGCGCCCGTGGCGTTCATGGCGTCCTTGGCGTTCACGACAAGATTGAGAATCGCCGCTTCCAGCTGGCTGGGGTCGACCTCGATCTGCCACAGGCCGGCGCCCTCCACGACCTCGAGCTCGACATTCTCGCCCGAGCGTCCGCCTGAAGAAATCCGACATGCCGGCGATCAATTGACTGACGCTGGTCAGTTTGGGATCGAGCGGCTGCCGCCGCGCAAACGCCAGCAGGCGCTGCGTCAGCATCGCCGCGCGCTGCGCGCCGTTCGCGGCGTTGGCGATCACCCGCGTCAACCGCTCGCGCGCGGCGTCGCCCACGACTGCAGACAGCGATCGGCGATCTCGAGATTGCCGCTGATGATCGTGAGCAGATTGTTGAAATCGTGCGCCACGCCGCCGGTCAATTGTCCGATCGCTTCCATCTTCTGCGACTGCCGAAGCATGTCCTCGGCCTCGCGCCGGTACATGCCTTCCTGCGCCAGGGCGACTTCGGCGGCACGAAGCTGCGACGGCGACGGCAGCGCCAGCACCTTCGGCAACAGCGGCCACAGCATCGCCGCCGTCACGATCGACGCCGCGGCCGTCATCGCCTTGACGATGCCTTCGATGCCGTAGACCGGATACCAAAGCGTGACGATCGACATCACGTGGCCGACGCCGCACGCCATGATGAAGCAGCGCGAACGCCCAGAACACCCATCCGAAATCGACGTCGCGGCGCTTCGAGACGAAGATCGACAGCGCCACGGGATCGAGAAGTAGGCGGCGGCAATCACGACATCCGACGCAACGTGGAGCCAGATCAGTTGCGGTTCCCACAGCAGGCATATTCCATGCGGTGCGAACATCGATGAATCGAGCAGACGTTCGAAGAAGGCCCACATGCCGTTCGTTCCTTAAAACGGGGATCTGGAGCGGACTCATACACAGCGACGAATCTACGGCGAGCCCACAACCCGTACAAGTGGACCCGTCATTCGACTGCTCGTCGGGCGATCGGCGCGAGTGGCCGCCTCAAATCCAGTTCTGGAAGATCATCAGGCGGCTGAACGTCGCCATCGAAGTGCCTATGAACGCGGCCGATATCGGCAACATTGCGGCGAAGCCGGCAAAACCGACCGCAACATAGGCCCATAGCAGCCAGCCGGGCGTGTTGCCGCGTTTCAAGGCATAGACCAGCGCAAAGCTCGCCGTGGTCGCGGCCGGCAGGTAGTAATAGATGAAGCCGAGCGTTCGCGGCAGCAACGCCCATGCGAGGTACGGGCCGAAATAGAACGCCAGCACCAGGAAGGCATCCGACCCGCCGCGTCACGATCCAGTCGCGCAGGCAGATCGGCGAGCGCTATCAGCGCCGGCCACAGGATCAGCGGATTGCCGAGGAAAGACGACGGCAGCGATCCGGTCGTCGCCGATCTTGTCGAACAGATACCAGACCGGGCGCACCAGGAACGGCCAGGACGGCCACGAACTCATATAGGTGTGGCCCGCGATCGCGGTCGTGGTGTTGTCGCTGAAGATCCGCCGTTGCGCCTGCAGAATATCCGGGACCGAAAACCGTAGAGCGGAATGAACGTCGCGAGATAGACCGCAGCCGGAATGAGCACGAAGCAGACCGCGAAATGCCACCACCTGAAATCGGGCCAGAGATCGGGCCTGTACCAGTCTTCGCGGCCGCGCGTCGGCGAATTGCGTGCGCCAGCCTTGCATCAGGCGGATCACGGCGACGATGACGATGCAGACCGCGAGCACGAACAGCCCGCTCCATTTGCAGCCGATCGACAGGCCGAAGCCGATCCCGGCGAGCGCGAACCAGAGATGCGGCCGCTGCTTTCGAAAGCCATGCATGAACGCCGCGATCGGCGAACAGGCTGAAGGTGAGCGCGAAAATATCCAGCATCGCGATCCGCGATTGCACGAACAGCATCTGGTTGAAGAAGGCGAGCAGGCTCGCTGCAATGGCCGGCCCTTGCGCTGCGAACAGCGCCAGGCCGCACAGATACACCGCGACGATGGCGAGCGATCCGAACAGCACGCCCGGATAGCGCCAGCCCAGCGGCCCGTCGCCGAACGAATGGATCGACAGCGCGATGAGCTGCTTGGCGAGCGGCGGATGCATCGGGTTGAGCATCGGCTGCGGCATCACCGGCTCGAGCATCTGCCGCGCCGCCGGCACGTAATGCACCTCGTCGAAATAGAATTTCTCCGGCGTGGTGACGCCGATCAGCATCGCGAAATGCGCGAGAACAAAGAGCATTGCCGCGACGATGACGCTGTGCGCATCATCAGACTGAGACGAAACAGAATGTGATGGGGCTGCTGGCTTCACGGACGATCTGGCACTGAATCAGGGACTAGATGACATTGCGGCAAAATTGAGTGTGATGCGCTCCAGATTTTTATGTCCATCGCATTGAACGCATTTCGATTCCGCAGTCACTAACCGACGGGCCGAGTAAGGCGCACGCGATGTGATAATTCTGCCACATCGCACACGCGCGCGATCCGGTACGATGTCGGGATAAATCGATCGGCTTTGAAATGAATTTGCGTAACTGCTTTCGTTTGCTATCTGCAATTGGCCTGCTGACGGCGTTGATCGCTGTCCGCGCACGCGCAAACCGCGCGTCGGCGAAGCGGCCGTCGTCAAGAATGAAGTGCTCCGCGTTGCCGGATCTTCGACCAGCCAGATCAAGGTCGGCGATGGACTGGTGCGCGACGAAACCGTGCGCACCGGGCTCGACAGCGCGACGCGGCTGGTGATGGCCGACAGCACCAATCTCTCGCTCGGACCCAACGCGACGCTCAAGCTCGACCGCACCGTTTTCGACGACGAGCATCACTATCGCGACGTCGCGGTGCGGCATGACGTCGGGCGCGTTTCGTTTCGTCACCGGCCATTCGGACAAGGCCGCCTACAAGATCACGACGCCGCTGGCGACCATCGGCGTGCGCGGCACCACGCTCGATATCCTGTCGCAGCGCGGCCAGACCATCGTCAACCTGCAGGACGGCGCGGCCTCGGTCTGCACGATCAGCGTTCGAATGCATCCAGCTCACCCAGCCCGGCGACACCGCCATCATCACCTCGAGCGGCGGCGGCAGGTCGACGATCAAGAAGACCAACAACCCGCCCTGGACGTTTGCCGCAACCTGCAGCGCCGCAGCAGGGCTTTGCAGCACGACGCAATATGCGGATGCGTCACCCGTCATCGTCGATGACGGCAGCGATCCCACCGGCATGCTGTGCGGGCGCTGACCATGGCAAGCTTCATCCGCAGCTCACTTTGTCGGCACGTGCTGCGGCGCATGCTCGCTCTCGCTCCTGCTGGCGCAGCGTGGGCGCAGTCGCCTCGCCGACATCGCTGGACGACTGTGTCGACTGCTATCCGCCGACGCCGACGCCAGCCCACACGCCGACGCCAACGCCGCTCGGCTTCGCCGATCACCGATCGCCAAGCCCTACATCGGCACCCGCACGAACGCGCCGCCCGCGACCGTCACCGGTTCGAGCGCCGGCTCGATCAACGACCTGGCCGAACAGCGCTTCAACCAGATGATCACCAACCGCGTGCTCGGCAACGTGCTGCTCGGCGTCAACGAGCAGGTCAATTGCAACGATTGCGTCAGCGCGTTCGGCTCGGCGGGATCGTTCTCGGCCGGCATTCACGGCCGCAAGAACCTGACGCCCAATCTGTCGCTGCTCGCCGGCATCGCCTACACCCAGTACAACGAAGGCGGATACCACGTCACCAGCGCGCCGATCGGCGCGTTCGCGCTGCGCTATGATTTCGTCGACTGGGGATCGTCGCGGCCGTTCTTCGATATCGGCACCATCCTGTCGCCGTTCCAGAAGGTGCGCTACGCGCGCAGCTACACGACGAGCCTCGGCGCGGTATCGCTCGAAAGCTCGACCACGAGCGAGAATTACGCCGTCTATGGCCGCGCCGGCTGGATGAGCCGGCTGTCGCCGCGCGATGAGGTCGCGGCCTCCGTCGAGGTCTGGCAGCTATGGCAGCGGGTGAAGGGCTACACCGACCCCGCCGCCGCCTTCAATCCGTTCGACGCCTCGATCGCCACGGGCACCGACCGCACCAACCTCGTCAAGGTCGGCGGACAGTGGACGCATCTGTTCGGCATCGAGCGTCGAAGCCAACATCAACGGCGGATGGGTGCAATCCTTCGGAACGCAATCCGGCATCGTCGCCACCGTGACCGGCGACGGCACCATCGTGCCCGACGATCGGCAACCAGGGCTGGTTCGAATATGGCGGCCGGCTCGGCTTCCGCATCACCAAGGGCTGGGTCGCCGACCTCTTCGTCAACGGCACCGCCGGCCCGCAGCCGGTCGGCAACACGCTTCACGGCGGCGTGGGGTTGCGGATCAGCTATTGAGATGGACTGTAGGGTGGGCAAGCGCGAGCGTGCCCACCATCTCTCGGCACATGTCATCGTGAATGGTGGGCACGCTTCGCTTAGCCCACCCTACGATCCGCGCCTGCTTACGCCGCGCTCTTGCCTTCATACGCGCGCTTCAGGCCTTCGATATCGAGCTTGACCATGCCCAGCATCGCCTGCATGGCGCGCTGCGCGCCGGCGGAATCGGAGCCGCCGAGATATTTCGTCAGCGCCGTCGGCACGATCTGCCAGCGACACGCCGTAGCGGTCCTTCAGCCAGCCGCATTGTTCGGCCTTGCCGCCGTCCGCCAGCAGCGCATCCCAGAGCCGATCGACCTCGGCCTGATCGGCGCAGTCGATCTTGAAGGAGACGGCGTGCGTGTATTCCATCTTCATGCCGCCGTTCAGCGCCATGAAGCGCTGGCCGGCCAGCGTGAACTCGACCACCAGCACGGTGCCGGCCTTGCCGCCGGGGCTGTCGATGGTGTTGCGCTGGATCTTCTCGATCCGGAATCCGGCAGCAGCGAAACGTAGAAGTTCGCGGCCTCCTCGGCCTCGCCGTCAAACCACAGGCAGGGAGAAATCTTGGACATCGGAGAACTCCGGTTGCTGATGCGTTTGAACGATCAGGCGGCGGCCGTGGCGGACTGTGCAGCGGTTGCGGCCGCGACATCCATCCACATCACTTCCCAGATGGTGGCCGTCGGGATCTTCGAAGCTGCGGCCATACATGAAGCCGTAATCCTGCTTCGGGCCGGGATCGACGCCGCCGCCCGCGCCTTGCGCCTTGCCGACCATGTCGTCCACCGCGTCGCGGCTGTCGGCGGAGAGGCAGATCAGGACCTGGCTGGAGGTCTTGGCGTCGGCGATCTTCTTCGAGGTGAACTGGCGGTACTTGTCGTGGGTCAGCAGCATGACGTGGATGGTCTCGGAAAACACCATGCAGGACGCCGTGTCGTCGCAGAATTGCGGGTTCTTTTCGGCGCCGATCGCCTGATAGAAGGCGGTGGCGCGGGCGAGATCGCTGACCGGCAGATTGACGAAGATCATTTTGGCCATAACGGGCTCCTTTCGGTGGGTTCCACCCAAGGACGAACCGAGCGGACGACGAGTCCGACATGCCGGTTTGAATTATTTTCGGATGGACCCATGGGCTCCGGCCGGATTTGGCCGGCCATCCACGCGTTTGTGCCGGGCATGACAAATTCAGCGGCCGCACGCCCTGCACTGACGCCGACCCGTTACGTCGCGATCGGGGTCGGCATGGTCAGAAACGCCCGCGTCACATGCCAGAACAATTGCCGGTTGATCGCCAGCGCCACCGAATGGGCGGTGCCGGGCAGGATGATGAACTGGCGGTCGCCGTTCGGCAGCTTGTTATAGAATTCCTCGAGGTCGGCGACGGTCGCGATGCCGTCATATTCGCCGCGCACCAGCAGCACCGGCGCCAGCACCTTCTCCGGATGCACCGACCGGCAGATTGGCGGTCATGTCGAGATAGGTGCCGGTCGGGATCTGGTCGCCGAACTGCATCTCGGCATCCGCCAGCGCCTCGATCACGGCGGGATCGGAGGTGCCCGGCTTGTCGCGGGTGGCGATCGAGCGGATCATGTCGCGGTCGCGCTTGCGCATGTTGTGCGTGCGGAAATAGTCGAGCTGCTCGGCCCGTTTGGTCAGGGTCGGCGATGCCCTCGCCCTTGTAGGTGAAGGCGGCGAACACCAGCCGGTCGACGCGCTCAGGCTGCGACCATGGCATAGGCGCCGGCGCGCAGCGCGCCGCGAGGATCGCCGACGAAGTGCAGTTTCTGCTGGCCGGTCTCGCGGGCAATCGAGCTCGACCGCGACCTTCAGATCCTCGACGCCGCTGGCGATATCGGCATTGCCCGAGGTGCGGCCGGACTTGCCGTAATTCTCGTGGTCCATGGTCCAGCAGTCGAAGCCGTAGCGCGCGAACTCGTTCATCACGGAATATTCGCCTTTGCCGGGCACGTTGAGATCGAACACCCGCGACGTCACCGACGAGCCGTGGACAAAGAACACGACCGGCCGCGCCGGCTCGCCGGCCTTGGGCGCACCGACCCGCTTGCGAAACATCCACAAGGGAATGTCGCCCTTCTTGGTCCAGTATTCGCTGCTCCAGATCTCGCCACCCTCAGGTGGAACGCGCGGTCGCGGCCTGCGCCGGCATCGCGCGGCGGCTACGCCAGACCGAGGCCCCGACCCGAGCCCTTGAGAACCGCGCGTCGCGCCAGCGGATATCCGGAGTCGCGTCATGGCGTCATCCCCGCGTCGCATTTTTGCGTTGGGCCGAAGTCTAAGCAGCGGGCCTGACTGGTTTGAAAGCAAGTGTGCGCTCGCACCGCGAGAACACCATCGCGCGATCAGGCCAGAATGGGCTGACAGCCGCGCGGTTGTACGGTCTATCCTGCCCGGCGAACCGTCCGATCGACAAGGAGGGAAACGCCATGAGCAACCAGCTGACGGAAGCCGAACTTGCCGCATTGATGCCGTCCGAACTGTGCGCATACCAGACGCCGATCCCGACGCAGATCGTCTCGAGCGACGAATTCTATCCCGACCCGCAGAACGAACGGCAGCGCGAGGTCGAAGCGCGGCTGCTGGCGATGGCCGACGATCTCGGCGGCAAGCAGGGCCTCGACCGCCGCCGGTTCTTCCAGACCGCAGCCGGCATGGCCGCGTCGTTCGTGGCGATGAACGAAGTCTATGGGCCGCTGTTCGACGTGACGAAGGCGGAAGCCGCCACGCCTGCGATGGCGCAGGAGCGCGCCGGCGCGCTGAAAGACCAGTTCATCATGGACATGCACACGCATTTCCTGCGCGACGACACCCGCATCATGAGCTTTTGTCGAACATGCGCAAGGCGGTCGGCAAGGCCGGCTGGAACAAGCAGCTCAGCGATCACGAGCAGACCATCGAGGACCTGAAGTTCAACAACTACAAGAAGGAGATGTTCCTCGACAGCGACACCAAGATCTCGCTGATCTCCTCGGCGCCGTCCGACATCGAGCAGGACTGGTTCCTGACCAACGAGCAGATGGCCGACGCCCGCAAGAAGATCAACGACGAGGCCGGCTCGCGCCGGGTGTTCTGCGCACATGATCTTCACGCCGGGACAGCCCGGCTGGCTCGACAAGCTCGATGCCGGCCTCGCGCTCAAGCCTGAGTCCTGCAAGGGCTACACCGTCGGCGACAACACCCACAAGGAAATCAGCCGCTATCCCTGGCGGATGGACGACGAGAAGGTCGCCTACAAGGGCTACGAGAAGATGGTGAAGGCCGGCATCAAGAATGTCTGCATCCACAAGGGGCTGTTCGCACCGGGAATCGAGAAGCAGTTTCCCAATCTGCGCGGCTTTGCCGACGTCGCCGATGTCGGCCAGGCGGCGAAGGACTGGCCGCAGCTCAACTTCGTCATCTATCACTCCGCCTACCGCCATGTCGGCGGCGATCCGAAGCAGGCGCTGGCTGAGTTCGAACGCACCGGGCGCATTTCCTGGACCAGCGACCTTGCCGACATCCCGGCGCAGTACGGCGTCAGCAATGTCTATGGCGACGTCGGGCAATTGTTCGCGACCACGCTGGTCGCGGAGCCGAATGTCTGCGCCGCGCTGATGGGCACGTTGATCAAGGGGCTCGGCGCCGATCACGTCTGCTGGGGCACCGATGCGCTGTGGACCGGCGCACCGCAATGGCAGATCGAAGGCCTGCGCCGCCTCGAAATCCCCGAAGCCATGCAGAAGAAATTCGGCTACGCGCCGCTCGGCGCAGCCGACGGCCCGGTGAAGATCGGCGATCTTCGGCGGCAACAATGCGCGGCTCTACGACATCCAGCCCAAGCGCGCGATGCTCGATATCAAGCGGCGACCGGTTTGCCGTGATGAAGGCGGAATATGAGAAGGCGGGACCGGAGCCGTCCCACACGCGCTACGGCTATGTGGTGCCGAACGGGACCGATGGATCACAGCCTGTTTGCGTAAACCCTCCACTCCGTCATTCCGGCGCGACGCGTGAGCGTCGACGCCCTGGAATGACGAGCTTTGTCTCACTTCCCTTGAACTGGGGCTTGCGCTTTTCGGCGAACGCCTTGACGCCTTCCTTGAGGTCTTCGCTGTCCCTGATGACATCGAGCAGCCGGCGCACCTCGGCAACCGTCTTCCAGCGGTCCCTTCGGCATGGCGTCGCGGGCGAGCTTCTTCAGCGCACTGAACGACCAGCGGCGCGTTGGCGGCGATTTTTGCCGCCATCTCCTGGGCGAGCGCGACGTGCTGCCCCTTTCGGCGCGACCTTGTTCACGAAGCCGATCTGGTAGGCGCGCTCCGCCGACATTTCCTCGCCGACCAGCAGAAACTCCATGGCGATCTTGTGCGGCATCCGCGCCAGCACCGAGGAGATGCCGCCGGCGGTGGTGCCGATCTTGCCCTCGGGATAGATGAAGCGCGTCGTCTCGGACGCCACGCACATGTCCGCCATCTGCACCAGCACGAAGGCACCGCCGACGACCCAGCCGGACGTCGCGGCAATGACCGGCTTGTCGAGTTCGACGCCCAATCCGGGCACCGCGTGCCACATGTTGACGGGAAGATCCCTGACGTCGGCACCGACCGAAAAATATTCTTCCTCGGACGAAGCGAGCACCGCAACGCGGTCGTCGCTTTCGTGAAAGCGCAGCCAGGCTTCGCGCAGTTCGTCACACAACGCGTTATTGAGCGCGTTGTGTGCCGAGGCACGATCCATGGTGATGGTGGCGACGTGGCCCGCGCTCTCGTAGCGAACAAGCGTCATGGGATTCCTCGCGACATCGCGCACGACGGCGGCGTTTGTTATTGTTCACTTCTTCTCGGCGGGATCGCGGTGCACCGGATCGATCCACAGCACGGTCTCCGGCTTTTCCACCGGCTCGATGTCGAGATTGATCGCGACCGCCTCGCCGTCGCTGCGCACCAGCACGCATTCCAGCACCTCGTCGCGGCTGGCGTTGATCTCCTGATGCGGCACGTAGGGCGGCACGAAGATGAAATCGCCGGGGCCGGCTTCGGCGGTGAACTGCAGATGCTCGCCCCAGCGCATCCGCGCCTTGCCCTTCACCACATAGATGATGCTTTCGAGATGGCCGTGATGATGCGCGCCGGTCTTGGCGTCGGGCCGGATCGTCACCGTGCCCGCCCATAATTTCTGCGCGCCGACGCGGGCGAAATTGATCGCGGCCTTGCGGTCCATGCCCGGCGGTCGACGGCACGTTGGGATCGAGCTGATTGCCGGGAATGACGCGGACGCCGTCATGCTTCCAGCGCTCGGCATCGCCGTGCGAATGATCGTGATCGTGGGAATGGGTGTGATCGTGAGTGCCGCTCATCTTGTTGCTTTCCGAAATGTTGCGTCGCGCAACGGTACATAAAACCGTGATCGCAAACCAGCCAAATCGAGGAACTTTCGCGGCGCTTGCGGGTTGTCTTGTGCGAAGTTCAATCAACCGCAAGTAGGAGTATTCTGATGGGTGCCACCGCAGACAAGATCAAGGGCGCAACCAACGAGGCCATCGGCAAGGCCAAGCAGGGCATCGGTGAAGCCGCCGGTTCCGACCGCCTTCAGGGCGAAGGCGTGATCCAGGAAGTGAAGGGCAAGGGCCAGAAGGCCGTTGGCGACGCCAAGGAAGCCGCCAAGGATGCCGTGAACGAAGGCAGCCGCGGCGGCGAACAAGAATCTCTGATCGACGCGATCGATCTGTGAAGATGGAAAGACCGGTCCCTTTGGGGCCGGTCTTTTCGTACCGATACAATTGCTCTCGTCATGGCCGGGCTCGTCCCGGCCATCCACGTCTTACCGGACGCGCAGCATCGACGTGGATGCCCGGGACAAGCCCGGGCACTGACGCGGAGATATCGCGTCAGCGCCGCTTATCCATCACAGCCGGATTGACCACATTGGTCGGCGTGCCCGCGGCGTAGGCCACGATCTGGTCGAAGATATCCGTGAACTGGATTTCGTATTCGTCGCGCGAGACGTAGCCGAGATGCGGCGTGCAGACGACGTTGTCCATGGTCAGCAGGGGATCGTTGACGTCGCGCAGCGGCTCCTTCTCGTAGACGTCCACCGCCGCCATGCCGGGCCGGCCTGCGCGCAGCGCATTGACCAGCGCGCTCGGCTCGATCAGCGGCGCGCGGCTGGTGTTGACCAGCAGCGCCGTCGGCTTCATGCGCGCGAGGTCTTCCGCCGTGACGATGCCGCGCGTGGCATCGACCAGGCGCATGTGCAGCGAGAGCACGTCGCATCGCTCGAAGAAATGCCGCCTTGCTGGCGGCGGTCGCGTAGCCGTCGGCGCGCGCCTTCGCCAGCGCCGGCTCGCGCGCCCACACCAGCACGTTCATGCCGAACGCCTTGCCGTAGCCGGCGACGACGGCGCCGATCCGCCCGTAGCCATAGATGCCGAGCGTCTTGCCGCGCAGCGTGTGGCCGACGCCGATCTGCCATTTGCCGGCCTTGAGCGCCGCCATCTGCTGCGGGATCTGCGCGCATCGCCGCCAGGATCAGGCCCCAGGTGAACTCGGCGGTCGCATAGGACGGCGTATCGGCGTGCTGGCTCGACGACACGACGATGCCGAGCCGCGTGCAGGTATCGATGTCGATATGCGGATAGACGCTGCGCTGGCTGATCAGCTTCAGCTTCGGCAGCCGCTCCAGCAGCGGCGTGCGGATCTGCGTGCGCTCGCGGATCAGCACCAGCGCCTCGGTATCGCGCAGGCGCTCCGCGAGCGCGTCGACGTCCTGGACGTGATCGTTCCAGATCGTGACGTCGTGCCCGGCGAGCTTGCGGAAGCAGTCGAGCGTGCGCAGCGTGTCGAAATAATCGTCGAGGATCGAGACCTTCACGATGCGCCTCCTCTGCCGCTGTGCGCGGCTACTTCACCGCCAGCAATTCGACGTCGAACATCAGCGTCGCGTTCGGCGGAATGACGCCGCCGGCGCCGCGCGCGCCATAGCCGAGCGCGGGCGGAATGATCAGCGTGCGCTTGCCGCCGACCTTCATGGTGGCGACGCCCTCGTCCCAGCCGGCGATCACCCTGCCGCTGTCCGATCGGGAACTCGAACGGCTCGTTGCGGTCGACCGAACGAGTCGAACTTCTTGCCCTTCTGGCCGTTCTCGTAGAGCCAGCCGGTGTAATGCATGACGCAGGTCTGGCCGGGCTTCGGCGTAGCGCCGGTGCCGACCTTGCTGTCGATGATCTGCAAGCCTGAAGCTGTGGTCATGGGTTTTCCTGCGGTCTGGGCCGATGCCAGCTGGGATGGCGATCGGCGTGGCAACCGCGGCCGCCACGGCGGCGAATGCGGTCCGGATGATCGTGCGTCGGGAAGATCGCATCTCGAGTGCACCTCGTTCGGGAGACCGACGTCTCTAGCCCAAGGCGGGCCATTTCCACTAGCCATTTTTCAGCCGCCAGCCATGTTTCAGCCGCCGTCGCGATCCGATCGCGAAATCGCCGCAGCAACGGCGAGGTTTTGCCGGCGATCAGGTCGCCGATCAGACGCGCGGCGAGAAAGCTGAAGGTGATGCCGTTGCCGCCATAGCCGTAGGCCGCATAGACGCCCTTGGCGCCGGGGACCGGACCGATCAGCGGCAATCCATCACTGCGTCGTATCGAACGTCCCCGACCAGCGGAATTCGATATCGGGTGTCGCGGCCGGCCAGAGTGCCGCGAGCCTGCTGCGCCAGCACGCGCGATTTCTCGGGGATCAGGCGATCGCGCGCCTCGGGTTCGATAATCTCCGTCGCTGTCCTCGCCGCCGATGATGATGCGTCCCGCCCGCGTCGTTCGCGCATAGAGATAATCCTCCGCATCCTCCCAGATCAGCGCGCCGTCGTTCCAGATGTTTTGCGGCTGCGGCACGGTCGCAATCGCCCAGCTCGACGACACCGCGTGCACGGTGGATCGAACGATATCGGGCATCACATAGCCGGTGGCGAGCACGACGGACCGCGCTTCGATCTCGCGACCGTTTGCCAGCGCGGACATTGACCGAACGCCCGGCGGCATCGAACGCCACGGCGTCTGCCTCAAACAGCCGTGCACCGCGCGCCAGCGCCGTCCTGAGCAGCCCATGCGCCAGTTTCATGGGATCGGCATCGGCCGCGCCCGGCGAGACGATCGCACCGGCACGCGCGATGCCAAAGCGATCCAGCAGCACGGCATGGTCGAGAAAATCGCCGGGCAAGCCGGCGCGTGCCCGCCAGCGATGCTCTTCCAGCAGGCCGGCGCTGCTTTCGTCCGCCGCAAGATACAGCGAATTCTTGTCGCGCATGTCGCAGGCAATGCCGAGCCGCCAGACCAGCGACTTCAGGCCGGCGACGGCATCGCGGCTGGCACGATAGGCGCGTGAGGCGCGCTCGAAGCCGTAAGTCTCGCTCAGTTCGCGCAGCGGCCGGTCGATTTCCCACAGCAGCATGGATGTGGAAGCAGCCGTGCTGCCGCGCCCCGGCAACTCGCGATCGACGATAATGACGTCGAGGCCCTGTCGCGTCAGGCGTTCGGCGACCAGCGATCCGGTAATGCCGGCGCCGACGATCAGCGCATCGCATTTGAGGTTCTCGCCGAGGTCGCGGCGGGGCGGATGTGACGATGTCGCAAACCATGGCGAACGGCCGCCGCGCAGGTCGGCCTGTTCGGTATCATCTGAATCGAGAATGCTGATAGCTGACCTCTGACAACAGGCGGCCGTCCGCGGCAATGCGGACGGCTGCGGCCCATCGCTTTAACGAAAGCGACGGGCTGTTGTTCCGGAGGCGATGCAGAACACGAAGGGCTCAATAGCCCAGCGCGCAACCGTCCTTGCGGGGATCGGAGCCGCCGGTCAGCGTGCCCTTGTCCCAGTCGATCCAGATCGCCTGGCCGCCGCCGAGCGGGCCGACCACGCTGGTGGTCTTGTGGCCGATCTTCTTCAGGCCCTCGACGATCTCGGCCGGCACGCTGTCCTCGAGCTGATAGACGCCCTCGTAATGCAGGCCGCGCGGCATATCGATGGCTTCCTGCACGTCGCAGCCATAGTCGAGCATGTTGGTCAGCACATGGCTCTGCCCGACCGGCTGATACTGCCCGCCCATCACGCCGAACGGCATCACCGCGCGGCCGTTCTTGGTGGCGAGGCGACGGAATGATGGTGTGCAGCGGCCGCTTGCCCGGCGCGATGCAATTGGGATGGCCGGGCTGGATGCGGAAACCGCCGGCGCGGTTCTGCAGCAGGATGCCGGTCTTGTTGGAGACGATCGCCGAACCGAAGGAATGCGCGATCGAATTGATGAACGAGCAGACGTTGCGGTCCTTGTCGACCACGGTGATGTAGACCGTCGAGGGATTCATCGGCGGCGCCACGTTCGGCAGATCGAGCAGTCGGTCCATCCTGATCTTGCTGACGTGCTCCTCGGCGAATTCCTTGGCGAGGATGCCGGCGACATCGACATGAACCTGCGCGGGATCGCCGATGTACTGCTCGCGCATCATGTAGGCGATCCGCGCGGCTTCCGCCTCGAGATGGAAGCGCTCGACGCTGAGCGGCGCGAATTTCGTCAGATCGAAGCGCGACAGGATGTTCAGCATCACCAGCATGGTGATGCCCGGACCGTTCGGCGGGCACTGCCAGACGTCGTGGCCCTTGTACATGGTGCCGATCGGCGACGTGGTTTCGGTCGAGTGTGCGGCAAAGTCTTCCAGCGTGTGCAGGCCGCCGATGCCGCGCAGGGTCTCGACCATGTCGTCGGCGATCGCGCCGTTGTAGAACGCGTCGCGGCCGTTCTTGGCGATCGCGCGCAGCGTCTTGCCGAGTTCGGGCTGGTGGATCACGTCGCCGGCCACCGCCGGCTTGCCGTGCGGCAGCAGATAGCGCTCGGTGTTGGTGCCGTTCTTCAGCTTCTCGAACTGGTTCTTCCAGTCGAAGGCGATGCGGGGCGCGACGACATAGCCTTCTTCCGCGGCCTTGATCGCGGGCTGCAGCAGGGTGATCGAGCCCGAGCTTGCCGTGATCGCGCAGGATCGTGTCCCAGGCATCGATCGCGCCGGGAATGCTGACGGCATGGGCCGAGGTCAGCGGCACCGCATGGATCTTGCGCTCGAGATACCATTCGGCCGTCGCCGCCATCGGCGCGCGGCCGGAGCCGTTATAGGCGACGATCTTGCCCTCGCCCCTCGGCTGGATCAGCGCAAAGCAATCGCCGCCGATGCCGGTCGATTGCGGCTCGATCACGCCGAGCAGCGCGCAGGCCGCGACCGCGGCGTCGGCTGCGGTGCCGCCGGCCCGCATCACCTCGATCGCGATCAGCGCGGCCAGCCGGATGCGACGTCGCCACCATCGCGTTCTGGGCATGGACCGTCGACCGGCCGGCGAAATGGAAATTCCTCATCGCAAGATGCTCACTTTGTTCAGCGTTTTTCGGCATGTCTGCCGGCACATGCGCGGGTTACAGACGGTTCTTGGCATATTCATCGCCCGGCAGGGCAATGGCTGGCATGCCATGGGCCATCAGCCGCCACGGCACGCGGATACGCAGGGCTTTGCGGGGTTTCCGCTCCCGGCCTGCCTGATAAACCGTCGCCATGCCGCTCAAGGTCGCCGCCTTCTACCAATTCGCCGCGCTGCCGGATTTCCGGGAGCTGCGCGAGCCGCTGCGCGCGATCTGCGCCGGCCTCGGGCTGAAGGGCAGCGTGCTGCTGGCGCATGAGGGCATCAACGGCACGCTTGCCGGCAGCGATGACGGCATCGACGCGCTGGTCGAGGAATTGCAGCACGGCGCCCTGTTCGGCGGCCGGCTCGACAATCTCGAACTGAAATTCTCGCACGCCGCCGACGATGCCGTTCCAGCGGCTGAAGATCCGGCTGAAGAAGGAGATCGTCACGCTCGGCGATACCGCGGCCGATCCGACGCGGCAGGTCGGCACCTATGTCGATCCCGCCGACTGGAACGCGCTGATCGCGGCGCCCGACACGCTGGTGATCGACACCCGCAACGCCTTCGAGGTGGCGATGGGCACTTTCGAGGGCGCGGTCGATCCCGGCATCAGGAGCTTTGGGCAATTCAAGGAATTTGCCGCGCGACATCTCGACCCGGCAAAGCACCGGAGGATCGCGATGTTCTGCACCGGCGGCATCCGCTGCGAAAAGGCCAGCGCCTATCTGCTGGCGCGCGGCTTTGCCGAGGTCTATCACCTCAAGGGCGGCATCCTGCAGATATCTCGAAGGCGTGCCGGAAGACGAGAGCCGCTGGCGCGGCGAATGCTTTGTGTTCGACGAACGCGTCGCGCTCGGCCACGGCTTGCGGGAGCGCACGATCGAGACGATGGCTCCCGATGAGTGATGCTGAAGCGCTCGAGCGAGCGCATCGACGCGCTGGAAATGCGGCTGACCTATCAGGACGAGACCATCGAGACGCTGAACCAGACCATCACCGCGCAGTGGCAGCAGATCGACGCGCTGACGCGCCAGCTCGCCGAACTGAACGAGCGGCTGCAGGAGGCCGAGAGCCACGCGCCCGGCGCCGCCAACGAACCGCCGCCGCATTATTGAAGTCACGGCAAAAAGAACGGCCCCCGCATAGGAGGCCGTTCCAGCAACTCGAATTGCAGTCTATCAGCGCTCGTCGATCGATGATAACGTCTTGCGGTCGCGATCGTAGTCGCGATCGCGACCGCGCTTGATCACGACGGTCTCGTCGCGATCACGGTATCTCACGCTCGCGGATCACTTCACGGTCGCGATAGCGATCGCCATGGCCGGAACCAACGGTCACGCCGACGCCAGCCGGACCGACACCAACGCCGAACGTTCTTCCGCACCGGCCGGCATCGCGACGGAAATTCCAGCCACCGCGACGGCAGCCATTACAAATCGCTTGATCATCGCATGTTCCTCTCAATGAATTTACCGGAAAGCCAACTCGCGCGATGATGTGAATTGTTCCGGCGCGCATGGCGCACGAGCGCGCGCAGCGTATGCGCGTCACGCGTGCATGCTTCAGGCCAGCACCGCGACGACGATGATCGCGACGACGATCGCAGCACCGACGACCGGCGCAGATCTTCTTCGCACTGCCGCTGCGCGGCGAGTCGTTGGCGGCGTGGTTGAATTCAGTCTTCATCACGCGACCCCGCCAAATTGATATCACCCGAAAGCCGCGCGCACCTTGTCCCACAGCGACTCGTTCTGCGCGATCGCCGTCGGCCTTCGACGGCGCCGGTTGCGCGGCGCTCACGGGATCGGACGCCGGAAAGCTGTCCACCAGACCGGCCTCGAGCTTTTGCGTGGATTTCCCGATCGGCCCGCGCCGCTTCGCGGGGATCGGCGGCGTGTTTGTCATGCGCCGCAGGATTGAATTTCTCAGCCATTGGGTGCCTCCATTCCGGAGATAACGTCCCGGACTGCGCGCAGTTCCGCTTCCACCTATCTCTCCTTGGCCAGGCCGGAACCTGCGTGTATCAGAGGCGCGAAGATGCATCCGCTGCCGCAGGAACTTTTCGATTGTCCCAGAAATCCGCCGTTAAACCCTTTCTCGAAGTGCTGTCCGGCCGCAGGCAGCAGGTGCCGCCGGTCTGGATGATGCGGCAGGCCGGCCGCTATCTGCCGGAATATCGCGAGTTGCGCGCCAAGGCCGGCGGCTTTCTCGATCTGTGCTTCACGCCGGAATATGCCGCCGAGGTGACGCTGCAGCCGATCCGCCGCTTCAACTTCGATGCCGCGATCATCTTCTCCGATATTCTCGTGATCCCCTACGCGCTCGGCCGCTCGGTGCGCTTCGAGGCCGGCGAAGGCCCGCGGCTCGATCCGCTGGATACGCCGGAGCAAGTTGCGACGCTGGCGTCGCCAGGCCGATTTCGGCAAGCTCGAGCCGGTCTATGAGGCGCTGCGCCGCGTGCGCCGCGAGCTCGCATCCGAAGATCGCGCTGATCGGCTTCTGCGGCGCGCCGTGGACGGTCGCGACCTACATGGTGGCGGGACAAGGCACGCCGGACCAGGCGCCGGCGCGGATGATGGCCTATCGCCATCCGGAAGCGTTCGCGAAAATCATCGACGTGCTGGTGGAGAATTCGATCCAGTATCTGCTCGGCCAGCTCAAGGCCGGCGCCGACGTGCTGCAGATCTTCGACACCTGGGCCGGCGTGCTGCCGCCGCGCGAATTCCAGCGCTGGTCGATCGAGCCGGCGCAGCGCATCGTCGCGGGCGTGCGCGCGCAAGTGCCTGATGCGAAGATCATCGGCTTTCCCCGCGGCGCCGGCGCGCTGCTGCCGGCCTATGTCGAGGCGACCGGCGTCGACGCCGTCAGCATCGACTGGGCGGCCGAGCCGTCGCTGATCCGCGAGCGCGTGCAGAACCGCGTCGCCGTGCAGGGCAATCTCGATCCGCTGGCGCTGATCGCGGGCGGCGCGGCGCTCGACCGCGCCGTCGACGACGTGCTGGCGAATTACGCCAGCGGCCGGCTGATCTTCAACCTCGGCCACGGCATCCAGCCGGAAACCCCGATCGCGCATGTCGAGCAGATGCTGAAGCGGGTGCGGGCGTATAAGGGGTGACGCGATAACTCGTCGCACCCGCTGTAGCGGGATCGAGACGAGCGATGCTCGCCTTGGAGGTTGGGGTGAGGGGCTCTCTCGCGAAGCCGGCGCGAGTTGATGGACCTGTACGCTCATCCGGCGCTATCGCCGACCTCTGCTGCAAGCCGGCGACGTTAAAGACCGCGCATCCTCAGGATCATGTCGGACGCCTTCTCGGCGATCATGATGGTCGGCGCGTTGGTATTGCCCGACATCAGGTCCGGCATGACGGAGCGCATCGACCACGCGCAGGCCCTCGATGCCGCGCACGCGCAGCCGCTGGTCGACGACCGCGAGCGGATCGCTGCCCATCCGGCAGGTCGAGGTCGGATGATAGACCGTGCTGCCGGTGCGGCGGCAGAAGTCCAGCAGATTCGTCGTCGCTCTTCGACCTTCGGACCGGGATCGACCTCCTCGACCGCGATAGGCCTTCAGCGCCGGCGCTGCGAGGATCTTGCGCAGGATCCTGGATGCCGTCGATGAAGGCGCGGCGATCGGTTTCGGTCGCGAGATAATTGATGCGGATTTCCGGCGGCACGGACGGATCGGCGCTCTTGATGCGCAGCGAGCCGCGGCTTTCCGGGCGCAACTGGCAGACCGAGGCGCGTAAAGCCGGAACGCGCATGCAGCTTCTCGCCCATCTTGTCGGTCGAGAACGGCAGGAAGTGAATCTGGATATCGGGCGACGCCAGCCGCGGACTGGTCTTGAAGAACGCGCCCGAGGTGCCGGCGGCGATCGTCAGCGGTCCCTTGCGCAAGCGCCGCGTACTGCATGCCGGCCATCATCCGGCGGATCGGATGGTTGACGACGTCGTTGAGCGTGATCGTTCTGCGCGCAGCGCGTGACCAGCCGGACCTGCATGTGGTCCTGCAGATCGTTGCCGACGCCGGGCGCGTCGAGCACGATCTCGATGCCGTGCTGCTTCAGCAGGTCCGCCGGTCCGACGCCGGAGAGCTGCAGCAATTGCGGCGAGTTATACGCGCCGCTGGAAACCAGGATTTCCTTGCGCGCCCGCGCCGTGCGCACGCGGCCTTCCTGCTTGTATTCGACCGCCTTGGCGCGGCGCCCTTCGAACAGGATGCGCTGCGCCAGCGCCGAGGTCTCGACGTGCAGATTGCTGCGCGCTCTTCGCCGGGCGCAGATAGGAGAACGCCGTGCTGGCGCGCCGGCCGCGCCGCGTCGTGGTCTGGAAAAATCCCGCGCCTTCCTGGGTCGCGCCGTTGAAATCGGGATTGGTCGGAATGCCGGTCTCGGCCGCGGCAACGACAAAGGCTTCCGACAGCGGATCGGTGATGCCGCCAGTCGGACACCGGCAGCGGGCCGCCGGCGCCGTGATATTTGTCGGCGCCGCGCTGCTGGTTCTCGGCCTTCTTGAAATAGGGCAGCACGTCGTCATAGCCCCAGCCGGCATTGCCGCGCTGGCGCCAGCGATCGTAATCCTCGTGCTGGCCGCGCACATACAGCAGGCCGTTGATCGAACTCGAACCGCCGAGCACCTTTCCGCGCGGCTGGAACACCTGCCGGCCGTTCAATCCCGGCTCCGGCTCGGTCTGGTACATCCAGTTGACGGATTTTTCCTTGAACAGTTTTCCGTAGCCGAGCGGCACGTGGATCCAGAGATTGGTGTCCTTCGGTCCGGCCTCCAGCAGCAGCACGGAATGCTTGCCGTCGGCGCTCAGGCGATTGGCGAGCACGCATCCGGCCGAGCCGGCGCCGACGATGACGTAGTCGAATTCGGAAGCATCATTATTATTGTTCATTTGTTTCCCCGCATGCGGACCGAAAGAGGTAGCGGGGCCGCCCGAGGCGGTCAATTGCCTCCGGGTCGCAGGCGCGGAATTAGACGACTTCCAATTGCGCGGCGGCAACGTCGCTGGACGATCGTGCCGCATCCCGGAATGACGAAGCATTCGCCTGGTCATTCCGTGGCGCGTTTTCGAACTGCGGCCGATTGCGATCCACGCCAGCTAGCTTGCGAGTTTCAAAAGTCCGGCGGCCGGCGCTCGGCGAACGCAGTAAAAGCCTCGCGTGCCTCCACGGTTTTGAGGCGTTCCGCGAACTGCTCGCTTTCCGCCTTGATCTGCGCCGAGCAGAAGTTCCGGATTGCGCATCAGCCGCTTCGTCGCACTGATAGCGCCCGCCGGCTGTTTCGCCAGCCGGGACGCGAGCGCCCTTGCTTCGGCGTCGAGCTTGTCCAGCGGCACCACCCGGTTGGCGAGGCCCCACGTCAACGCGGATTTGCGCATCGACGGCTTCGCCGAGCGCGAACATCTCGTAGGCGCGCGCATAGCCGATGCGGAGCGGCATCAGCAGGCTGGAGGACGCTTCCGGCACCAGCGCGAGATTGACGAACGGCGTCGAGTAGCAGCGCGTTCTCGGCCAGCACGACCAGATCGCAATGCAGCAGCATCGTGGTGCCGATGCCGACGGCGCGTCCCTGAACGGCGGCGACCAGCGGACGGCTCGATTTTGCGAGCGCCTGCACGAAGCGGCCGACATGCCGCTCGCCCTGAAAAGCACCCGTTGCCATGGCGGCAAACTCGCCGACATCGTTGCCGGCGGTGAACATGTCGCCCTCGCCCCGGATCAGCAACACGCGGACGGAAGCGTCGGTCTCGGCAGCCTCGATCGCGTCGGCCAGCGCGCCGTACATCGCGTTGGTCAGCGCATTCTTCTTGTCGGGGCGTGCCATCGTCAGGCTCAGGATCCCGTCACTCTTCTCGATCTTGATATGCTCGGTCATTCGTCTTCTCCTCTGGGAAATCTGGTTTGCAGGCTGGTCGAGCCAGCGCGCGACGACATCGATCTCGGCTTCGCTGAATCCTTCGGTGAGGCGCGCGTTGACCTCGACGAGCCCGCCTTCGACTGCGCCAGCGCCGTGCGGCCGGCCGGCGTCAGCCACAGCCGCCACGCCCGCCCGTCATCCGGATCGGCGCGCCGCCTGATCAGGTTCGCCGCCGTCATCCGGTCCACCAGCCCGCTGATGCCGGGCGGACCGAGGTCGAGCGCCGCACCCGCCTCGCCCATCAGCACGCCGTCGCGCTGGCCCAGAATGAACAGCAATCCGGACTGCGCCGCCGTCACGCCGCTGTGCTGCGTCCGCGCCGCCATCCAGCGCTGCAGCCGGCGCTGCGCGACGCTGAGCAGGAATACCAGCCGGTGCTCGCGACGGGGGTTCACCTCAAACCGTGCTCGCAGGTTTATTTCGCATGCGAACTATTTAGACGATCGGCGATACGCTTGTCACTGGATTTTCGCACTGAGGTTGATCGAGAGAGCTCCCAGTGGCCTGCCGAAAGAGACGACCATCAATCGATCGTCGGACCAGAAAACACCGCAGAGCACAATGCGCTTGAAGAAAAAATCGATTTTCGATTGACGGCATCAGCTTCTCTCGCCAATCTGCGCCGCGATGAGCAGTATCGGGTTGAGTTTTAGCGAGAGCCTGGCCGGACGAACGGCCGCGAAGCCTGACGTCCGCCGTTCAGGAGCGGCTGCGCGCGGACATTCTTTCGACCCGGCTGCTGCCCGGCCAGAAGCTGCATATCGCCGGCCTCGCCAAGCAGTTTTCGGTAAGCCTCGCCGCGGTGCGCGAGGCGCTGTCGCGGCTCGTCGCGGACGGGCTGGTGCAGGCATCCGACCAGCGCGGCTTCCGCGTCAGCCCGGTGTCGCCCGCCGACCTGCAGGGACGTGACGCAGACCCGTGTCGATATCGAGGGCCTGGCGCTGCGGCGCTCGATCGAGCGCGGCGACGCAGGCATGGCTATGCCTCGGTGGAGCAGTCGTTCACGGCGCTGTGCGCCGTTCCCTACACCTATCCGGACGATCCGACCCATCATTACGAGGAATGGGTGGTGCGTCACCGCGTCTTTCACCGCACGCTGGTGAACGCCTGCGGTTCGCAATGGCTGCTCGGCTTTCGCGACGTGCTGCACGAGCAGAGCGAGCGCTATCGAAGGCTCTCGATCCGGCGCGACACCGAGAAATCACGCAACGTCGAGGCCGAACACGCCGCCATCGTGCACGCCGTGCTCAAGCGCGATGCCGATGCCGCGGTCGCGGCGCTCTCGAAGCATTTCATGACGACCATGCATCTCGTCGAGCTCGCAACACCCACGATTTCCGGAGGTGGCGGCACCGCCTGATCGATCCGTTCGAAGACCAACCCAAATCAAAAAAAGCAAGGGAAACGTCACCATGAACATCACGCGACGCCACATACTGGCAACGATCACCGCCGCGACCGTGCTCGGCGCCTCGGGCATCGCGCAGGCTGCGGAGACCGTCCGCATCGGCCTTCCGACCAAGACCTACTGGCCGACCACGATTGCGGAAACCGCGGTGCGCCAAAAGCTGTTCGAGAAGGAAGGCATCGCGGCGGAGCTGACGATCTATCGCGGCGGCGCCGAGACGTTCGAGGCGATGGCGGCGGGCGCCGCCGACGTCATTCTCGATGCGACCTCGCTGGTATCGGCCGGACGCAAGAAGGGCGTGAACTCCAAGGTGCTCGCCAATGCCGCCATGGGCTATTACGGCTGGCAGTTGATGATGCTTTCGAAATCGACGCTCGGCGTCAAGCGACCTGAAAGGCAAGAAGGTCGCGATCACCTCCGCCGGCTCCGGCTCCGACCTGCTGGCGCTGTGGACCCAGCAGGACAAGAAGATCGAATTCACCCGCGTGCCCGTCGGCGGCGGTGGCCTGGTGCCGAACCTGCTCGCCGGCAATGTCGACGCGGCCGTGGTCTATTCGCCGCTGAGCTTCCAGATCTCCAAATCGGGCGAAGCGCGCACCATCCTCGACTTCTCAAGGAAGTGCCGCCGAACCTCGCCGCCGGCTGGATCGCGCTCGACAAATACGCGCAGGACAAGCCGCAGATGGTGCAGAAGACGCTGAACGCGCTCTATGGCGCGCTGGCGTTCATGCGCGCCAACAAGGACGCCTCCGTCAAGCTGATCGCCGATCTCTATGAAATTCCCGCCGAGATCGCGGCGCTGGAATACGAGAACACGATCATGAAGCTGGAAACCGACGGCAGCATGGACGGTCCGAAGATTCCGGAGCAGCTTCAGCTCGCGCTCGACATGGCCAAGGCCGGCGGCATGAAGGACCTTGGGCCGGCGGCGCGAGATCATCTCGACGCAGTTCAAGCCGGTTCCGACCAAGCCCTGAGGCGGCGCGATGCGCGGGTTAGGCAGTAAAGGCGGCGCGGGTCGCCATCGTGGTGGCGCTGTTTGCGATATGGGAAATCCTGTCGCGGACCGGCATCGTCAACCCGCGCCTGCTCCCGTCGGCGTCCGACACGCTGGCCACGCTCGGCGAGCTGCTGCAGCGGGCGAGCGTGCGCAAGGATCTCGCGGTCACCGCGAGCGAGGTGCTGACCGCGTTTGCGCTCGCCGTTCCCGTCGGCGCGCTGATCGGCTTCCTGATCGCGGAGAACCGCTACTTTGCCGAGGTGGCAAAGCCGCTGCTGTTCTTCGCCTTCAGCATCCCGAAATCGATCTTCCTGCCGATGTTCATCCTGGTGTTCGGCGTCGGCTTTTCGCAGAAGGTCGGCTTCGGTTTCTTCTCGACCATCTTCATCGTCATCATGTCGACCACGACCGCGGTCGAGTCGGTCAAGGTCGAGCATCTGACCGTCGCGCGCTCCTACGGCGCGACGCCGATGCAGACCGCGTTTCGCGTCTATCTGCCGAGCATGCTGCCGGTCCTGCTGGAGGCGCTGCGGATCTCGATGATCTTCAATCTCACCGGCGTCATTCTCGCCGAAATGTACGCCTCGCGCGACGGCATCGGCCATCAGATCGCGACCTGGGGCGAGAACTTCCAGATGAAGCAATTGCTGGCCGGCGTGGTGATGATCGCCGCGATCGCGATCACCTTCAACGAACTGGTCAGATGGGTGGAAACACGATGCAGCCATTGGCGAACATAACCCCGCTGAAGCCGGCCGGCGCGATCGAGGTCCGCAATGTCGGGCAGATCTTCAAGACCACGACGCAGGACGTCGTCGCGCTGGAGGACGTCTCGCTCGACGTCAAACCCGGCCGCTTCGTCGTGCTGGTCGGCCCGAGCGGCTGCGGCAAGTCGACGCTTCTGATGATGATGGCCGGCCTGCGCCAGCAGACCTCAGGCACCATCACCATCAGCGGCGCGCCGATCCCGAGCCCGATCCGAACCGGGTCGGCGTGGTGTTTCAGGAAGCCGAGCCTGTTTCCCTGGCTGACGGCGGAAGAGAACGTCGAATTTCCGCTGGCGCTGCGCGGCGTCGCCAAGAGCGAACGCCGCGCCAAGGCGCAGGACGCGCTGAAGCTCGTCGGCCTCGACGGCTTCGGCAAGCGCCATCCGCACGAGCTGTCCGGCGGCATGAAGCAGCGCGTCTCGATCGCGCGCGGCCTGGTGCAGGACCCGCCGGTGCTGCTGATGGACGAGCCGTTCGCCGCCCTCGACGAGCAGACCCGCATGACCATGGGCGACGAACTGCTGCGCATCTGGGCTGCGACCGGCAAGACGGTGGTGTTCGTCACCCACAGCCTGACCGAGGCGGTCTATCTCGCCGACGAGGTGATCGTGATGTCGCCGCGCCCCGGCCGCATCGTCGATCATCTGCAGGTCTCGCTGCCGCGCCCGCGCACCTACGAGATGCTGAGCGGCGACGCCTTCGGCAGCCTGCGCGACCGCATCTGGCGGCATATCCGCAAATCGGCGTGAGGCAGACGATGACCGCAGCAACGCTTCGCAGATTGATCGTGATCGGCCTGATCGCGCTGTGGGAAATCCTGCCGCGCGCCGGCTTCGATTCCCGAGCTGTTCCTGCCGTCGCTGTCCTCGACGCTCGCGGCCGGCTGGAACGAGGCCGGCGAATACGGCCACGCGCTCGCCGTGACGCTCTACGAGGTCGCGATCTCGATGGCGTTCGCCTGCGGCGGCGGCATCCTGCTCGGCGCCATCGTCGGCAGCCTGCCGCGCCCGCGCATCCTGATCATGCCGATGGTCTCGAGCCTCTACGCGGTGCCGCTGGTCATCCTCTATCCGGTATTCACCGTCTGGCTCGGCATCGGCTCGGAATCCAAGATCGCGTTCGCCGTCGATCTACGGCTTCCTGCCGACGATGCTCGCGACCGCCGCCGGCATCCAGACCATCGATCCGCAACTGCTGCTCGCCGCCCGCAGCATGGGCGCGACGCTGAGCCAGCGGCTGGTTCGCGTCATCATTCCGGCGGCGATCCCGACCGTGCTGTCGGGACTGCGCGTCGGCGGCGCGCTGGTGATCGTCGGCGTGGTGGTATCGGAAATGCTGATCTCGTCCGCCGGCATCGGCTATCTGATTTCGCGCTACCGCACCATTCTCGACAGCCCGCATGTCTTCGCCGGCGTGCTGCTGGTGCTGGCGATGGCGATTGCCTTCAACGCCGCGATCAAATGGATCGAGCGCAAGGCCGCGATCTGGCAGACCGGGTCACGCGCCGGCCAGCGCGCCGCCGACGAGATCACCGCCGGCGCCATCCAGCCTGCGACCTGACGGAGCAGCGGCGTGTTCGACCTGACGCTGACATTCGACAATGGTCCCGAGCCCGGCGTGACGCCGCGCGTGCTCGACATCCTGCGCGAGCGCGGCATCAAGGCGACCTTCTTCGTGATCGGCGAGAAGCTCGGCGATCCCGAACGCCGCCGGCTTGCGGCGCGGGCCCATGACGAAGGCCACTGGATCGGCAATCACACTTTTACGCACTCGGTGCCGCTCGGGCAGCAGCACGATCCCGATGCGGCACGAGCGTGAGATCGGCCGGACGCAGGCTGCGATCGGCGACCTCGCGCACGCCACAGCGCTGGTTCCGGCCGTTCGGCGGCGGCGGCAATCTCGACGACCGGCTGCTGAAGCCTTCCGTCGTCGATTATCTCACGCGCAACAAGCATAGCTGCGTGCTCTGGAACGCGATCCCGCGCGACTGGGACGATCCCGACGGCTGGGCCGACCGGGCGCTGGCGCAATGCCGGTGCGCAGCCGTGGAGCCTGATGGTGCTGCACGATCTGCCGACCGGCGCGATGGACCATCTCGAACGCTTTCTCGATCGCGCCGGGAAGCCGGCGCGCGCTTCCATCAGGACTTTCCGCCGGACTGCGTTCCGATCCGTTCGGGCGAGATCGTGCGATCCATCGAACCCTATGTATCCTCCATCGAAGAAGGTGTCGAACAATGAAGATCGCGAGTTTCAAGGCAGGTCCGACGGCAACCTACGGCCTGGTGACCGATGCCGGCATCATCGACGCCGGCAAGCGGCTGAAGGCATTGTCCGACCCTGAAGGCGTTGCTCGCGAACGGATCGCTCGATGCACTTGAAGGCGCTGCAGAGCGAGCGGCCGGACTACGCGCTCGCCGAAATCGAGCTGCTGCCGACCGTGCCCGATCCCGACAAGATCTTCTGCATCGGCGTCAACTACGCCACGCATCTCGCCGAAAGCGGCCATCCGACGCCGCCGCATCCGATGATCTTCACCCGCTTTGCCAACAGCCAGGTCGGCGGCGGCCAGCCGATGATCCGGCCGCTGGAGTCCGAGCGCTTCGACTACGAGGGCGAGATGGCCGTCATCATCGGCAAGGCCGGCCGCCGCATTTCGCGCGAGGCGGCGCTCGCGCATGTCGCCGGCTATGCCTGCTACAATGACGGCAGCATCCGCGACTGGCAGCGCCACACCTCGCAATTCGCGCCCGGCAAGAATTTCGTCGGCACCGGCGGATTCGGGCCCTGGATGGTCACGACGGACGAAATTCCCGATATCAGCAAGCAGACCATCGCCACCCGCCTCAACGGCGTCGAGGTGCAGGCCGCGCCGATCTCCGACCTCGTGTTCGACGTCCCTGCCCTGATCGCCTATTGCTCGACCTTCACCGAGCTCGTCCCCGGCGACGTCATCGTGACCGGCACCACCGGCGGCGTCGGCGCCTACCGCACGCCGCCGCTCTGGATGAAGGATGGCGACGTGGTCGAGGTCGAGGTGTCCGGCATCGGCATGCTTGCGCAATCCGGTCAAGGACGAGGTCGCCGGCCGCTGCGACGCGCGCGCCTGATAACTGAGCAACAGCAATAACAAGAGCAAGGAGACGCATCATGAACCTGCCAAAGCACCTGCTGCCGACCACCGTCGTCGGCAGCTACCCGCAGCCGGAATGGCTGGTCGATCGCGCGATGCTGTCGAAAGTCGGTGCCGCGCACGCGCATGCATGCGATGTGGCGGCTGCCGGCAGAGCATCTCGAGGAAGCGCAGGACGACGCCACCATCGTCGCCATCCGCGACATGGAGCGCGCCGGCATCGACATCGTCACCGACGGCGAAATCCGCCGCGAGAGCTACTCCAACCGCTTTGCGACCGCGCTCGAAGGCATCGACGACGACAATCCCGCCATGATCACCGCGCGCAGCGGAACGCAGACGCCGGTGCCGCGCGTGGTCGGCACGGTCAAGCGCAGCCGGCCCGGTCGAACTGCACGACATGGAGTTCCTGCGCCAGCAACACCGATCGCGCGGCCAAGATCACCCTGCCCGGCCCGTTCACCATGAGCCAGCAGGCCAAGAACGAATTCTACAAGGACGACGAGGAGCTGGCGATGGCGTTCGCCGACGCCGTCAACGCCGAAGCGCTCGATCTGCAGAAGGCCGGCGCCGACGTGATCCAGCTCGACGAGCCCTGGGTGCGCAACAATCCCGAGCTCGCGCGAGCGCTATGCGGTCAAGGCGATCAACCGCGCGCTGCGAAGGCATCACCGTGCCGACCGTGGTGCATCTGTGCTTCGGCTACGCCGCGGTGGTGCCCGGCTCGACCAAGCCGGCCGGCTATTCCTTCCTCGCCGAACTCGCCGACACCATCGCCGAGCAGATTTCGATCGAGGCGGCGCAGCCGAAGCTCGATCTCGGCGTGCTCAAGGATCTGTCGTCGAAGAAGATCATGCTCGGCGTGCTCGACCTCGGCAATCCCGAGATCGAGACCGCCGACGTGGTGGCCGATCGCATCCGCAACGGCCTGAAGCACGTCGCCGCCGGACCGGCTGGTCGTCGCGCCCGACTGCGGCATGAAATACATGCCGCGCCACATCGCGTTCGGAAAACTGAAGGCGATGTGCGACGCCGCCGCGGCCGTGCGCAAGGAGATCAGCTAAGCGGCTTGCCCTGCAGCCAATGCCGCACCGCGCGCGTACAGCGCCTCGACTTCGGGCCCCTTCAGGCCGGGCATGTCGCGCTTCACCGTGTAGCCGATGCGGGTCTGCAGGTAGGCGAGGTGCCGGTAGCCTCGGCGGAAACTGCTCGAGCAGCGCCGTGTCGAGCGACGGGCGCTGCGCCGGGCGTCGACCGGGTCCATGCGGTCCTTCTCGTAGATCGGCTGGCGCAGCACGATGCCCCAGCGCCCGTCGCGCTTCTCGAAGAAATCGTAGAACCGCCCGGTGCAGACGCACGTCGCACAGCACGCCGTCGACCTCGGCGCGCTGCGAGATCGTCATCTTGGTCTGCGCGATCGCGCGCGTGTCCCGCGAGGTCGACCGAGATGCCGCCGAGGAAATGCAGGATGCTGACGCCCTTGGCCCAAGCCTGCTTGGCTGACTTCGATGAACTCGTCGGCCGGTGCCCTGCAACCAGGTCGCCATCATGCGGCCGTCGTCGTGCCAGACGGTGCGGAAGCGCTCCCAGTCGCCGGCATCGCGCCAGATCGCCCAGTTCTGCAGCAACTCCCGGATCAGGCGGTCGTCTTCAATCTCGGCGTGACTTCCGGGCATGGGGACTCACAACAGCTTGGCGCGGACAAACAGCGCACGCAGCGGCGTTGGTCGCCTGCACCGTCAGCATCGCATTATCAGCGGCGCCCTGCAGTGCACTGACGGCATCGGCATGCAGCGCGCGGAATTCGATCCACTCGATCGAGCTGAGATTGGTGATGAAGCGATAGGCCTGGCCGACCGTTCCGATCGACACCGTCTTGCCGTTCAGGTTGATCTTGAAAACCGCACGCAGCGGCGTGTCGGAATCGGCAGCGTCGCCGGCGATGGCTGTCATGACGGCGATGGTGAACGCCGCGACGCAGTGAGGCCTTCGTCGCAGGCTCGGCACCACGACGAGGCGCTTGACCTCGCCGTTCGTGTACGCCGCCAGGAACCTGTCATAGTCCTTGATCGAGACGCAGCCGTTCGGAATCGCCGTTGGGACCAAGCATATAGCTGTGCACGAGCAGGCCCGTGCGCCCATGCATTTCGTTTTCGCCCACAGGAGTCATGCGCGCAGCGCGGCGACGCCATGAAACAGCTTTTCGCGCGGTTTCAGATCGTAGACGTTCGGCGGCGTCGCGCCGACCATGCGCTGGTCGACGTGCGCCGGATTGTCCATCAGGCTGCCCAGCCCTGAGTGCGCCTCGAGCTTGGTGCCGTTCGGCAGGTAAACGACGCGGGCCGGAAATGTCGTAGACCGCGGTCTGACCGTCGTAGCCGAGCGCCGACAGATCCTTTCGCTCGCTGAACAGCCCGTCCGCCGGGCGTCAGCGACGCCAGCGTGAAGCTGCATCGGCACCAGATCGGCGAGCTTCTCGAACATGGTGCGGTTGTCCGACGAAGCCGGCTGCCGGATCGATCCTCGCTGACTGAAGATTGGCCTCGGACCGGCCGGACTCGCGGCAGCGGGATCGCCGACCTCGGCCGTCTGGGCGGGCGGCTCGGGCTGAACGCTCTGCTCCTCACGCGATCGGTCCGCCCAACATGGCTTTCGATGTGCCCGAACTCGGCATCGAAATTCTGCGCGCGCCGCCGGGACGCCAGGGGTAATTGATCGGCCAGCGAACGGCGCGCCGAGCCCGAGCCGAAGCGCGTCGTCGAACGAGGTGGTGCTGCCGACATTTGCGGATGCCGGGATTGATCCAGGCGGCGAGGTCGAAATCGGTCACCCAGACGGCCAGTCCCAGCTGCCATAGCGAGCGCCGCGGTGCCGAATGCCGCCTCGCGGAGCAATCGGGTACCGCGGCTCGAAGCAAGCCCGGCTGTGCTGGTCGTCCTGTCTATCCATCCGTCCCCGGCTCGGCGCTTCGGAATCACGTCTGATTCCTAATGGATTCACCGAATAAGTCCCACCATAATGCAAACCAAAGTAAGGCATAATCGAGACAAGCGCTCGACCGCCATCATGACCGGCCGAATCCACGGATCCAAGCTCATGTAATGGTAAACCGGGCCGGGATCTCGGCCGGCGAGCCACGCTCAGGGCCGCAGAACCGGATTGGTATTCGGCGCGGGCGCCTCTTCCATCTCGGCATGCTCCGGCAGCTTGTCGGCATGCACGGCGAGCGCCGGCCCGATCCAGATCGGATCGGCCAGATGATCCCGGCGCGGATTGGTCGTGTTCGGATGGACCAGAACGCTCAGATTGCCGTGATTGAGCATCAGCCAGGGCACCAGTTCGGGGAATATCTCCCGGGCAAAGGCCACCTGGTACATGGCCTGATCGTGCGGGCCGACCTTGACGTCGTGCCACCGTCCGAGCGTGACCGAGAAGCGCTCGCCGATCCAGTTGCGCAACTGCTCGGCCTCGGCCCGCGTCGTCGCCGGATCGTAATAGATATGGGCGTGGTAGCTCGCGATCTCGCCCATGGATCGCGGACCGCCCGCCTCCGGCTCACCCGTCATCGCATCCGCTCCGCTCTGCCATCGCTCGCCCGCGGCAACCGATCGCTGCAACGCCGGCATGGTCAATCAGGCGCGCGCGCGTCCGATGACAGACTAGACCACTTTCAGCCCGCTGCGCCGCTGGCCGCTCGTCGAAGACGGTCATGCCGGCGGCGGCATCGAGGTCGACCTCGGTCGCCTCCAGTCGAGGCGCGCCATCATCATGTAGAAGCCGATCGGCGAGGATCGATCTCGACGATCTCCTGCTCGCTGAAATGCTTGCGCATCGCGGCAAATACCGGCATCCGGCGACGCGCACGTTGTCGATCACTTCCCGGCCGAACGCCAGCAGCGCCCGCTCGGCGGCGTTGAACGCGGCGTCCTCGTATTGTGCCCTGCTCGATGCAATCGATCTGCCTGCTGCGTGACGCTCGAAGCCCAGCGCGATCGGAACATGCTGCCGCCATTCATAGGCGCCGTGCTCGCCGCTGCGCGACCTGGAGAATCAGCAATTCGCGATTGACGTGGCTGAGCTTCTGGCGATGCAGGATCGAGTTGGCGAACCGCATCGCCGGAATAGAAATTGGCCTCGGCGTGCGCCATCATCCGGAAGATGTTCAGCTTGACCGGCATCCTGTCGAAGGACGCGCGGATGTCGCCGCTGGTTGTCTCCGGGTCGATCAGGGGTAGTCTTGCCATCCGCCTCTCCTTGTTGTTTGCCGTTTCTCGTTGTGATGCGGACGACTTCCCGCGCTTTGCTTCAGGTTACTCACAAATGCCGTTGCGCATGGTCACCGCGCCCCGACCTCGCGGATGGGATCGGCGCCGTTCCAGCCGGCGGCGACCTCGACGGATGTGCTCGAAGAAACTGCCCTTGCTGCCGCTGATGTCGGATATTTCCACAACGGTGCCGGGATGCGCCTGCGTGTCGAAATAGGCGAAGCGGCCCTGCTCGCCGCCGATCTGGCCTTCGTGCCCCACCCTTACAGCCGAGACGACAGCGCGCGGTCGTAGAGGCGCCTGATATTCCCTGGTCCAGTACGACATGTGCCGCAGCGCCTTCGCGGCCGGAGTCGAGAAACTCCTTGTGCATCGAGGGCGCGTCGTTCCGCTGCTGGATCAGTTCGATCTGGAGATCGCCGAATTGGCGCAGCGCCACGCTCATCTCGACGCCGGAGTCCCGGCCGCGGTGGCGGAAGTAATCGGTCTTGACCGCGATCGATGTAGTACCAGGGCACCGACGCCCATCACATTGACCCAGTGATCCATGGCGGCGCGGATGTCCCGCACCACATACCCGTTCTGACAGACGGCACCGAAGATACGGCTCGTGCTCCCCGCGAAAATCGAAACCCGATGTTCGCAGGACAGATCAACCGAGGATGGCGCTGCGAGGATCCGGGAATCGATATCCGGCCGCGCCTTTGAGCGCTCAGTTCGCGTTGCCGAACAGCACCGGAAGCTGGCGCGGTCCGCGCACCGTGCCTTCCGACCAGAGTGACCTTGCCGGCCGGATCGAGCTTGAAGTCCGGAATCCGCTTCAGCCACTCCTCGATCGCCACCGTCATTTCCATGCGCGCGAGGTTGGAGCCGACGCAGCGGTGAATGCCGAGGCCGAACGCGGCGTGGCGGTTCTCCTTGCGGTCGATCACCACCTTGTCGGCATCCGGAAACATCGCCGGATCGCGGTTGGCCGCCGGGAACGACAGCAGCACCATGTTGCCGGGCTTGACCGGGCAGCCGCTGATGGTCGGTTTCCTTCATCACCTCGCGCGCCATCGTCACCGGCGAATAGGCGCGCAGGAATTCCTCGATCGCCGTCGGCATCAGTTCCGGCTCGGCGATCAGGCGGTCGCGGTCCGCCGGCGTGCTTCGCCAGATGCCACAGCGAGGCGCCGATCGCGCTCCAGGTGGTGTCGATGCCGGCGATCAGCAGCAGCCGCAGCGAGCCCAGCACATGCTGATCGTCCAGCGGCTGGCCGTCCTTGTCCCTCGCGCGTTCATCAGCGTCGAGATCAGATCGTCGGTCGGATGTGTCTTGCGATGCTCGATATGGCCGGCGAAATAGCCGGTCATCTCCTGACCGCCTGCATCAGCACGTCGTCGTCCTTGATGCCGAGCTCGAGGATCTCGTGGATCCACTTGATGAAGAGGTCGCCGTCCTTCTCCGGGATGCCGAGCATGTGGGCGATGGCGCGGACCGGAATGTGCCTGGTGTAGCGCGCCGCGGCGTCGCATTTGCCGTCGGCGATGAATTCGTCGATCAGCTCGTTGCAGATCGCGCGCACCCGCGGCTCCAGCTTCTTCATCGCGTCCGGCGTGAACGGCGGCAGCAGCAGCTGCTTGGCGGGCTTGTGCTCGCGGCGGATCGGAGGTGATCGGCGGCGCCGCGCGCCGTGATCTCCGGCCGGACGTCGCGCACGATGACGCGGCGCGAGGAGAAATGCTCGGTGTCGTAGGCGATTTCGCTTCACCGCCTCGTAGGTGGTCGGCATGATAGCAGCCGAGGAAGCGCTCGGTGTGAACGACCGGGCAAGCCGCCGCGCAACTCGTCCCAGATCGGAAACGGATTTTCGGTCCAGCGCGGATCGGTGTGGTCGAAATCGTTGACCCAGTCGGTGACCGGCGGATGTTCGGGCATGATGCTGGCGGAATCGGACATCGGGCAAATTCCTCTGCTTGGTTCGTTCAGATTCAGATGCGGTCTGATTTCAAGATCCGGACTATTCGCAGTCGCTCATTCCTCGGTCACTTCGATCGCGATTTCCGGACAATTGGTCTGGGCGAGCCACGCCTTGTCTTCCAGGCCCGCGGGCACGGAGCCGTCGCCGACTTCATGCGCGTTGCCGAATTCGTCGAGATCGAACAGCTCGGGCGCCAGCGCCTTGCAGCGCGCGTGCCCCTGGCACTTGTCCTGGTCGACGTGGATCTTGCAGCTTTCCGGCCATGGCGAGCGTTCCCTTGTCAGCGCGCACGCACTGCTCGCGCGCGTCGCGTTCCTCGATTGTTGTTGCGGACGCAAGCCGTCGTCGGCCGGCGCCTCCTTAAGTTATAGCCTATTACATTGCCGCCGCGGTTGTGCTGTCAAGTCGAAAAGTTATAGATCATCACACTCAGATGCCGCCTCGACTCCGCCCGCAAACCGCTCAATACCTACCACCACGGCGATCTCCGCGATGCCCTGGTTCAGGCCGCGCTTGCGGGAAGCCGAGCTCGGCGGCCCGGAAGCCATCAGCATCAGCGCGCTGGCCAAGAAGCTCGGGGTCTCGCAGCCGGCGCCCTACCGGCATTTTGCCGACCGCGAGGCGCTGCTTGCGGCGGTCACGGCCGAAGCCTTCCGCCAGTTCAACGCGGTGCTGCGCGAAGCGATCGGCAAGCCGTCGAAGCGCTCGAAACTGTCGCGCATCGCGCAGGCCACGCTGGCTTTCGGTCTTCGCCGCAACGGCATCTACCGATTGATGTTCGCCTCGCGCATCATGGCCATGCGCGCCCAAGGACAGCGAGCTTCATCAGGCCGCGCATGGAGACCTTCGGCCTGCTGCTGGAAGCGCTGGAAGCGCCGGCGGTCGGATTGTTGCGCGAGCGGCATGCGCCTGAAGATCTGGGCCGCGCTGCACGGCGTGGTGATGCTGGCCGAGCAGGGACTGCTCACCGGCCAGCTTGCCCATGATCAGCCGCGGAGGAGCTGGTCGAGGACATCGTCGAGCAGACCAAGCTGGCGCTGTCGGTCGCGCATCGAAGCCGGCCAGCAAGGAACAGGCCGACAGCCCGGCGCGGCGTAAACGCGTCAATCGCACATGAGATCGCATCGCTCACGCGGTGCGAGTTGCTTGTTTTCGTGGTCGGCAGACGGCTGCACCTTGGCAGGTCAGGGCATTGTCGAGTTGGGCACGGATTTTCCAGATCGACTGGTCATGAAGCATCGCGCCGTCCGCACGGTTCATCGACCGGCGCGGGCGCGACTGGTTTCGGCGCAGCTGCAGCTCGGTGTGTTGCTGGCGCTGTGCCTGTGCAGCGTTGCCCTCGGCGCAAGGACAGCGACAACCGATGATGAAGATGCGGCCAAGCCGAAGCCGGCGCTGCCGAACGTCTATCTCGACATGCGGACCATCTACACCACGGCTGCCCGTCAGGCGCGCTCGATCGGCTTCAGCGCACCACCGCTGCTCGCGACGCTGTCGAGCCCTCATCCTCGCATCCGAACCTCGATCTGCGCCGTCGTCCAGCCGGAAGCATCAACAGTCGACCTGCCCGCTGACTGTGGACGTCAACGACCGGCTGTCGGTCGTATGGCGGCGTCAGCGGCGGCTCGTCGCAGCCGGCACTGCCATGGACGTGGTTCGAGATCTACAGCTTTTACGCTCGGATTTCAGGCCGACATCTATCAGCAGAACGGCGGACATGTTTCCGACGCATGAGCGATCAGAGCAACGTGTACAGCGGTCGATTCGCAGCAGCGCCGCTGGCCACCGACCAGCTACAACACGATCCTCGAAGGCGAGCTACGCGCTGGACGCCGATGAAACGCGGGGGCTGCTCGCAGGCGTGCAATACACAAAGGTCCTCGTCGATACGATGTTCGCCGGATCGAGCCCGCCAAGCCCGATATCATGGGCTATGTCGGCGGCTACTATCAGTGGGACAACAACTGGAAACTCACCGGCCGCTTCGGCGTGCAGTCCTTTGGCGGCGCGCAGCTTCTGAACCTGACGCCGTTCCAGCCTTCACCCAGCCGATCGTGAGGCTCGATCTCGACCGGATGGACGACGACGACAACCGCCTGTTCGGCGTCACCGCGCAGATCGCATGGACGCCGAAGCCTTCCTACCAGCTGACTCTCCGAACGCCGCTCTATGCAATCAAGAATTAAGGCGAGATTTGCATCCCGCCCACGTCGCCCGGCCTTTGTGCCGGGCATCCACGTCCCTACCCGCGCTGCCTCGCCGATCAGCTGCGCTCCTACGACATCACGGTGAATGCCTGTGCATCGCGCCGCGTCATCGCAATCCGATCACGGCATGGTTTCGTGTAGCGACACGCTGCCTCGGTTGCCCAGAGCCTTCATCCCGCCACCCGACAGTCCGGCTCTGCGCAGTCTGCAGGCCAATCGCGAAGGCGCGCGCTATCGGTCCTGGCTTGATCCTCTTTCGCGAGGACCTGCACATCCTGAGCGGAAACTGCGCCTCTGAACCTCGATCTTATGGTTTCGCTACAAAACGACGTGGCGGTCGCGGCAATATGAAGGCTTGCGGGAGGGCTTCCTTCCGGCTCCAGAAGTCGGGCTACCTCTCGATACAGGCAGTCTTCGCGAGCGCTCATTTCGTTCGAGTAAACAATGGGGTGGTCTGGCTTGGACCAAGCCGATTGTCGGTTCTGCATGACACGCATAGCGTGGCTATTGCTACGAACAGCAACGTACGCGCGATTTTTTCCGTCGCATCGAAGTAACACGGCAGTGAACTCCGCTCAACCACGTCGATTGCGCTATCGAATGCCGCCGCCGGGAAACCGTTGATCTAGAGCAATACGTAACTGAACGAAGTACAT
>ERZ1370068.10366-contig-9072_pt1 | contig 44733 bp, 48 predicted proteins | sample MGYA00561227_ERZ1370068 | MGnify/ENA primary metagenome ERZ1370068 (study PRJEB38410, sample SAMEA6850437) | metagenome | study: Metagenomic assessment of the ecological functions of the soil: analysis of the soil microbiota associated with the...
CCTCGTCGGGGCCGGGCTCGGCCTGACCGCTGCGCGGGCCTCACCCGGAGCTCGCGCTGCGCGGCCGCGCCGACCAGGTCGTTCATACACGGCGGCTGGACGCCTGCGGCGCGTCATGCGGGCGTCGTTCTCGGCCCGCTCCCTGCTCGCGCCGGTGCTTACGAGCGCGCTCGACGAGAACCGCGACGAGGCGATCCGCCTGGCGCGGCCGTCAGAGCTCGACAGCGACATCCCGCCGCTCGACAAGCTCGGCGTCGCTCAGGACGTCCTGGCCGAGGTCAGATCGCGCGAACGACGTCGGCAAGCTGCCGGACGTCGCGCGAGCCCTCGCGGACAGGCCCGACGACGACGAGTGGCGCTCGCTCATCTCCGCTCCGGGACTCAGCTCGATCGGGCGTGTGACGAGCGCGTTCTCCGGCCCGTTCTTCCTCGCCGCGGCATTGACGTTGTGCGCCATCGTGCCGTTGCTGTGGTCGGCCGGAGGCGGCCCGAGTGAGACGCTTCGCGCCGTTCCTCGTCGCCCTCGGGCTCGTAGCGGCCGTGGTGGTCGCCGTACCCTCGCGCTCGGAGGCGGCTCGTTCGAGCCGACCCCGGTGGCCGATGCCTGTGCACCTCGCGAGCAACCCACGGCCGAGGGGCTGGGTGGGACGATCGAGCGGATCGCGCTCACTGCAGTCGACAAGGTCGCGTGTCAACTCGGTGTCTCCCGCGAGGAGCTCGTGCTCGCATTGCGCAGCGAGGGAGGCGTTCGACGCGTTCGCACAGGAGAACGGCATCGAGCAAGGCGGAAGCGGAACACGGCGATCCGCGACCGGGCTCGTGCAGGCCGTCGACTAGGCTGAACAGGACGGCACGCTCCCGGCTTGATCGCGCCGCTCGTGCGCAAGGCGGCAGAGTCGGTGCCGCCGTGGCTCATCCTCGAGACGCTCGAGCGTCTGGGGTTTCCCGCCCTAAGGGCGGCGCGGTTCGTCCGCGCGCTGACCGCAATCACTGATCCGTGCAGCGTTCGAGGTTGAGACTGAGATCCGAACCAGCCCCGGTCCTGAGCACGCCGACGGTAGCGAGGGGCCGACGGCGGCGTGCGTGCACACGCCTCGCATCGCCGCTGGGCTGATATTGAGCATGCGGGGTTTCGATCCCGCCCAGCCCCGGGTCGAGCGACGAGCACGACGCCGACGCGGAGCCGCCCCGCGATCGACGGCCGGGTCAGCGAACGTGGCCGCTCGAGCACGACAGCCGTTTGGGCCGAAGTGATCCAGTCCCCGAGTCGAGCCTGGCCCTGACACGGGGAGCCGTTGGCCCAGGTCGCTCGTCGTAGGGACATACTGAGATGAGGTCGCGCCGTCGATCGCAACGCAGCCTCCCGCAGCGCCGCCCCAGCGGTAGCGAACGTCGAGCCCCGGCTTGACCAGAGGCCAGGACGGGGGCCTCCATTGGCCTGGCCTCCGTCGCCGGTTGGCCAAAGACGACGGCGGGCTGAATGCTCGGACCAGGCCGCCGAGGGACGCCAGTGCCGCGCCCGCGCGTCCGCGAATCCCCGGCGCATGCCTTCCAGCGGGCGGGCGCTGCTCGCCAGAGTGGCGCGCCGACGCTGGGCCGCGCTCGCAGCGAGCCGCAGGGCTTTTGCATCAGGCCGACGATTCCGGCGACGAGCGGTGAGACGGACGCCGCAGCCGACCTCGTACCGCCGCTGATCGCGGTAAGCGGAGCGCACTCGGGAGCCGCAGGTAACGTCGACCCAGTCGCCGAAGCTCGAGCTGCGCGCGAGCTCGTTCGTCGCGGCCGCCTGACCGCGATGGTCTCGGGAAACGCGGCCGGGTACTGCCGCTCGGCGGTACCCTGCCGCCCGCGGCAGCGATGACGAGAACGCCAGCTGGCGCGCGCGGATGATCGCCCCGCGCAGGCGCGGCGGCGAGTGCGGGCCGTGAGGTTGATGTTGACCACCGCCGCACCGTGGTCGATCATGTAGCCGATCGCGTCCGCGATGTTGGTGTTGAACGCGAACCCATCGAGGCCGAGCACTGGATCGGCATCAGTCGGCACGAGAAACACGCGCCGACGCGCCGACTCGCTGCCACCGCGCGCTGCGGCCACGCCCGCCACGGCCGTGCCGTGAGGGCCTGAGATCCGTCGCATCGTCGTCGCGGTCGACGAAGTCGCGTCCCGGCACGAGGGCTCCTGCGATCGGGGTGGCCTCGCCTCCACCCCGAAAGTCGACGATCGCGACGACCACGCCCGGCGCTCCGGTCGTCAACTCCCCAGGCGGTCGGCAGACGAAGCGCTTCGTACGAAGGATGCGTCGCGTACGGATCGGCGGGGACGAGCGCCGGCTGTCCCGGCTGACGTGGCCGCAATCCCGGCCGCAAGGCCGATCCAGATCGCACGCCGACCCACGGGGGTAGCGCGACGCGGATCGCGGCGAAAGATAGGCCTACTCGAGATCCGAGCTTCACAGCCAGCGTGTGGTAGCCCGACTCGTCCCAGACGACCGGGAAGAAGCGACTCGTCGAGCGAGAGGTCGCCGTGGCGGCGATAGCGCGAGTACGTCAGGTCGACGTTCGTCTCGTGGAAGCGCGTCTCGACCGGGACGAAGTGCGAGACGAGCGCCATCCGCGCGACCGAGTTCCGCTCGACGTTCGGCGCCGAGCCGTGCCAGGTGAGCCCGTGGTGGAAGGAGCCGCCGCCCGGCTTCACGACCACGACCGGCACGAGGTCGAGGTCGGTGCCGTCGCGGCGCGGCCGCGCGTGGCCCGGCGAGCCAGTCGTCCGGCGCGTGGAACTGCGAGCGCGCCGGCGGCGACTTCGGCCACGTGTGCGAGCCGCGCACGAACTCGATCGGGCCCGCGTCCGCCTGGGTCTCGTGCAGCGAGATCCAGCACGTGATCATCTCCGGCGGCACGAGGTAGTCGGCGTACGACGAGTCCTGGTGGAAGCCGATCGCCTTCGTCCCCGGCGGCTTCCAGAGGACGTTGTCCTGGAGGATGCGGACGCCGCGGTAGCCGGCGAGCTGTGCCGCGAGGCGGCCCGTTCGCTCGGAGAGCACCTGCGCGGCGACGACGTTGTCCGACTTCCAGCGCGTTGCAGAGCTGCCGCGTTCGGTCCTCCGGATCGCGCCCGGGCACCCAGTTCACCTCGTCGGGCCGGATCCCGGTCTCGTACTCGCCGTCGAAGAGCGGGACGTAGCGCTCGCGGAGGAGCTCGAGCCCGCGCTCGGAGACGAGGCCCTCCTCGACGACGAGGAAGCCGTCTCGCTCGAACGCCTCGACCTGCTCGACCGTGAGACGCGTCGATCAGGAGCGCGGCCTCGTCTTCTCGGGGTCGTAGAACGGGAAGCGGACGACGGTCGCCGGGATGCGCTTCTGGAGGCCGTCGAGCTTGCCGACCTCGAGCGCCGTTCCGATGCTCGGCGTACTGCATCGCGACTCGCGGCGAGCGCGATGTTCTTCTTCAGGATCGGGCTGCGCGTCCCGCTCGTGACGACGCCGACCCGCTGGCGGCCGACGTAGACCTCGTCGCCGTGGCCCGCGGTCTCGTTGCCCTCGAGCTCGAGCCCCACGAGCACGCGCTGCGGGTGCGCATGCCGCTCCGCGAGCGCCTCGCGGCCGACGAAGTCGTCGTCCGTCTTCGAGGTCGACAGCGAAGCCGATCCCGGCCTCGAACGGGTCGACCTGGTCGTCGAACTCGTAGCCGGCGAAGATCAGCCCGGCCTCGATGCGCAGGATGTCGAGCGCCTCGAGGCCGAGCGGCGTCAGGCCGTGCGCCTCGCCGGCCGCCCAGATCGCGTCCCACACCGCCGGGCCGTCGGAGGGATGGCACCAGACCTCGTAGCCGAGCTCGCCGGTGTAGCCCGTGCGCGAGACGACGATCGGGATCCCGTCGTACGTCGCCGATGCGCCCGACCGTGAAGCGGAACCACTTCGAGATCCTCGAGCGAGGTCTGCGTCGGCGGCGTCCACACGATCTGCTTCAGGAGCTCGCGGCTGCGCCGGTCCCTGGACGGCGACGTTGTGCAGCTGGTCGGTCGACGGCTTCACCCACGCCTTGAGGTCGAGCTTCTCGCGCCAGCTCGTTCAGCCAGATGCCGTCGTACTCGTCGCCGCCGACGAAGCGGAAGTTGTCCTGGCCGAGCCGGATAGACGGTCGCGTCGTCGATCATCCCGCCGGTCTCGTTGCAGACCGCCGTGTAGGTGACCTGGCCGACCGAGAGCCGGCGCGCGTCGCGCGTGATCGCGTGCTGGATCGAGCGCTCTCGGCGTCGGGGCCGAGGATCTCCCACTTGCGCAGCGGCGAGAGGTCCATGACCGCGACCTTCTCGCGGCAGGCCCAGTACTCGGCGATCGCGCCCTCGTTGTCGAAGCAGTGCGGGAGCCAGTAGCCGCGGTACTCGACGAAGCTCTTCGTGAGCTCGCTCGTCCGCGGATGGAACGTCGTCTCCTTCGTGAGCACCGGATCCGCGTCAGCGGTCACGCGCCGCGCGATCGCGACGCGAGAAGGTGTTGTCGGGCGCGTAGACGCGCACGTGGACGGCGGTGATCTGCCAGCCGTTCGCCGGGTCGATGTCGTCCGGGGCACGCCGACGACGCGCACACGAGGTCGCTCATCGCGCGCAGGAGCACGTAGTCGCCGGGGCGCGACCACGGCTCGTCCATGACGAAGACGTTCGTCGGCGTCGAAGCCCGGTGTTGTAGAAGAAGTTGAGCGCCTCCCAGCCCATGCGCGGCGCGATCCCGAACGGCGTCACCTGCCCGTTGAAGTTCTCCGAGCAGTTGACGTGGCCGGGGTAGCCCTTGTCCTCGTAGTACTTCGGCCGTGCAGGCCAGGCCGAACGTGTCGTGGCGGCCGACCGTGTCGCGCACGACCTCGATGAGCGGATCCTGGTCGACGTCGTAGAACTTCCCCTGGAGGCCGGGCTGCGGGTACGCCTGCCCCATCAGCGAGCGCGTCGTCGTCGCGTCGAGCCCGCGCTCGAGGCCCGACTCGAGCTTGCGTCGATGGAACGCGAGGAAGTCGGAGCACTGCTTGCCCTCGACGTCGATCACCTGGATGAACTCGCCGGCGCGCACCTCGTAGGCGAGCGCGGTCGCAGCGTCGACCCGGAAGTCGAGCCGCGGCTCGGCGAGCGGCGGCGGGAGCTCCTGCTGCTCGTAGCTGCGCGGCGTCGCGCGCCGCACCTCGACGAGGAGCTCGGAGGGAGGCGGCGCGCCGTCGACGATGCGACCCGCGGGCGCGGCGACGACGACCGTGACAGCGCGCTCCGCACGGAACGTCTGCGCCGACCCGGCGGGCGACCACTCGCCGAACAGCCGAACCGCGAGCGCTTCGGCCGGATCGAGGCCGCGAGACCCGAGCTCGTGCGCGAGCAGGCTGCCGTTGCGGTCGGCCAGCGCGGCGCGGATCACGGTCGCCGGTGCGTCGGCCTTCGCGTCGAGCGCCGCGGCGTCGTCGCGCCCGTCCGGCCCGAGCACGGACACCTCGGCGGTCTGGCTTCCGCGCGTGTCGACGACGGTCACGCGCTCGTCCGGCCCGAGGGTCGAACACGGTCGCGCCGCCCGGCCTGACGACGTACGTCTCGAGGAACGGGATCCTCCGGGAACAGCCAGCGGTCAGGCCCGACCGGTCTGACCTCGCCTGCGGACTGGCGCTCACGTCAGGCGCTCGCCGGCGCCTTCGCCTCCATCTCGGCCGCCTCGGCCATGAGCTTCTCCGCGAGCTCGCGCTTGCCGTCCGCGTCGAGCTTCTTCACCTCGTTCTCGACGGCCCGGCGGTTGTACGACTGGTTCCAGTAGTCGAGCGCGCTCGAAGCCGAGGAGGACGGCCTTGCCGACGAACTGCCGCAGCACCTCGTTCGTCGGGCCCATGACCCAGCCCGCCTTGGCGTCGCGCAGGTAGCGCTCGAGCTCCATGTCGCGCTTGTAGCCGGAGCCTCCGCACGCGTGGAGCATCTTGTCGACGACGTGCGCGACGTTCTTCGCGGCCTCGAACTTGATCTGCCAGGCCCAGTGCAGGTAGTCGGCGCGCGCGAGCTCGCCGACGGCGAGCACCTTCGTGTTGTTGTCGGTCGCCTTGTCCATCGCCTGCGCGACGGAGAGGACGAACAGGCGCGCGGCGTTCGTGTCCATGAGCGCCTCGCCGACGTAGTCCTGGATCGTCGGGTAGTCGGCGACGCGCAGGCCCACGTCGACGTGGCGCTTGCGCGTCGTGTGGCGCTTCGCGATGTCGATCGTGCCGAGCGCGATCCCGTTCCACACCGACGAGGAGCCGATGAGGAACCACGGGTCGACGGACTCGTCGTTCGAGCGCCGCGCCGTCGCCCTCCGGGCCGACGAGCTGCTCGGCGGGAACGTCGACGTTCGGCACCTCGAGCGGGCCCGGACTGGTTCCCGCGCAGGCCGAGGGCGTCCCACAGCGACGGCTGCGACTCGACGTCGTCGCCGTCGATCACGAACACGGAGAGGTCGTCGTAGCCCGTGAAGTCCGGGCTCGTCGTCTGCACGACGTAGAAGTCGGCGAAGCCGGCCGAGGTCGTCCACGACGCCTTCTTGCGCACGTTGTAGCCGCCGTTCGACCGCTCGGCGCCCGACGAGATCGGGTACCAGAAGTGCGATCCGGTCTCGGGGTCGGAGTAGGAGAGCGTGCCGATCTTGCCGCTGCCCAGCGGGCGGATGTACTTGTCGATCAGCTCGGGCGTCGGGCGGAACATGATCGTGTTGACCGCGCCGATGTGCATCACGTAGCACATCGCGGTCGATGCGCAGCCGTAGCGCGCGATCGTCTCGCACGTCATCGCGTAGGCGACGTGGTTCTCGCCGAGGCCGCCGTATTCCTCCGGCACGGTCAGCGCGAGGAAGCCGTGCTCGCCGAGCAGCTCGAGGTTGCGGCGCGGGAACAGGAGCTCGTCGTCCGAGCGCTTCGCGTTCGCGCGCATCTCCTTCTCGCACAGCTCGATGAGCGTCGCGCGCAGCTCCTTCTGGCGGTCGGTCAGGACCCAGTCGGGATCCCATTCGTAGCCGAGCCCCCAGAACGGCTCGCCACCCCACATCTTCTCGGACATGCTCACCTCCACCGGATTGGCGTTCTCGGCGGTCATCGTAGGCCGCCCCGGCGATCCGGGGCAAGCAGAGGAGCTACGCCGAGGCGGAGAGGACGGCCAGCAGGTCGTCGCCGTAGCGATCGAGCTTCACCGGGCCGAAGCCCTTCACGCCCGCGAGCTCGTCGCGTGTCTGCGGACGGAGCGCGGCGAGCTCGCGGAGCGTCGCGTCGTGGAGAACGACGTAGGCCGGAACGGCATCTTCCTGCGAGCGCTCGAGGCGCCAGCTGCGCAGTCGCGTGACGAGCTCCTCGTCCACGTCGACGGCGCCGCTCGTCCTGATCCGCGGTGGCTCGATCGAGCGGTCGGCGTGCAGGACCTGTAGCCATCGGTGGTCGTCACCTCGACGAGCGCGCCTGAGCCTCGACGCAGCTGCACCCAGCGCCGAACGTCGGCGTCGGTGGCGCCGGCGAGCATCCGGTACGCGGCGGAGCGGCGCGCAGACGGCGGCGCTTTCAACGAGCCGCGCAGCGTCGCGACGAGGCTCCGTCGTCCCAGCGGCCACGTCAGCGACGCGACCGCGTCGACGATCGCCTCGCCGATGTCCTCGGGCAGCGGCGGCGGCGGGCTCGAGATCGACTCTGCACCTCGGGTCGACGGGACGCAAACGTCGCAGGCACCGCACGGGCCGGCGAAGTCCTCGCCGAAGTGCGCCGCGACCTGCTCGTGCCGGCAGACGCGCGTCTCCGCGAAGCCGATCACGCGGTCGGCGCGCGACTCGGCGACGAGCGCGGCGCGATCGAGCAGTGCTTCGACGCGCTCGCGTGCGTCGTCCGGCGCCGCCGGCACCTCGATCCGCATCAGCCGGCCCTCGTCGAAGCCGCGCCGAACGAGACCGGCCTGCTCGAGCATTCCGACGAGGACGCGAGCGTCGCGCTCCGGCACGCAGCGCGGCGAGGTCGTCAGGCTCGACGAGCCCGTGGGCGTCGCGCAGCGCGCGGTAGACCGCGCGGAGCTCTGCCGGCGTCGGCACGTCCGACACCGCGAACCGTCGCAATGCCGGTCGCATCGCTCGGGCTCGCGAGCAGGAGCGTCTGGCTCGGCTCGCCGTCCCTGCCCGCGCGACCGACCATCTGCACGTAGCCCTCGAGCGAGTCCGGGTAGTTGACGAGGCAGACGAGCCGGACGTCCGGCTTGTCGATGCCCATCCCGAACGCGGTCGTCGCGACGACTGCCTGCGTTCGTCCGGCGATGAAGTCGTCCTGGACCCGCGTCCGCTCGCTCGGCTCGAGACCGGCGTGGTAGTGCTCGGCGCGGAATCCGTGGCCGCTGAGAACGCGCGCGAGCTCCTCGGTCGAGCGGCGCGAGCGTGCGTAGACGATCGCGCGATCCGCCGCGCAGCGTGCGAAGCCGATCCACGAGGATCGCGATCCGGTCCTCCGCGTTGGCGACCTCCGCCGACGTCGTAGCGCAGGTTCGGGCGCATCACGCTCGTGTGGACGACCTCGAGCGTGCGCCCGAGCGCTTCGTCCGATGTCGCGCGCCGTCTCCGGCGTCGCGGTGGCGGTCATCCCGAGCAGCGTCGGTTCGCCGAGCGCCTCGAGACCGCGCCGGATGAAGAGGTAGTCGGGCCGGAAGTCGTGTCCCCACATGCTCACGCAGTGCACCTCGTCCACCACGACGAGCCCGATGCCGACGTCGGCGAGGAGATCCGACGAAGCGCGACTGCCGCAGGCGCTCGGGTGCCGCGTAGACGAGGCGCGTCTCCCCGACGCGACGCCGGCGAGGCGCGACGCGGTCTCCTCGGCAGAGAGCGAGGAGTTGACGAACGTCGCGGTGGCACGCGATCTGCGGCGGCAGCTTGTCCACCTGGTCCTTCATGAGCGCGATGAGCGGCGAGAGGACGAGCGTCGGCTCGGGACGCAGCATCGCGGCGAGCTGATACGTGAGCGACTTTCCCGAGCCGGTCGGCATGAGCGCGAGCGTGTCGCGGCCCGCGATCGCGGCGCGCACGACGTCCTCCTGCCCCGGCCGAAAGGCGTCGAAGCCGAAGAGCTCGCGCAGCGGTGTGAGGAGATCGCTCAGGCGGGCGAGTATAGGAAGCGCCTCGGGCGGCTCAGTGCCGACTTCGCAACAACATCAGGTCCAGCGGCGCTCGGAGCGGGCGAGCTCGTCGTCGCGCGGGAGCCCGTCGTCGGGCACGAAGTCCCAGTCGCCGGCCTGGTGGGAGTACCAGTGGCCGGCGATGCGAAGCCCCGTCGGCCGGTCGAGTGTGCCGACTGCGACCGACACATACTCGGAGTCGGGAGACTGAAGGAGGAGACTCGATCCGCATTGGCCACAGAAGCCGCGCTGAAAGTGACGATCGCTTTCCGGGCTCTCGGCCCAGCGAAGCGCATCTCCGTCGACGACGATGTCCTCCGCCTTGGTGGCCGAGAAGGCCCCGAGGTGTCCGCTCCAGCGCCGGCACTCGACGCAGTGGCAGATCGAGATGTCGCGCATCGGCCCGCGCACCTCGTAGGTGACGGCGCCGCACATGCAGCGTCCCGTCGCGCGCGGTTGGGAGATCTCCACGGTGGCATCGTAGAATCGCCTCGTGCCGCTCGTCGCCGACCACATGACGCGGAGCCTGCTGACCATCTCCGCTGATGGGACGATCGGTGAGGCAGCGGCCGCGATGGCCGAGCGCGGCGTCGGTGCCGTCGTCGTGCTCGAGGGTGACGCGATCGCGGCGATCCTCACCGAGCGCGACGTCATGAAGGCCGTTGCGGCCGGTAAGGACGGCAGCGCGCCCGTCGCCGAGTGGATGACGCGTCATCCCGACACGATCGAGCCGGGCGACACGACGGATCACGCAGCCTCGCTCATGATCCACGGTGGCTTCCGCCATCTGCCCGTGGTCGAGGACGGGAAGGTCGTCGGGATCGTGTCGATCCGCGACCTCATGAAGGTCGCGCTCGATTCGACCGCCCGCCGCGGCGGTGCCAGCCCGCCGGCGCTCGACGTGACCCGGTTCGTCGTCACCGCGCTGTTCGTCACCGCGGCCCTCCCCTTCCGTTGCAGGCGCAGGCTCAGGGCGGGTACCGAAGCTCCGTTCGACCGCTGTCGCCGTCGCTGCGCATGCAGCTCCAGCGCGGGTACTGGCACGCGGGCTGCCCGCATCACTCTCAGGCCGACTGCTCACGGGTCTCGCACTGGGGATTCGACGGCTCTGCGCCGCACTGGTCAGCTCGTCGTCAACCGGTCAGTCGCTGTGAAACCGCTCGTCAGGCGTCTTTCGGCGGTCTCTACGGACTGCGCTGGCCGATCCGGCACATGCGAGCTCTCAGTGACTTGTACGGACCGGCGAGTCGGGCGTGTCCGAAGGATCTACGACATCACCGCCTCGTTCGAGTGCCGACAATCGGTGCCCTCGCCCTGCACGGGTGGCAGCCGATCGGGCCACTGGTCGAATCACGCGTACGGGCATGCCATCGACCTGAACCCTCGTGAGAACCCGTACGTCGGGTGCGGCATGACCCGGGATCCAACGGGCCGCGCGTATCTCGACCGCAGCCGTCTCCGAAGAGGGATGGTGACGCCGGAGGTCGTACGGGCGTTCGCGCTCGGTCGGCTGGGGCTGGGGCGGGTCCTGGTCGGGCAGCGACCAAGGACTACATGCACTTCTCCACGAACGGCCACTGAACGCGCAGCACGCCGCTGCGCCGGCATGCCGACGGGGTCAGTGCCCGGCTGGCTTCTCCGCAGCCCTCGAGCACGGGCGGCGTGTAGTCGGTGCCGACCGTCCTCGAGCCCTCGACCCACGGGCCGAGCTCGGGCTGCGGGAACTTCGTGTGGTCTGCCTTGAGCTGGATCCCGTACGAGTTGCCCGACTCGTCAGGTGCTTCATCAGCACCTTGCGGGCGATCTCGTCCTCGCGGCCCTCGGGGATCGGGAAGTAGATCTTCAGGAAGGCGTTCGAGTAGCGGTCGAAGACCGCCGGGCACGCCGTCCTCCTCGAGGAGCGCGATGTCCTCGAGCCAGTTGATGTCCTCGCCGGGCGTCGCCGCCATCGAGGTCGACGTCCTCGACCAGCGACATGTCCTCCTGGTACGGGAAGCGGTGCCCCGCGAGGAACTCGGCGTCGATGCGACTTGATCTTCTCGGGCTCGGCGTAGGCGAGATCGTGCGCAGCCTCATGCGTCCACCGCGTGCAGATCGGTCGACCTGCGCGCGTCGGGTTGGCGACGAGCTCGTCCTCGGCCTTGATCGCGAGCAGGCGCTGCACCTCGGCGAGGATCTCGCGCTCGGTCTGGCCGACGGTGTAGGTCGTGCCGGCGAGCGGCACGCGCGCCATCGCCGACGCCTCGACCGTGAGCGCGCGCGAGGTCCTCCGGCTCGAGCGAGTGGACGTTCGTCTTGCCGCACGCGCGCGCGAGCATCTGCAGCTCCATGCGTCATCGCGGTGAGGAAGTTGTAGACGCGCTCGGCGGCCTCCTCGACGACGAGCCGCTTGCGGAGCTCCGGATCCTGCGTCGTGATCGCCGACCGGGCAGCGGCCCGTGTGGCAGTGGTAGCACTGGCCGGCCGGGACGCCGACCGTGCCCTCGTAGTCGGTGACGCCCGGGATCTCCTTGTTGCAGTTGAGCGCCATCAGCGCCGAGTGGCCGATCGCGACCGCCTTCGCGCCGAGCGCGAGGCACTTGGCGACGTCGCGCGCCGTTGCGGATGCCGCCCGCGACGACGAGGTCGATCTCGTCCGACGAGGCCGACGTCCTCGAGCGCGCGGCGCGCCTCGGGGATCGCGGCCATCAGCGGGATGCCGGTCTCCTCGGTCGCGATGTGCGGGCCCGCGCCCGTGCCGCCCTCGGCGCCGTCGAGGTAGATGATGTCCGGGCCGCACTTCGCCGCCATGCGCACGTCGTCGTAGACGCGCGCGGCGCCGAGCTTGAGCTGGATCGGGATCCGGTAGTCGGTCGCCTCGCGGATCTCCTGCACCTTCAGCGAGAGGTCGTCGGGGCCGAGCCAGTCGGGGTGCCGCGCCGGGGAGCGCTGGTCGATCCCGGCCGGCAGCGAGCGCATCTCGGCGACCTGCTCGGTCACCTTCTGGCCCATGAGGTGGCCGCCGAGCCCGACCTTGCAGCCCTGGCCGATGAAGAACTCGCACGCGTCGGCGAGCATCAGGTGGTGCGGGTTGAACCCGTACCGCGACTGGATGCACTGGTAGTACCACTTCGTCGAGTAGTCGCGCTCCGGCGGGATCATCCCGCCCTCGCCCGAGCACGTCGCCGTGCCGGCCATCGAGGCGCCCTTCGCGAGCGCCATCTTGGCCTCGAGCGAGAGCGCGCCGAAGCGACATGCCGGTGATGTAGATCGGGATGTCGAGCTCGAGCGGCTTCTTCGCGAAGCGCGCGCCGAGCACGGTCGTCGTCTCGCACTTCTCGCGGTAGCCCTCGATCACGAAGCGCGTCAGCGTGCCCGGGCAGGAACATCGAGCTCGTCCCAGTGCGGGATCGGCTTGAAGATCGAGAAGCCGCGCATGCGGTAGCGGCCGAGCTCGGCCTTCACGTGGATGTCGTTGATGACCTCGGGCGTGAAGATGCGGCTGCGCCCGAGGACGTCCTGCGGTTCCGGGTGCTGCCGTTGTCGGTCGCCACTCAGATCACCAGCTTCCTCTCGGAGGGCTCGAGCGATGTCGTAGTTGTAGAGCACCTTGCCGCACACGAACTTCTGAAGCTCGGGCGGCGAGCCGAGGCTCGTAGATCCGGAACTTGCGCTCGATGAGCTCGGTGTCGGCGTCCGTCCACTCGCCCGGGACGCAGTCGATGCCGAGCGACTTGACCTTGCCGCCGACGTAGATCGTGCCGTCGTACATCGAGTCGCCGAGGCCGGGGCCCGACGTCGCCGCAGATGATCTGGCGGCCGCGCTGCATCATGAAGCCGGTCATCGAGCCGACGGAGCCGCCGATGATGATCGTGCCGCCCTTCTGGTCGATGCCCGTGCGCGCGCCGACGCGGCCCCTGACGACGAGGTCGCCGCCGCGCATGCGCCGCGCCGGTGAGCGAGCCGCCGTTCCCGTCGACGACGACGACGCCCGACATCATGTTCTCGCAGGCCGACCAGCCGACGCGGCCCGGTGATGTGGATCTCGGGCCCGTCGATGAGCCCGCAGCCGAAGTAGCCGAGCGAGCCCTCGAAGCGTGATCCGGCAGCGGCGGAGGATGCCGACGCCGAGCGAGTGCGCGGCCCTGCGGGTTCTGGATCACGACCTCGTCGATGCCCTCCTCGTAGAGCAGCCGACGCAGCTCGAGGTTGATCGTGCCGCGTCGTCAGGTCGCGCGCGTCGAACGTCGCGACGCCGTCCTCGACGACTGCCGTGCGCGGCGCCTCCGCGACCGGCTCGGCGAGCCCGCGCGCGTCGTACGAGATCCGCCGCTCGCCTACCGCTGCCACACCAGCACCTCTCGCCTCGTAGGGGTCGTAGGTGTCGATCTCGTGGTCGACGAGCTGCGCGGATCGCGATCTCCTCGGAGGCGAGCGCGACGAGCTCGTCCGACTCGTAGAGCGACGAGCGGCTTCGCGGCCAGCTCGTCCTTCGCCACGCCGAGCTCGTCCTTCGTCACCGCGATGTACGTGAAGACGCCGTCGAGCTCGTCGAGCGACTTGCTGCATCGCGTCCTCGAGCGAGGCGCCCTTCGTCATCTCCTCGGCGAGGTAGACGGCGATGATCTCCGAGTCGCACTCGGACATGAAGCGGCGGCCGGCGCGCTCGAGGCGGCGGCGCCACATGGAAGTAGTTCGTCAGCTGCCCGTTGTGGACGACCGCGACGTCCGGAGTACGGGTACGCCCAGTACGGGTGCGCGCCGGCGATGTCGACCTCGGACTCGGTCGCCATCCGGACGTGGCCGATCGCGTGCGTGCCGGTGAACTTCGCCGAGCCCGTACTGCTCGTGCGACGGACTCGGCGTCGCCGAGGTCCTTCACGATCTCGAGCGAGCGGCCGAGCGAGAGCACCTCGGCTTCGGGGATGTCCTCGACGAAGTCGGCGAGCAGCTTCAGGTCGCCGTCGTATTCGAACGAGACGCGGAATGCGTACGGCGTCTCCTCCTCGGACTCCTGGTCCCGCGCCCCGAGCACGGCCAGCCGCGCCTCGACCTCGGTGCGATGCCGCCGCAGGCGGTCCTCGAAGTCGAAGTCACGCGGCGTGTTCGCGTCCGCGAGCTTGTAGCGCATGACGAGGTTGCCGTTCTCGGGCTTGCCGTACAGCGCGTAGCCCGTCGAGTCCGGGCCGCGGTGCTTCATCGACTGGAGCATCCGCGTCATCTCGTCGCCGATCGCGTGCTCGCGACCCGTCCCGGTAGATGATCCCTGCAATTCCGCACATGGCTCGAGGGCAGCACGTCCAGGTACTCGTCCCTGTCGAAGTCGGTGACGGTCGCGCAGTAGCGCTCCCACTCGTCCCGCTTGTAGTGCATGAAGACACGGTACATCTCGCCCGGCAGCGCGCTCTTCACGACCTCGTCGGCCTCGAGCGCCTCGAGCGCCTCGCCGAGCGTCATCGGGACGCGCCTGACCTCCTTGCCGGCCTCGATCGCCTCGTAGATGTTGCCCTCCTCCGGCTCGCCCGGGTCGAGCTTCCGCTCGATGCCGTCGTCCATCGACCTTGATCAGTCCTGCCAGCGCGAGGTACGGATTCACGGCGGAGTCGACCGAGCGGTACTCGAAGCGGTCGGGCGACGAGATCCGCAGGGCGGTCGTCCGGTTCTGGTAGCCCCAGTCGGCGAAGACCGGCGCCCAGAAGCCCGTGTCCCAGAAGCGTCGGTACGAGTTGACGGTCGGCGCCGTGACGCAGGTGAGGCCGCGGAGGTGCTCGAGGATGCCCCCGATCGCGTTGAGGCCGATCTCGCTCGGCTTGTGCACGTCGTCGGTGTCGGGCAGGAACGCGTTCTCGTCGCCGCTGCCAGAGCGAGATGTTCGTGTGGCAGCCGTTCGCCGAGACGCCCATGAACGGCTTCGGCATGAAGCACGGGAAGACGCCGAGCTCGCGGCCGACCTGCTTCGCGATCTGCCGGAACGTCGAGAGGTTGTCGGCCGTGCTGCTCGGCGCGGTCGAAGCCGAAGTTGAGCTCGATCTGGCCGGGCGCGTCCTCGTGGTCGCCCTGGATCATGTCGAGCCCGAGCTTCTGCCCGTACTCGACCATCTTGTGGATGATCGGCTGGAGCTCGGAGAACTGGTCGATGTGGTAGCAGTAGGGCTTGGTGACGCCCTCGACCGACGGCGTGCCGTCCGCGTCCAGCTTGAGCCACATCATCTCCGGCTCCATCCCGGCTCGGAGGTGCATGCCCGTCCGTCCTTCGAACTCCTCCTGGATGCGGCTGCAGGTTCCCGCGGCAGTCCGAGGTGAGGACCTCGCCCGGCCCGTCGCGGTCCTCGCGGTTGCGGAAGCACGTGCACCAGACGCGGGCGACTCGTGAGTCCCACGGCAGGACTCTGAAACGTCTCCGGCTCCGGGATCCCGACGAGCTCCCAGGCTTCGGGGCCGTAGCCGATGTAGTTGCCGTGGCGGTCGGTGAAGAGGTTCGCGGTCGAGCCGTAGACGAGCTGGAAGCCCTTCTGGGCGATCGTCTCCCAGTGGTGGCGCCGGGACGCCCTTGCCCATGATGCGGCCGGTCACCGAGGCGAACTGGTAGTAGACGTAGGTGACGCCTTCGGCGTCGATCTTCTGCCGAACCTCCTTCGACTCGCTCGGCACGTCCTTCAGCCTCGACGAAGCGCTCCAGGTCGGTCGCCACCGCTTCCTCCTTTTCGCTCTCCGCGTTGTCGAGCGGGAGCGCTAATGCAGTCAGGGCGAGCGTAGAGCCGATTCAGGCTCTGAGCCGTGAGCGAGCCGAGAATCGAGCAACTGACCGCCGAGCAGCGCGCGGCGCTGGAGGCGGAGCTGGCCGAGCTCGAGGGCCCGCGCCGCAAAGCGGCGGTGCGAGGCGATCAAGACGCGCGCGCGAGTTCGGCGACCTCTCCGAGAACTTCGAGTACCACGCGGCGAAGAACGAGCAGGGGCTGCTCGAGGCGCGCATCCGCACGCTGCGCGAGCGGCTCAACCACGCGGTCACGGTCGAGCACGACACCGACGAGAACGTCGGTGTCGGTTCGCTCGTCGAGATCGAGGACGAGCGACGGCGACGACGATGGAGGTCGAGATCTCCGCCGTCGGCGGCGTCTCGCCGGACTCGCCGCTCGGCTCGGCGCTGATGGGAGCGGCGGTCGGCGACGTGGTCGAGCGTTCAGGCGCCGAGCGGCTCGTGGAAGGCTCGCGTGCTCGCGATCCGCCGCGCGTAGCCGGCGCTCCCGCTCGAGCGCTCACGAGGCTCGCCGAGCGCGTCTAGGTCTGGACGCGGCGCACGGCGTCGCCGGTCGTGATCGTGCCCGGCACGATCACGTGCGCGTTCAGGCCCCTGAAGCGGAGCTCACGGCCCGCGGGCGAGTTGATGAACTTCAGCGCGTCGCTGCCGGAAGCGCGCGGAGAACTTCGCGCACCCGTGTGCGGCTCCTCGGAGATCTGGACGACGACGCTGTCTCCGATGGAGAGCCTCGCTCCGGCCGGAAGGCCGGCCTTGTCGGGCCCATGTCCACGAGCAGGTTGTCGCCGGCAGAGCGGCCAGCGCTCCTCTTCGGCGATGAGCGCCGAGGAGGCGCGCGTCGACGCGATCGTGAGTTGGTTGCCACGGCGGGCTGTTCCCCTCGGCGTCGACGTACGGCTTCCAGCGGTCCCGACGAGGCCGTCGCTCGACCGTCAGCTCGGCTGTCTCGGGCGTCTCCCGTTCACCCTCACTCGGCCGGACGACGATCAGCTCGAGCGCGTGCCCTCGTCGGTTCCGAGCGCACGGAGCTCAGCCAGGCGGGCATCGAGGCTCTCGTGTGTAGCGTGCAGGTCGGTGCTCACGCCGCGCGCATGCTAGCGAGCACCGCCGAGACCTGACAGGACGTCGAAGTCCGGCCCGATCGCGCGCGCGCCTCGACGGGATCCTCGCGCGGCGCTCGACTTCCACGAGTGAGCGCCTCGAGCCCGATCAGGCTGTGCGCTGACACCCTCGAGCTCACCCACCGCGTCGCCGAATGCGCCGTCGGGCCACACGGCTTCGAATGCCCGCAGCGGCGTCACGACACGTCCGTCGTCACCGCGGACGAGGAAGGTGAGCTCGAGCCGGACACCGGCGCGCTCGTACCCGTCCGCCGGTCCTCGTCGGGCTCCGGTGCATGGTGCCAGCCGTCCTCCTCGAGGCAAGGCCGCGATCCTCGGAAGATCATCGAGCCAGATTGCGATGTCGACGTCCGAGTGGGGTCGGGTGATCGAGCCGGCGTAGAAATCGACCGCCCAGCCCGCCGGAACAGCCAGGTACGCGAGGCCAGGCTCGCTCGAAGAGTGCGTCGACCGCGGCGAGCGCAGACGAGCTGGCGCGCGCGCCAGTGGCGGCGGGTGACGTGACGAACGCGAACGAACGCCGTCGTCGGATACACGCTCGTCACGGGAGGCCTGCCACGAACGCGTCGCGATTCCAGCTCCGGGAAGAACGTGTCGCCTGCGACGTCGTCGTCGATCTCCGTGAGGAACAGCTCGTCGGCGAGCGGAAGCGCGTCTGCGTAGATCTCCGCGCCGCCGATCACGAAGACGCGCGTCGACGTCGTCGGAGGCGCTCGAGCGCCTCCTCGACCGAGCCGGCCCAGCTCCGCTCCGCTCGCAGTGCCAGCTCGGCATTCCGCGTGACGACGACGTTGCGGCGGCCGGGCAGAGGGCGGAAGCGATCGGGAAGCGAGTCCCAGGTCCGCCGGCCCATCACGACCGGCGTGACCCGTCGTGAGCTCCGCGAAGTGCGCGACGTCCTCCGGGAATCCGCCACGGGAATCGCTGCCGTCGCGCCCGATCACGCCGTCCGCGCGCGACGGCTGCGATCAGAGCGACCGTCACACCGCGACCGGCGCGCGGATCGCCGGATGGTGCTGGTAGCCGACGACCTCGGAAGTCCTCGAACGCGTAGTCGAAGATCGACGGCGCGTCGCCGGAGCAGGCGGAGCGACGGGATACGGGAACGGGTCGCGCGCGAGCAGCGTCTCGACCTGCTCGCGGTGGTTGTCGTAGATGTGGCAGTCGCCGCCGGTCCAGACGAAGTCGCCGAGCTCGAGGTCGCACTGCTGCGCGAGCATGTGCGTCAGCAGCGCGTAGCTCGCGATGTTGAACGGCACGCCGAGGAAGACGTCGGCGCTGCGCTGGTAGAGCTGGCAGCTGAGCAGCCGCGCCGCCGGCGACGTAGAACTGGAAGAACGCGTGGCACGGCGGCGAGCGCCATCCGCGGGATGTCGGCCGACGTTCCAGGCGCTGACGATGATGCGGCGCGAGTCGGGGTCGTCGCGGAGCGAGCCGCACGACCTCGCGCGATCTGGTCGACGTGGCCGCCGTCGGGCGTCGGCCAGCTGCGCCACTGCACGCCGTAGACCGGGCCGAGCTCGCCGTCCGCGTCGGCCCACTCGTCCCAGATCGTCACGCCGTGCTCCTGCAGCCAGCGCACGTTCGATGTCGCCGCGCAGGAACCAGCAGGAGCTCGTAGGCGACCGACTGGAAGTGCACCTTCTTCGTCGTCACGAGCGGGAAGCCCTCGGCGAGGTCGAAGCGCATCTGGTGGCCGAACGCGCTGACCGTGCCTGTGCCGGTGCGGTCCGACTTCGGCGTGCCCGTCGTGAGACGTGGCGCACGAAGTCCTCGTACTGGGTGTGGACCGGACGCTCGCTCACGAGCTCGACGATAGTCCGCTCGCCCGGCGGGGCTCAGGTGGTCAGCAGTGGCGCGTCCGACCCCTTCTCGACCACGACCCAGCCGTCGTAGTCGCCGAAGTCGTACGGCGCGTTCATCGGGACGACAGCCGACACTCGTCGGAGGCGGTGACGAAGCTCCCGCAGAGCGCCGCGAGCTTGCCGTCGCGCGTCAAGCCAGAGCTCGAAGGTCCGCTCGCGGGGAGTCGGGCGCGAGGCCACATCGACGGTCAGCTCCATCGGCCAGTTCCCGGCGGCGTCGACGTCGAACACGACGAGCGAGCCCGTCGCATTCGTCGCGGAGGCCGTGCCGGTCATCGACTGCGTGAAGTCGACGCTTCGGTCGCCGCCCCACTCGTTCACGACGGCCGCGCCGAGGGCGAACGACGCGACGGCGAGTCGCCGCCGCGAGCGCGAGCAGCGAGCCGCGTCGTCTCCGGGGCCGGAGCTGCACCGGCTGCTCCGACGAGCTCCGGGGGCGGGCCGGCCGCGACGAGCAAGTCGTGTACGCGCTCCAGGCGCGCCCGCTCGCCGGCCTCGATGTCGCGGCCGACGAGGTCGTCGAAAGTCGGGGCTCATCGCAGCTCCTCGTCGAGCTCGTCGGCGAGGCGCGCCGAGCGCGCTCCGCGTGCGCGTCTTCACCGTGCCGAGCAGGAGCTCGAGCCGGTGGGCGATCTCGCTCTGCGAGAGCCCGCTCCAGTAGGCGAGCTCGATTACGGGCCGCTCGTGCGCGGGCAGGACTTCAGAGCGCGGTGGACCGCGCCACGCGGTCACGTGGCCTCTGCCTCGTCCGACGGATCGCAGCTCGCTTCCCGGGCCGTCCTCGAGCTCGGCGACACGGCTCAGGGTGTGCGCCTCAGCCCGTCCGTGATCGCGTTGCGCGCAACCGCGTAGAGCCACGGTGCGCCGCGGCCGCGCGACGGGTCGTACGTGCGGGCCGAGCGCCAGATCGCGACGAACGCGTCCTGCGTCGCGTCCTCGCGCGCCCGCGATCCCCGAGGCGCCTCAATGCGAGCCGAGCACGGCGCGCGCGTAGCGACCGTAGCAGCTCGTCGAAGCGCACCGCGGTCACCGCCCGCGATGCGGACGATCAGCTGGCCGTCGGTCGGCTGCGGGAGCTCCACGCGCTGCATGATTCCCGTTCCCGTACGCCGTGAACCGACCCGGATCGCGAGCGACGCAGTCATGTGTGGGTTGCTACGCGCCCGCGACCGAGACGGATTGCCTCGTGACCCGGCGTCACGAGGACGGCGTGCACCTCCTCATCCGCGGGCGTCGAACCTCGCCGCGACGCGCGTCCCAGTCGACGACGTTCCACCACGCCTCGAGGTAGTCGGGGCGGCGGTTCTGGTAGTTGAGGTAGTAGGCGTGCTCCCAGACGTCGATGCCGAGAAGCGGCATCGTCGCCGTCCATCACCGGCGTGTCCTGGTTCGGCGTCGACTTGACGGCGAGGCCCGTTCCGTCCCAGACGAGCCACGTCCAGCCCGAGCCGAAGCGCTTCACGCCCGCGTCGTTCACGGCAGCCTTCAGCTCGTCGACGCCGCCGAACGTCTCCGCGATCGCATCGCCGAGCGCGCCCGACGGCTCGCCGCCGCCGTTCGGCCCCATGATCTCCCAGAAGAGCGTGTGGTTCGCATGCCCGCCGCCGTTGTTGCGGACGGCCGTGCGCTTGTCCTCGGGGATGATGTCGAGGTTCGTGAGCACCGCGTCGATCGGCCGGTCCATCCACTCGGTGCCCTCGAGCGCCTCGTTGAGGTTGTTCGACGTAGGCCGGCGTGGTGCTTGTCGTGGTGGATCTCCATCGTCCGCGCGTCGATGTGCGGCTCGAGCGCGTCGAATGCGTACGCGAGGTCGGGAACGCTGTACGCCATTGCGCTGCTCTCCTCTCGATACGGGTCGGTTCCGGCGCAAGGATATGCTCCGCGCGTTCTCGCCCCGCCGCTGGAGGAGAACGATGTCGAACTTCGTCGAGATCAGGCCCCGCGAGCTGAAGCCGGCGCTCCTCGAGCTCGACGGCATCTCGCGTGACGACGATCGAGGCCCACTACCAGCCTCTACCAGGGCTACGTCGACGAAGCGCAACGAGATCCTCGGCGAGCTCGCCGACGGTCGATCTCGGAGCGGCGAACCAGGTCTACTCGGAGGTCCGCGCGCTCGAAGGTCGACCTCACGCTTCGCGATCGGCGGGCATCAAGAACCACGAGATCTACTTCGAGCACCTCGGCGGCGACGGCGGCGACCCGACGGCGCGATCGGCGACGCTCGATCGAGCGCGACTTCGGCTCGGTCGGACGCCTGGCGCGCCGACCTGAGGGCGACCGGCATGGCCGGGCGCGGCTGGGCGTGGACGGCGTACGACTGGGACGAGGGCAGGCTCTTCAACTACGTCGGCGACGCGCAGAACACGTTCCCGGTCTGGAACGCGACGCCGCTCGTCGCGCTCGACGTCTACGAGCACGCGTACTTCCTCGACTACCAGACCGATCGCGCCGCCTACATCGAGGCGTTCTTCCGAGAACCTCGACTGGGGCGTCGTGAACGGCTGGGTCGCGAGCTACCGCATCCCGAGCCGAGTGGCGGATGAAGGACGCACTCGCCGTCCTGGGCGGGTACCTGCTCGGGCTCGCTGCCGTTCGGCTACTGGGTGCCTCGGCTCGTTCGCGGCGAGGACATCCGCACGAAGGGGAGCGGCAACGTCGGCGCATCGAACGTCTTCCGCGTCTACGGCCGCTCGCTCGGCGTCCCGGTCGCGCTGCTCGATCTCGCGAAGGGCTTCGCTGCCGCGTCGCTCGGGGCTGTGGCTGGGCGGTGCGCTGTTCGGCGTGCTCGCCGCGGCTGCCGCGATGATCGGCCACGCGCGCCCGTCTTCCTCGGTTCCAGAAGGGCGGGAAGATGGTCGCGACGGCGGGTGGTGCGCTCGTCGCGCTCGCGCCGCTCGCCGCGTTCATCTGCCATCGCGGTGTGGCTCGTCGTCTTCGTCGTCGACGCGCTATGCCTCCGCTCGCGTCGATCGTGACCGCGCTCGCGCTCGCGGTCCTCGTCGTCGTCGCTCGACTACCCGTGGCCGATCATCGCGTTCGGAATCGCCGGCGCGGCGGCGGTCATCGTGCTGCATCGCGAGAACATCCGGCGGCTCTTCGCGGCCGGACCGAGCACCGCTTCGAGCTGCGGGCGCTAGCCCGCCGAGCCAGGCGGAGAGCGTCGTCTGGCGCGGGCTCGGCTCTCCCGTCGCCGAGCTCGCCGCGCAGCTCGCCGACCGTTCCGAAGCGCTCGGCGACGACGTCGTGGACGTGGATCGTCTCGAAGTTGACCTGCTGCGAGAGCAGGAAGTCGTCGTCGTCGAGCTGCGGGTAGCGTCGTCGAGCGCGTCGCGAAGCGCGATGGCGCACGGAGTCCTCGACGAAGCGCGGCTGCAGGTGCGCGTGCTCGACGACGAACAGCTCGTCCGGCCGCTTCAGCAGCTCGTAGATCGGCGCGCTCATCGACCGCTCGACGATGTCGACGAGGAGCTCCGCGTCGAGTCGTCGCTCGGTGCCGACGAACAGCGTCTGACGGCCGCGCTGGTTGTGCGTCGCGATCGGGACGAGCTCGAGGATCCGCTCGACGTCGTCCGTCGTCGAAGCCGGCCTCGAGCAGGCGCTCCGACGCGCGGTTGCGGACGAGGCCCTGCGCGCACGGGCAGGCGTTGATCCCGGTCGCCTCGACGCCGACGACGCGGCGCGTCGCCGACTCGCGACGCGGCGGCGATCCCGCATCAGCGTCACCATCTCCTGCGTCGCGCAGCCCGGTCACCGGCGTGCTGCGCTGGATCGGCCACTGCGCGCGGATCCGACCTCGGCGCGCAGGCGCTCGCTGGCGCTCGACGACGCTGCTGCGCGATGTGCTCGGCGAGCACCTCGACGAGGAGCGCCTCGCCGATCCACGACGAGCTCGATCGCCTCCTCGAAGAGCTCGGGAAGCGCGACATGTGGACGCCCTTCTGCGATCGGCGGCGAGGTCGACCGTGCAGTCGATCACGGCCGCCATGACCGTCTCGGCGTCGCCGCGGCGGATGCGAACCGCCTTCTGCACCCCGGACACGCCGGCGCGCGACAGGGCGAGAGCGATCTCGGGCGGCGAGCGCCTCGGAGGTCTTCCTCGAGCTTCACGCCGTTGGGCACGCGGGCACCGTAGCACCGCGTCAGAACGCGCTGCTGTCCGGTTATTGCCGCTCAGCGCAGCGGGCGCGAGAGCCGGCGATCCTTCAGCAGCCGGCCTCCCGTCTGGCAGCTCGGGCAGTAGTAGATCGTGTGCTCCTCGAAGTCCACGCGCGCGATCGGCGTGCCGCACTGCGGGCACGGCTCGCCGAGCCGGTTGTGGACGCGGTAGACGACCGCGTCGCCCTTTCCCTGCTCGCGCAGCTCGAGCGCGCGTCGAGAGTCGTCGTCGCAGTCGCCGCGTGCGAGACGCTGCGATCTCGTCCGGCGACAGCTCCGTCGAGGCCTTGAACGGCGAGAGCCGCGCGCGGAGGAGGATCTCGTTGGCATGCGCGCGGCCGATCCCGGCGATCGCGCGCTGGTCGCGGAGGAGCGGATGAAGCTGCCGTCGCTCGCGGTGCAGGATCTCGCCGAGCGCCGCGGCGTCGAGGTCGAGCGCGTCGGGCCCGAGGTGGGCGAGGTCGCTCGTCGAGCTGTGCCTGTGCGACGAGCCACACGCCGGCGCGCTTCTTCTCCCCGCCTCGGTGAGGACGAGCTCCGCCGCCGTCGAGGAAGCGCAGCGCGGAACATCGGCGTCTTCGGTCCCTTCGCGCCCGGCGCGAGGTAGCGCAGACGCTCCGGCGCTCATCGAGGTGGACGCGCAGGACGAGATCCGTCGCCCTCGACCGGGAACGAGGAGGTTCTTCCCGCGCCGTGCGCGCGCCTCGAAGCTGCGGCCGTCGAGCTCGCGAGAGCGGCGGCGTCGAACGGTCTTCAGCGTCGCGATGTGCGCGGGGCCGGCCTTCTCGATCGGCGCGCGCGACACGCAGCGGGTCGAGCTCGCGCACCCACGCCTCGCACCTCGGGCAGCTCGGGCATCCCGTGACGGTAGCGCCCTAGACGCGTGCGGGCTCGGGCAGCGCGTCGTCGACCGGATCGAGGCCTGCTGAGTCGTCGACGGGCTCGGGCATCTCGCGCAGGTGCCGCTGCGGCGAGAACAGCAACCAGAGGAACGCGGACGCGCCGCCGATCGCGCCGACGACGATCGTCTCGCGCAGGCCGATCCAGCGTCGCCGAGCGCGCCACCCGCCAGCGTGCCGAGCGGGAATCGTTCCCCAGACCATGAAGCGCATCACGGAGTTCATCCGCCCCTGGAGGCGCGGCGGGCAGATCGCCTGCCGGTAGCTCACCTGCACGATGTTGTAGACGACGACCGTGAACCCGAGACACGAGCTGAGCCGCCACGAGGAACGGAATCGCCGCGTCGTCCGGCGGGCGCGATCGGCGACGAGCAGGAACGTCGGTCCGAACATCGCCGCCATCACGATCGATGTCGGCCCGATTCCGAACCGTCGGCGGAGATGCGCATCGAGGTGAACGCTGCGAGGAGCGAGCCGACGCTCGCCGACGGACGAAGATCGAGCCCGATCGTCCAGCGGACAGGTGCAGCTCGCGGACGAGCGAAGACGAGGAAGATCGAGAACGCGAGGCTCGAGAAGAAGTTCGACGTCGCGGTGCAGCCGCGCCTGCGCGCGGAGGTTCGGGTTCCCGAGGACGAAGCGGAGGCCCTCCTTCAGACTCGGTCCACAGGCTCGACCTTGCGGCCGTCGACCGTCGCCACCTCGACGGCGTCCTCGACCTTGCGGATGCGGAGCACGAAGAGGCCCGAGCCGAGGAAGCTCAGCGCGTCGGCGAAGACCGCCCACGGCGCGGTGAGCGATCTGGACCAGCGCTCCACGCGAACCCCGGCCCCGCGACCTGCGCCGCGGAGCGGCTGATCTCGAGCTTCGAGTTGCCCTCGATGATCTGCTGCGCGCTCGACGAGCGACGGGAGGTACGACTGGTACGCGACGTCGAAGAAGACCGTGGCAGACGCCGACGAGGAACCCGACGACGAAGAGCTGGCCGAGCGTGAGCGACGTCGGCGACGTACGCGATCGGGATCGTCGCGAGAAGCGCGGCCCGTCCGAAGTCGCCGGCGATGAGGATCGGTCGTCGCGGCAAGTCGGTCGACCCACACGCCGGCGGGCAGCGTGAAGATGATGAACGGGAGGAATTCGACCGTTCGCCGAGCGCAGCGACCTCGAACGCGCTGGCGTCGAGGACGAGGATCGCGACGAGCGGCAGCGCCAGCTGACCCGCCTGCGAGCCGAACTGGCTGATCGTCTCGGCGGACCACAGCTTGAGGAAGTCGCCGTGGCGCCAGAGACCGCCGCTGGGCCAGAACCTAGGCATCGTCGGCTCGCGGCGGCAGAGGCGTCGGTGCGCGGAAGAGGGCGTATGCGAGCGCGTAGCTCCCGCCTTCGGGATCGTCCGCGCGCTGGAGATCCGCGGTGAGGCGGTTCAGCCGCTGCTCGAAGCGGCGCCGTGCGCGCGGGATCGAGGCGGACGTGGAGGAGGGCGGACGTGTCCTCCTCGTCACCGCCGGCCACCAGCTCGTCCGCGGCCCTGGCGCAGCATCATGGCCGCGAGCACACCGCCTCGCAGTCCTCGGGCAGCGCGTCGTCGCCCTTCAGGACGAAGAGGCGCGCGACGCGTCCGTAGAACTTCTCGGTGAGGGCGCGGACCTGCCTCGTCCGCACGACGCGTATGAGCCCGGCGCTCTCGAGGACCTTGAGGTGGTGCCCGACGGTTCCCTTCGGTGTCTCGAGGACGGCTGCGAGCTCGGTCGTGCTCGCGGCGCGCTCGCGGAGCAACATGACGATCCGCGCGCGGAGCACATCGCCGAGGGCGCGGTGCTGCTTCAGGATCTTCGACGACGAGGACGTCGTCGAGCTCGTAGTCGGGGTATCGGTCGATGATTCCGGAACATCACGGATATCCCGTACGTTCACAGCATGTCGGAGTCGGGCTGCGCCCGACTCCCGACATCAGAAGGACCGTTTCGCCGTTACGGCGTCTCGTCCGGGAACGTCCCCTCGGGGCCTGCCGGTGGCGGCAGTGGGCCTCGACGGCGAGCCGGGGACCACGCTTGCCGGCCACACCGTTGACCGACTGCGTCGAGAACGCGAACGTGAGCTCGGCGTACGCGACCAGAGTCGCTGTTGACGTCGAGCGCGTGGTTCGAGGTTGTTGTCGAACGTGTCGCAGGCGAGGTGGTAGCACGGGTCGAACTGCGCGCCCCATCGTCCCGCCCCAGATGGCCTGCTGCTGCGCCGTCTTGATCTCCTCGGCGCCGGTGAACAGGCCGCCCGACGGAATACCAGCTTCGATGAACGCCTGGTAATCGCTGCGTCCGTCGAAGGCCGAGTCGTCGTACGGCTCGCCGATCTTCGTGTAGTAGGACTCGTAGGAGGTCGCTCGATTCCCGTCGAGCCGTCCGGGATCTCGACGGAGCGCCTCAGAACGTGGACTGGTCGGCGTCGTACACGGTCTGGATGTAGTTCGGGGAGCCGATCATGTCGTAGTTCATGTACAGCAGGCGATCCGGTCGCGCTCCGCCTGTGAGAGGCCGTCCACGTAGGCGGTCGAGCCGATCAGCCCGCCCTCCTCAGTCGCCCCACCACGCGAAGCGGACGGAGTTCACCGGCTTCAGCGTGGCCATCATGAGTGCGGTCTCGAGGATCGCAGCCGAGCCGGAACCGTTGTCGTTGATCCCCGGGCCCTCGGGCACCGAGTCCAGATGGGCGCCGGCCATCACGACGTTGTTCCGATTGTCGCCCGGCAGGTCGGCGATGACGTTCACGTCGGTCGCCGAGCTCGACATGGATGTGCGCCGTCGAAGCCGGCCTGGGCGAGTGCCTCGCCGTTCGGCGAAGCTCGCACCGACGACGGGACAGTGATCGGCGCGAGACGAGCGGGACGAGCGTGCCGACGATGAGCCCCTCGCGGTCCGGCGTGTTGCCCTGGTTGAAGATGATGACTGCCGACGCTCCCGCCGCCTGGGCGTTCACGGCCTTGTCCGCGAACGTGCACGTCCCGCGCTGGATCAGCGCGATGTTCCCGACCGGGAACCCGGCGAAGTCGCCCGCTTCGCAGCCGCTCGTGCTCGCCCGCGGTGGCACGAGGTTGATGTCGACGGCGGTCACCGCTTTCGCGACGTCGCCGCCACGGCGCTGCGGCGTGAACGCTCCTGTCTCGTGGGTCGCGCTGACCGGCGTGAGCCGCTGCAACACCGTTGCTGGATCGAAGATGAACTGGAACGGGCTGAGCGTCACGTCGTAGCCAGCGCCCTCGAGCTGGCCCTTGACGCACGCGACGCTGTCGGAGTAGCCCTTCGTTCCGGCTTCACGCGCGTACCGCCGTTCGCGGTCGCGGTCGCCTGGAGCGCAGCCTGGTGCGCGCGGACGCCCTCGAGCGTCACGCACTCCAGGAGCTTGTCATAGGTGTTGTTGGTGCGGTTTGCGCAGCCCGGCGGCGCCGAAGTGGCGGCTCCCGGTAGCACGAACGCGACGAGCATCGTGGCGACCGCCGCAGCGACGAACGCGACGACCGAGATGCGCATGTGTCGCTCTCGCATGGATTCCCCTCCTCTGAGTGGTCCTGACGGCGACCGGACCGGTGTCCGGCCTTGTCGTTACTGGCCCTCCTACCCAAGCCGACCGGGCGCAAACATCGCGTCTACGCTGCTCGCGGATGGAGCGGATCGCGGTCGTCAGCCTCAGGCGGCGGGCACGAGGAGGCGCGGCACCACGTGCACGCGATCGCCGTGTCGAACGGCGCGATCGTCGACGTCGTGCGGCGATCCCGAGCTCAGTCACGTTCTTCCGCAGCTCGGCGAAGCCGATCCAGGCGCTGCCGCTTGTCCGCGCGCGGCCGGACCTCGACGACGCCGAGATCGCGATCGCCTGCGCGTCGCATCTGCATCGGTCCGACCAGCTCGAGCCCGTGCGGCGTCTGCTGGACGAGGCCGCCGCGACCGAGGACGACCTCGAGTGCGGACCGGAGCCGACCCGGCTCGAGCACAACTGCTCCGGCAAGCATGCGCGGCGATGCTGCTGCTCTGCCGCGTCAACGGCTGGCCGACCGACGGGGTACCGGCTCGCCGACGCATCCGTGCCAGCAGGCGATGCTGGCCGAGATCGCGTCCGCCGCGGAGGTGGTGCCGGAGTCGATGCCGACCGGCATCGACGGCTGCGGCGTGGTGACGTTCGCGCTGACCCTCGAACGCATGGCGCACGCCTTCTCGCGGCTGCGAGGCGCTCGACGGCGGCGGCGCGCGCCGCGGACGCGATGCGCGCTCACCCGGAGCTGATCCGGGGCGACGGCGCCGCCGACACCGAGCTCATGCGTCTCGGCGACGGCTGGGTGGCGAAGGGCGGAGCCGAAGGGCTCCTCTGCGCCGCGCACGACGGGCTCGGCATCGCGCTCAAGGTCGAGGTACGGCGCCCAGCGGCCGATCCGCCCGGCGCTCGCTGCGTTCCTCCAGCGGCTCGGGTTCGCAGCGGGGGACCTCGCGGATGCGCCGGTCGTGAACTCGCTCGGCGAGATCGTCGGCGAGCTCCGCGTTCACCGACCGCGGCACGCGCGTTAACAAAGTGGTCCTCTTCACAGACCGTCTTTTCCGGACTAGTATCCGCGCGCTTTGGTGGTGGAGCCGGGGCGGCAGGCGGGCCGGCTCAGTGCATGTCGGAAGGTCAGTACCCGTTCGAGCGCGAGAGGAGAAAGCCCAGCCCATGCTGTCGGTCGATATCGCCCTCCCCGAGGTCGAGGAGCTCCAGCGCCTGGTCGAGCAAGGGCTCGAGAAGGGCTTCCTCACGTACGACGAGATCGTCGACGGGCTCGAGGACGTCGAGCTCACGAAGGAGCAGGTCGAGGACTTCTACGCGTACCTGATCGACCACGCGATCGAGCTCCATCGAGGCGAGCAGCACAAGCGACCTCCCGCATGGCAGAGCCGGTCGCTCGCCGAGGAGGAGAAGGTCGAGCCGAAGCTCGACCTCACCGTCGAGCCGTCGCTCGACTCGCTGCGCCTCTACCTGCGCGAGATCGGCAAGGTGCCGCTGCTGACCGCCGACCAGGAGGTCTACGCTCGCGAAGCGCATCGAGCGCGGCGACATGGCGCGCGAAGCACGCAGATGATCGAGGCGAACCTCCGCCTCGTCGTCTCGATCGCGAAGGGCTACCTCGGCCGCGGGCTCTCGTTCCTCGACCTGATCCAGGAGGGCTCGCTCGGCCTCATCCGCGCGGTCGAGAAGTTCGACTACCGCACGCGGCTACAAGTTCTCGACGTACGCGACCTGGTGGATCCGCCAGGCGGTCACGCGGGCGATCGCCGACAAGGCGCGGACGATCCGCATCCCGGTGCACATGGTCGAGAAGCTGAACAAGGTCGTGCACATCGAGCGCCAGCTCGTGCAGCGGCTCGGCCGCGAGCCGCGTGCCCGAGGAGATCGCCGAGGAGCTCGAGATCGACGTCGAGCGAGGTGCGCGAGATCCTGCGCATGGCGCAGCTGCCCGTCTCGCTCGAGAAGCCGATCGGCGAGGAGGAGGACTCCTCGCTCGGCGACTTCGTGCCAGGACGACGACGGCCGAGTCGCCGTTCGACACGGCGTCGCTGCTCGCTCCGCCGCGAGGACGTCGAGCGCGCGCTCGCCGCGCTGCCCGAGCGCGAGCGGCAGGTGATCGAGCTCCGCTTCGGCCTCGACGGCGCGCAGCCGTGCACGCTCGAGGAGGTCGGCCAGGCGTTCGGCGTCACGCGCGAGCGCATCCGCCAGATCGAGAACAACACGCTGAAGAAGCTCGAGTCGCTGCCGGAGGCGCAGGGCCTCAAGGACTGTGTATAGCGCACTCGCGAGCGGTCGGGCCGAGCGGTCTGATCCGGCCTTGCGCATAGCGTTCCGCTGTGGCACGCATCGAGTACGTCGGCCATGCGACGGTCTTCGTCGATCTCGACGGCGTGCGCCTCCTGACCGACCCGCTGCTGCGCAACCGCGTCGCGCATCTCCGCCGCTCGACGACCCGTCGCCGCGCCGGTCGCTGCCGAGGCGTCGACGCGGTCCTCATCTCGCACGCGCACTACGACCACCTCGACCTGCCTTCGCTCGAGAAGCTCGGCAAGAAGATGCCCGGTCGTCGCTGCCCAGGGACTTGGCGGACTGCTGCGCAAGCGGCGGTTCGAGAGCGTCGCTGGAGGTCGAGGTGGGCGAGACGCTCGCCGATCGGGTCGCTCCAGATTCGCGTACGTCCCTGCCGTGCACGACGGCAGCCGAGAGCCGTTCGGAGCGTCCGCCGATCCGGTCGGCTACGTCATCGCGGGCTCGAAGTCGATCTACTTCGCCGGCGACACCGACCTCTTCGACGGAATGGGCGAGCTCGGACCCGTCGACGTCGGCCTCATCCCGATCTGGGGCTGGGGCCCGGACCTCGGCGGGGGCGGGCATCTCGATCCGACGCGGCGCTGCCGAGGCGGCCGCGCGCATTCAGCCCGGAGCTCGTGATCCCGATCCACTGGGGCACGTACTTCCCGATCCACCTCGGGCTGACCGGCAAGCCCGAGGTTCGTCGACATGCCGCCGCTCGAGTTCGACGCCGCGATGAAGCGAGCGCCGCGCCGGATGTCGAGCGTCGCGTCCTGCGTCGCCGGCGAGGGCGTCGAGCTCTAGGCGCGGGAGCAGCTCGGCGGACGCGAGCGCCGCGACCGTCTCGCTCGCGGATCTCGCTCGCGATCTGCGAGACGTCGGCGTCGAACGGGCGTAGGCGACGATGTGGAGCCAGGCGGTCCTCTCGGTGATCGTCACCGATCTGCACGTAGATCGCGAGATCGTCTCCCTGTGGGACGTTCGATGCCGCTTCGAGTCGTGATGCGCCGGGCCTCGGCGAGCGAGGCGCCGAGTCGCACCGGAAGGTCGACCGGCGACGAGCCGCCGCGGGTCGTCGACGGAGCGGTTGCACGAGGGTGGTCGAGACCATGCGCGTGTTGGGAACGAAGATCCGTCGACCCTCGTCCGGTCGTCGAGCGCCGTGTAGCTCAGCGTGATGTCGTCGACGATGCCCGTGTGGCTCGTCGATCGCGTGATCCGGTCGCCGAGCGTGACCGGCTGCGTGAACGCGAGGAGCACGCCCGAGCCGAGGTTGCCGAGCGGCGTGGTGAGCGCGAGGCCGGCGATGACGGCGAGCACGGCGCTCGAGGCGAGGAAGGCGCGCGCGACCTGCTCGTCGCCGGGAAGCATCGGACAGAACGCTCCAGGCGCCGATGAGCGCGACGAGCGCGATCGATCGATCCGCGGAGGAGGAAGCTGAACGTCGTGCGCCGACGGGCTGCCACCGACGGATCCCGTCTCGGCCAGGCGGCGCTCGTAGCGATCGAAGCGCGATAGCCGGAGCGAGCACCCGCAGGCTGACCAGAACGAGCGACCCAGATGACGCCGTGACGACGAGCGCCTCTGGCGAGGTTCGATGTCCACGCCGCGGAGGTTCGGCGTCGGACGGCGGAGTGCCTGCCTTGGCAGCTAGTCGCCGGCGAGCACGCGAGCCTTGGCCGACGCGTACTCCTCGTCGGTCAGCGCGCCATGCGAGTGCAGGTCGGCGAGCGAGACGAGGCGGGCCGCGACGTCGGCAACCGGCGCGGCGGTGCGCCGCGCCTGCCGTCGATGCGGCGCGCCGGCTCTCCCACCAGTCCGTCATGCGCGCGCGCGCGTCGGCGACGATCCGTCGAGTCTCCGCCATCCGGGAACTCGCGCAAGCGTCTGCCGACGCGTCAGCTCGATCCACGTCGCCGCCGAGCGCGGCGATCGATCGCGACCGACAGCAGCCTGCGTGAAGTCGGTCACCGCCGAGCTGAAGAGCAGACGAAGGAGCATCGACGAGCGCGAGCGCGAGGTACGCCCACACGCGGTTCTGAAGCGCAGGAGCGATCCAGCCGCGAGTGGTCAACGGCTGGCGGCCGGGGCCCGGCAAGCCACGCGGCGACTCAGAAACAGGAGCCCGACGATGATCATGCAGCCGGAACGAGCCGCGCATGAGGTCGGTGAGGATGTTCCACGCGTTGTTCGGCGGCCTGGCGATCGTCTCGCTGCGGCGACGAGCGCGTCGACCACGTAGTTCCGCGTCAGCTTGGCTGCGACGAGGCCGATGAGGCCGACGACGGCCAGCGTGACTCCGATGCCGCGCACGGCGCTCGGCGCTCGACCGCGCGAGCCACACGGCCAGCCCGAACGCCGCGAGCGTCAGCAGCGGCAGCACCCAGGCGAGCGTCTTCAGGAGCTCGAACGCGTTCTGCGCGGTGTCGAGCTCGTCGGCGCGCAGGATCACGATCTGGCCGGCGTCCGCGGGAAGCCTTGTCGGCGACCTGCTTGCCGATCCCGATCCGGTCGGCTGCCTGCTGGATGATCGTTCCTGAGATCGAGCGTAACCACGCCGCCTTGCGTCGGAGACCGCGCTCGCCGCCGCCCTCGAGCACCTGCACGAGCGTCCTGTGCAGATCTCCTCGAGCGACGCCTTGAAGAGGCGTCTGGAACACGGGCTGCTCGAGCGCGCGATCGACGATCTGATACGAGGCCTGCCGCAGTCCGGCGGTCGCCGCGCCCGGACAGACCCTTGTAGGTCCTTCGGGAGCTGCGCCTCGACCTCCGCCTGCACGTCGACGTTCGCGAACAGCTCGTCGACGGCGCGGTTCGCGCACGGCGTCGCGGATCTTCGGTCGTCGTCGAGGAGCGAGCTGCTCGTGTCCGCGAAGACCGTCGTGTTGAGCGCGACGCGGTTGATCCAGACCGCGAACGACGACAGCAGCGAGCAGCAAGCCCGCGATGACGAGGCACGATCCAGACGGCGCAGATCGGCCACGGCTCTGTCCGCGGCTCGGCTCGGGGCGCGGGTGGCGTCTGTCGTCCGTGCTCATCGTCGGCGCTCGGCAGGCTACTCGCTCGCCGAGCGAGAACGCCGCGTGCAGAGCACGCGACGGCCCGCTGCGACGTCGCACGCGGGGGATGAGGCACGAGACCTTGATCGGCGAGGTCGGAGATGAGGCGCGAGGTTGATCTCCTCGTCGGCGAGCGTGCGGAACATGCGCGCGGCGACGCCAGGGTGCGAGCGCATGCCGGCTCCGATCGAGCGAGACCTTCCCGAGATCGGCGATCTCGTCGATCTCGAGCGGCGCCGATCGTCTCCTGCGCCCGCGCGAGCGCGCGCGCGTCGCCGGCACGTCGTCCTGCGGGACCGAGAAGCGACAGCTCGGCCGACGCCGTGCGCGACGTTCTGGAGGATCGTGTCGACGTTCGACGTGCTCGGCGGCGACGGCGTCGAAGATCGCCGCCGCCGAGCCGGGCCGGTCGGGGACGCCGCGCAGCGTCGAAGACGACCTCGTCCTCCGAGTGCGTCACGGCCGAGACGATCGGCTGCTCCAGCTCGTCGCGTCCTCGATCCAGGTTCCCGGCTCCGTCCGAGAACGTCGAGCGCGCGTGGATGCGCACGCCCTGGTCGCGCGCGAGCTCGACCGCTCGCAGCATCAGCACCTTCGCGCCCGGACGCCGACATCTCGAGCATCTCCTCGTACGAGACGCTGTCGAGCTTGCGCGCGTCGGGGACGATCCGCGGGTCGGCGGTGAAGACGCCGGCGACGTCGGAGTAGATCTCGCAGGAGGCGCCGAGGGCAGCGGCCAGCGCGACCGCGGTCGCATCGGTGCCGCCGCGTCCGAGCGTCGTCACGTCCATCGTGTCGCGCGAGAAGCCCTGATAGCCGGCGACGAGGACGATCTTGCCCTGCGTCGAGCGCGCTCGACGACGCGGCGCCGGCGTGATCTCGCGGATCTTCGCCTTCGTGTGGACGGGGTCGGTGATGATGCCCGGCCTGCGAGCCCGTGAACGAGACGGCCTCGTAGCCGAGGTCGTGCGACCGCCATCGCGACGAGCGCGCAGGCGATGCGCTCGCCGGTCGGAGAGGAGCATGTCGAGCTCGCGTGGATGCGGCTCGGGCGAGACCTCGCGCGAGCGAGATCGAGCAGCCCGTCGGTCGTGTCTCCCATCGCCGAGACGGTCGCCGACGACGCGGACGCCGCGCTCGCGCGCGTCGACGAGGCGCTGCGCGACGTGCTTGATCTTGTCGGGATCGGCGACCGACGAGCCGCCGAACTTCATGACGACGGTCTCCGCGCGCCGGCTCAGGCGCCACGCTCATCGCGACGATTCGTCGCGGTCACGTACGGCTATCGTTGCGCGCGTGCCGCGCAAGGTGATGCTCATCGGGCTCGACTGCGCCGAGCCGTCGCTCGTCCTCGAGCGCTGGCGCGACGAGCTGCCGACGCTCTCAGGGCTCATGGATCGCGGCTCGTACGGCAGGCTCGACCTCCGTCGATCCCGCCGATCACCGTTCCGGCGTGGTCTTGCATGATGTCGTCGAAGACGCCGGGCGACCTCGGCGTCTACGGCTTCCGGAACCGCTCGGACCACACCTACGACGGCGGCTTCATCGCCATGTCGACGGCGATCAAGGAGCCGCGGCTCTGGGATCTCGTCACGCGCGCCGGGCGGCTCGTCGATCGTGCTCTCGGTTCCCGGCTGCTACCCGCCGCAGCCGCTGAACGGCGTCATGGTCGGGTGCTTCCTGACGCCGTCGCTCGACTCGAAGTACACCTATCCGGCCGCGCTGAAGGACGAGATCGCGCGAGGTCGTCGGCGAGTACCTCTTCGACACGAAGGACTTCCGCACGGACGACAAGGAGTACCTCCTCCGGCAGGTCTACGAGATGACCGACCGCCGCTTCGCGCTCGCCGAGCATCTGCTCGAGACGAAGCCGTGGTCGCTCTTCGCGATGGTCGAGATGGGGCCCGACCGCATGCACCACGGCTTCTGGAAGTACATGGATCCCGAGCACCGCAAGCACGAGCCGGGCAACCCGTACGAGACGCGATCCTCGACTACCACCGCCACCGTCGACGGGCTCGATCGCGAAGCTGCTCGAGCACGCCGGACGAGGACACCGTCGTCTTCGTCCTCTCCGACCACGGCGCGAAGCGGCTCGACGGCGGAATCCGCATCAACGAGTGGCTGCGGCGCGAGGGTCTGCTCGCGACGCTCGCCGAGCCGAACGGCGTGTCCTCGCTGCGCGACGTCGGCGTCGACTGGTCGCGCACGACGGCGTGGGGCGAGGGCGGCTACTACGCACGCGTCTTCCTCAACGTCGCACGGCCGCGAGCCCGAAGGGACGATCGCGCCCGAGGAGTACGAGGACGTGCGCGACGACCTCGCGCGCCGGATCGCCGCGATCCCGGACGACGCAGGCAATCCGATCCCGACCGCCGTCTACAAGCCGGAGGAGCTCTACGGCGAGCCGCAGGGCGTCGCGCCCGACCTCATCGTCGTCTTCGGCGATCTCTCTGGCGCTCGGTCGGGACGATCGGCGGCGACGAGGGCATCCAGACGCTCGAGAACGACACCGGCCCGGACGACGCGAACCACGCACAGGACGGCCTGTACATCGTCGCCGGCCCGGGGATCGAGCGCGGCGGGCGCCACGACGCGCACCTGCTCGACATCGCTCCTGACCGTGCCTCGAACTTCTCGGGATCGAGGAGCCGCCGGGGCATGCGCGGAGAAAGCCTCGCCCCTCAGCTCGCGGGCCGCTGATCGCTGATCGCTGGCGGTGATCCAGGTCGAGGCTCAGCAGCCGGATGTCTTCGATGACTGCAGGCCAGCTGGCGGCGGGCCGGTAGCTCGGCTGCGGGCACACTCGACGAGCTCACGCGCCGCGCTACGACCGCGCCGCGCTCAGGGGTCTACCGCTCACCGTGATCCCACGTCCTACGGCAGGAACTCGAGCACGCCCTCGGTCGATCTCAGCTCGCGAAGTGCACGTGCGACCGTGTTCGTGTTGACCCCGAGGCTCGGCCGCGAGATCCTTCGCCGGCAGGCAACCGCACCCGAGACCGGCGCGCGTCGAGCGTCGTCTCCGAGCGTGCGACGATCCATCGCGACGAGACACCGCTGAAGGACCCTAGCGGATCGATCGAGCCTGCGCGGACACGCCAGACCGCGCGAGCGTGCCGGAGCACCGCACGAGCGGCCCGACCGGGACGCTCGCCGACGAAGCGATCGCCGAGCCGGACCGGTACGAGCACTCGGCACGAGCGCGAAGCCGGTCACAGGGTGCGTCGTCGCGGCGAGCCGGCTCGGCCGATTGCGCTGTAGCCGAGCGCGCCAGCGAGAGCGCCGGCTCCGAGCGCGCCGTACATCAGCGCCAGAGATCGGCCGCGGCGCGCCGGACTCCGTACACGCGCGAAGACGGCGAGGACGACTCGGCAAACGGCGCATCGAGTCAGGTTCGTGACGCAGAGCCGGATGAGTACGAGCGCGCAGCCAGACGGTGATTCCGACGAGCGCATGCCGTCGGCCGAAGCTCGGCGAGCGAATCGTGCCGCGGCGATCGCCTGCCTGCTCGCGCAGCGATGTGGTCGCGAGGACGAAGATCCAGGACTGAGCGCGGCAGAGCCCAGAAGAGCTTGCGGCATCGAGCCAAGGGCTGTCGTAGCTACGAGACGCAGCGACGAGCAGCGCCGCCGATCGGAGCGTTATTCACCATAGCTTTATGTAGCGTGAAGAACGGCAACGCCGCCGATCTTGGGGAACGATGTGGACGTGGATGCGCTCAGCGTCCACGCGCCCCCAGAAGCGTCGGAGCTCGTTCGGCAGCACGTACGGGGCGACGGCCTCGACGATCTGCGCGATCGGGCCGGCGTCGCCGGGCGGTTCGGACCTGCGACCCCGACCGACCACAGCGCCTCGTCGAGGCGATCGATCGCCGAGTCGATGGTGGCGTCCGCACGTCTTCTGATCGTAGGAGGCTCGAGGGCCGCCACTACAATCCGCCGCGCTCATGAACGTCGTCGTCTACGTCTCCGATGCGCTGCGCACCGGACCACCTCGGCTGCTACGGCGCCCGATACGTGAACACGACAGACGATCGACGAGCTCGCGGCAGGCGGCGTCCGCTTCGACGCAGGCGATCAGCGCGGCGCCGTGGACGGCCCCGTCGACGACCTCGATCGTCACCGGGCATCTACGCGCACCATCACGGCTACCTGCACTGGGACGCGCAGCTCGATCCCGTCGATCGAGACGATGTTCCGCGCGTTCTCCGCGCACGGCTACGAGGTCGCGAGCTTCGTCTTCGACACGAACTACCTCTTCAGGATCTTCCCGAGGCGAACGTCCTCGGCACGAGCGAGACGCCTCGACGGCGCGTTCGAGTGGCTGCGCGCGAACCGCGACGCAGCCGTTTCTGTCTCTACGTTCACAACTGGGCGACCCACATGCCCTACGACGATCCTCCACGCCGACCGCAAGGACTGGCTCGCGGCGAAGCAGGAGATCATCGACGGCATCCAGTCCGACTCCGCGTCGGCGCTCGAGGCCATGCGCGAGGGCTACCGGCAGGCGGTCGAGCGCCAGTCCGAGGTGCTCGTCGCGTCGTTCCTCGAGGAGCTCGACGGCGCTCGGCCTGCGCGAGCAGCACGGCCGTCGCGTTCCTCTCCGACCACGGCGAGTCGTGGGGCGAGCGGTTCGCGACGAAGGAGGACGTGAAGGGCGTCTACCACATGCACGGCGCGACGCTCTTCGACGAGATCGTCGAGGTGCCGCTGATCCTCTCGGCGCCGGGACGGCTCGAGCCGGGCGTCGTCGACTCGCAGGTGCGCTCGGTCGATCTCATGCCGACGCTGCTCGACCTCGCGCGGACTGCCCGCGCGCGAGACCGACGGGGAGTCGCTGCTGCCGTTCGAGATCGACGGCGACCGGCACGGCGATCATCGCCGGCACCGACATGGGCGCGCTCACGAAGCTCGCCGTCCGCATGCCGCCGTGGAAGCTGATCCTCGACGTCGAGAGCGGGGCGGAGGAGGCGTACCAGCCTCGAGCTCGACCCGCGCGAGCTCGCAGCCGTCCGGCGGACGCGCCGCCCGAGCTTCGTGAGATCGTCTTCCGCGAGCTCGAAGCGCCGAGCGCCACGAGCTCACGGAGGAGGAGGAGGCGACCGTCGCGAAGCGGCTCTCCGACCTCGGCTACCTCGTAGATGACGCCAGCTCGCGACCTTCTACGAGCGGATGTTCTTCATCCGCCGCTTCGAGGAGACGCTCCTCGACCTCTTCTCGCTCGGGAAGCTCGTCGGGACGACGCACACGTACATCGGGCAGGAGGCGAACGCCGTCGGTCGTCATCGACCACCTCGATCCCGACGTCGACATCGATCTTCTCCAACCACCGCTGCCACGGGCACTACCTCGCGTTCACCGACGACGCGTTCGGCCTCCTGTGCGAGGTGATGGGCAAGGCGCCGGGCGTCTGCGGCGGCAAGGGCGGCAGCCAGCACCTGTGCAAGGGCAACTTCTACTCGAACGGCGTGCTCGGGAGCATCGTCCCGGTGGCGACCGGGATCGCGCTCGCGGAGAAGCAGAAAGGGACAGGCGCCGGTCTCGACGGTCTTCCTCGGCGACGGCACGCTCGGCGAAGGCGTGACGTACGAGTCGCTCAACATCGCCTCGCTCTGGCGGCTGCCGGTGCTCTTCGTCGTCGAGAACAACCACTACGCGCAGTCGACGCCGGTCGAGCTCGAGCTCGCCGGGTCGATCGCGGCGCGCGGTGCGGCGTTCGGGATCGAGACCGACTGAGCTCGACACGACCGACGTCGAGCTCGATCCACGATGCGGCAGGCCGAGCCGTCCGCCGCATTCGCGAGACGGGCGCCCCGTTCTTCCTCGTCGCTCAACACGTATCGCTTCAGCCCGCACTCGAAGTCGGACGACCAGCGCGACCCGGCGGAGATCGAGGAGCGGCGCACGCGCGATCCGCTGCTCGTCGCGGGCGCACGACTGGCCGAGGACGAGCGGCTCGACGATCGAGGCACGCTGCGAGGAGCGGCTCGCCGAGACGGTCGAGGCCGCCGACGCTGCACGCGCGGCGGCACCTGGAGTCGCGGCGTGAGCACCGAGTGCGCAGCCGCAAGCGGGGCGTCGCAGGTGCTCGAACGAGGCGCTGCACGCGATCTTCGCGGACCGCGACGACGTCGTGCCTCCTCGGCGAGGACGTCCTCGACCCGTACGGCGGCGCCTTCAAGGTCACGCAGGGGCTGAGCGACGCGTATCCCGACCGTGTCCTCACGACGCCCGATCAGCGAGGCGTCGCTCTTCGGCGTCGCCGCCGGGATGGCGCTGCGCGGCCAGCGGCCGATCCTCGAGATCATGTTCGGGGACTTCATCGCGCTCGGGCTCGACCAGATCGTGAACGGGATCTCGAAGTTCCGCGAGATGTACGACGACCAGGTGACCGGTGCCGCTCGTCGTGCGCGACGCCGATGGGCGCCCGGCGCGGCTACGGGCCGACGCACTCGCCAGTCGCTCGAGAAGCTCCTGCTCGGGATCCCGAACATCTGCGTCGTCGCGGCGAGCGAGTGCCACGACGTCGGCGCGCTGCTCGCGGCCGCGGTCGACGACGAGCGGCCGGTCTTCTTCATCGAGAACAAGCTCATCTACGGCCGCACGAATCAGCCGTCCGACGGACGGCCACATCGGCGAGCTGGCCGTGCCGAGAGAGCGGTGGCCCATACCCGGCGCTCACGTTCTCCGGCGACGGACTTCAGCGAGGGCTCGGCCACGATCGTCACCGTACGGCGGCATGCTCCCGGTCGTCCTCGACGCAGCGACCGAGCTCGTCCTCGAGCACGAGGTCTTCTGCGAGGTTGTCGCGCTCTCGCAGCTCGTACCCGTGGAGCTCGACGCCGTGCTCGGGTCCGGTCGCACGCACGGGCGCGCTCGTGACCGCAGAGGAGGGGCACCCTGACCGGCGGCTTCGGCGCCGAGATCGCCGCGCGCGTGCAGGAGGCCGCCTGGAGCGATCTCCGTGCGCCGGTGCAGCAGAGTGGCCGCGCGCGACGGGATCATCCCGTCGGCGCGGCCCGCTCGAGAACGCGATGCTCCCGAGCGTCGAGGACGTCGTCGACGCGGTCGCTCGCGCTCGAGGGCGTGCAGAAGCTAGCCATCGTGCTCGAGATCGTCCTCACGCGCGAGGACGCGAACACCGAGTACGCGCTCCTGGCGCGAGTGGCTCGTCGAGGATCGCTCCGAGGTTGCACGGCAGGCCAACCGGTCTGCGTCGTCGAGACGACGAAGGCGACCGTCGAGGTCGAGTCGCCCGGCGCCGGCACGCTCGTGCAGCTCTACGCCGAGAGCGTCGAGGTCGAGCTCGGCAAGACGATCGCATACGTGGCCGAGACTGCGGACGAGCTCGCGTCGCTCGATGCGAGCGTGCAGGAGAAGCCGGATGCGCGCGGCAGGCGATCGCAGAGGCGACGCGAAAGGCGCGTCGAGCTCGCAGAGCTGCACGGGATCGACCTCGCGGCGATCGACAAGCGCGGCTTCATCACGGAGAAGGACGTCGAGGCGCTGATCGCCATGCGGAAGGCGACTGATGCGCCTGCCGCCGAGCCGATCCTCGCGGGCGTCTCGCACGGAGGCGTCACGCTGCCGGCCTCCTTCCTCCTCGACGAGACAGGTCGGCAGGCTCGACACGAGGCTTCGTCGAGTCCGTGCGTCGGCCCCGACGGCCTTCCGCGCGCTTGCGCCTGCCGACAAGGTGAGCGCACTCCGCGAAGCCGGCGCCAGTATCGGCGACGGTGTCGACCTCGGCGACGGGTCGCTGGTCATCGCGCCACGGATCGTGATCGAGGACGGCGTGCACCTCGGTCCACGCGCGACGGTCGTCTGCGAGGAGGTCGTCGCGATCGGCGAGCTATCGCAGCTTCGGGCAGACCTCGAGCTTCGCTGTCGTCGCGCGTTCGTCGGCAGCGGGCTCTCGTGCGGGCGCTCGGTCCGCTTCGGCAGGAGGCGGGCATCGCGATCCGTGGGCGACGCTCGTCGGTCGGAGATCTCGCCTTCGTCGGCGACGAGGTGTTCGTCAACGTCTGTCGGCCCGGTGCTCATCGGGCGCGAGGTGTTCCTCACGATGCGCGCGATGATCGTCACCCACAACATCGGCCATTCTGTCCTCGAGGGCTTCGAGAATCGCTTCGCGTCCGTGGTGCTCGAGGACCGGTCCGCAGATCGGCCTCGGCGCAGTGCGTCTACGCGGGAAGCGAGGATCGGCTGCGGAAGCGATCGTCGGCGTCGAGCTCGTACGTGGTCGGCGACATTCCACCCGGGTGCGTTCGCCATCGGCGTGCCCGCAAAGGTGACCGGGAGCTCGAGCCACAAGCTCTCGGACGCGCGCGGCGGCTCGAGCTGGCGCGAGGATGATCGACGACCTGCACGAGCTTCTAGCTCTGCGGGGTCATGTCGTGTCTGCAATCGAGGGGACGACCCGCGGGTTCGAGATCGACGGAACCCGGGTCGCAATCACGGCGAGCTACCGCGGTGGCGTGCGACGCGCCCGCGGTCGTTCTCGCGCTCGACGTGCGCGGCGACGTGCCCGACGGCGTCACGGTGGTCGACCTGCTCGGCCGCCGCGTCACGGGAGCGGCGGCGTCGTCCTCGACTCGGTACGCGAGTTCTGCCGCAAGCGTGGTATCCGACTCGAGCCCGGCCCCTGGAGCTATCCGGGGGCCTCGTCTAGTCCCTCGGAGGCGGCACGGTCCCCTCCCCGGAGGCGGCACGAGGAAACCGCTGGTAATTCGTAGCTTTACGTACTAGTCTCGCCGTTCCAACAATCCTCCAGGGAGAGGGGAGGAATGCGTAGAGACGCCGGTCGCACTCGCCGTTGCCGCCATCGTCGTCTGCCGCTCTTTGCCGCAGCGTCTCCGCGCACGGGCCGGCTCCGAGCCTCCCGCATCCCGTCGCAACCTCCCCAACGCTGGCCAAGGCGGTCGCGGTGCAGACGAGCAACTGCCCGGCGCCCTGCGCGCTGCGCCCGGAATCGTCGGCACGGGTGTCGGCGTCGATCGTTCGGGGCAGCCCGTCATCGAGGTGTTCACCACACGATCGGGTGTCCGCATCCCGGCGACGCTCGGCGGCGTTCGTGTCCAGACGATCGTCACCGGGATGATCGTGGCGCGCTCGGCGACGATCCGCTACGACCGACCTGTCCCGATAGGCGTCTCCACGGGACTGGCGGATTTCGCAACGGGCACCCTCGGGAGCGAGGGTGTCGAACGGCTCGACGGTCTACGCGCTCTCGAACAACCACGTCTTCGCAGGGGTCAACTCGGCGAGCATCGGGGATCCGATCCTCCAGCCCGGGCCGATCGAAGACGGCGGCACCGACCCTGCCGACCGTCATCGCGACGCTCGCCGACTACCAGGCAGATCGATTTCGAGGCAACAACGCGATCGACGCCGCCATCGCATCTCACCACCGCCGGCGACGTCGGTACCGCGACTCTGCCGGACGGCTACGGCTCGCCGAGCTCGACGACCGTGTCCGCGACGGTCGGGCAGGGCGTGCAGAAGTACGGGCGTACGACCGGGTTGACGACCGGGTCGATCAACGCGGTCAACGTCGACGTCGACGTCTGCTACTTCCCATTGACCGACACCATTTGCTTCCCCGGTTACGAGGCTCACTTCGTCAATCAGTTCTCGATCCCCGACGGGTCAGTCCCGTTCAGTGCCTCCGGAGATTCTGGCTCGCTCGTCGTCACCACTGGCTCCAACAACCCCGTGGGCCTTACTGTTCGCCGGCGGCGACGGCCTCACGATCGCCAATCCGATCGATGCCGTGCTGCAGCGCTTCAACGTGACCATCGACGGATCGCCCCCGCCCAACGGCCCGCCCGGCGCCCCCACCGGCCTCTCCGCGCTCGCCGGCGATGGCAGCGTACCGCTCTCCGGACGGCACCAACCTTCGACGGCGGCTCGCCCGTCTCCAGCTACAAGGTCTACCGCTCGACGAGCCTGGCGGCCGAGGCCCGTCAAGCTATCGGGACTCCCGGCGTGCGGACGAGCTACGCCAGATCTCGTTGGCCTGGCCAACGGCGACACGATCATTACTACGCAAAGTGTCCGCAGCTGAGGCGCCGTCGGCGAGAGCCCGCCACGCTCGGGCAGGCGTCTGGCGCAACGCCGGTCGCGCTCGTCGCGCCGACGAGCATGCCCCTCTCGATCCCCGTGGACACCTTCAACCGCGCCGACGAGAACCCGCTCGCCGATCGCGCGGGGCCGCTGGTCGAACGACGTCATCGGCGGCGGGCTCGAGTCAGCCACTACGTCACCTCCAACACTGGCATGCTCGCGCACGACCTGCACACCCGGCGCTCGAACGCCCGTAGTACGGCCCGGACGCCAGGTCTACGCGCGAGGCTCAGCGTCCCGCCAGGCGTCAACAACAGCAAAGTTCCCGCCTGTACGTCCGCCTTCAGCAGCCGGCGACGGCCGGGTACATGCTGATGTCGGTCCAGCAGAGCGGAACTGACGAGGTTCGAATCACGCGCTTCGACTCGGGCGCTGCCACGACGCTTCTCGCGATCCCGCGGTGAGCTTCGACCGGAGACACCTGCTCCCGGTGAGCCAAGGCTCGAGCATCGAGGCTTGGCGCTGGCTGACGGCTCGGCTCTGGTCGCGGGCTCGCGTCGTCCAGGACGCGACCTACGGCGCCGCCGTGGGCTGGCGTGGGCGTCCGGTCTGCGCGGAACGAGCGGCGCGTCGATGACTGGCGCCGTACGATGGGCGCAACTCACTTTGTCCCCGGCGCCCTCACCGCCCTCTCCGCTGCCGCCGGCGACGCCTCCGTCTCAAGCTCTCCTGACGCCACCTTCGGACGGCGGCCGACCATCACTGGCTAAGCAAAATCTACCGGCGGTAACGAGCTCCTGGAACCCAACAACCGTCGTCGCCATCTCGGCGTGCAGACGAGCTTCCCATCCGGGCCTGGGATCAGCCTGGGCAGATCTACTACTACAAAGCGTCCGCGCTGAACGCCAACGGTGAGAGTCCGCTTCAACCAGGCGCGCGTCCGCCACTCCCATCGCGCTCGTCGCGCCGAGCATGCCCTCTCGATCCTCGACAACTTCAACTGCGCCGACGAGAACTGCTCGGACGCGCGTGGCTGCTGGTCGAACGACGTCATCGGCGGCGGGCTCGAGTCAGGCCACGCAGCGTCACCCTTTAACGCACTGGCATGCCGCGCATCGACGACCCACGGCTCCGGCGCTCTGAACGCCAGTACGCCCGACGCCGAGGTTCAGCAGCGAGGCTTTCAGCGTCCGCCGGAAGTGTCGGTCAACGTGCTCCGCCTGTACGTCCGCCTTCAGCAGCCGGCGGCGACGGCCACTGGGTACATGCTGATGCCGGGTCCAGCAGAGCGGAACCGACGCAGACCGAATCACGCGGCTGACCGGGCGTGCCGCCACGACGCTTCTCGCGATCCCCGCAGGAGTTTTCGACCGTGAGATCACCCTGCTCCTGCGGTTTGGCGGCTTCGAGCATCGAGGCTTGGCGCTACGACGCGGTCGGCCTGGTCGCGCCTGGCGTCGCCCAGGACGCGACTCCATGGCGCTGCCGGCTATGTGGGCGTCGGCCTGCGGAACGAGCGGGCGTGTCGATGACTTTGCGGCTGCAATGATGGGCGGCGCGCCCACCACCGTCCCGACCGCCCCCAGAATCCTGATCGCGACCGCGGGCACCAATTCGGTCACTCCTGAACTGGAGCGCACCTGCCTCCGACGCGGCTCGCCCATCCTCGAGTACAAGATCTACCGCTCGACGACCTCGGGCGCGGAGACGCAGATCTCCACCACGCCGCCCACGGTCACCTCGACCTCCTACACCGACACCGGCCTCACCAACGGTCAGCAGTACTTCTACAAGGTGCTGGCCGTCAACGCGGTCGGCCCGGGCCCGCTCTCGAACGAGGCGAGTGCGATGAGCAATACGTAACTGGAACGAAGTATTAC
>ERZ1370068.9285-contig-8073_pt1 | contig 44723 bp, 48 predicted proteins | sample MGYA00561227_ERZ1370068 | MGnify/ENA primary metagenome ERZ1370068 (study PRJEB38410, sample SAMEA6850437) | metagenome | study: Metagenomic assessment of the ecological functions of the soil: analysis of the soil microbiota associated with the...
GGTGTACTTCGTTCAGTTACGTATTGCTCTTGCGGAAGAAGTCACGGCCGCTCCCAGGCCGCCGTGAACGCGCAGATGCCGCGCCGGAGCTGACGCCCGCGATCGCGCGTCCCTCGGGGTCCTTCGTGAACGGGTGGCGCTTCGCCACCTCCCGGGCAGCAGCTCGTCGATGAGGAAGGAGGGCGTACTGGTCGCCCGGCCGGTCGCGCTCCGCCGCTGCGGTTGTCGGCGTGCCAGGCGTCGACGGGCGGCGCGCCTTGCCCGCGTGGCCGGGATTCACGAAGACGCCGAGCGTCGGGGCATCTCCAGCTTCGCGATCAGGTTGTCGAGACACGACCGGCGCGCGATACTCCTGGTCCACGCTCACGCAGCCGCGCCGTCCTGGAAGACCATCAGCGCCGGCGAGGCGCGCCGGGTCACCCGCGGGCACGTGGATCAGGTACTCGCGCGTGGTGCCGTCGAGGATCGTGCTCTTCCAGGTGAACAGGCCCTCGACGCGTCCCTTCGCGGACCCCGCCTGAGGCTGGGAGTCGGGCCCCAGGGAGTGATGGTCCGCGCTCAGGCGGGACCGCTCGCGACGAGCGCGGCCGCGACGGCGAGCGCAGCGCGGTTCACGGGGAAGCGAGGCTACGAGAGGATGTCCTTCATCTTGTCGATGAACGAGCGGTCCTTCTCGCGCAGGCTCGGCGTCGGGCAGCGTCTTCGCGAGCTGCTCGAGCAGCTGGCGCTGCTCGGCGGTGAGCCTGGTCGGCACGCACCACGCGCACGGTCGACGTGCAGGTCGCCGCGGCCGCGCGAGCCGAGATGGGGCACGCCGTGGCCGCGCAGGCGGAACGCTGGTGCCGGGCTGCGTGCCTTCGGGCACCGTGCACCTTGGCCTTGCCGCCGTCGAGCGTCGGGACCTCGAGCGCGGCGCCGAGCGCGGCCTGCGTCGAGGCTGATCGGGACCTCGCAGACCAGGCTCGTGCCCGTCGCGCCGGAAGAACGTCGTGCTCCTGGACGCTGGACGACGACGTACAGGTCGCCCGGCGGGCCGCCCGCAGCGCCCGGCTCGCCTTCGCCGGTGATGCGGAGCTGGCTGCCGGTGTCGACGCCCGGCGGGATCTTGATCTGCAGCTTCCGCTCGATCGGCGACCTGGCCCTGGCCCTTGCACTCCTTGCACTGGCTGGTGACGATGCGGCCGGTGCCGCGGCAGCGCCGCAGGTGCGGGCCACGCTGAAGAAGCCCTGCTGGAACGTCACCTGGCCGGCGCCGCCGCAGGCCGAGCAGCGTCGTCGGCTGCGTGCCCGGGCGCGGCGCCGCTGCCGTCGCAGGTCGTGCAGTTGCTGGCCGCGGGATCTGGATGTGCGTCTCCGGTCCCGAACGCGGCCTCCTCGAAGCGTGCAGCTCCAGGTTGTAGCGCAGGTCGGCGCCCGGCGCGGGCCGCCGCGCGGCGGCGGCCGAAGAGGTCGCCGAGGCCGAAGAAGGTCGCCCAGGATGTCGCCGAAGTCCGAGAAGATCGTGGGATCGAAGCCGGCTGCGCTGCCTGCGAGCGCCGGCATGGCCGAACGTGTCGTAGCGCTGGCGCTTCTCCGGCGTCGCCGAGGACGCTGTAGGCCTGCGGCGGCCTCCTTGAACTTGCTCTTCGGCGTCCTTGTCGCCGGGGTTGCGGTCCGGGTGGTACTTGAGCGCGAGCTTGCGGTAGGCGGACTTGATCTCCTGGTCGGTCGCGCTGGCGGCTGACGCTCGAGGATCTCGTAGTAGTCGACCTGCGTGCGAGTGGCCATCGGGCGGCGGCTCACGGGCCGCAGCATGGCCTGGCCGATGAGGCTGGCCGCCTTCTCCATCTCGGCGAGGCGCGCCTTCAGCTCGTCCAGGCTCGGCTCGGCCTCGCGCCTTCTTGGCTCTGCTCCATCGCTGCCAGGATCCGCTCCTGCTCGTCGGAGGTGAGCTTGCCCTCGAGGGCCTGCACCGAGCGCATGGTGTTGGTGACGAGGCCCTCGAGCTGGCGGACGACCGCGTCCTGCTCCTTGCGGCTCTTCTCGGTCTGCTCGCGCGGCGCGGGTCTCGTTCACCAGGCGGCGACAGCTCGGACTGGCTCGAGGCCGCCCGACGGGTGGATGACGATCGACTGGCTGCGGCCGGTGGCCTGGTCCTGGGCCGACACCGACACGATGCCGTTGACGTCGATCTCGAAGCGTGACCTCGATCTGGGGCACGCCCTTGGGCGCGGGCGGGATGTTGGTCGAGCTCGAACCTGGCGAGGCTCTTGTTGTAGCGCGGCCATGTCGCTCTCGCCCTGCAGGACGTGCACCTCGACCTTGGTCTGGTTGTCGGCGACCGTGGTGAAGATGCGGCTCTTGCGGGTGGGGATCGTGCTGTTGCGCTCGATGAGCGGCGTGAACGTGCCGTCCTTGCGTCTCGATGCCGAGCGTGTGCGGCGTGACGTCGAGGAGCACCAGCTCCTTGACCTCGCCCGCGATGATGCCGGTCTGGATGGCCGCGCCCATGGCGATGCCCTCGTCGGGGTTCACGGCGCGGTTGGGCTCCGTGCCGAAGACGCTTGCGCACGATCTCGGACGACCTTGGGCGCGCGGGTCTGGCCGCCCACCAGCAGGACCTCGTCGATCTGGTCCGGCTTGAGGCCGCGCGTCGGCCAGGCAGCGCTTGCAGGGCTCGATCGTGCGCTCCAGCAGGTCGTCGGTGAGCGCCTCGTACTTCTGCCGCGTGAGCACCGTGTTGAGGTGCTTCGGGCCCGAGGCGTCGGCGGAGATGAAGGGCAGCACGATCTCGGTCTGCTGCGCGGTCGACAGCTCGCACTTGGCCTTCTCGGCCGCCTCCTTGAGGCGCTGCAGCGCCATGCGGTCCTGGCGCAGGTCGATGCTCGGTCTCGCGCTGGAACTCCTCGATCAGCCAGTCGATGATGCGCTGGTCGAAGTCCTCGCCGCCCAGGAAGGTGTCGCCGCCGGTGGCGCGCGACCTGGAAGAGGCCCTCGGCCATCTCCAGGATCGAGATGTCGAAGGTGCCGCCGCCGAGGTCGTAGACGGCGACGAACTGGCCGCGTCGCGTTCTTGTCAGGCCGTAGGCGAGGGCGGCCGCCGTCGGCTCGTTGAGGATGCGCGAGACCTTGAGGCCGGCGATGAGGCCGGCGTCCTTGGTGGCCTGGCGCTGGGGATCGTTGAAGTAGGCGGGCACGGTGATGATCGCCTCCTCGACCGGCTCGCCGAGGTAGTCCTCGGCGGCCGCCTTCAGCTTCTGCAGCGACGAAGGCCGAGATCTCGGGCGGCGAGTAGACCTTGTCCTCGATCTGGATGTGCACGTCGCCGTTGGGGGCCTCGGTCAGGCTCGTAGGGCAGGAAGCGGCGGGCCGTGCTCGACCTCGGTCGAGCTGAACTTGCGGCCGATGAGCCGCTTCACCGCGAAGACGGTGTTCTTCGGGTTGGTGAGGGCCTGGCGCTTGGCGATCTGGCCGACCAGGCGCTCGCCCTTGGCGGTGAAGCCGACGATCGAGGGCGTCGTGCGCGCGCCCTTCCTGGTTGGGGATGACCTGGGGCGCGCCGCCCTCCATCACCGCCACGCAGGAGTTGGTGGTGCCCAGGTCGATGCCGATGACCTTACCCAACGCTGACCTCGCGGCCTTGTCAAGCGTCTCCTCTGGCTGAAGCGCAGCGGCTCAGTGTACCTTCGCCGCGCGAACCGTCTCGTTCGCCGGGCTCCCTGGGCCACCTTGACCAGGGCCGGGCGGAGCAACCGGTCCTTCAGGGCGTATCCCTTGCGGAAGACCTCGACCACGGTGCCGTCCGCCAAGCCGGGCGCCGGCTTCGTGTGGAGAGCGCCTGAGTGACGCAGCGGATCGAACGGCTGGCCCATCGGGTCCTCGACCGTCACGCCGCTGGACTCCAGCAGCGCCTAGCAGCTCGCGCGGGTCAGCTCGACGCCCTGGCGGAGATGGTTCGCCCCTCCGCCTCGTCGGGGCGAGCCCCTCGTCCGGATCGACGACGGATCGCCGCGGCGGACGCGTCGAGTCCGCGGCCGCGGCCAGCGCGCGTCCAGGTTGTCGATGCGCGGGATCAGGCCCTTCAGACCTGGCGCGGCCTCCTCCTGGCTGGCCTGCTCGCGCTCGTCGCTCCACGCGGCGTCGCGATAGTTCTCGAACTCGGCCCGCGTGCGGCAGGAGCTGCTCCCGCGAGCGTCCGCGGCTTCGCGGCGCACCGCTGCGACGCTCGTCCTCGACGCTCGGGAGCCGCCTCCACGGCCGCTGGCGCCGTCGTCGACCGGCCTCGGGCGGTCGTCCTTGCTCGTCGTCGCCGTTGCCGCTTCACCGAGTGCATGCTCCTGCAAGGCCTCGGCGACGACCGCGGGCCACGTGGTCGACGACGGCGACGATCCGCGGCGTACTCCATGCGCGGTCGAGCCCAGCACGCCCAGGCCCCAGCCGGCCTCCCCGTCCACCGCGATAGCTGGCCGTGACCAGCGACGACGTCCTGCAGCTCGGGGTCGGGCTCTCGTGGCCGATGATGACGCACGCAGCCGCCGCCGGAGAGGCAGGCGTTCAGGATCTTCACCAGCCGGCCCTTCTCCTCGAAGGTCTTGAAAGAGCGCGCGCATGCGGCCCATGTCCTCGAACTCGCGGCTGGTCGAGCATGTTGGAGGCGCCGCCCAGGTAGACGCTCGCACGTCCGTCGCCGGCGTCGCGAAGGCGCGGCTCGCCGACGGAGACCACCTGCTTGAGCAGCGAGTCGTAGAGCGCCTTCTCCTCGCGCATCAGCTCGACCAGCGCGCGCGCGGATGGCGGCCAGCGTCATGCCCGCCGAAGTGGGCGTTGAGGTAGTTCGCGCAGGCCTGCAGGTGCTTCCTGGCTGATGTCGTCCTCGCAGCCTCGATCACGCTGGTGCGTGACGAGGCCGGTGCGCGACACCATCACCACCAGGATCGCGCGGGGCCGGCAGCTGCACGAGGTCGATGTGCCGCAAGGCCGTGCGCGGCGATGTCGGGCGCCAGCACGAAGCCCACGTTGCGCGACAGACGCGACAGGCAGCGTGCGAGGCCGTTCTCCATGACCTGGGCGGGCGACGCCGTCGCGGGGCGCAGCTCGCGACTCGATGGCGGCGGCGTCCCGCCGTGCCAGAGGCTCGCTGGCTCATCAGGGCTGTCGACGTAGACCCGGTAGCCCTCGTCGGTGGGCATGCGCGCCCGCGCTCGTGTGTGGATGGTCCAGGTAGCCGAGCTTCTCCAGGTCCGCCATGACGTTGCGGAGCGTCGCGGAGGACATCGAGCGGTTCAGATGGCGGGCGAGGCTTTCGGACCCGACCGGCTCGCCGGTGGCGATGTGGAGCTGGATGACCGACCTCAGGACGCTCCTTGCTGCCGCTCGTCCAGAACAGCTCGTGTGCATGACTTCAGACAGGAGGCGGCCCGTTCGAGGACAACCCTCGGCCGCTGTAAGGATTATAACAGGAAGGCGAGAACGCCCCACCCCCGGTGGCTGCGGCCGTCAGTCGAGGGGCAGGAGGCCCGCGAGAGCGATCGGCCAGGACGCCCTGGGCCTCCCCGACCGGCGCGCAGGTGAGCCGGCCCGCTGAAGGTGTTCACCCCGGTTGGAGCGAGCGATCCTCCGCCGAGGGCCCGCTCCAGCCCCTTGTTCGCGATCGCCAGGAGGTAGGGGAGCGTGACGTTCGTGAGAGCGAACGTCGAAGTGCGCGGCACGGCGCCCGGCATGTTCGCGACGCAGTAGTGGAGCGACGCCGTCCACCTCGAACGTGGGGTTCGCGTGGGTGGTGACGTGGGTGGTCTCGATGCAGCCGCCCTGGTCCACGGCCACGTCCACGACCACCGCGCCCTTCTTCATGGTCGCGATCATGGCCCGCGTGACCAGCCTGGGGGCCGCCGCGCCCGGGATGAGGACCGCGCCCACCAGCAGGTCGGCGCGCGTCACCGCCCGCGCGATGTGTGAGCGGGTTCGACATGAGCGTGGCCACGCGGCCGCCGAACACGTCGTCGATGTACTGCATCTTGATCGAGGCTCTGTCGAGCACGGTCACCCGAGCGCCCAGGCCCGCCGCCATCTTGGCGGCGTTCATGCCGACGACGCCGCCGCCCAGCATGATGACCTCGGCCGGCGGCACGCCCGGGCACGCCGCCCAGCAGCACGCCCCGGCCGCCGTTCGGCCGCTCGAGGTAGCGTCGCCCCGACCTGGATGGCCATGCGTCCCGCGACCTCGCTCATCGGCGTGAGCAGCGGCAGCGAGCCGTCGGGCCGCGTGATGGTCTCGTACGCGATCCCGGTGACCTGGCGGTCCAGGAGGACGCGCGTCAGCTCCGGCAGGGGAGCGAGATGGAGGTAGGTGAACAGGATCTGGCCCGGGCGCAGGTGATCGAACTCGACGCGACCGGCTCCTTCGACCTTCACGACGATCCCGGACCGCGCCCAGACTCCGGCCGCGTCGGCCACGATCTCGGCGCCCGCCTGCGCGGTACTCGTCGTCGCTCATGCCCGAGCCGGCGCCGGCGCCGGCCTCGACCAGCACCCGGTGGCCGGAGTCGGTCGAGCGCCTCGCGCGCCTCCCGGCACCAGGCCGACGCGGTACTCGTTGTCCTTGACTTCCCTTGACGCAGCGCCATGATGGCCGGCATGCCGGGCTATTCGTTGTCGATCTGAGGCGCGCTGCAGGGTGCCGCTGTAGTCGATGTAGATGCGACTTCCACTCGCTGAACACGTCCAGCGCCTGCGACGCAGGCCTCGCGGTGGCCGTTGCCGGTGTTCTTGGTGCCGCCGAAGGGCAGGTGCGTCTCCGCGCCGATGGTCGGGGCGTTGACGTAGAAGATGCCGGTGTACATCTCGCGCATGGCCGCGAAGGCCTTGTTGATGTCGCGGGTGTAGATCGACGCCGACAGGCCGTACTCGACCGCAGTTGCCGACCTCGATCGCCTCGTCGAGCGAGCCCACCGGGATCACGCGAGACCACCGGGCCGAAGATCTCCTCGCGCGCGATGCGCATCGTGCGGCGTCGCAGTCGCCGAAGACCGTCGGCTCGTGGAAGAAGCCGCGGGCGTGCGCGCCGCTGTCGAGCCGGTGCCCGCCGGCGAGCGAGCTGCGCGCCCTCGTCCCTGCCGATCTTCGACGTAGCTCTCGACCGTCTCGAGCTGCGGCTCGCTGATGCAGCGGGCCCATCTGACGTCTCGGTCCGAGGCCGTTGCCGACGCGCAGCGCCTTGGCGCGCGCGACGAAGCGCGTCGGTGAACTCGCGTGTAGACCTTCTTGTGCACGACGACGCGGCTGGCCGCGGTGCAGCGCTGCCCCGTGGTGCCGAAGCCGCCCCAGACGCGCCGTCCACCGCGAGGTCGAGGTCGCGCGTCGTCCATCACCATGATGACGTTCTTGCCGCCCATCTCCAGGTGGCAGTGCTTGAACGCGGGCGCGCAGGCCTCGGACGACCTTGCGGCCGACGTCGGTCGAGCCGGTGAAGGAGACGATGCCGACGTCCGGGTGGCGTCATGAGCGGCGCGCCGACCTCGCGCCCGCCGCCGGTCACCATGTTGACGACGCCCGGCGGCAGCCCGGCCTCCTCGAGCGACCGTGATCGAGGTTGACGACCGAGAGCGGCGTGTCCGGCGCGGGCTTGATCACGACGGTGTTGCCGCAGACCAGCGCCGGCATCATCTTCCACGAGGGGATCGCCATCGGGAAGTTCCAGGGCGTGATCAGGCCCGGCGACGCCGACCGGCATGCCGCACCGACATCTGCGAACTTGTTGCGCAGCTCCGACGGCGTCGTCTGGCCGAACTGGCGGCGCCCCTCGCCGGCCATGTAGTACGTCATGTCGATGGCTTCCTGGACGTCGCCGCGCGTCTCGGCCAGGACCTTGCCCATCTCGCGCGTCATGTCGCGCGCGAAGTCCTCCTTGCGCCGGACCAGGATCTCGGCCGCGCGGTAGAGGATCTCGCCGCGCTTGGGCGCCGGCAGCGCCGCCAGCGCGGGAACGCCTCGCGCGCCGCGGCCACGGCCCGCTCGACGTCCGCCGGCCCCGAGTCGGCGAAGCGTCCCGATCAGGTCGTCGTGATCGGCGGGATTGCGGTTCTCGAAGGTGCGTCCCGAGGCGGCGGGCACCCAGCGGCCGCCGATGAAGTTGCCGAAGCGGGCCTCGCCATCACGAGTCGGCGGCTTGTCGCGGTCGCTGCGGCCCGACATGTCGCTGTTGCCCTGGAAGACGGCCCCTTCCGCGATCACGATCGTGGGCGCGCGGATGTTGCCCGATCAGCCGGCCGGTGGCCTGATCTCGACGCGGGTGTGGCGCTCGCAGTCGCCGCTGCATCTCGCCGCTCACCACCACCGACTGGCGCGGAGACGGTCGCGCGCACCTTGCCGCCGCCGGCTCGACGCGCAGCTCGCGGCCGATGCGGATCTGTCCCTCCACGGTCCCCTCGATGACGACGTCCTCGTCACCCAGCATCTCGCCCTTGATGGTCGTCTTGGCGCCCAGCACGCACAGCGTCGGGAGACTGGTCCGCACCGCCTGCGCGGCGGATGCCGCGGGCGCGTGCGGCCGGCGCGCGCAGCAGCAGCGGCTGGCCGCGGCGCGGGGCCGGTCCGGCACCGGCGGGTCGGGTGGCTTGTTGTCGGTGGGCTTACCGAAGATTCCCATTGGTTCCTCCTGCAGGGCGATGTCATCCCGGGGTTGCCCCGGAGAGGGCTTGGAGCGGGCGACGGGGTTCGAACCCGCGACACCGAGCTTGGGAAGCTCGTACTCTACCAGCTGAGCTACGCCCGCTCGCGTCAGTCTGCACGGCATGATAGCGACCGCTCCACCACGGTCAAGCTCAACCGGGCCAAAACAGAGACCACAAAGACACAAAGGGGCACAAAGACTAAGGCTCTTGGTGATCTTCGTGCCTTGCGGTCTCCGTTGCCGTTCTCTTGATCAGCCGCGGATGACGGAGAGGACCTCGTCGCGGTGGCGGGCCATGTCGTCGGCGGTGTAGGCCTCGAGGTTGAGGCGCAGCAGCGGCTCGGTGTTCGAGGGCCGCACGTTGAAGTGCCAGTCGTCGATAGTCGACCGAGACGCCGTCGAGCTTCGTGATCCGGCCGTCGCGTGTAGCGCTCCTCGATGCGGGCCATGGCGCGCGCGGCACGTCGGCCACCGTCGAGTTGATCTCGCCCGAGATGTGGTAGCGCTCGCGCAGGCGGCGTCAGCAGCTCGCTGAACTGCCGTCCCCGCAGCCCGAGCAGCTCCAGCACCAGCAGCGCGGGATCATGCCGTTGTCGGCGTACCAGTTGTCGCGGAAGTAGAAGTGGCCGGAGACCTCGCCGCCGAACGCGGCGTTCTCGTCGCGCATCCGCGCTTGATGAACGCGTGGCCGACGCGGTGCATGAGCGGCCTGCCGCCCGCGGCCTCGACGCGGTCGCGGCACGGCGCGCGAGGCGCGCACGTCGTAGACGATGCGTCGCGCCCGGCTCCTTCGGCAGAACTGCTCGCCGAGCAGCGCGGTGACGAAGTCGCCGGGCACGAACGCGCCGGTGTCGTCGATGAAGAAGCAGCGGTCGGCGTCGCCGTCCCAGGCGATGCCCGAGGTCGCGCCTTCTCCGCTTGACCCGCTCCATGATCTCGCGGCGGTTGGCTTCCTCGACAGCGGGTCCGGCTGGATGGTTGGGGAAGGTGCCGTCCAGCTCGAAGTACATCTTGACCAGCTCGAGCGGCAGGCGCGGGCAGGATGGCCTGGGCGCCGATCGCGCCCATGCCGTTGCCGGTGTCGAGCACGACTTTGAGCCGGGGCACGCGCGAGGGGTCGATGAAGGACAGGCAGTGGCGCGCGTAGTCCTCGCTGACGGTCTCGGCGCGGGCGGGCGGTCCCACGTCGCCCGGATCGTCCGCGAAGCGGCCGGCCACCAGCGCGCTCGCGGATCTCCTTGATGCCCGCGTCGCCGGACAGGCGCGAGCGCGCCCGCGGCGGACCATCTTGACCCCGTTGTACTCCTTGGGATTGTGCGAGGCGGTGATGATCGGCGCCGCCGTCCAGGTCGCTGGCTGGCCACGTAGAAGTACAGCATGTCGGTGCCCGACCACGCCGATGTCGACCACCTCGCAGCCCTGGCTGCGCGCCCGCTGATGAAGCCGCGGCCGCGATCTCGGGCGACGAGGTCCGCACGTCGCGCCCGACGGCGATCCGCTTCGCGCCCAGGTAGTCGACGAACGCGCGCCCGATCCGCCGTGCCAGCCTCGCCGTCGAGCTGCGTGGGATAGATGCCGCGCACGTCGTACGCCTTGAAGATCGACGCGTCGATGCTCATCTGGTCCCTCTCACGACGTCCGCGAGAAATCCGTGAGCTGCGTGCCCCTCGCCCAGGACGGCGCCCGGTCCCGCAAGGGCGCGGACGCCCACGCGGACCCCGGCGCCCACGCAGCGCTCCTCGCACCTCGGCCTGCTCGCCGATGCGGGTTCCTCCCAGACGACGGAATCGCGCACGCGCGCTCCTCCTGCCACCGTCACGTCCCGCGTCAGGACCGCATCCGGGCCGATGACCGCGCCCGCCGCCACGCGGCATCCGGGCCCGACGTAGAAGGGCCCGACGAGCTGCGCGCCGTCGTCGACTCCGCGCCTGCGGGTGGACGCAGCCGCCCTCGCGCGGCCGCGGCCGTCGAGCGGCGACGGGGAAGCGGCCGTCCGAGCACGTCCCGATGCACCTGCAAGTACTTCTCCGGGGTCCCGATGTCGATCCAGTACCCGCGGTGCACGTAGGCGCCGACGTGGTCGCCGCGCTCCAGCAGGCCGGGGAAGAAGCCCCGCTCGATCGAGTGGTTGACGCCGGCCGGCATCAGCTCCAGCGAAGAGGTCTCGAGGATGTAGATGCCCGCGTTGATGGTGTCGGTCGTGATCTGGGAGGGCTCGGGCTTCTCGATGAAGCGCAGCACGCGTCCCGCGGCGTCCGTCTCGACGAGGCCGTAGGCCGCGCGGGTTGGGCACCGGAGTCAGGACGATCGTGGCACGGGCGCCCGTGCTTCCGGTGCCGCTCGACGACCGCAGGCAGATCGACGTCGGTGAGCACGTCGCCGTTGAAGACGATGGTGAGTGTCGTCGAGGAAGGGGCCGGCGTTTCGCACGGCGCCCCGGTGCCGAGCGGGCGTCTCTCCACCGCGTAGTGGATGCTGCGCGCCGATCGCGCTCTCCGTCCCCGAAGACCCGCCTGGACGCGCTCGGGCTGGTAGGCGATCGAGAAGACCACTTCAGTCACGCCCACCCGGGCCAGAGCAGGTCGAGCTGGTGGCGTGAGGAACGGACGGTCCACGACCGGGACGACGGGCTTGGGCAGGGTGAGCGTGAGGGGCCGGAGCCGCGTGCCTTCTCCACCGCCGGCCAGGATGACAGCCTTCATCGATGCGGGCCCTCCTTGGCGGACCGGGGATGATACATCGCCTGGTGCCCCGCGAGCGAACGCCGCCGCTATCTATCGTCTTTATCAATGGGTTGTGTGGTTGTATCGTTGACACTATCGCGGGATATCGCTTATAGTCGTTCGTTTCACGACGCGGCGTGACGCGACCCCGGGGAGGAGACAAGAACATGCAGGTCGTGGAAGAACGCGGCCGGAAGATCGAGCGCGTCGCGCCGCCCGCGTCGGCGTGCTCGGGCCTGGGCTACGTCGGGCTGCCGCTCTCGGTCGAGTTCGCTGCGGCGGGGCTGCCGGTCACGGGCCTCGACCTCGACCACGGCAGAAGGTCCGACGCGGTCAACGCGGGCCGTTCCTAGCATCAAGGACGTCGACCCAGGAGCGGCTGGCGCGGCCTCGTGCGCAGCGGCCTCCTCCGCGCCTCGTCCGACCTGGACGACCTGGGCGAATGCGACGCCGTTATCATCTGCGTGCCGACGCCCCTCAGCAAGACCAAGGACCCCGACCTCATCGATGGTCGTGGAGGCCGCCAAGGCGATCGCCGCGCGGCTGCGTCCGGGCCAGCTGGTCGTGCTCGGAGAGCACGACCTATCCCGGGACCACCGAGGAGCTGGTCCTGCCCGCTGCTCGGAGGAGCGCGGCCTCAAGGTCGGGCGAGACTTCTTCCTGGCCTTCTCGCCCGAGCGGGTCGATCCGGGCAACGCGCGCTTCAACACGCGGAACACCCCGAAGATCATCGGCGGCGTCACGCCGCGACTGCACGCGGGTCGCGCAGGCGCTCTACGGCCAGGCCGTCGACACGGTGATCCCGGTCTCGTCGCCGCGCGCCGCGCGAGATGGTGAAGCTGCTCGAGAACACCTTCCGCAGCGTGAACATCGGGCTCGTGAACGAGGTCGCGCTCATGTGCGACCGCGCTGGGCGTCGACGTCTGGGAGGTCATCGACGCCGCCGCCAGCAAGCCGTTCGGCTTCATGCCGTTCTATCCCGGGCCCGGGCTGGGCGGGCACTGCATCCCGATCGACCCGTTCTACCTCTCCTGGAAGCTCAAGACGCTGAACTACCGCGCGCGCTTCATCGAGCTGGCGGGCGAGGTCAACTCGGAGATGCCCGAGTACGTCTGCTCCGCGCGTGGCCGACGCGCTCAACGACCGCGCAGAAGAGCGTGAAGGGCAGCCGCGTGCTGGTGCTGGGGGTGACCTACAAGCGCGACATCGAGGACGTGCGCGAGTCGCCGGCGCTCGACATCCTGCGCATCCTGGAGAAGCGGGGCGCGCCGCTCGCTACCACGACCCGTACGTGCCGGAGCTGGAGCCTCGGACGCGCCTCAAGCTCCTGTCCCAGAACCTGGAGCCCGCGGTGAAGGGAGCGGACCTGGTGCTGATCGTCACGGACCACAGCACCTATCAACTACCCGCGAGATCGTCGAGTGCGGCCCGCGTCGTGCTGGATACCCGCAACGCCACGCGGGGCATGCAGTCGGACAAGATCCTCAAGATCTGACGGCGAGGCCTCGAGGTCGGCTCCGTGAACCTGCCGAACGCGCTCACGCTGCTGCGCATCTTCCTGGTCCCGGTGCTGGTGGTGGTGCTGCTCACGCGCGCCGGCACGGCGGGCTGCCGTGGGGACGCCGCCATCTTCGGCCTGGGCGTGCTCACCGACTACCTGGACGGCTACTTCGCCCGGCGGCCGCAACCAGGTGACGCGCCTGGGCATCCTGCTCGACCCGCTGGCGGACAAGCTCCTGACGGCCGCCGCCTTCCTCGTCGCTGGTGGAGCTGGACGCGGTGCCGGCCTGGATGGTGATGATCATCCTGGGGCGCGAGTTCGTCGTCACCGGCCTGCGCAACGTCGCGGCCGGGCGCGGAGTCCTGATCCCCGCGTCCCCGCTGGGGAAGGGCAAGATGGTGGCGCAGGTGGTGGCCATCTTCCTGCTGCTCTTCGGGCGTCGAGTACCCCGTGCTGCGGACGCCGGCGGTCGTGGTGCTCTGGCTGGTGGTGGTGCTGGCCGGGATCTCGGGGGCCGACTACTTCCTCCGGTTCTGGAAGGGAGACGGTGCGGGCCGGGAACCGGCCGGAGGTCGAGCACTCCCCGAAGTAGCAAGAGGCCCGGCCGAAGCCGGGCCCTTTGGCAGCGACGCCCCCTTGGCGGGCGGTTACTGCACCTCGACCTGGTCGCCGTTCATGATGTGCGTCGGCGGAGTAGATCACCCGCGCGGTGGCGGTCTTCTCGCGGACCGAGACGACGGCCAGCTCGCCCAGGACGTTGCGGGAGGTCGGGACCGACGGATACATGACCTGTAGACGGTGAGGAGCGATGCCGGGCGCGATCCCGTCCGCCGTGCCGAGGTCGATGCTCACGACCTGGCCCGTGCCGGCGATCATGGAGTCCTCGCCGATGTCCACGACGTACCCGCCGGCCTTGCCGGTGGGCGGGGACAGCCGGGTGACGGGGGCGTGCCGCAGGATGAGGGGCACGCTCGCCTTCTCGTAGGGCCTCAGCGTAGTCGCCGACGTGCATGTCGACGCAGGCCTGCTCGACCATCGCCGTGGCGCTGTTCTCCTGAACGAGGATCACGCGCACCCAGCCGGTCGGCTCGACCTTGCGGCCGAGGTTGTGGCCGGAGCCGGGATGCTTCACGACGTAGGCCTCGTGCTGCAGCATGTAGACGTCGCCGGCCTTCACGCCCGCGTTGCTGCCCTTGTTCAGGTACAGGATGTCGCGGTCGGCGAAGGCGAGCTTGGTCGCGCCGTTCTCGGATCCGATGACCAGCAGGCTCTGGTCCTCAGGCTCGCTCACGACGTAATGCGCGCACTGAAGGGCCATCTCCTCGATCGCGGGGTAGAGCGACGTCGCCGCCGGCGTTCGTGACCTCGCCCGGGCATGCCTTCCTCGGTCGGCTCGTTGGAGACCACCGCGCCCGCCTCGCCCGCGCGGTCGGTCACGAGCGCCACCTCCGGCAGGATCAGCGGATCGCCGGGGTAGATCCAGTGCGCGTCGGTGATGTAGCGGTTCTGGTCCCAGATCTGCGGCCACGAGATAGGGGTTGCCGAGGAACTTGCCGGCCAGGTCCCACAGCGTGTCCCCGCGGACGATGATGTAGTAGGCCGCGCCCTCCGGAATGCGATCTCCGGATACTTGTAGCTTGGACCAGTGCTGGGGGATGGTCGCCGGGCCTCTCGAGCTCGCCTGACGAGGCCGCGGGCTTGGCAGGGGTCGTTTTCGCAGGCTCCTGCGCTTCCGCGTTGACGAGGGCGAGGCAAAGTGCGGACACGCCGCACAACAGTCTCGTGGCCTTCACACGCGTTACCTCCTGGACGGGCACGCTTGCCGTCTCTCAAGTCCTGCTGCGACCGTCACTTCCGGTAGATCGGGGACCAGTCACGACGTTCCAGTCCGCCCCGGAAATTTGAGGGATGCTAACAGGAAAATTTTGGAGTGTCGTCAAGAGGTTTTTAGCAGATTCTAAAGTGACACTTGAGCTTAAGGGTGCGCGGTGGCGGTGGGGACGGCTCGGGTGCGGGCGTAAGCGGGGCGAAGCCGAAGGCGAGGCAGACCAGGCCGCGGGCTCGGGCGGAGGAGGGGCGAGCTGCGCGCTCTCGCACTGGAACTTCCGGGCGTCCTCCATGTGCTCGCTGTTCGGGAACTCGCGACTGCAGGCGCGCGTGGCAGCGGCGCGTGCCTCGAGTCCTCGTCCCGAGCGTGCAGAGGCACTCCGACAGCCGCATGCAGCACCTCGTCGAGGTGCTCGTAGTCGGGGTAGTCGTTCAGGATCCCCTCGTAGCGCGTGATGGCCGCCCGGTAGGCCTGGCGCGTCCGCTGGTAGAAGTAGCCGGCCAGGTACTCCGACGCGGGCCAGGCTCTGGCGGCACTCCATGATCCGGCGCGCGGCCTCCTCGGCCTTGGGCGAATCGGGGTAGAGCTCGAGGAGCCTCTGGTACTCCGTCGAGCGCCTTCTTCGGTGCGCGGTCTGGTCACGGTCGGGGCCGTTGCGCTGCCGGTAGAAGCGACTCCGCCACCTGGAACTGCGCGTACGTCGCTGCGCGGGATGGGAAGGGTAGAAGGTCAGGAACTCGCGGTACGCGGAGACGGCCAGGATGTAGTTGGCCGGTCCCGCCTTCGTTGAAGTAGCTGTCGCCCAGGCCGAGCCGCGCGGCCGGGCCGTACTCGCTCTGCGGGAAGCCGTCGATGATCCGCTTGAAGTGCTGCCGCGCGCGTCCCGTACTGCTGCTTCGCCAGCGCCTTCTGGCCGCGCCTCCCAGATGCACCTGGTCGGAGTTGCTGGCGAGGGTCGCGATGTCGGCGCCGCTGCTCGCGCAGGCGCAGCCCCAGCCGACGACGCGAGCGCGCAGCAGGAGGCAGCGTCTTCAAGCCATCGCCCCTGGATCCAGTCCCACTCGCGCCGCGAGACCCTCCGGTCAGGCCGACCGTCGGACCGGAAGCCCAGGTCGCGCCGGCGCCGCGCTCGTGTCCGCGAAGGTGTCCCTCATGTCGCCCTTCTGGGCCTCTTCGCGGATGATCTCCAGCCGGCGGCCCGTGACCTGCTCGATCGTCCGCAGCACGTCATGGAGGGCAGTCGCTCGCCGCCGCCCGACGTTGTAGACGCACCCGGGCCGTCCGGAGTCGCCGCGCGCCGCGGGTGGCCGCCACGATGTCGGCGACGAAGGTGAAGTCGCGCGTCTGCTGCCCGTCCCCGTAGACGCGGATGAGCCGCGCCGTCCCGGCAGGCCGTCAGGAAGCGGTGGAAGGCCATGTCGGGCCGCTGCCGCGGGCCGTAGACGGTGAAGTAGCGCAGGCTCACGACGGGCAGGCCGTGGTTGCGCTCGTAGAGGCGGCCCAGGTGCTCGGCCGCCAGCTTGGTGACGCCGTAGGGCGACAGCGGCCGGCAGGCCGCGTCCTCCCGCGAGGGGCAGCGCGGCGCTGTCGCCGTAGACCGACGACGAGGAGGCGTACACGAGCGCGGGGACGCCGGCCTCGAGCGGCGGCCTCCGAGCAGGCGCTGCGTCGCCAGCACGTTGTGGCTCGGTGTACGCGCGAAGTCGCGGCCCCAGGACGACGCGCACGCCCGGCCTGCGCCGCCAGGTGGATAGACCTGGCGCGGCCCCGTCCACGGAGCCGGACGAGGTCAGGTCCTGGAGCCGCCCCTCGACCAGGCGAGAAGCCGCGGTGCTCGCGCGCGGCGCGCAGGTTCTTCTCCTTGGCCGCCCGCGGGTAGTAGTCCACGAAGGCGTCGACGCCCAGCACCTCGTGGCCGTCGGCCGAGCAGGCTCTCGGCGAGGTGCGAGCCGATGAAGCCCGCGGCGCCCGTGACCACCACCTTCACGCCAGCCTCCTCCGCAGGTCCGCGGGCAGCCGGCGCGGGCCGGCCCCGCAGGTCGACCGGCGGCGTGGGCGGTCGAGCCCGTGGCCAGCGGCCCGTCCGTGCCCTCCGCGGTGGACCTCGTAGTCGAAGGCCACGCGCGCGCCCCGCCGAGGCCGCGAGCGCGGGTGCGGATCTCCAGCACGTCGTCGTAGAGCGCCGGGCTGCAGGAAGCGCGCGCTGGGCCTCGATGACGGGCAGGCGCAGGCCCTCGCGCCTCGAGCTCGCGGTACGTGCAGGCCGCGCCCGCGCAGCAGGTCGGTGCGGCCCACCTCGAACCAGGCGAAGTACTCGCCGTGCCAGGCGACGCCCATCTGGTCCGTCTCGGCGTACCGCACGCGCACGCGTGGACGTGGACCGCGCTCAACGCGCCGGCCTCGAGGCAGCCGGCGCGCCGCCGCCTCGGGTCGCCGCCGCCGAAGACCGCGTTGCCGGCCACGAGCACCTCGGCGCCCGCGTCCACGAGCGCTCTGCACGTTGCCCGGCGTCGACGCCGCCGTCCACCTCGATCGCGCGGACAGGCCGCGGCGCCGCGATCTGCCGCGGAGCCGGCGGATCTTGTCGAGGCTGCCGGGCAGGAAGCTCTGGCCGCCGAAGCCGGGGTTCACGGACATCACGAGCACGTAGTCCAGCTCGGGCAGGATCTCCTCGAGTGCTCGCGAGGGGCGTCGCGGGGTTCAGCGCCACGCCCGGCCTGCACGCCGCGCGCTCGCGCAGGTGGGCCACCGTCGCGCTGCAGGTGGGGCATGGCCTCCACGTGGAGGCTGATCCAGCGCGGCGCCCGCGTCCACGAAGGCGTCCACGTAGCGGTCGGCGTTCTCGATCATCAGAGTGGCAGTCGAGGGGCAGCGGCGTGGCCTTGCGCAGCGCCTTCACGACCGGCGGGCCCGATCGTGATGTTGGGCACGAAGTGGCCGTCCATCACGTCCACGTGGACGAGCGCCGGCGCCCGCCGCGCTCGGCGCGCGCGCGATCTCCTCGGCCAGGCGGCCGAAGTCCGCGGCAGAGGATGGAAGGGGCCAGGATCATCGGCGCGACCTTGCTGATGTCGAGGCTGACCGGCGCCTCGCGGGCTCACGCGGTGGCCCGGCGGCGGGACCTGGCGGAGGACGACGCCCGGCGCCACGCCCGGATAGGTCCGGTAGCGCATCTCGGCCGACCTTCAAGCCCGCGCGCCGCAGGCGCGTCGAGGACCTCGTCCGGCCCTTCTGCCGATCAGGTCCGGCATCACGTAGTCCCGGCCCTGCGGCCCGCGGCTCACCAGGAGCGACGCGCCCTCCGGCCAGGGCGTCGGTCTCCCCGGCGGCGGGTGCTGCATCAGGATCGTCCCTCTCGCCGCGGCGTCGTCTCACCTCCGACCACCCGCCCGACCGGCACCTGCGCCTGCTCCAGGCTCGAGCCGCGCCGCTGCGCAGGCTGTCGCCCTCGACCGACGGGCACCGTCAGGCGCCGCGGCCCGAGGCTCGCCCAGACCCGGATGCTGCGCTGGCTCTTGAGCGTGGAGCCCGGCCGGCGGCTCCTGGCCACGATCCGGTCCGCCGGGCACCTTGGGCGTCGTTCCGGCGGCCCTCCACGCGCAACAGCAGCCGCTGCCGGGCCGCCAGCGGGCCCCGGCTTCGGGGATCCGCTTCTCCAACAGGCGGGCACCGTCACCTCCTGGGACGTGAGCGAGGATCCGCATGGTGGTGAGCGCGCTGACGCCCGCGGTGGCCGCCAGTGAGCGCCACCAGCAGGCCGTACTTCAGCGAGGAGGACGGCGAAGCCGCTTGACGCTCAAGGTGCCGTCTCGCTCCGCCCCGCAGCGAACGGATCGGAAGACGTACCACAAAGGCGCATTCGCGTAGGTCGCTGTCACCCGCTCGACGGACCGCCGCGAAGAAGGCGTCTGCCGCCGTCCCGCTCGGGGCGGGTCGCGCGCGATAAGCTCCGTCGGCGAACCCGGCCGGCCCAGGCGGGAAGCGGGGCCACGTGGAACTCGGGTGCTCGGCCATGAAGGACACGACGACGTCCTCGCTCTCCTCGGGCTCGGAGGAGCAGTCGCGTAGACCAGGCGGCCGCCACGGCCCGACGAGCGCGGCCGACGGAGGCCAAGCAGTGGCTCGCGCTGACCGTCGCGGCGCGTCGAGACGTCCGCGGGCCTACGCGCCAGCCGGATGTCGGGATGACGTCCGATCGTGCCCGAGCCCCGTGCAGGGCGCGTCAGAGCAGGACCGCGTCGAACGTCGTCGCGTGAAGGGCGGTCGGGACGCGTCCCGGCCACGACCGCCGCACGTTCGGACGCGCCCCAGCGGGCGCGGAGCGCCTGGAACCGCAGGCGTGCGTGGCGACGCTCCGCACGACGCGCACATCGGCGTCATGCGCGTCGAGCCGCCGCGTATCCGAGCGCATCGCCTTGCCCCCGGCGCCGCGCAGGCGTCGAGGACGAGCCCGGCCGGGCGCGGCGAGGTGCGACGAGCTGCGACCCCTGGTCCTGCAGGCGACCAGTCCTCCTCGGCTGGCCAGGTCGGCGTGGACGGCCCGCGCGCGCGCCCAGGCGCCGGGCACGACCAGCGGCGCCGAGGCTCGAGGACCTGCTGCGCGCATCGGCGGCCTCCGGGCCGACCTGGGATTGAGTCGGTACGACGGCTGGCGGATCGATCCAGGAACGCGCGGCGCGCGGGCGACCGCGACGTCGGCGTCCGAGCCGCGCGACCCATCGCTCGGCCAGCCATGCAGGCAGCGATCCGGCGCTCGTGAGCCATGCACAGCGGATCGGCTCTGGATCGCGCTCGGCGGCGGCGCGCCCTCGCGAGCCAGGCGCCGCAGCGACTGCGTTGACGAGGCCCGGCCGCGCGGGCGCGCGCTCGCGCGCCGGCTCGACCGACTCCGACACCGCGGCGCGGGTCCGGCACGCGCAGGTGGAGGATCTGGTCGCGCTCCCAGACGGAGGGCCGCGCGCACGGGTCGCGATCGAGCCGGTCGAGGCTCGTGGCGAGGAGCGGCGCCAGGGCGGCATCGAGCGCGCCGCGCCGGCGCAGCGTGCCCAGGACCAGCTCGTGCAGGAACGCGCGGTCGCGCGTGGCGAGCGCTCGACGTCGTCGGCGGCGAGCCGGTCGGCGAGCGTCGCTCCGGTCCGTCGCGCGTCGAGCAGGACGCTGAGAGCGATGCGTCTGGCGGTGGTGGCCACGTGCGCCGGTCAGCCGAGCCGCCTGCCGGGCGCAGGCGCGTGCGCCCGCGGCGAAGGCGGCCGCGGGCATCGCGTCGGCGGCTCTCGGCTGCACCTCGAGGAGCCAGCAGCCGCGAGCCCTCGCCGCACGCGGACCACGAGCCTTCGCGATCGCGCCTCTCGAGCGTGCCCGGGCGGCGCGTCGCGATCCCGGCTAACGCACGCGCGCGGAGGATCCTCGAGCCGGCGGCCGCGCGAGGGTCGTGGTCGCGCCCGGCCAGGGTGGAAGCCGCGGACGCGGCGCGCGATGGCCGTCGTGCCGGCCGCGTCCAGTCGATGATGCCGTCCTCCTTGCGGATGATCGGCTGCCAGCGTGGCCCGCTCGTGATCCTGCGGCGTCGGGTCAGGCTCCCGCTCTCGAGCCCGGCCAGCGTGGCGACCAGAGACCTCGGCGCCCAGCCGCGCCAGCCGGCTCTCGATGTCGTGCTTCGCGGTCTCCTCCTCGCCGATCGGCGTCCGTCGCGACGAGCAGCGTCGGCCCGGTGTCGAGGCCTCCGCGTCGATCAGCATGGTGGTCACGCCCGTCTCGCGTCTCGCCGTTCACGATGGCCCACTGCATGGGGCGGCGCCCGCGGTAGCGGGGCAGCAGCGACCCGTGGACGTTGACGGTGCGCCGCGGGCGGGGATCGTCGATGACGCTGACGGGGCAGGATCTGGCCGTAGGCCACGACGACCTGCACGTCGGGCGCCAGCGCGCGCAGGGCGTCCTGCGCCGCGACTCCTCTGACGCGCCGGGGCTGCAGGACGGGAGGCCGCGCGCGATCGCGACCGGCTTGAGCGGCGGCGGAGCAGCGTCGCGGCCGCGTCCCTTCTCGCGTGTCCGGCTGGGTGACGACCGCGGCGACCTCGTGGCCGGCCCTCGAGCAGGGCCTCCAAGGCTGGGGATCGGCGAAGGCGCCGCTGCCCGAGGAAGACGATCCTCATCTCGTCCCAGTCGTCGTTGCGGGCCGCGCTTGCGCAGCTTGCGCTTGCAGGAGGTCGCGCTTGAGCGGGCGTCAGGCGGTCCACGAACAGCGAGGCCGTCGATGTGGTCGATCTCGTGGCAGAAGGCGCGCGCCAGCAGCTCGGTAGCCGGTGTAGACGCGCTCGTTGCCGTCGAGGTCCAGGCCCTTCACGGTCACCTGCGCGGGCCGCACCGGCGAGCCGCCGTAGCCGGGCACCGAGAGGCAGCCCTCCTCGTGCGCGCTGCTCGCCCTCCTTCTCGACGAACTCGGGGTTCACGAGCTTGATGAGCTGCCCCTTCGTCCTGCCCGCTCGACGAGGTCGATGACGATGACCGCAGGGGCACGCGCGATCTGGCGGCGCGGCCAGGCCGATGCCGGGAGCGGCGTACATGGTCTCGACCATGTCACCTGCACCAGCGTCCGGATCTACCCGTCGATGTCGTTCACGGGCGCGGACGGCTCGTGCAGCATGGGATGTCCGAACTTCACGATGGTTCTTGTGGGCCATGGCGCCGTCAATTCATCACAAAGGCGCGCGAAAAGACAAAGGAGTGACGGGATTCCCGCGCGCTCCGAAGTCGCGCCTGCTAGCAGGTGCTGAAAACTATCCGCGCGCTTCGCGCCGCGGTCGTTCTGCACCGAAAGGCCACGGCGACCGCCTTTCGGTGACGTTCTGTGCTTTCGCGGCACGAGCGGATTGGTTGAAGAAAGGTTTTCCAGCACTCTGCTACCGGCGCGCCGGAAGTCGCGCCAGCGGGCGCGGGTCGTCTCGAGGTGGTCCTGCAGCTCGAGGAGCGAGTCGCCGCCGAACTTCTCGAGCAGGGCGTCGGCCAGCACCAGCGCCACCACGGCTTCGCCCACGACCCCGCCGGCGGGCACCACGCAGGTGATCGCTGCGCTCGACCGACGCGCTCTCGGCGCTCCCTTGGTGCGCAGGTCGATGGAGGCGAGCGGCATCAACGAGCGTCGGGATGGGCTTGACGATGGCCTCGCACGCTCCTCGCCGTTGGTGATCGCCGCCCTCCAGGCCGCCCGCGCGGTTGCTGTCGGACGGTGCAGGCCGCGCGCGCGTCGTCGTAGCGGATCTCGTCGTGGAAGCGCGCGAGCCCGGTCTGCTCGCCGGCCGTCGAACCCGCTGCCCAGCGCGACCGCCTTCACCGCGGGGATCGACATCGAGCGCCTGGGCCAGCCGTCCGTCGAGCCTGCGGTCCCACTGGGCGAACGCGCCGAGCCCGGGCGGCAGCCCGTGCCCGACGACCTCGAACGTGCCGCCCACGGTGTCGCCCGCGCTGCTTGGCCGCATCGATCTCCGCCACCATGGCCGCCGGACGCACGCTGGCGTCGCGCGCAACGCACGGGATCGTCGTCCACGCGCGCCAGGCCTCCCAGGCGATCGACTCGGTGTGCCGCCAAGGCCGCCGCGCCGATGCGGATGCACGTGGCTGCGCAGCTCGACGCCCACCGCCGAGCGAGCAGCGCGGGCGAGGCCCCGGCGGCGACGCGCATCGTGGTCTCGCGCGCGCTCGCGCGCTCGAGCACGCTGCGCAGGTCCTCGGTGCCGGTACTTGAGCGCGCCCGCCAGGTCGGCGTGGCCCGGCCGCGGGCGCTTGAGGCGCGACGCTGCGCGCTTCGTCGCGGCTGGGGATCGGGCGACATCACATCGCGCCAGTTCTCGTGGTCGCGGTTGCGCACGACCAGCGACACCGGGCTGCCCAGCGTGAGACCGTGCCGCACGCCGGAGAGCACTCGACGCCGTCGCTCTCGATCTTCATCCGGCCGCCCGGCCGTACCCGCCCTGACGGCGCCGCAGGTCGCGGTCCACGGCGGCCCGGTCGATCGGAACTCCCGCCGGAGCCCTTCGACGATCACGGTCAAGGCGGGACCGGGCGACTCGCCGGCGGTCAGGAAGCGGAGGGGCATCGGCCCGACACCAGCAAGCCGCTCCCAAAGCCCAACCGAAACGGACCCCGCGACAGCGGGCAATGTGTGACTAATCCCCGCGCGTCGGACAGCCTCTCCCTAGGCTTCGCGTCTCGCGGGATACCGTTTCCGTTCTGCACGAGACGACCGGCCAAGAGCGCCGTCGCGAAACGACGAGGGGGATTCTTCGACTGAGCCTGATGGAAGTGCTGCGCACCGATGCGCGCAGCGTGCCGGAGCGCGCTGCGGCGCCGCCTCCCGTACCAGCAGCGCGAAGGCGGTCCTGGTCGCGCTCAAGCGCAACGACCACCTGCTCACCCTGGGCCGGCCCCAGGACGCGCTGGCCGCCGTCCTGCGTCCGCTGGCCGCCCTCCGCGCGATCCGACCTCCTGGCCTCGCCTGCGCATCGCGCGGGGGCTCGCGCTCTGGCAGTCCGGACCTCCGGCGCCCGCGCGCGTGCAGATCCTGAAGGCCTGGAAGCGGCCCCGTTCGAGCTGACGCGGGCGCGCGCCCCTGGAGGCCTGGCCATGGTGGCCACGGCCGATCAGACTGGACGAGGCGCACCCGCGCTGTGCGAAGCGATCGCCATCTACAGGCGCACCGGCTCACGCGGCGCTCGCGCGGGCGCTGCAGTGCGAGGCGCAGCTCTGGGCGCGACCGGGGCCGGCGCTGGATCGCGCGCTGGCCGTGCAGGACGAAGCGGTCGAGGCGGCTCCGGACCGGTCCGCCGCAGCACGAGCTCGTCGACGCCCTCACGTTCCTGCGCGACCCCCTCCTCACGCGCGCCGGACAGGTCTCCGACGAGGCGCGCCGACCTGACGGGCGCGTGGCTCGGCGGATGCTCCCGCGCCCGTGCGCGCGCGCTCCCGATCAGCGCGAGCGTGCTCGAACCTGGACCGCAGGGCGACCACCTCGGGCGCGCGGGCCGCGCTCGCGGCAGCGGAGCCGGACGCGTCGCGCAGGGCGCGGATCCGCGCACGCAGGGCGGTGCTGCTGCCCTCTCCGACGTGCAATCTGGCGGATGGCGACGCCAGCCTGGCCGCAGGCCGCGCTGGCCCTCGCCCGGTTCCCGCGCCGTCGGCGATCCGTCGGGCGATGCCGCAGCCGCGCGGCGGGCGCTCGCGCTCCTCGCCGTGCCCTGTGGACGAGCCGCGCGCGAGGCGCGCCGGCGCTGGGCGGCCGCGGAGAGCGGCGGCGGATCTGCGGGCCTGTCGCTCCTCACGCTCGGCCGCGCGTAACTCCCCGCATCGAGCGCGCGAGGCGTCTGCGGCGTTCTCCGAGGCATTCGCGTTCCTCCCGCGCTCCCGTCTCCGTCTTCATCGAGGCGCGCGCATCGGCCTGGCTGTCGCGTTGGCGGCCTCATCGATCCTGCGACGCGTGAGCCTCGATGCGCTGCAGCGCGTGCCACCGGGCGCATCCTTTCCTATTGCCTGGCGGATCTGCATCGAGCGCTTCCGCGGCCGGACGCGGCGGAGCCTTCACGCGGGCCACAGTCGCCAGCCGACCCGGCGTTTTCGTGCCTGGTGGCGGCCGAGGCGCTCCAGGGCACCGATCCGGTCTCCGCCCCGCCTCGCGGGCGCGATGGTAGCGCCCGGCCGGAGCTTCACCGCGGGTGCGTGCGCGCGCCGCGCTGGTAGCCTCCCGGCGTCCTTGTTGCGCCATCGCGAGCAGGCGGCCGCACTGCGGGCGGCGAGCCCCGCGCTGGCGGAATGCGGGCACGGTCCGGCGATCGTCGACCTTGCCGGAGCCGCGGGCCGGCGGCGCCATCCGGATTGCGCGCGCGCTCAACGGCCTCGCCTGGGCGCTGGATCGCGCCCGGCGTGGCCGCGGCCGCGCGTTGCACGCAGACCTGCGCGCGGGAGCGCGTCCGCCGGGTGAGCGCGGAGCTGGGCTACCGTTCGCGCAGCTGGCCCGCCTGCTGGCGGCGCACCTCGACGAGCCGGCCGAGGCCGCGGCGGCGGGAAGAGCCCATGGCGCTCCCTGGGATCATCGGCCGGTCCTCGTCGATGCTGGCGCTCATCCGCGAAGTGGGCGGCGCGGCCACGGGCGAAGCAGCAGCAGTGCAGTCTTCGGCGAGACCGTGGGCACGGGCAAGGAGCGGATCGCGCGGGCCATTCACGAAGCGGTCGGTCCGGGCGCGTCCGGCCTGTGGGTCCCGGTGAGACGCGCGTCGTCCCCGTCCGACCGAGCTGTTCGAGCGAGCTCTTCGGGCAACGCGCGGAGCGTTCTCGGGCGCGGTGGCCGATCGGCGTGGATGCGTGAGCGAAGCGGAGTGGCGGCTGCCTTCTTTGGACGAGGTGACTCCGACCTCAGCCCCAAGGCCCAGGCGAAGCTGTTGCGCTTCGTCCAGGACCGGGAGTATCGGCGGAGTCGGCGATCCGCGGCCTGCAACGCGCGAACGTCCGCCTCTGGTGACCGCGGCCAACGTCCGCCTCGGAGGAGCGTGCAGCAGGGCCGGTTCCGGCCGGACCTCATGTACCGCCTCTGCCGGGAGACGCTGACGCGCTGCCGCCGCTGCGTCAGCGAGGCGAACACGACGCGGCCCGGCTGGCGCGGCACTTCCTGCGCGAGTCCGGTCCGCGGTCACATCCCCTGCGCGTGGAAGCGCCGGCCGTCTCTGGACGCTGATCGGTTCCGCCACCCGTGGCCCGGGAATCGCGTGCGCGAGCTGCAGAGCGAGATGGCGCGCGCCTCGGGCCCGCGCGTGGAGACGGCACCGTGCGGCCGGAGCACCTGTCGTTTGCGCTCAAACCCGTCCGCCGGTCGGCGCGCTGCAGCCGCTGCGCCAGGCGCTGGCGCTCTTCGAGCGCGAGCACATCGCCCGGGCAGCTTCGACGACAACGGCTCTGGAACCGCGCGCAGACGGCGGTCCAGCTCGGCCTGTCGCGGCAGAGCCCTGCTGGCGAAGATCAACCGAGCTGGGGATCGCGCCCAACGGCCTCGGCGCTTTCCGCCGCGCGCGCGGGCGGTCAGGCCCGGGCGCGCCCGCCGACCGCGCGAGATAGAGGCGCTGTGCCACGAGACTGCGGCGAGCCGAAGGCGACGCGATGGGCCTCCGGGCCCTCGCGCGCCAGTGCTCGCTGGTGGAGCTCGAGGCCGGACCGCTCCCACCACGAAGAGGCGGCTGAGCCGCGCCGCCACACGCCGAGGCCGGCAGCACGTGCCGTCGCCTGCTCTGAACGACCTGGCGGTCGCCAGAAACGGACTGTGCTCCCCGTCGCTGGCCGCCTGGCGGGCGCGGGCAGCGCTTCGATGCCGTGGAGGTAGCGCAGGCCCAGCCGCAGTCCTTCGGCGTCCGGGCGTGGCTCTGCCGTCCAGCAGGACCACGCCGGTCGGCCGGGAACGCGGCCGCCACCGCGTCGAGCGACGACGCGGCGCCGACGTAGTCGATGCCGCGGCCGAGCGTCAGGCGCGCGTTGCGCAAACCACCAGGTTGATCGGCGACCAGGCTGGCGCCCGCCCAGACGCGCGCCGCCGCATGATGGGCGCCGATTGCCGGCCCACCGTTCGAGCGTCAGAACACGCACCCGCCAGCGCAGTGCCACAGGGGAGCACCGTGCAGGAGCAAGCGCCGGCTGGCCCAGTAGGGCGCCGGCGAGTGGCGCAGGTCGTCGAGGTACAGGAGTGCGCCGCCGAGGTGAACGCCAGCCTGTCAGGGCAGCCGCATCCCGCCGGCTCCTTCCACCGTGACCGCGGCACGCTACCCGCCGGGCCGGCCACGGTTGGTCAGGACCGTCACGCAGCCGAGGACAATAACGAACACGGAGCCCCCTGGCTGAGGGCTCGGAGAGCAAGCGGGAGGCGGAAGCGCCGCGGAGTTCGGTACCAGAGCAGCGAGCGTCCAGAGCGCGGGCCGGCAATGGACGCGCTGATGGCACGCCGCGGCGGCGGCGATCGCGGCGACGGCGCGGGTCAGGTGGGGCGCCAGGTGGACGCGGAGTGCCAGGACGCGGTCGACCGCCGGCCAGGTTGCGTGCAGAGCCAGGATCGGAGCCGTAGGGCGCAGCGGTCACCAGCAAGTGGGCAGTGACCCAGGGTCCGACGCGTCCGAGATGTCCCAACGGGTAGTGCGGAAGCTCGTGTGCGGCGCCGTAGCGCCCACGCGAGGATCGAGCCGGCAGAGGGAACGCGATCGCAGAGGCAGGCAACGATCGCCGAAGCAGTCGTCACCTGGTGCCACCCGCCAGCCCGCCCGACGGGCCAGCTGGCGGCGATGACGCCGGCTCCAGATGGAGCAGGGCGTCGACCCTCACCAGCAGGCAAATCTTCAGGCTCAGCACGAGGCCGGCCAGCGCCCCGCCTCGCCAGCCCAGGCGTCTCCCGCCGACAGACAGGAGCACGCGAGCCTGGGCGGCAGCTCACAGGACAGCAAGTGGCAGACTCTCGGAGACGGGTCACCCGCGAATGAACCGGAAGCATGAGCTGTGCGCGAACCGAGCAGCGGCTGTGCCAGTGCCGAGCGCGCGGACTCGCCGTCGCACCATCGAACGAGCGCCTGGTGGCCGCACAGCGCCGCCGGCACGCCCAGGACGAGCGGCGCATGGAGTTTCGCCCGCTGCGTGGCCTCCCGCGAGCATCGCGATCTGCCCGGCGGACCCTGAAGGGGAGGAACGGGAGCTGCCGCGGGCCGTCCGGCCCCGGCGTACGCCTCATGGACGGTGGAGCTCGCAGGTGGGTACGTGGCGTGCGCGAAGTCGGCCCGCGTAGACCTCCGGGCGCCCGCGTCGCCGGGAACGCCGCATCGCCTGGCGCGTGTGGTGGCGCGCCCGCACCGAGGTGGTTGGACGCGTCGTGTCCCTCGCTCAGGACCCACTCGGAGGGCCGCGCTGATACGCGAGGACCGCCGTGCCGACCGGGCAGGGCGAGGGACGAGGTACTCGTAGCGGCGCCCGGCGCGCTTCGCGCCAGACGATCCGGAGCGTCATGGCGAGCGGGCGGGCGGCCGCGCCGCCGGGCGAGAGACGAGCACGGGGAGCCCAGGAGTGATCGCTTCAGCCCGCCAGCGCAGCGCCACCGGCGAGAGCCGCTGACCCGCGCAGACGAGGGCGACGCCGACGGTGGTGACGGTGAGGATGCCGACGGACGGCGCGATGGCCACGAGCAGCAGGAGGGTCGGCGAGTGTCGCCGGAAGCGCCAGCCGCAGGAAGACGCCCGGCAGAGCCACTGCGCGACCAGCAGGAGTGGAGAGCTGCGGCGAGACGGGGCGGCAATCCGTGTGCCGTGCAGGGATCTCCGCGACCGACCTTGGAACGGCCGATGACCGTTCCCATTCGCCCTCACGTCACCATTCCTGCGTGCGAGGCACGCGTGCGATCCTCCAGGGCGTCGCGCGTGTGGGCGACGCTTTTTCCGCCGGCCGGGCCGGCGCTCGACCGGCGGCGGTCAAGAGACGATCAGGACTTCGACCGCGCGCGGTAGAGCTTCTGGGCCGTCTTGTCGTCGAGGATCGCAGCATGCTCAGGATGCCGATCGGCACCCTGCGGCGTGCAGATCGCGGCCTTTCCGACGCGCACGCCCACGTACGACCGCGCCGGAACTCGAGGTCTGCCTCTCGAGGATGTCCGTCCAGCCGCTGCCGGCGCCGGCGTCCGCCGGTCTCCGCTGCCGTCCGCGCAGTGCCTGGCCGCCTGCGCGGCCCAGGAGGCCTGGCCGCTGAAGTCGTCGAGGCCCACCCAGCTCAACGGTGCTTCGGGCCACGCGCTCCTCGCGCGGAAGTGGTCGTTGCAGCCGGCGAACACGAACCCGGGCCCGGCTTGTAGAAGACCCGCAGGGCGCGCCGCGGGTCCGAGGACTCGCGCAGGAACCTCGAGGTCCCGCCGCAGCTCGTCCTCACCCGCGACGGGCCAGCGCGCCGCGCGCGTCCATCGTGGGTGCAGCTCGCGCCAGGACGCGTTGCAGACCAGACGGTACGCCGCCAGGGATCCCTCGCAGCTCGTCCGCTCCCACGATCATCGCTCGCCTCCCTGTCGAAGATCCCTCCGACACCAGCCCATCGTGCAGCGCCCGCACCGCGTCGTCCAGTGCGGCTCGGGCAGCAGGAAGCTGATGCGAAGCTGGACGTCGACGCGCCCCAGCGCGGGCAGCCCAAGCCGGCCACGATCGCCGCCGCGCGGCGCCAGTTGCCGAAGGTCGAGTTGATGCCGGCGCCGATCAGCGAGACCGCGCCGACGCCCTCGCGCACGAGCACCGCGTCGCCGAAGCGGGACGCGAGCGCGTCCTTGAGCGCGCGGGAAGCCGTGGACGTTCCTCCAGCGAGATCACGAGCGAGCCCAGCTCGCTGGTTCCGCCGTGCCGGACCAGCAGCTCCTTCGCCGCCCACGCCCGGCTCGTCGAGGAACGCGAGGAACGCGTCCATGGCCTCGGCGCGCAGGGGTGTCGCGAGCACGAGGCCCTTCTCGCTGGCCGACGCCCACCACGCGGTCCGGGCGACGCGGAGGCAGCTTCCGCACCACCGTCTCCCCGCCGCCGCGCGTGGCGCGCGCGTAGATCGCGATGCCCTGCTCCTTCGCGAACTCGACCGCCTGCGCGTTCAGGACCCTCGCGCCCGACTCCGGCCAGCTCCTGCATCTCCTCGTAGCTGACAGCTCGGCCAGCCGGCGCGCGTCGGGCACCACGCGCGGGTCGGCCGTGTAGACGCCCTCGACGTCGCTGTAGATCTCGCAGGCCTCGGCGCCCAGCGCCGCGGCCAGCGCGACCGCGGTGGTGTCGGAGCCGCCGCGCCCGAGCGTCGTGACTTCGCGCTTGTACGACACGCCCTGGTAGCCGGCCACGATCACGACCTTGCCGCGGGCCAGCTCGTCCTGCACGCGGAACGGCCGCACCTCGACGATGCGGCGCGTTCGTGTGGGCGTCGTTGGTGACGATGCCCGGACTGCGAGCCGGTGAAGCTGACCGCGGGCACGCCGCGCGCGTTGAGCGCCATCGAGAGCAGCGCCATCGAGATGCGCTCGCCCGCGGAGAGCAGCATGTCGAGCTCGCGCCGGGCGGGGCTGTCGCGTGACGCTGCTTGGCCAGGGCCAGCAGCTCGTCGGTGGTGTCGCCCATCGCGGAGACGACGACCACCACGTCCTTGCCCGCGGCCTTGGTCGCGGCGCACGCGATCCGGCCACCTGGCCGATCTGCTCGACGTCCGCGACCGAGGACCCCCCGTACTTCTGCACGACGACGGGCAACGAGCCTCCGCTCGCTCGAAGGCGAGGCCTCAGCCGTGATAGCCGAGATTCGCCGCCTGACGTGAGATGCTATGCTTCGCACCGTGGCGGAGCCCGGCGACCGAACGGCTGTCGACGTGGCAGATCTCGCGGCCGTGGCGGCACAGCTGGCGCCTGGCTGTCGGTCGCGCTGCTGCTCAGTTCCCCTCGGGCTTGCCCTGGGCCTGGTCTGGCTCGCCGATCCCCACCTGGATGACGCGAGCAGGGCGTGGACATCAAGGTGGTGGGGCTCGTGACGCTGGCCCAGGCGCCCTGGACGCTTCAAGTTCCTCTGGTCGCCGCTCATGGACCGCTTACCCGATCCCGTTCCTGGGACGGAAGCGGGGCTGGATCGTCCTGATGCAGGCGGCGCTGCTGGTGCTGGGCTCGCGCTCGCCGCCGTCGCCGGCCGGCCCGATGCCGTATTGGCGATCGGCACGCTGGCGCATGGCCACGGCGCTTCGCGTCCGCCACCCAGGACATCGCGATCGACGCGCTACGCGGTCGAGGTGCTGCGCAGCGAGGAGCACGGCGCGCGCCGTGCGGCGCGCGCGCTCACCGTCTACCGCGCGCGCGATGCTGGATCTCGGGCGGCGCCTCGCGGTGACCGCGCGCGGCGTGGATGGGCTGGCCGCTCGTGAACGTGCGTGCTGGCGCTCGTTCTACCTGCCGGCTGATGCTGATCGTCGCTGGGCGCCGGAGCCGGAGTCGCTCCCGCCGCCGCCGCAGTCGCTGCGCGAGGCGGTCTGGGGCCCGTTCGTGGGCTTGCTGGCGCCAGCACCGCGCGCTGGAGATCCTGGCCTTCGTCGTCCTGCTACAAGCTGAGCGACAACCTCACGCAGGCGCTCACCGGGCCGTTCCTGGTGCAGATGGGCTTCAGCGCGCTCGACGTCGGCGTCGCGGTGGGCACGATCGGCCTGTGCGCGATCGTCGTCGGGACCTTCCTGGGCGGGCTGCTGACGCAGATGCGTCGGGCTCGGTCCGCGCGCTCTGGATCGGCGGGTTCCTGCAGATCTTCTCGAACCTCGGCTACGCCGCGGTGGCGCAGGTGGGCATCAACCGGCCCGTCATGTACAGCGCCACCGGCGTTCAGTACCTGGCACGACCGGCCTGGGCACCGGCGCCTTCGGCGTGCTGCTGCTGCGGCTCACGCAGAAGCGGTTCTCCGCCACGCAGTACGCGCTGCTCTCCGAGCCTCTTCACGCTCCCGCGCGTGCTGGCGGGCCCGCCGGCGGGCGCTGCTGGCCGACGCCATCGGCTGGCGCGACTTCTTCATCTTCACGCTCGTCACCGGCGTCCCCGGCATGGTGATGCTCTACGCGCTTCGTGCCCTGGGGCGTGCGCGAGACCACCTTCCGCGTGGCCGGAGCCCAAGGCGCGGCACGTGCTCTCGCGCAACGCTGGTGATGGCGCGCGCGGCCGTCGTCGGCGCGGTGGCGCGCGGTCCTCAGCGCGGCCTGTTCGCTGACGCTCGACGCGATCCGCGCCCACCGGAGCGGGAAGGCTTCGGGTGGCTGGAGTCGCCGGCCGCATCGCGATGCCGGCCAGCGCCGGCGGGTGACGACGCCTGGTCGCGGTGGTGTCGTGGTGGGCCTCCTGACCGGGCTGGCCGCGGCCGCCGGCCTGGCCTGCCCAGCAGCTCCGCCCGACGCCTGCGACACGCTGGAATAGCACCGCCGGCGGTGCCGTGAATCCCTTCAGAGGGTCGTCCGAGGGCGGAACCGGGGCCCGGCAGGCGGTGTCCAAGTTCATGTCAACTCGTGCGGGAGGTCGCGATGGCCTCGAGTCGACGTGGCTCTACCGGCGAGCGAAGCGTCCGGCTCCGGCCGCGGAACGAGGGCTCGTCGAGGAGTGCCGCGGCGGAGACCCGAACGGGTTCTCGCGGCTGGTCGCGGTGCACGAGAGGCTCGTCTACAACCTGGCCGCCGCGCATCCTCGGGCGACCTGGAGGAGGCGAAGGACGTCTCGCAGGACGTGTTCCTGCAGGTCTACCGGATGCTGCCCCGCTTCGAGCGGCGCAGCGGCCTCAAGACCTGGATCTACCGCGATCGTCGTCAACCAGTGCCGCAACCGGCAGCGCGCTGGTGGCGGCGCCGCCGCAAGGACAGGCGCTGCCGCTCGACGAGCTGACCGCCGCCGAGAGCGTCCTGCTCGCGGCGCAGCCGTGCCGACGGGCCGGACGAGCAGCTGGCCCGGCGCGAGCAGAGCCGGAGGTGCAGGAGGCGCTCTTGCGGCTCTCGATCGACCATCGCGCGATCCTGCTGCTGCGCGAGGTGGAGAAGCCTGACGGGGCGGAGATCGCCCGGGCGCTCGAGTGGCCGAAGGGACGGTCAAGAGCCGGCTGGCGCGCGCGCGAGGCGCTGCGACATGCGCTGGCGAGCCGTGGAAGGCGTGCCGCACCATGAACGCACCGCACGGTCCGTTCGCACCTGTCGGCCTACCGCGACGGCGAGCTTCCGGTCGAAGCCGCGCGCGAGGTGTCGGTGCACCTCGCGTCGTGCGATGACCGCGGCGCCCGCCAGCGCCGGCGGGCGAGGCGCTGGGCCGGCTGGCGGCAGCTGCCGCGCCTGCAGAGCGACGAGTCGATCGCGGCGCTCGTCCGGACGCGCCTGGAGGTCGAGACGGCGCGGGCCGGGTTTGACCCTGCTGTTCCGGCCGATGTGGCGCGCCCGTCCGCTGTCTCCTCCCAGCCTGGTGCCGGCCGTGATGGTCCTGATGGTGGTGCTGGCGGGAGTCCTCACCCTGCAGAACGAGGGCCGACACGCCGCCGCCCGTGTACGTCCGCAAGCCGGGCCAGTCCTGGAACGGCCCGGTGCCTCCCCTCGGGCACCGGAGGACAACCCGTTGTTCCCGTCGGCGGCCGCGTACCTTCCGCGCACCCGGACGGGCGACCCCATGTTGCCGCAGCTGCTCGCGGTAGCTGGGGGAGAACAACTTCTTCATGGAGATCGTGGTGGGGCGCGACGGCCGCGTGTCGGCAGTGACGCTGATCGACGGCGACTCGTTCCAGGCCGCGCCGCATCCTGGACCTGCTGCGCCACCAGCGCTTCGTGCCCAGCCGCGTCGCGGGCCGGCCGGTGGCGGTGAGCTTCTACCGGCTGATCAGCGGGGACCGAGGTCCGCGCCGCTCCCATAACGTAGACGCGGCGCTCGGCGACGTCCTGCTCGCCGCAGGGCGCCGATCGGCTCGCGCGGCGCAGCGTGAGCGACGCGATCGCCGAGCGGCGCCACTGCGCGGGATCGGTCGGACCGAACAGCGGCGAGCGTCGGCGCTCCCGCCGCGGCGGCCAGGTGCGAGACGCCGGAGTCGTTGCCGCACGAAGGCGCCCGCCCATCGAGCAGGGCTCCCAGGTCGCGCGCGGGCCAGGCCGACCGCGGCCACGGCGTTCGGCAACGCGAGCAACGGGCGCGCCCGCGTCCGCGTCGGCCACACCGCAGACGGCCAGGAACGGATCGACGGGCGCGAGCACGCGCGCCAGGTCGGCGAATCCGGGGCCAGTTCTTGCGCGCGCGGATCCGCTGCCGGGATGGAGCGCCAGGAACCGGTTCGGCAGCCGCTCCGCGAGGGCGCGCCGCCTGCTGCTCGTCGAGCGAGAACGCGAGCGGTGCAGGTGGCGCGGCCGCTCGCAGCCGAGCGCGACGAGGCGCCGCCAGCCAGTCCGCCGCGTGGACGCCGGCCGGCGGGCTGGGATCGCGGGCGATCAGCCGTGCGGCGACGCGGCCGAGACGCGCTCGCGACGTCCGCGTCACGGGGAGACCGCGTACGCCAGGCTCGCAGGCGGCCGCGCGATCTCGTCGGGAGGCTCCGCGTCCGCCGTCCAGAGCCGCGCGAGATCGGCGCGATCGGAATCGAGGAGCCGCTTCGGCTCCGGACGGTCCCGGACCCAGGAGCGCGCGACCCGAGGCCGCGGGAGCCAGCAGCGTGACGCGGTAGCCCGCGGCGCTTCAGCAGGGCTGACGCCGGCGCGCAGCAGCAGGATGTCGCCGAGCGCGCCCAGGCGTAGGAGCTGACGCGCGCTGCGCGACGGCGGGGCGCTCGGCATGGCCGACCGCGCTACGGGACCTCGACGCGCGCGGACGCGATGTTGCCGACGCAGGTCCATCGAGCGCACCGACGACCATGTGGCAGGCCCGCGCCCGCGAGGGCGCAGGCGTGAACTCGTACGGCCTCCTCCGCGGTGTCGCTGATGCCGTCCGCGGGATGGACCTCTTCCCAGGAGCCGCCGTCCACGGAGTACTCCGTGCGCCGGATGGGGCTGCTGTCGTCCTTGACCTGCACGCGCACGCGGCGCGAGCCAGCGACGAGCTGCGCCGTGACCACCGGGCGGCGGTGTTGTCCACGTCGAAGCGCGCCGCTCTCCTTGTCGGCCGGAGAGCGCGAGGGGCTCCGGGTTGGAGGGGCGTCGCTGGCGGTGACGCGCACGACGTAGCGGCCGTTGGGCACCGTGGTGGTGTCCCAGGCCAGCACGGCGCTCGCTCAGGTCACTTGCGCAGCACACGGAAGCGGCTGTCGCCGACCCGGCGATACTGCACCTCGTACGACAGCGTGTCGCCGTTGGGATCGTCGGCCTTCCACGAGAAGGTCTGGACGCCCTGCTGGTACAGCTTGCGGCTGTACGTCGTGGCCGAAGGGCAGCGGCTGCGCGCCGCCGCCGCGGAGGTCTGCGGTCCGGCAGCGCGCCCGGCTCGAGGCCGAGGATCTCGATCTCGCCCGTGAGCGAGAGCGGCTTCTGGAACACCTCGCCCGGCGGATGCACCGGGATCGACTGCACCTGCGGCCGCAGGTTCCGCTGGAGGTAGGCCGCGGAGAGGCGTCCAGCACCGGAGCGGCGCGCCGGCCTTGCCCAGCAGGGTGCACCTTGCACCTGCAGGAAGCGGGCGCGCTCGCTGGTCACGGCGTCGCCCTCCGGGTGCGTGTAGGGCGCCGACCAGTCCGTCCACGTGGTGTCGGGGTTGCTGGTGTTGCCGCTGCGCGGTCTGGACCTCGACTGCGGTGCCGGCGGGCGCCGTCGCCTCCCAGCGCGAGGCGGCCCCAGGTCGAGACCGTCTCGGTGTCCTTGACCTTCGAGGTGAACGTCGCCCGTCGCGCCGAGGCGCCGAGTCGAGCACGTGGACCTGTCCGGGGTTCGACGTGGCGGCCAGCAGCACGGTCGCCGCTGCGGGCGAGCGCCGTCACCTGCTCGGCGGGAAGCGTCGCCACCATCGCCCAACGTGCGGTCGTCGCAGCACGCGGTAGACCTGTGCCCTTGTTGCCGGTGCCCACGCAGCACGCCGTCCTGCGTGAGCGCCAGCGCGTGGGGCGTCTCCTCGGTCGAGGACCACAGCGTGTCCACTTCGCCGGAGGGCAGCATCGCGCAGCAGCGCGCCCTTGGCGGGCCCGGTGCGGGCCGCTCCAGCGCCTGGCGGCGCCGGCGGTCACGGGCATCGGGGCCGAGGTGGCGACGGGATCGCGAAGCTCTCGGTCACGGTGACCTCGGCGCGTCCGCGGCCGGCGCGACGCCGGCGGCACCGGCATCGGCAGCCGGGCGCGGCTGCGCTCGTCCTGCTCGCGCCGTCGATGACGGCCGCGTACAGCTGCCGTCCGGGGCCGACCTCCAGCGCCTTCACCTCGCGGAAGGCGGAGTCGTGCAGCACGAACACCTTGCCGTGCGGGTCGATGCGGTAGAGGATGCCGCGCCGGAGCGCTGCCGGCGTAGACGTTGCCCTCGCCGTCGACCGCCAGCGCGGTCGATGTGCGTCTCGGCGCTGGTGAGCAGCACCTCGCGCCTTGCCCGTGGCCGTCGACGCGGTAGATGCTTGCCCTCGGCGCCGGTCGCCACCAGCAGCCTGCCCGGACTTGTCGAAGGCGAGCGCCCAGACGTACTTCTCGCCGGGATCGAAGAAGGTCTCGGACTTGCCCGCGGCGTCGACCGCGTAGACCTTGCCGTCCGGCGAGGTGCCGACGTAGAGGCGGCCGTCCGGGCCCGCAGCGCCAGCGCGTGGACCTCCAGCTCGCCGCGCGTCGAAGAAGAGCGAGCCCTTGTCCGCCCTCGGTCACTGAACACCTTGCCCGTCGTTCCCGGTGCCGGCGTAGAGCGCGCCCTTCGGGTCGCGCGCCAGGCACCACACGTAGGGCGCCTCGGGGTCGTGCAGCAGCCGGGCCGCCGGGGCCAGGCGCACGCGGCCCTCGGAGTCGACGGACAGGCCCGTCGTCTCGCCCTCCAGGAAGTCGCGCGCGCCTCCGATGCTTCCAGAACTGGGGCTGCGCCGCCTGCGCGCCAGGGCGCGAGCGACCACGGCGACGGCGAACGTCGGATGAGCGGCGAGCGCATCGAGCCTCGAATCGGCGGATGGAACGACGCGGACAAAGAGCGAGGCGGGCGACGCCTCGACGCCGGGCGAGCGTCACCGCTCGACGGTCAACGCCAGGACGCGGGAGCCGGTGACGGCGTAGTCGGTCGGCAGGTCGAACTCCCACACCGACGGCGGTGCGGATGGGGACCACCGCGCCGTGCTCGGAGGAGCCGCCCAGGCACGGACGAGCGACCGACGGCGGCAGCGACTGCAGGTACTCGCCGCCGACGATGGCGCCGTCCTCGGCGCGCAGCAGCCGCGCGTAGAGATGGTTGTTGCGCCGCAGGCCGTTGATGGCGCGAACCAGCTGGTCGAGGTCCTGGGGACGAACGGCTGGCGCATCTCGCGCTGCTCGATGGCCGTGAGCGCCGGCCGTCGGTCACCAGCACCGAGTAGCTGGCCCGGCGGGCGCGCTGGCCGGGAACGCTGACCGGGATGGTCTCGGATCGCGTCTCGCCGCGGTAGGTCCGCAGCAGCACGCTGCAGCGGCACCACCGATCCCGGGCGCATGCGGCCCGGTGCGCTCGATCCAGGCCCGCTGCAGCGTGGCGCTCTGCACCGTCTCGAGCGACGAGACCGTCGACGTCGAGCTTGTCGACCGTGACCGCGCTCGAAGTCGTTGCGACATCAGGTAGCGCGAGCGGTGCCGCCACCAGCGCGGCCGCCTGCTGCGCGGGCTGCTCCTCGCGTGAACAGGTCGTCGACGCTGGACCTCGCGCCCGCCCGAGAGCGTGATGCGGCCGTTCACGCCGGATGGTCGAGGTGCCGAAGGCGCGCTCGTTGCCCTGCAGCACGGACAGCGAGCGACACGAACGCCAGCACGGGGCTGAACAGCTCGTCCTCCACCAGGCGGAACGAGAAGCTGCGCGCCTGGCCGCGGCTGGTGTTGAGCCTCACCTCGACCGGGATCATGCGCGGCGCCGCGCCCAGCCGTCCCGGCGATGGCGGTGGTGCGGTCCTGGTCCATCGTGCCCACGGCGTCTCGCGCGGGCACGCTGATCTTCCACGACTGGTAGAGGCTCGGGAAGACCGAGTACGACGTACGCCTGCTTCATGGGGAACTGCGTGGGACCCAGGTTGTAGAACGGGATGGCCGAACGCGTAGACGCGGTCGCCGGTCGATGTGCGTGATCGTGCCCGTGACCGAGAGGTCCAGGTCGCCCTCGATCAGCGAGATGCCGACGGCCCGCCCGGCTCGGAGCGGCGGCAGCGGCTGCGTCGGCAGCGTCGCCGCGCCTCGCGCCCGCCATCACGGGCGCGAAGCCGAGCTGCCGAAGAAGCGCCGCGCGCCCAGTCGAACGCCGCGGGTCGAAGCCGGAGAACGACGAGCGGCAGCGCGAGCGGCGCCAGCGACTGGCCCGCGGAGCCGGCGCGGCGAGCCGTCGCTGCGCCCGCCGCCAGCGCCGAGGCTTCCGCGCGCGGGCCGCAGCGCCGACAGGGCGTCGCGGTCGAGCGGCGCGCAGCGGTCGCCGGCGCGCCGAAGGGCGGCGCCGAAGCGCGCCGAGGCGGCCGCGCCGCGGGGCCTCGCTGCGCGTGGCCTCGATCATCTCGCCGATGGGCGTGATGCCGGCGATCGTCTCCTTGGAGAAGGGATAGCCGTACGCGACCGCGCCGACCAGCTTGCCGTCGATGAAGACGGGGCTGCCGCTCATGCCCGCGATGACGCCCGTCTTCGCCAGCGGCCCGCCGTCGAGCCGCGCCAGGATGACGCTCTGCTTGGGCCCGATGGCGTTCTCGAGGACGCCGATGATCTCGACCTGGAACTCCTCGATCTTCGTGCCCTCGAAGACCGGTCCGGCCCACGCCCGTCATGCCGGGCTGGACCTCGGTCGAGGGGAGGATCTCGAGCGGGGCTCGGCCGCGCGGCGTACGGCGGTGCGATCAGAAGCGAGCAGGCGATGACGAGCGATGCGCATCTGATCGTCGTGCGGCGCATGTGCGGTCCCAGAGCACCCGCCTCGCAGCGCTCATGATAACATCCGCGGTTTCTCGCCGGACGCGGGGCAGGGGAGGACGCGTGGCTGACTCGAGAATCATCGCCGGAGCCGCGCGAGCCGGCGGCGCAGTGCCGGCCTGTCATCCTGTCCTGGCTGCTGCCGGGAGCGGGGCACCTCTACCTGCGGCCGCACGCGCAAGGGACTCGTCTTGCTGGCTGCCATCCTGGGCCTGTTCACGCTGGGCGTGGCCTGGCAGGCGCGCCTCCAGCCCTACCTCGGCCTGGACGACCCGCTGGCCCTCCTGCGCAGCCTGGCCCAGATGGCCATGGGCCTGCCCTACTTCGTCGCGCGCTGCCCTCGGCTTCGACACGGGCACCGGTGACGGCCGCCCAGCCACGAGTACGGCAACACCTTCACCGAGGTGAGCGGCCTGCTCAACATCCTGGTGATCCTCGACGCCTACGACATCGCCGTGGGACGAAGCCGTGATCATGAGCCACCTGTTCACCTGCTCCTGTTCTCGGCCCTCGTCTCGACGGTGTTCGCCGCTGCTGCAGCGCGACGAGCACGCCTGAGCGCATCCGCTTCGGGCTGCTGAGCGTTCGCCGCTTCGTCGTGGTCGCGCGCTGGTCGTCGGCTGGCATGATACGCCCGTTCCCCTCCTAGACGTGCGGGCGGGCGCTCCTCGCCTGGGGTCCCGGTCGCGGTCTGGATGCTCGTGATCTTCGCCGCGTCGTCGCAGCTCCGAATTCTACCGGCGACGACGTGCCGGACTGGTTCATCGCACGGCATCGTGTACCTGGTCCTCTCGTTCGCTGGTGTGCCGCGCGCTGGCGGGAGGCCGGCCGCCTCGGCGTCGCCTGCGGCGTCTGCGTGTTCGCCTTCTGCGTGCTCTACGGCGTGTCCGACGAGTGGCACCAGTCCTTCGTGCCCGGCCGGCGACGATCCCTGGGACGTCGTGAAGACGCGGCCGAACGACTCATCGGCCTCGGCGTGTACCGGGCCTGGCCGCGGCGGCCGGACTCGCGCGCGGAGCGCGTCGCGTGAGCGCTCCGCTGCGCATCGCGGTCGTGCCCGGCGACGGCATCGGCGTGCGAGGTCATCGCGCGAGGCGGTCAGGCGCGCGCTCAGGCGGTCGCGCGGCCGGCGGGCCGCGGCGATCGCGCTCACCGCGGTTCGACTGGGGCGCCGATCGCTACCTGGCGACCGGGCGTCACGCTGCCCGCCGGGACGCGCTGCGATGCTGCAGGCAGGACTTCGACGCGATCCTGCTCGGCGCCATGGGGGACCCGCGCGTGCCCGACAACCGGCACGCCGCGGACATCCTGCTCGGGCTGCGCTTCGAGCTCGACCTCTACGTGAACTACCGGCCGGTGCAGCCTGTTCCACGAGCGGCTGTGCCCGCTCAAGGGCGTCGCGGCCGCAGGACGTGGACTTCGTGGTGTTCCGCGAGAACACCGAGGGCCTCTACGTGATGATGGGCGGCAACTTCAAGAAGGGCACGCCGGACGAGGTGGCGACCGAGATCGACCTCAACACGCCGCAAGGGCGTGGAGCGGATCATCCGCCACGCGCTTCGAGTTCGCGAGCGCGACCGGCCGCACGAAGGTCGTGATGGCCGACAAGTCGAACGTGCTCATCCACGCCCACGACCTCTGGCAGCGCGTCTTCAAGGCGGTGGCCGCCGGAGTATCCGGCGCATCGAGGCCCGCCACCTCTACGTCGACAACCTGGCGCTGCAGATGGTGCGCGACCCGCGGCAGTTCGAGGTGATCGTGACCTCGCAACATGTTCGGCGACATCGTCACCGACCTCGGCGGCGGCGCTCCAGGGCGGCCTGGGCATGGCCGCGTCCGGCAACATCCATCCCGGCCAGCTCGAGCCTGTTCGAGCCGGTCCACGGCTCGTCGCCCGCCGCTCGCCGGGCAAGGACATGGCGAACCCGATGGGCGCGATCCTCACCGCGGGGCTCATGCTCGAGCACCTCGGCTGGACCGAGGAGGCGCGCCGCATCGAGGACGCGGTGCGCGGGCGGTTGCGAGCGAGCAGACCACGGCGGACATGGGCGGCACGCCTGGGCACGCGCGAGGTCGGGCGAGGCCATCGCGCAGCGGCCTGCGCTGGCCTGATCCGCTGCCGGTACGACGTGGGAGTGATGACCCAGGGGCTCGTCGACGCGGTCTCCCTGACGCCCGGCAAGCGGGTGCTCTTCCTGACCAAGGATCCCGAGCTGATCCGGCGGCAGCTCCGCGGGCGAGCTGGACCTGCGGATGGAGGACCTGCGGGTCGAGGACCTCCTGGACGACATCAACACCGACGCCATGACGCCGGCCTGGGCCTGCTTCGACTACCGGCCCGAGGACATCGCGCGCAACGCCTACGCCGGGCATCATCGATCGACGGCGAGCGGCTGTTCCCCGAGGGCTGCGCTGATCGACGGCAACTTCGAGGTGATCGTCTCGGGCTTGCCGCAAGGGCGTCGGCTCCTCGCGCGAGACCGCGGTGCAGGCCGAGAAGTGGTCGGGCATCCGCATCGCGATCGCGGCGTCGTTCGCGCCGATCCACGCGCGCAACAACATCAACCAGGGCGTGCTCATGGGCGACCACGCGATGCTGCGCGCGGCTGCAGGCGGGCGAGGCGGTGCCGCTCGCGGAGTTCACGAAGGGCTACGACGCCGATCACGCGCATGGTCATCGAGCACGGCGGGCTCGTTCGCCGTTCACCGAGGCCTACGCGCGCGGCGAGGTGCGCGCTGCCGGCGCCCGACACGCGCGGCGCGGCCGATGACGCATGGCCGAGAAGATCCTGGCCCGCCACGTGGTCGGCGGCGACGGCCGGCGTCTACGTGAAGCCGGGCGACGCGGTGCTGCGTGCGGGTGGACGGCGGCTACTCGCACGAGTTCACGACCGCGCAGGTGCACTACTTCCTCGAGCAGGAGTACGGCGCGGACTACACGCCTCGCCAGACCCCGCGCAAGTTCGCGGTGTTCGAGGACCACCTGATCTACGCGGACGGCGTCGCCGCGCATGGCGCCCTTCTCGCCGAAGATCCAGTCGCTGCGCGAGCATGCAGCGCGCGTTCCAGAAGCACACCGGCGTGCTCAGGACTACTCGGCGCGGGACGGGGTCTCGCCCGGCATCTGCCACAGCGTGGCGCGCGAGCAGATCATCGAGCCCGGCGACTTCATCCAGGCCACGGACAGCCACACCTGCATGGGCGGCTCGCTCGAACGCGCTGGCCTACGGCGTGGGCGCCACCGAGTACGCGGCGCTCGTCCACTCGGGCTTCACGTTCGTCGAGGTGCCGGAGTCGATCCGCTTCGAGCTCACGGGCCGGCTGCCGCCCGGGCGTGCACCGCCAAGGACGTGATGCTCCACATCCTGGCCAACCACGCGCAAGCGCGCAGGAGACGCTCGACCGCGTGATGGAGTTCGGCGGGCCGGGGCTCGCGTCGCTGTCGCCCGGACGAGCGCGCGACGCTCGCCAACATGGCCACCGAGTGCTCGGCCAAGGCGGGCGTCGTGCGAGGCCGACGAGGCACGATGCTGCGGTGGATCGCGGCGCGCCGTCCGGGCGTCGACGTCGACGCGCTGCGCGCGACGGTCGTCGTCCCGATCCCGGGGCGCGCGTACGCGGGCGGCGTGCACGTCGATCGACCTCGCCGGCCATCCGGCCGATGGTGGCGACACCCGGCGATCCCGACCACGGCATCCCGTCCGACCCGACGAACGGCGCCTACATCGACGAGCTCGCCGACGGTGCCGATCGACATCGCGTACGGCGGCTCCTGCACGGCCGGGAAGGAGGCGGACCTCGACCTCTACGCGCAGGTCATGCGCGAGGCGCTGGACGCCGGCCGTCGCGTGAAGGACGGCGTCGAGTTCTTCATCCAGTTCGGCTCGGAGGCGGTCGAGGAGTACGCCCGCGCGCCAGCGGCTACCTGGACGTGTTCGAGAAGACCGGCGTGCGCGGTCATCCATCCCGGCTGCGGCGCCTGCATCGGCTGCGGGCCCGGGCGTGTCGAGTCGGCCCGAGCAGGTGACGGTCTCCGCGATCAACCGCAACTACCAGAACCGCTCGGGCCCGGGCCAGCTCTACCTGGCGTCGCCGCTCACCGTCGCCGCCTCCGCGGTCGCCGGCCGCATCGTCGCGTATCGCGAGGGATGTTCGCGGAGAAGAGCGCCGCGTCCTAGCCGGCGCGCTCCTCAGGGAGCCAGCGGGGAACTGCAGCCGCCGCCGTCGGCGCGACCGTGACGGGCGTCCGCCGTGTCCCGTCGTTGGCGATCGTCACCAGGCGGCTGAGGCTGGTGACGGGTCGGTCTCGGCGAACACGATGCCCTTGACTCCCCAGTCGGGCGCGCCGCGGTAGCCGGGGCCGGTCGCGATCGTGGCCAGCCCGGTGCCGTCGTTGTGCACCGTCATCACGTCCCCAGTTCCCCAGGCCGCCGTCGCCGAGGGAAGTGAGCCGCCGGAACACGATCGTGCGTCCGTCCGGGGAGCAGTCGGGATCGGCGTCGGAGCCGACCTGATAAGGGAGTTCCCGCGAGTGCCCTGACCCCTCGCCGCCCGCGGTGATCGCGAGCTTCTAGAGCTGCGGCTCAGGTACACGAAGATGCGCCCTTGGCGCCCGCCTCGATGCGCTCGTACACGGCCACGGTGCCGGTGGGGTTCGACGGAGCCGCCGCTCGTCGACGGCGGGCGTGAGCGTCAGGTTCTGGTTGTTGGCCCCGTTCGGGTCCATCACGAACAGGTCCTCGTGGTCGCCCGTTCCCAGCGCGCTGTCAGACGATCGCTCCGCCCACCGACAGGCCAGTCGATGCCGGAGACGTGCCGTGGCTGCCGTCGATGACGAGTGGCCTCGGTGCCGCGGCGTGAGGTCGAGGAACGCGAGCGATCGCCGTCGGCGGAGGTGATCTTCGCGTCGCCGTTCGTGTCCTGGGTGCGCCGCCTGGCCACCAGGCGCGTGCGCTCTGGAGCCCAGGCCGCCTCCGGGGTGTCGCAGGGGGCGCGTCTCGCGGTCGCAGGTGGTGAGGCGCGTGACCGGCTGGCCTCGCCTCGTCGGCGGCGAACAGGCTCGCGCCGGTCGCCGGCACGCGCCCGCGGGCGCGCTCACGACTCCGATATCCGAATCGGCCGGCGGCGGCATGGTCAGTTGGCACAGCCGCGAACGGGTTGTCAGTGGTTGCCGGCACAGCCGAGGCCGAGCGCGATCAGCACGAACGGGGCCGCGCCAGAGGACGCGCATGGAGTGCCCGTCGAGCGTATCCCTGCCGGAGGAGCGTCAAGGCGCGTGATATGATGACCGTCTTTTCGAGGGCCCGTCAGCGACCAACGAGGAACGAGTGCGACCGAGCGACGTGGTGATCCTGGGAGCGCGCGCACGCCATCGCGAGTACGTGGGCTCGTTCAGGACGTTTCGGCCCTGGAGCTGGGCGCCCACGCCGCGCGCGAGGCGCTCACGCCGCGATCGGGCGTGCGGGCGGACGCCGTTACGACCACGCCGGCATGGGCAGCGCGCTGCGGAGTCGGGCGACGCCATCTACGGCGCGCGGCAGCCGTCGGCTCTCGGCGCGGCGTGCCGGTGGCGACAGACCGCTGACGCTGGCGGTGAACCGCCTGTGCGGGTCGGGCATCCAGTCGGTCGTGTCCGCGCGCGCAGATGATCCTGCCTGGGCGAGGCCGCGCGGTCGCGCTGGCGGGCGGCATGGAGAACATGACGCAGGCCCCGCACGTGGTGCGCGGCGCGCGTCAGGTTCCGGCTCGGGCGAGGGCAAGCTCGAGGACCTCGCCTGATGGTCGCGCCTGCTCGACACGCAGTGCGGCTGCTACATGGCGCAGACGTCGACAACCTGCGCGCCAGCACGCCATCACCCGCGGAGGCCATGGACGCCTACCGCCGCGCTGCTCACTGGCAGCGGCAGCGACACCAGGCCGCAGGCGTGGCGTCTTCCGCGGAGGAGATCGTGCCGGTCGAGGTACGCGCGGGACGCAAGGCCGTGCGCGTCGAGGCTGACGATCATCCGCGTCCGGACGACCACCGCTGAGCCTGGCCGGCGACGCTCCGTCCGTCCTTCGGCAAGGACGGCGTTCGTGACCGCGGGCAACGCGAGCGGGCATCGTCGACGGGCGGCCGCGCTGGTGATCGCCACGCGAGCGAGGCCGACCGCCGCGGGTGCAGCGCCGCGCGCATCGTGTCCTGGGGCATCGCGGGCGTGCCGCCGGAGATCATGGGCATCGGGCCCGGTGCCTGGCGTCACGCAAGGCGCTGGAAGCCGCGTCGCTGTCGGTGCGCGACCTGACCTGGTGGAGGTCAACGAGGCGTTCGGCCGAGCCAGTACCTGGCGGTCGAGAAGGAGCTGGGCCTCGACCGCGAGAAGCACGAACGTGAACGGCGGCGCCATCGCGCTGGGCCATCCCCTGGGCGCGACCGGGACCCGGCTGCCGCTACCGGCGCTAACAATACGTAACC